>RCNH01000200.1_pt1 | contig 28124 bp, 26 predicted proteins | sample 2041161 | NCBI WGS metagenome assembly RCNH01 (sample SAMN09708215, study PRJNA481090) | Feces metagenome, whole genome shotgun sequencing project. | biome: feces | host: Leptonychotes weddellii | place: Antarctica: Sion Island | collected 2010-03-01 | reverse complement strand
AAATTTCCCAGAAAAAAGAGGACATTTCTATTTTGGGGACTGTGATACATAAAAAGGATACTATGCGTGTAAAGGAGGATATTTCTCTAAGTTCCAATAAACCAGATATTTATGAGCTGCTTTGGAATACTGTAGAGGTAAGAGGGTTGGATATTCGAGCAGAAAATGATAAAATCGGGGTAAAAGGAGAGTTATTTGTATTTGCACTTTACAGCGGAAATGATGACAATAACTCTCTGCAATGGCTGGAGCATTCTGTCCCTTTCTATCAGGAGCTGGAATGTATTGGGTGCACGCAAGAAATGATACCCAATGTGGAAATTTCCATGCCCCAGGGTGATTTAAAGGTAAAACAGGATGAGGATGGGGAAGAACGTGTTATTGGTGTAGATGCTGTTCTGGAATTGGAAATGAAAATCTATGAGGAGGAAGAATTGTCTCTTCTTATGGATGTGTATACACCTTTAAAGGAGTGCGAGGCAGTTAGGGAAAATCAGACATTAGAAAGCCTGTTGGTGAAAAATTTTTCAAAGTGTAAGGTGAACGACAGAATTAAGATAGAAAACAGCCACGGAAAAATTTTGCAGATTTGCCACAGCGACGGCAGTGTTAAGGTGGACAGCAGTAGAATTGTAGAAAACGGAATTGAAGTGGAAGGTGTTGTCCAGATTAGGATTTTGTATATTATCGGGGACGATGATATGCCGTTTTATTCTATGGAAACCATGATACCCTTCCAACATGTGATTGAAGCAGAGCAGATTACAGAAAATTGTGTCTATTATATGCGAGCGGACTTAGAGCAGTTGTCGACTACAATGATTGACAGTGATGAAATCGAAGCAAAAATTGTGATTAACTTAAATGCGTTGGTAATGAAACAAAGGGAAACAGGCATTATTCAAAATATTGAGGAGCGGGAACTGGATAGAGAAAAGCTACGTAATATGCCTGGAATTGTGGGATATCAGGTACAACCTCAAGATACGCTGTGGGATATTGCGAAGCGGTTTTATACTACCATTGATACTATTTTAGAATTGAATGAAATGGAAAATGAGACAATTAAGCCCTATGATACTTTGGTGCTTATGAAAAAGGTGGAAAAATAAAAGAAGTGTAAATGAAAAGGAGCGGTTACATGGAGAGCATTTTTTATTGCTTTTTCATGTAAATAGCTCCTTTAAAAATGGGATAGAATTGTTTGGCTATCTTGCCAGTTGAAAAAAAATATTTTTTCATATAGAATGTACTAAAAGGAATACAATATACAAAGTCGGAGGAGAAGCCATGAGATTAAGAGCGTTGGCAAAAATCAATCTTGGTTTAGATGTTCTGCGTAAAAGAGAAGACGGATATCATGAATTGCGTATGATTATGCAGACAATCAATATGTACGACCAATTAGAGATAGAAATAAGCAAAACACCGGGAATCAAAATTACTACTAATTTGCCATTTATACCAGTAAATGAAAACAATCTGGTCTATAAAGCAGCAAAGCTTTTGCTGGATGAATTTCAGGTAGAGCAGGGAATTACTGTGGATTTGCAGAAATTTATTCCTGTAGCAGCAGGTATGGCAGGAGGTAGTTCCGATGCGGCAGCAGCTATGATTGGTGTAAACCGTCTGTTTGGATTGGGACTTTCTGTAAAAGAGCTGATGGAGAGAGGTGTGAAGATAGGCGCAGATGTACCATATTGTCTTTTAAGAGGAACTGCACTGGCAGAGGGAATTGGAGACAAGCTTTGTGCCCTTCCGGCGTGTCCGGACTGTTATGTGCTCATTGGAAAACCGGCAATCAGTGTGTCTACAAAGTTTGTTTACGAAAATCTTCATGCCAACGAATTAGAGTATCATCCTGAAATTGACAAGATGCTGGATGCAATCCAGTGGCACAATTTGAATAAAATTGCAGATTGTATGGGAAATGTATTGGAAACTGTTACTATTCCCCACTATCCTGTTATTCAGGAAATCAAAGACCACATGAAGGAACACGGGGCATTAAATGCCATGATGAGCGGCAGCGGTCCTACAGTATTCGGGTTATTTGATGATAAAGCGACAGCAGAAAAAGCTTGTGAAGACTTGCGGGAAAGCCATCTGGCGAAAACAGTTTTTTTGACAACAGTATTTAACAATGGCGGAAGGAGGAAATAGAAAGAATGGATTTGGAAATGAATATGGATGATTATCTTCCTTTAAGGGATGTAGTTTTTAATACACTCAGAAGGGCAATTTTAAAAGGTGAATTAAAACCAGGAGAACGTTTGATGGAAATTGCACTGGCAGACAAGCTGGGGGTAAGCCGTACACCGATTAGAGAGGCAATGCGCAAGCTGGAGCTGGAAGGACTTGTTGTTATGGCTCCCAGAAAAGGTGCAAAGGTTGCTTCTATTACAGAGAGAGATTTAAATGATGTACTGGAAGTGAGAAAAGGAATGGAAGTTTTAGCTATTTCCCTTGCCTGCGAGAGAATTACAAAGGAAGAAATGGAACATTTGGAGGAAATTGAGGCGCATTTTCAGACACTGATTGAGTCCGATAAGCTTACAGAGTTGGCAGAGGTAGACGTAGAGTTTCATGACACCATTTATCAGGCAACCAACAACAAACGTCTGGTACAGCTTTTAAATAATTTGAGAGAACAGATGTATCGTTATCGTATGGAGTATTTAAAAGATATTGCTGTGCGTCGCACATTGGCGGAAGAGCACAAATCTATTTGTGAAGCCTTGAGAGCAAGAGACGAAAAGAAGGCTTTAAGTTATGTACAGCTTCATATTGACAATCAGCAAAAAGCGATTATTCGCAGCTTAAATCAAGAATAGAAAAAAACATGAGAGAGATAATAAAAGGAGATGCTACATGAATCCATATTGGGAAGGTTTCCCATGGGCTTCATGTGATATCTCCTTTTTTCATTTCATTAGGAAAAAACTATTTTGAGGAGAAAATTATGAATGATATAATTTCAACACATATTGAGGAAAATGAAGCATATGTAAGAAAACGTCTGCAAAACTGTGATGATTGTATTATCCGTCCCATGCTTTTGGGAGAGGGAAAGAAAATACGCTGTCTGGTAGTTTATATTGAGGTAGCTGTAAGCAACATGGTTTTGGAGGACTCCGTTATCGGCAAGCTGGTAAATCATATATGGGAAATGCCGGGAGATGAGTTGATTGAATTTATCAAAGATAATGGAATGGGAATTTCCGATGTACAGCCTTTGGAAACTATGGATAAAGCTTTTGCCGCCATGCTGGCAGGGAACGCATTGTTTTTTATAGACGGTTACAATAAGGCAATTAAAATCGGAAGCAAGGGATATCCCAATCTCAGTGTGTCAGAGTCCAGCAGAGAAAAGGTGCTGCGTGGTTCAAAAGAGGGATTTACCGATGCAGTGAAGACAAATGCGGCACTGGTACGAAAGAGAATTCGAGATACAAGACTGAAAGTAAAACAGAAAACGCTGGGGCAGAGAAGCCAGACATTAGTGCAGCTTTTATATATGGAAGATTTAGTACGACCGGAACTTTTGTCAGAGATTGAAAATCGTCTGGACTCTTTTGTCATTGATGGAATTTTAGACACAGGAGCGATTGAACAGCTTACAGAGAGCCATTGGCTTTCGCCTTTTCCACAGTTTCAGACTACGGAGAGACCGGATAAATGTGCAGCAGAAATTTTAAACGGCAGAATTTTACTGTTATGCGACCATTCCCCTACGGGAATTTTGCTGCCGGCAGTTTTAAATGATTTCCTGCAGGTTAGCGAGGATAGTTATAACCATTTTGAAATTGTAAGTTTTCAGCGGCTTATTCGGTATTTTGCAGTATTTTTAACCTTGCTGTTTTCAGGTACGTATCTTGCGGTTACTAATTTTCATACTCAGGTATTGCCCACAAATTTGATTTTATCCTTCTCTGAGGCACGGCAAGGAGTTCCTTTCCCTGCTCTTTTAGAGGTGTTGTTTATGGAAATTGCTTTTGAGACTATTCGGGAGGCAGGAGTACGTATGCCTGGACCTCTCGGGGGAACCATTGGCATAGTAGGAGGGCTGATTGTAGGGCAGGCGGCAGTGGAGGCTAATCTTGTAAGCCCCATTGTGGTGGTAGTGGTTGCTGTGACAGCGTTGTGCTCGTTGGCAATTCCGAATCAGGAGTTTTCAGCGCCTTTTCGAATGCTAAAGTTCGGTTTTATTTTGCTGGGAGGAACTTTGGGAGTATTTGGGATTCTGTTGGGACTTTATCTGACTATTAGCCATCTGTCAGGGTTAAAAAGTTTTGGAATTCCTTACCTTACTCCTTTTGCAGCTCAAAATCAGGCAGGATACAGAGGAGAGCAGGATGGTGCTGTCCGCGCACCTTTTCGCTTTCTCACAAAAAGACCATTATATGCAAGGCGTGAGCAGAAGGTAAAACTGCGTATGAAAAAGAAAGGAGGCGCATGATATGTTTGCAGATAATGCCAGAATTTCTCACAGACAATTGTTTCGCCAGATTGTGTTGGGAGTTATTGGAATTTATACACTGGCAATTCCTGTGTTTCCGGAAATATCAGGAAGACAGGGAATGTTGTGCTTGCTTACAGTAATGGCAGTCTACCTCCTTTTCTGCATTTATTTTATTCGAATAAAGACAGTAATGCAAAACCCTCGAAGGTATATGGGGAAGGTTCTAGGCAGTATTTTTGTTTTTTTGTATATGTCATGGCTGTGGCTTCTGGGTGTGTATCTTCTTTTAATGATAGCCAGAATTACAGATCGCTTTCTTATAGAAGGAAGTGTGTACTGGGTTGTCATTGTTTTAGCAGGAGTGGTTACGTATTTGGGCAGTCATCAGGGGCTGGAGCGCAGAGGCAGAATGGCAGAGGTGTGTTTCCCTGTTTTGTTTTTTATTCTGGGAGGAATGCTGTGTCTGGGAATTTTGCGTATGAAGAATTATTATTTTTGGGAAATGGGTGAGTTGACTTTGCAGGGCTGGTTAAAGGGAAGTTATCAGGTCTTTTGTGCTTTTTTGCCCTTTGCTTTTTTACCGGTGGCTTTGGGAAATGTGAAAAAACCGGGAAAAACAGGAAGGGTGATGGGGGGAGCACTGCTCCTTGTAACGGGAGTTCTGATATTGTGCCTTTTACTGTTGCAGGGAAGCTTTGGAATAGGAGGATATGAGCACAGGCAATATCCCATGGTTGAATTTATGGCTGGCATTAGAATTCCCGGAGATTTTCTGGAGAGGGTGGATATCTTCTGGGTGGCAGCGGTGATGTTTAGTATGCTGTTTGCTTTAGGCGGTGTGTTTTTCTATAATCATGAACTTCTGGTGCGGACAGATATGGAGAAAGGAGCTTCATTTCTGGCAGCAGGAGTTGTAGCAGCAGCCTTAATATGTGAGAAAATGCAGGTACCGACAGAATTTTTTTGGAAGATTACAGGATGGTTTTACGGACCGCTGTTTTTGCTCCTTCTCCTATACGCAGGCTTAGCAGGAAGGAAGAAATCTGTTTTTGTAAAAGGGGCAGTGATTGTTCTGTGCATGCTTCCCTTATCCGCCTGCGGTGTATCTTTGGAAAACAGAGAGTTTCCATTATCGATGAGTGCAGATTATAAAGATAGCGATTTTGAACTGATTTATGGCATTCCAGGACTGGGAGAAATAACAGGACAGGGGAAAAATCAAGTGGAACAGCCTCAGGCGATTTCTTATCGAGGAGATACGCCACAGGAGGCAGAGGCAGCATTTAATAGAAATCAGAAAAATTATCTGGATATGGGACACATCAAAACTGTCATTTTAGGAAGAGGACTTCTGGAAAATGAGAAAGCACTGTTTGAGTTTTTAGGTTATTTAGAGGAAAAACCTTCAGTGGCAGGAAATATTTATGTGTTTTCCTGTGAAGATGTTTCTGGGCTTATGAACTTTGATGGACAAGGTGGAGCGTCTGTAGGGGATTATCTCACGGGAATTTTAGAGAATAATCTGGAAGGAAAACCAAAGGATATGGTAACCCTTCAGGATTTATATAATGCATGGCACAGAAAAGAGAAATTACCAAAACTTTTAGAGGTAGAGGTAGTGAATAAAAGACCGCAAATCCGTCAATACTCCTGATAATAAAATCAGGAGGTACATAGGGGTGAACGAAAAAGGAAAAAACAGAAAAATTTGGCTGTCCGCGGCAGTTTTGGGCTTGACAGTGACTTTGTTTTTAATAGGAATAAATACGGTTCGTTTAAAAAGAGAAAACAGAGAAATACAGGCACGCCTTGACAGGGAAATACAGCAGGGGATTGCAGGAGAAGTGTTTCGCCTTCATGTAATTGCAAACAGTGATAAAGATACAGACCAAGAACTGAAGATGCAGGTAAAAAATAAAATTGTGGAATATTTACAGAGAACATTAAAATCAAATGCTGATTTAGAAGAAACCAAGGATATGGTGCTCACTCATTTGCAGGAAATAGAGGAAGAAGCAGAAAAGACAGTGAAAGAGGCAGGATTTGATTACGAAGTTCATGCAGTAGTGGAAAATACTTATTTTCCAGATAAAACTTATGGGGACTGTACTTTTCCGGCAGGAGAATACGAAGCCCTGAATGTGCGTATCGGAAAGGCACAGGGACATAACTGGTGGTGCGTGCTTTATCCCAGTTTATGCTTTATTGATGATACTTACGGCATAGTGACAGAGGAAAAGAAGGAGGATTTAAAGTCTGTACTTACGGATGAGGAATTTGAGAAGATTTTAAAAAATCCACAGGAAAAGCCCAAGGTGAAGATTGGATTTCGTTGGTTTTAACCTTGCAATATCCTTTTGTTAAGGGTAAAATGGAGAACAGACGATAAAATGACAGTTATGAGGTTATTATATGAAATGTAAAAAAACAGCGCCGATTGGCGTTTTTGATTCCGGAGTAGGCGGTTTGACAGTTGCAAGAGAAATTATGCGAAATCTGCCTCATGAGAAAATCGTATATTTTGGTGATACTGCCAGAGTTCCTTACGGAAGTAAATCAAAAGAAACAATTTTGCGTTATTCCAGACAGATTGTGCGCTTTTTACAGACACAGGAGGTAAAAGCTATTGTAGTAGCCTGTAATACGGCAAGCGCTTTGGCTCTTGAAACAATCAGCGAAGAAATCGATATTCCCATTATCGGTGTGGTAAAGCCCGGAGCAAAGGTGGCAGCACAGACTACCAGAAATAAAAAGATTGGACTTATTGGTACAAGGGCAACGGTAAAATCGGATTTATACCGTAAGACTATTCAGGCAGAAAATCCGGAGATTGAAGTAATCGGTCAACCTTGTCCTTTGTTTGTGCCGCTGGTGGAGGAAGGATGGCTTAAGGATCCGGTTACTATAGAGGTTGCCAAGCGGTATCTGGCACCATTATTAGAAAAAGATATTGATACTCTTATTTTAGGGTGTACTCATTATCCTCTTCTTCGTTCTACTTTAAAGACATTGGTGGGAGATGAGGTGACGCTGGTAAATCCTGCTTATGAGACAGCAAGGGAATTACGGCGGCTTTTAAAAGAGCAGGGCATGGAAAATGAGATACATACAGATGAAGAATTTCCCTACCGGTTTTTCGTCAGCGATGAGGAGGAATGCTTTCAGAAATTTGCAAATTCCATTCTTCCTTATAATGTAAAGCGAACAGAGCAGATTAATATTGAGGAGTTTTAGAAATGACAAAGGATGTTTTAGTTACAGTGAAAGGCCTTCAGAGTATAGAAGATGGCAGTTCTCCCGAAGAAGTAGAAATGGTGGCAAAGGGAGAGTATTATTATAAGAACGGACACCATTACATTTTCTATAATGAAACCATAGAAGGCTTTACAGAGCAAAATAGAAACAGCATTAAAATCTCAGAAAACAGCGTGGAAGTAAAGAAAAAAGGGCTTACCAACATGCAGATGATTTTTGAGGAACAGAAAAAAAATATTACTTATTACGCCACTCCTTTCGGGAATCTTCAAATGGGAATTGCAGCTACGAACATTGATGTAAAAGAACAGGAAAAAAGTTTGGACCTCTGCATTGACTACGCATTGGAAATCAATGGGGAGCATGCAGCAGACTGTCGGATTGCAGTGAGCGTAAAAGAAAAAGACAGCGGCGAATTTTCACTGAATATGTAAAGAAAAAACGGGGCAAATCCATTTTGAGATTTGCTCCGTTTATTTCTTATTTCTGGGCAGCGGCAGCTTTTTCTTTCATACGTTTAAACCAGCCCTTTTTCTTAGCCGGAGGTGTCAGAGAACCACGAAGTCCTCTTACTCCGATAATGTAAATACCGCTTACATCGGCTTTGATTTCTTTCTTTATAGGAATTAAGTCAAATATTGCTTCGTCGGCTACTAAAGTCATAATCTTTGGTCCGATTTTGGCTTTTACGATAGGTAGTTTAGAACGACGCATAAGCTTTGGAGTCTGGTCGATAACCATCTGCGGCAAACCGGATTGCTTAATAGGCAGACGCTTTTTATCAATGATAAGCATTGTCATGGTCTGCTTCATGGCATCCATCTGTACCTGTTGTTCTTCCTGTTTTTTCTGAGCCTTTTTTCCAAGGAAAAAGAGAACAATAATACCAATGATTAAAATAACCAAAACAACCAGAAGTATTTTCGTAAGCATTTCTGTTAATCCTCCTATTATTTCAGTAATTTATACTTAGAATATTCTAGCACCCTTTCAGGGAAAAGGCAACTAAAAATACCTTGAAACCCTTTCTTTTTCAGCAGTAATATGGTATAACTGCTTTTGTATACTAATTTTGAATGGAGAGGAAATAAAAGGCATGAAGAAAAAAATGGTAATCCTTCTGCTGACATTGGGAATTCTGGGTACAGCAATGGGCTGTGGCGAAAAGAAAGACAAAGCAGAGGATAAAGAAGCAACGAAAACAGAACAGTCTTCACAAGAGGACTTTAAGCTGACAAATAAAGATGGAAAAGTAGTAGCAGTAGATATTGATAATATAGAAGATTATATTACTTTGGGAGAATATAAAAATCTTCAGGTGACAGAACCACCCAAGGAATCTGTGACAGAGGAAGAGGTAGATAACAGTATTCATTATTCTCTTATGACAGCCTATGATCAGGTAGAAGTTACAGAGGACAGAGCTGTTCAGAAAGATGATACAGTAAATATTGATTATACAGGTTATATGGATGGGGAAGAATTCGAAGGCGGTTCTGCCGAAGATTCAGACCTTCGTATTGGTTCCGGTTCTTTTATTGAAGGATTTGAAGATGGTCTCATTGGACATAAAAAAGGTGAGGAAGTGACTTTAGACCTAGTTTTTCCAACAGATTATAAGGCAGAAGAAATGCAGGGAAAAGCAGTGCAGTTTAAGGTGAAAATCAACAGCATTTCTCAGGCACCAGAGCTTACCGATGAATGGGCAGCGGCAAATACAGATTATAAAACTGCGGAAGAATTTAGAACAGCACAAAAAGAGATGATGCAGAAAAACATTGATTTAGAATACGAAGGTCAAGTAAAGTCTGATTTATTCGGTATGGTGGTAGAAAGCACAGAGTTTAAAGAATATCCGGATGCTCTTTTAGAACAGAGTAAAAAGGATGTAAGAGAAAGACTTGATCAGATGTATCAGGCACAGTTCCAGATGACTTTGGATGACTATATTAAACAGCAGGGAATTTCTGATGAGGAAGTGGACAAGGTACTGACAGAATCTGCACAGACTTATTTGCAGCAGAATTTAGTGGTACAGGCTATTTTCAATGTAGAGGGAATTGAAATGAGCGAAGAAGACTACAAAGCAGAAGAAGTAAAATTCGCAGAATTAAACGGATTTCCTGATGCAGAAACCATGAAAATGTATTATGGTGATTTAAACGTATTGAAAGACAGTGTGCTTTGGAATAAGGCTTGTGATGTGATTGTAGCAACTGCTACAGTAACAGAGCAGGAACCAGAAGCTGATACACAGGAATAGTGGATAGATACCGCAGACAAACACAAAAGATAAAATGTGTGTCTGCGGTTTTTTGAAAAGGAGACAAAAGAGATGAAAACAAAAACAAGACGAATATTAGGGCTTTTTCTTGCAATGCTTCTTTTAGTTGTACCTCTTTGGGGCTGTAAACAGGAAAAAATCCAAGGGAATGTAAATTCTAATATCGTACAAAATGTACAGACAGCAGGTGGTCTTACTGTTCACTATCTGGATGTTGGACAGGGGAATGCTATTTTGCTTCAGTCAGAAGGACATTCTATGTTGATTGACGGTGGTGCAAGGCATAGTTCCTCCTTTGTAGTAAGCTATCTAGAGAAGCAAAAGATTGAAAAACTGGATTATGTCCTGATTTCCCATTTTGATGAGGACCATTTAGCAGGAGCCGTGGGTGCTTTACATAAATTTCCTGTAGATACGTTGATTACACCTGATTATGAGGCTGATTCCAATATTTTTCAGTCTTATAAAAAAATAGTAGAGGAGAACGGGTATGAAGCAGTTCATCCTCAACAGGGGCAGGAATTTTCTTTGGGAAGTGCAAAATTTCGGATTATTTCCCCTGTGTCTTACGGACATGAGGATGAAAATCAGGACTCTGTAGGGGTTATTTTAGAAAATGGAGAACAGAAATTCTTTATTGGTGGAGATATCGGGCTGGAAAGTGAGAAAGAAATTTTAGAGTCCGGTGTGGATATTCAGGCAGATGTTATGCTGATGAACCATCATGGTTCTCATGTAAGTGAGAAATTTTTTAAGGAGATATCTCCTTCTTATAGTGTGATTAGTTGTGGAAAAGACAATAAATACGGACATCCAAGACAAGATACTATGGAACTTTTAAAGAAGTATGATGTACCAGTATTTCGTACAGATTTGCAGGGAACTATTCTTATGTACAGTGATGGAAAAGAGCTGACATTTGAGAAAGAACCCTGTAATGATTATACTCCGGGGGATAAAAATGGGGTAAAGGAAGATAACGATGTACAGGAGTTTAACAACAGCAATGAGCAGGAATGTAATTTCGTCTTAAATGCACATACAAAGAAAATTCATACAAAGAGCTGTTCTTCTGTGGAAAAAATGTCCGAGGATAACAGAAGCTATTATAAAGGGGATATTAATACTTTACTAGATGCAGGATATAGTGCCTGTAAGAGTTGTAAACCATAAAAAGAAGGAAAAGATACAGAGGAGAATAGGAAATGAAAAAGACATTAAAGCGGTTGGCGGGTTATTATAAGCCCTATAAAGGACTTTTCTTTTCAGATCTGTTTTTCGCAGTTTTAGGAGCGGGGATTACTCTGGTAATTCCTCTGCTGGTGCGCTATATTACAAGCAATGTAGTGTATTATTCAGTGGATAAAGCGGTAAATATGATTATAAAGCTGGGAATTTTTATGATTGCTTTGGTACTTTTAGGAGCGTTTTGTGATTTTTATATTGCTTATTATGGGCATCTGATGGGGGCTCGCATTGAGCGGGATATGCGAAATGAAATCTTCAGCCATTATCAGAAGCTGTCCTTTTCATTTTTTGATAACCAGAAGGTAGGACAGTTGCTTTCCAGAGTAACGTCAGATTTATTTGAAATCAGTGAGCTTTTACATCATGGACCAGAGGATTTGATTGTTTCTATTATTAAATTTGTAGGTGCATTTTTTATTTTGGCATTTATTAACGTCAGATTGGCATTAGCTGCATTTTTCTTTATTCCGTTTTTGATTTTATATGCTCTTTACTTTAACCGCAAAATGGAGGCAGCTTTTCGAAGAAACAGGGCTCGTATTGCAGATGTTAACACACAGATTGAAGACAGTCTTTCTGGAATTCGTGTAGTAAAATCATTTGCAAACGAGCAGGAAGAACTAAGAAAATTTAAAATCGGAAATCAGCGATTTGTAGAGTCTAAAAAGCAAAGTTATAAGTATATGGGGACTTATTATTCAGGAATGGGAGCTCTTACCACACTGATTACCATTGTAGTTCTTCTGGTGGGCGCATTTTCTCTTACAAAGGGACAGATGCCGGTGGAAGATTTGGTAACTGTTCTTTTATACATCAATAACTTTACAGAGCCGGTGAAAAAGCTGATTAATTTTACAGAACAATTCCAGAACGGATACAGTGGATATGTGCGCTTCCGAGAGATTATGGAAATAGAGCCGGATATTACAGATGATGATGACGCTTGCGAGCTTACAGATGTAAAAGGGGCTATTGATTTCGAAGATGTATCTTTTTCTTATGAAGGAAATAAGGAGCAGGTATTAAAAGACGTAAATCTCAAGGTAAATGCAGGAGAATATGTGGCTTTAGTAGGTGGCTCAGGAGCCGGAAAAACAACTCTTTGCAGCTTAATTCCCCGTTTTTATGACGTGACACAGGGAAGGATTTTGCTGGATGGACAAGATATCAGGAAGATTAAGCTTCATAGTTTGCGAAGCCAGATTGGTATTGTGCAGCAGGATGTTTATCTATTTGCAGGAACAGTTATGGAAAATATTCGATACGGAAAACCCGATGCCACAGACGAAGAAGTAATACAGGCTGCTAAGGCAGCAAATGCTCATGAGTTCATTATGGAGTTGGATAATGGTTACAATACAGATATCGGACAAAGAGGTGTGAAGCTTTCCGGTGGACAGAAGCAGAGGCTTTCTATTGCCAGAGTTTTCTTGAAAAATCCGCCGATTTTGATTTTTGACGAGGCAACTTCTGCTCTTGATAATGAGAGCGAAAAAATTGTGCAGGACTCTTTGGAGAAACTTTCTGCAGACAGAACCACCTTTGTAATTGCACACAGACTTTCTACAATCAGAAAAGCCCAGAGAATTTTGGTGCTGACAGAGGATGGAATTGCAGAGGAAGGAACTCATCAGGAACTTATGGAGAAAGAAGGGATTTACAGCAGTCTTTATAAACTTTCATTTTCATGATATAATATTTGCACGGCAAATTATATCTGTAAGCCACGGCTTGAAAAGTAAATACCCTGGTGGGTGCTTCCTTTTCTGCGCACGTGGTACAATGAAAAAAGCGCAGGGAAAGGAATGATTGAACATGATAGCAGACAAGATGAAGGCATTGGTAAACAACAGCTCAGCAATTCGCGCAATGTTTGAAGAAGGAAAAAAACTGGCAAAGGAATACGGTGCAGAAAACGTTTATGACTTTAGTCTGGGCAATCCAAATGTGCCTGCACCGGCTGAAGTTCAGACGGCAATGTGTGAAATTGTGAAGGAAGAAGATCCCGTTGTTCTTCACGGTTATATGAGCAACAGCGGATATGAGGATGTAAGACAGGCAGTAGCAGAGTCCTTAAATAAAAGATTTGAGACTTCCTTTGAAAAAGAAAATATTATTATGACAGTAGGGGCTGCAGGCGGATTAAATGTAATTTTAAAAACACTGTTAAATCCACAAGATGAGGTTGTGGTGATTGCACCTTACTTTGGAGAATACAATGCTTACGTATCTAATTATGACGGAGTTGTAGTTGTAGTAAGCCCTGATACCAGAGACTTTCAGCCAAACTTAAAGGAACTGGAGGAAAAGCTGACAAAGAAAACCAAGGCAGTTATTGTGAATTCACCTAATAACCCTACCGGTGTGGTGTATTCAGAAGAAACTATTCAAAAGCTGGCAGACATTTTAAGAAGAAAACAGCAGGAATTCGGAACAGATATTTATTTGATTTCAGATGAACCTTATCGTGAACTGGTTTATGATGGCGTGGAAGTTCCCTATTTGACAAAATATTATGAAAATACCATTGTAGGATATTCTTTTAGCAAATCCCTTTCCCTACCGGGCGAAAGAATTGGCTATCTTGTAATTCCAAAGGAAGTAGCAGATGCAGGGGAAATTCAGGCAGCAGCCAATGTGGCAACCAGAATTTTAGGCTATGTGAATGCACCTTCCTTTATGCAGAAAGTAGTTGCCAAATGTCTGGATGCAAAAGCAGATGTGCCTTATTATAACCGAAATCGTGAAGCACTGTATCATGCACTTGTAGAAATAGGATTTCACTGTATTAAACCGGAAGGTGCGTTTTACCTCTTTGTGAAATCTCCTATAGAGGATGAAAAAGAATTTTGTGAAGCCGCCAAGAAATATCATATTCTTATTGTACCTGGTTCTTCTTTTTCTTGCCCCGGATATGTAAGAATTGCCTATTGTGTTTCCTATGAGACGATTTTGGGTTCTTTAGACAGCTTTAGAAAGTTAGCTGAGGAATTCCATACAAAATGAGAGAAGGAGCGGGTGTAATATGACGAAAAGGCAGTTTTTAGAAGAATTAAAAAATGCATTAAGTGAACAGCTTCCGGCAGACCAGGTGGCAGAGCATGTGTCGTATTATATGAATTATATACAAGAACGGCGGAAAAACGGAAGCAGTGAAGATGAGGTTTTAAATATGTTGGGAGATCCCCGTCTGATTGCCAGGACAATTTTGGATACCACATCTGGCAGTAGAGATGATCAGAATTATTTTTATGAGCAGCCATCTCAGGATATTCAAAGTGAAGTGAAGAAGGGATTATCCGGTAAAGCAAAGAAATATCTTTACATTGGAATTGCTATTGCGATTATATTTCTAATTATTTCACTTATTACAACTTTATTATCTTTTTTGCTGCCTGTTTTATTGCCTGTAATATTGATTTTTGTTGTGATTTCCATTGTACGAAAATTATAAAGCTAAAAGAAATCCCTCATAGGGGAGCTATGAGGGATTTCGAGGGGAGTATAAATAATTAAATAAGGGGTTATAATGTAAAAAAAATTTTTGAAGGGTAAATTCTTTTTACAACTCATATTATAATATAAAAGGAAAAAAAAAGCAATAATATTATTTTTTTGTTAGAAAATTGTTAAAATTTAAGAAATATCAATTTAATATATTTTCCGGAGAATATTATTTTTGATTACAGAGATAATAAGACTGTAACCAAAAACTTTTATTCAGGAGGTATTTTATCATGGCGAAAAACATGAACAACACAAATAAGAACAAAGAGGCATCTAATGCAAATAATGCAAAAAGCGCATACGCAGAAAACTGCGGTGATAGAAATGCAAATAAATCTGCTGCTTCTAACAGCAAAAACTCTGCAAACAAAAATGCAGCAGATAAAAACAATTCCAAATCAGAATACAATTATTAAAAAAGAATTTCTTTTGCAGGAAACTTCGGTTTTACCGGAGTTTCCTTTTTTATGCATACAGTCTCAGTTATTCCATCAAGAAACACAGATATTTTTATATTTTTCTTCGCCAAACTTGTGCAGATGCACTCAAACACGGATTTTAAAACATCACTATGTTCGAAAAAACTGCTTATGCATATACTAAAAGAAAAAGGAATGATAATGTTGCTGACCATTGATACAATTTCAGCAGAGGAATTAGATTTTTATATGGGCAGACAGGATGCCGTTATTATAGATTTGCGGGACACAGAGGAATATAAAAGGAGTCATTTAAAGACAGCGGTGAATATTCCGTATGAAGAAATTCAAAAGTGCAGGAGGTTTCCAAAGGAGAAACTGCTGGTGCTGTACTGCAGTCGTGGAAGCAGTAGTCTCTTTGCAGCCAGAGAGCTTATGAAAATGGGATACAAAGTGAAGTCTGTTGTAGGAGGAATACGATGTTACAAAGGTTCGAACTTGTATTTTTCCAACAGTCATAGTAAAATAAAAAAATAAATAATTAAAAATCAAAGTACACAAATAAGGAGAAAAATAACATGAAATATATGTTTGCTTCAGATATTCACGGTTCCGCATATTATTGTAAAAAAATGTTGGAAGCTTATGAGCAGGAAAAGGCAGATCGTTTGATTTTATTGGGAGATATTCTGTATCATGGTCCCAGAAACGATTTGCCAAAAGAATATGCGCCAAAGAAAGTTATTACAATGCTCAACGAGAAAAAAAATGAGCTTTATGTAGTAAGAGGAAACTGCGAGGCAGAAGTAGACCAGATGGTTTTAGACTTTCCGATTATGGCAGATTACTGCATTATTATGGATGGTGAAAGAACTATTTATGCAAGCCATGGGCATGTATATAATGAAGATAATCTTCCGCCAATGAAGAATGGAGATATTTTCATTCATGGACATACCCATGTGCTGCGTGCAGAAAAGAAAGAAAACTATACAATTTTAAATCCGGGTTCTGTTTCTATTCCGAAAGAAGGCAACATTCCTACATATGCTGTTTTGGAAGATGGTGTATTCAGCATTCGCGGATTTGAAGGGGAAATCGTTAAGGAGTTAGAGCTTTCATGAAAATATTTGAGTTAATAGCACCCTGTCATTTTGGGCTGGAAGCTGTATTAAAAAGAGAAATACAGGATTTGGGATATGAAATTAGCGAAGTAGAGGACGGAAAAGTTACTTTCTATGGAGACGCAGAGGCCATTGTAAGAGCCAATATTTTTCTGCGTACAACAGAGAGAATTCTCTTAAAGGTGGCAAAAATAAAAGCTACAACTTTTGAAGAATTATTTGATAAAACAAAGGCTCTGCCATGGGAAGATTTTATTCCTGTAAACGGGAAATTCTGGGTTGCCAAAGCAAACTCTGTAAAGAGTAAATTGTTTAGTCCTTCTGACATACAGTCCATTATGAAAAAAGCAATGGTAGAGCGCTTGAAATCTGTTTACCATGTGGAATGGTTTGAAGAAGACGGCGCAAGCTATCCTGTGCGGGTTTCTTTTATGAAAGATGTAGCTACTATAGGAATTGATACCACAGGACTGTCCCTGCATAAACGAGGTTATCGCCAGCTTACCAGTAAAGCACCTATTACAGAAACTCTGGCTGCAGCTCTTTTGATGCTTACTCCGTGGAACAAAGACAGAATTTTAGTAGATCCTTTTTGTGGAAGCGGAACGTTTCCTATTGAGGCTGCCATGATGGCCGCCAATATTGCGCCGGGAATGAATAGAAGCTTTTTATCCGAGGACTGGAAAAATATAATCTCCAGAAAACATTGGTATAATGCTCATGATGAAGCAAGAGATTTAATGAGCCTTGATATAAAAATCGATATTCAGGGATATGACTTAGATGATGAAATTGTAAAAGCTGCAAGAGAAAATGCCCGCTGTGCAGGAGTTGAGAAGCTTATTCATTTTCAGCAAAGAGATGTAAAGGATTTAAAACATCCGAAAAAATACGGATTTATCGTCACAAATCCTCCTTACGGAGAGCGTATTGAGGAAAAGGCAAACTTACCTCAGCTTTATACCACCATAGGCGAAAGCTTTCAGAGATTGGATTCCTGGTCGATGTATTTGATTACTGCTTATCAGGATGCTGAGCGTTATATCGGAAGAAATGCGGATAAAAATCGTAAAATTTATAATGGTATGATGAAAACTTATTTTTATCAGTTTTTAGGGCCAAAACCACCCAGAAAGAAAAAACCTCTTGAGTAAAGGAGAGAGTATCAAATGAAAAGATTGATTTTTGCTACCGGAAATGCACATAAAATGCTTGAAATCAGGGAAATTCTAGGAGAACTGCCAGTAGAAATCCTTTCCATGAAGGAAGCAGGAATTGAAGCTGACATTGTCGAAAATGGAAGTACTTTTGAGGAAAATGCTTTAATAAAAGCAAAAGAAGTATGTAAATTAGCGGGAGAAATGGTTCTGGCAGATGATTCCGGTCTGGAAATTGACTATTTAAATGGAGAACCGGGTATTTATTCTGCAAGATATATGGGAGAAGACACTTCTTATCACATTAAAAATAAAAATCTTATCGACCGTCTGGAAGGAGTTCCGGATGAAAAGAGGACAGCGCGCTTTGTATGTGCTATTGCAGCTGCATTTCCGGATGGAAGAAACTTTGTCGTTCGCGGAACCATAGAGGGAATAATAGGATATGAAGAACGTGGTGAAAATGGATTTGGATATGATCCGATTTTTTATCTGCCTGAAAAAGGAGTAAGCACAGCAGAACTTCCTCCTGAGGAGAAAAACAGTATCAGCCACAGAGGAAATGCACTGCGTAAAATGAAAGAATTTCTTGAACGCGAGGAATTATTATGAGGGTGTTGATTGTCAGTGATACACATGGTCATGAGGAAAATCTGGAGCAGATTTTGCAGGAAAAAGGACCTTTTCAGCATTTAATTCATCTGGGTGATGTGGAAGGACAGGAGGACTATATTAAGGTAATTGCAGGCTGTCCTGTACATATTGTAGCCGGAAACAACGATTTTTTTTCGGATTTACCGAAAGAAGAAGACTTTTGGATAAAGGATTATCATATTTTTATTACCCACGGACATTATTACGGTGTTTCCGTGGGTACAGACAGGCTTTGTGAGGAAGCTGCATTCCGAAATGCCAGAGTGGTAATGTATGGACATACCCATCGACCGGAGATCGAGGAAAAGAACGGAATTACTATTTTAAATCCGGGTAGTCTTTCTTATCCAAGGCAATTGGGAAGAAAACCCAGTTATATTATTATGGAAATAGACGAGGCGGGAAAGGCAAAATATACGATTTATTATTTGGAAGAAAAGTCTCAAAACCCTTGATTTATAAGGGTTTGAGCACCTAATTCAAAAAAAATAAAAAAAAATGAAAAAAAGTGTTGACTTTTTTAGCGAGTGCTGGTATAGTATACCTTGTCGCCGGGCAAGAGAGTTCGGAAGACAACAAAAACACTCTCGGGGTGTGGCTCAGCTTGGCTAGAGCGCCTGGTTTGGGACCAGGAGGTCGCAGGTTCGAATCCTGTCACCCCGATTGTTTCTTAAAAAAAGAAATTTTATTTATGCGGGTGTAGTTCAGTGGTAGAACACCAGCCTTCCAAGCTGGATATGTGGGTTCGATTCCCATCACCCGCTTACGTTAAGCCCAAAAGGTTTAATGTGATGTGTTTGTAGCTCAGCTGGATAGAGCAACGGCCTTCTAAGCCGTGGGTCGGGGGTTCGAATCCCTTCAAGCACGTTTGCGTCAAAGATGCAATATGGTGGGTATAGCGCAGTTGGTTAGCGCGCCAGATTGTGGCTCTGGAGGCCAAGGGTTCGAATCCCTTTATCCACCCTAGCCGTAAGGCGGTCTTGGGCTATCGCCAAGCGGTAAGGCACAGGACTTTGACTCCTGCACTCGCTGGTTCGAATCCAGCTAGCCCAGTTTAGTAACATTAAGGAGCATTAGCTCAGTCGGTAGAGCACTTGACTTTTAATCAAGTTGTCCGGGGTTCGAATCCCCGATGCTTCACTGTTTAAAATAGCCAAGGTCAAAAACCTTGGTTATTTTTTTAAAACAATATAGAAGAATATGCGGATATGGCGGAATTGGCAGACGCGCCAGATTTAGGTTCTGGTGTCTACGACGTGCAGGTTCAAGTCCTGTTATCCGCATTTTTAATGAAAGTCACAAGATAGGAAAGAGGCGGAAAAACCTTGTTAAATCAAGGATTTCAGCCTTTTTCTTTTGCTTTTTTAAGGAAAGGGATAACAATATGTAGAGAATTAATATTGCTAAAATATTTAGTAATACTTGCGAAAGAAAGTATTATGGAGTAAAGTATAAAGCAGTATTTAGTCTTTGTATAATTATCAAGTCCCCCATACAAGGTATATTGAATAAACCGTAGACATAAACTGTAAAAACAGCGTCTTCGGAGGCTTATCCTTGAAAGAATATATCGAAGAAAGGGCAATTGAAATAGCCAATTATATTATTGAAGAAAAGGCAACAGTAAGGCAGACTGCAAAGAAATTTGGTGTAAGTAAAAGTACCGTGCACAAGGATTGTACAGAGCGGCTTCTTCAAATCAATCCCACACTGGCACACAGTGCAAGGAAAGTGCTGGATGTGAATAAATCAGAGCGGCATATTCGCGGTGGACTTGCTACCAGAGAAAAATATCTGCATCAGCAGGAACAGAAGAAAAAATAAGAAAGGTGTCCGAGAACTTTAGGACAAGAAAAGCGATGAGCAAAAGGGAATTTAAAGTACCGGTAATACCGAAAGAATTAGCGCCTGTGAGAGATGTTAAAAGGATTTTGGAAGAAAGTGCAGAGCAGGAATATGAGATTATAAATCGGTTATTTGAAAATATTTTTCTGACTAAAATCCATGCTGCACATTTAGAATTCAAACAGACTGTATTTCGAGGGTGCAGATTTACAGGATGCGACTTTTCTGAAACTTCCTTTATCGATGTTCAATTCGTGGATTGTGATTTCTCGAATTCAAACTTCAGCGATGCTTATTTTAAATGCTGTTCCTTTCAGAAATGCAAAGCAGTAGGTGCTGATTTTTATGGCAGTAGGATAAATCATGTTGCATTTATAGAATGTAATTTCATGGAAACAGGATTTGATGCATCACATATCAGTTTTGCAAGAGTGAAAAATACAAATTTTACCGAAGCAGGATTTAGCAAATGTCGCTTTGCGAATTTTTGTGCAGATAGTACATGTTTTCGTAAAGTAAGCTTTTTTAAAACTTCCTTAAAAGATATAGATTTTTCTACATGTGATATAGAAGAAATTATTGTTTCAGATACTATGGAAGAGCTAAAAGGAGTAAAAGTTCATCTGGCACAGGCAGTCGGTTTGGCGAAAAGATTGGGAATTGTGATAAAAGAAACAGAAAATCTTCTGTAGAATTTGTTGGAGATAAACTTGATAAAATAAGATGGATTTGCTAAACTAAAGAAGTGTGAATGCAAATAAAAGTCAAAGGAGAAAACAAGAATGGAAAATAAAATTACGTTTGACTATTCAAAAGCAGTAAACGTTGTTCGTGAAGAAGAAGTAGCGGCAATGGAAAAGATGGTAGAGGCGGCAAAAGAGGTTCTCGTATCCAGAACAGGCTTGGGAAATGATTTCCTTGGCTGGATTGATCTTCCTATTAATTATGATAAAGAAGAATTTAATAGAATTAAAAAAGCAGCAGATAAAATTAAAAACGATTCTGATGTACTTCTTGTAATCGGTATCGGTGGTTCTTATCTGGGAGCCAGAGCAGCAATTGACTTTTTAGGACACCCATTTTATAATAACCTGAGAAAAGAAGATAGAAAAACACCTGAAATTTATTATGTAGGAAATAATATCAGCGGAGCTTATGTAAAAGGATTAGCAGAAGTAATTGGCGACAGAGATTTTTCTATCAACGTTATTTCAAAATCAGGAACAACTACAGAGCCTGCAATTGCTTTCCGTATTTTTAAGGAAATGATTGAAGAAAAGTATGGAAAAGAAGAAGCAGCAAAGAGAATTTATGCAACTACAGATAAACAAAAAGGAGCACTTAAAACTCTGGCAACAGAAGAAGGATATGAAACATTCGTAGTTCCTGATGATGTAGGAGGTCGTTTTTCTGTACTTACACCAGTAGGTCTTTTACCAATTGCAGTAAGTGGTGTTTCTATTGATGCGCTTATGGAAGGTGCTGCATCAGGAAGAGAATTAGCTTTAAGTAAACCGTATACAGAAAATGATGCTTTAAAATATGCAGCAGTTCGCAACATTCTTCATAGAAAAGGAAAAGCAGTAGAAATTCTTGCAAACTATGAACCGACATTACATTATGTAGCAGAATGGTGGAAACAGTTGTACGGAGAAAGCGAAGGAAAAGACCAGAAAGGTATTTATCCTGCATCTGTAGACTTTACTACAGACTTACATTCTCTGGGACAGTTTATTCAGGATGGTTCTAGAATTATGTTTGAGACAGTTCTGGAAATTGAAGAACCAAAAGAAAATCTGATAATTAAAGAAGCTGAAAGTGATCTGGACGGATTAAATTATCTGGCAGGAAAGGGCATGGATTTTGTAAATAAAAGTGCTATGAATGGAACTATTCTTGCGCATACAGATGGAAACACACCAAACCTTATGGTGAAAATTCCACAGCAGAATGAATTTTATTTAGGACAGCTGTTCTATTTCTTTGAATTTGCCTGCGGTATCAGTGGTTATCTGTCAGGAGTTAATCCGTTTGACCAACCGGGTGTAGAAAGCTATAAAAAGAATATGTTTGCACTTTTGGGAAAACCGGGATATGAAGAAAGAAGAAAAGAATTATTAGAAAGATTATAATCTAAAAGAAAACGGGATTGCCGCATTAAGTAGAATTTAATGCGACAATCCCATTTTTTATTTCATAGAAAATTGTGTTTTATGAAATAAAAACGCTCCGTAAGGAGTGCACTGCGGCGAATAAGAATTCTTTTTTAGTCTTCTTCGATAATCTGAATTTCAAAATAATCAAAATCCAGAATTTCAATAAAATTATCCTGAGAAAATCGAACTTTGGAAAAGCTCTGAAAATCTTTAATGTTGGCATCCAGCCATATTGGAGAGGGTAAATCAAATTTATGACAGATGCTGTCCAGACAATGAAATACTTTTTGTGTGCGGCTGCTCTTGGTGTCGTCACATATTACAGTACTTTTTAGTATATGTGTATCTTTATAAATGCTTCCCATTAATCGAAACATGTGATTATCCTTTCTGTATTCGTTTTATATATCCACCATTATAAGTAAGAGAAGGGATTGTGTAAAGAGGGCTTTAGAGGGAATTGTGCAGATTGCTTATGTAATTCAGAAAAATATGTCAAAATGCTAGTAATGCCATTGGCATTGTGTAGGCTCACAAAGAGTTTGAAAAATATTTGGGCATTTGAACTATGGAAAAAAAACGAAGATAGCTGTATACTAAGCATAGTTCAAAAAAGCAAAAAACGGATATTTACATATCGTCTAGGAGGAAAATGAGAAATGGCAAGTTTATCATTACAGCATATTAACAAAACTTATCCAAACGGATTTGAAGCAGTAAAAGATTTTAATCTTGAAATCGCAGATAAAGAATTTATCATCTTTGTAGGTCCTTCAGGTTGTGGTAAATCTACAACACTTCGTATGATCGCAGGTCTGGAAGAAATTTCAGGCGGTACATTAAAAATCGGCGATAAAGTTGTAAATGATGTGGAACCAAAAGACAGAGATATCGCAATGGTATTCCAGAACTACGCTCTGTACCCACACATGACAGTTTATGATAACATGGCTTTTGGTCTTAAATTAAGAAAAGTTCCAAAAGATCAGATTGATAAAATGGTTAAAGAAGCAGCTAAAATTCTTGACCTTGAAAAATTATTAGACCGTAAACCAAAAGCTCTTTCCGGTGGTCAGAGACAGCGTGTTGCTATGGGACGTGCTATCGTGCGTGAACCTAAAGTATTCTTAATGGACGAACCTCTGTCAAACTTGGATGCAAAACTTCGTGTTCAGATGCGTACTGAAATTTCTAAATTACATGAAAGATTAGGTGCTACAATCATCTATGTAACACATGACCAGACAGAAGCTATGACATTAGGTACAAGAATTGTTGTTATGAAAGACGGTGTTGTACAGCAGGTAGATACACCTCAGAAATTATACAATGAACCATGTAACTTATTCGTTGCTGGATTTATCGGTTCTCCACAGATGAACTTCTTAGATGCAACTGTAAAAGTAAAAGGTGATGAAGTATGCTTACAGATTGGAAATACAGTACTTCAGGTACCAGCTTCTAAGAAAAAAGCACTTATCGATGGTGGATACGATGGAAAAACAGTTGTTATGGGTATTCGTCCAGAACATGTATACGATGATGAAGCTCGTATTCAGGCATTCCCAAATAGTGTCGTAGAAGGTAAGATTACTGTATACGAATTATTAGGTGCTGAAGTATATCTGTACTTTGATACAGAAGGATTCCCAATGACAGCAAGAGTTAACCCACGTACAACAGCGAGAACAGGTGACACTGTTAAGTTTGCTCTTGATATGGAAAAAGTTCATGTATTCGATAAAGAAACAGAACAGGTTATCGCAAACTAAGAATAAAGATTATATTTCCCGTCTGGTATTCCAGGCGGGATTTCTTCTTTCTTAGAAAATCATATTCTATGAAAGAAAGACAATCTGCGAGGATTGCGTTGCGGGGCTAGGAATTATGTTGATAATTTAAAAAAAATCAGTTATTATTATTTTAGAAAATCTCGGATAGACATCAAAAGGAGAATGATTATGATATCAAGTCAGATAATACAAAAAACATTAGATGAACTCAGAGCGATTACTAGAATTGATTTGTGTGTTATGGACATAGACGGAAAGGTGAATTCTACTACATTTTCTATTGAAAATGAGGACTTCGGAGATGTAAGAAGTTTTGCTGAATCTATGGCTGACAGTCAGGTGATGAAAGGCTATCATTTCTTTAAAATTTATGATAACCAGACCGTAGAATATGTATTGGTTGCAAAAGGTGGAAACGAAGATGCTTATATGATTGGACGGGTTGCAGTAGCACAAATACAGAATTTAATCGTAGCATATAAAGAGCGCTTTGATAAATCGAACTTTATACAGAACTTAATTTTAGATAATCTGCTTTTGGTTGATGTGTATAACAGAGCGAAAAAGCTTCATATTGCAGTAGAAGCCAAGAGGGTTGTACTTTTAGTTGAAACAAAGAATGAAAAAGATCAGGATTCCATAGAAATTTTGAAGAATTTGTTCATTTCCAGAAATAACGATTTTATTACAGCTATTGATGAAAAAAATATTATTATTGTCCGCAGTCTGGAAGAAAATGATGGGTATGAAGAAATTGAAAGTATTGCGAAAACGATTGTAGATATGCTCAACGCAGAGGCTATGTCACAGGTGCGCGTATCTTACGGAAATATTATTCATGAAATAAAAGATGTATCCCGCTCTTATAAAGAGGCAAAGATGGCTCTTGATGTAGGAAAAATTTTCTATGTGGGAAAAAATATTGTTGGATATAACAATCTGGGAATTGGACGTTTAATTTATCAGCTTCCAATGCCTCTTTGTGAGATGTTTATGAAAGAAGTATTTGGAGGAAAGCTCCCGGATTCTTTAGATGATGAAACACTGAATACAATTAATAAATTCTTTGATAATAACCTGAATATTTCAGAAACATCAAGACAGCTTTTCCTTCATAGAAATACGCTGGTTTATCGACTGGAGAAAATTCAGAAAAGTACGGGACTTGATATCCGCGTGTTTGACGATGCCTTGACTTTTAAAATTGCATTGATGGTTTCCAGTTACATGGAGTTTATGAAGAAACAAGATTAGTTCTGAGCTAAGAAAGAAATGCTCTGGCAATGAGATGCACAGTAGTTTGTGCCTCGTAGTCAGAGTATTTTTAATTTCACAGGAAATTAAATCAGCCAAACCCAGACGAAAAATTCTTTCTCATTTACTAAATTTGGTAAATTAGCATGATAAAGTACTTGCGTTTTACTGTGATAAAATTTATAATGGAAAGAAATTTACGACATATAGAATGGAGGAACTGCTATGATTAAATTATATAAAGGCGGTGCATGGCTGACAAAAGGGCAGGAGCCTGTGAGTGATGAGACAGGACTGGAGCAAAAATTTCATTTCAGCAAGCGGGAAGCAAGAAAACACACAATTGCTTATTCTATTTTAAAAGAGCATAATACTTCTGAAAATATGGATTTTCTAAAGTTAAAATTTGATAAATTAACATCCCACGATATTACTTTTGTAGGAATTATACAGACAGCAAGAGCTTCAGGATTAGAAAAATTTCCTGTGCCTTATGTACTTACTAATTGTCATAATTCATTGTGCGCAGTTGGGGGTACGATTAACGAAGATGACCATGTATTTGGGCTGAGCTGTGCTAAGAAGTATGGCGGAGTTTATGTGCCGCCTCATCAGGCTGTTATCCATCAATACGCAAGAGAAATGCTGGCAGAAAGCGGAAAAATGATATTGGGTTCTGACAGCCATACCAGATATGGTGCTTTGGGAACTATGGCCATGGGAGAAGGAGGTCCGGAACTTGTTAAGCAGCTTTTGGGAAAAACATATGACATTCCTTATCCTGAGGTAATAGGTGTTTATCTTACAGGCGAACCTGCTTTTGGTGTGGGTCCTCAGGATATTGCACTGGCAATTATCAAAGCTGTATTTTCTTCCGGTTACGTAAAAAACAAAGTAATGGAGTTTGTAGGTCCGGGAGTGGAAAAGTTAAGTGTAGACTATCGAATTGGCATTGATGTTATGACTACAGAGACTACATGTTTATCCTCTATTTGGCAGACAGATAGCAAAGTAAAAGAATTTTACGAAATACACAGCAGAAAACAGGATTATAAAGAACTGCAGCCAGAGGGAGTAGCTTATTATGACGGAATGATTTATGTGGATTTATCAGCTATTCGTCCTATGATTGCCATGCCGTTCCATCCCGCAAATACTTATGCTATTGATGAACTAAATCAAAACCTGATGGATATTCTGGATGAAGTGGAGAAAAAAGCAAAAGTCAGTCTTGGAGAAAATGTTTCTTATACCTTAAAAGATAAAGTAAGAAATGGAAAATTGTATGTGGAGCAGGGAATTATTGCTGGTTGTGCCGGTGGCGGCTTTGAAAATATTTGTGCCGCAGCGGATATTCTAAAAGGAAAAAGTATTGGCACAGATGAATTCTCACTGAGTATTTATCCTGCAAGCACACCGATTTATATGGAGTTGGTAAAGAATGGTGTGTTGGCAGATTTAATGCAGACAGGAGCAATTGTAAAAACAGCATTTTGCGGTCCTTGCTTTGGAGCAGGAGATACACCGGCGAACAATGCTTTAAGCATCCGGCACTCCACCAGAAACTTCCCAAATCGAGAAGGATCAAAGCTTCAGGAAGGACAGATTTCTTCTGTAGCATTGATGGATGCCCGCTCTATTGCAGCTACAGCAGCTAATAAAGGATGCCTGACAGCGGCAACAGAATATGAGGGTACTTACAGAAAACCATCCTATTTCTTTGACAGTTGTATTTATGAGAATCGGGTATTTGACAGCAAAGGTGAGGCAGATCCTACTGTAGAAATTCAATTTGGACCGAATATTAAAGATTGGCCAAAGATGCCAAAGCTTCCGGAAAATCTGCTGCTTCAGGTAACTGCAGAAATCCACGATCCTGTCACAACTACAGACGAGTTAATTCCTTCTGGAGAAACTTCTTCTTATCGCTCTAATCCTATAAGGTTGGCAGAATTTGCTTTATCCAGAAAAGTGCCGGATTATGTAGAACTGGCAAAGAAAATCCAGAAAGGCGAGATAGCCAGAGAACAGGGAGAAAATCCAGAAGATAAAGTACCGGAACTTCAGAATGTCAGAGAACAGATACAGGCAGAGTTTGAAAATATGAGTTGGGAAAATACAGGCATAGGAAGTACGATTTTTGCGGAAAAACCGGGAGATGGTTCTGCCAGAGAACAGGCAGCATCCTGCCAGAAGGTCTTAGGCGGCTGGGCAAATATTGCCAGAGAATATGCCACAAAAAGATATCGCTCCAATCTGATGAACTGGGGTATGCTTCCGTTTTTATTCACAGATGAAAATATGGTCTTTGCAAATGGAGATTATATTTATATCCCTGATATACAGGAAGTTGTAAAGGAAGGAAGGGCAGATGTGACAGCCTATGTTGTAAAGGAAGAACTTCAGCCTTTTACTTTAAAGTTGGGTGAGATGACACAGGACGAGAGAACGATTCTGCTGGCTGGTTGCCTGATTAATTATTATAAAATGTCTATATAATTCTGAAATAAATATACAATTTACAGTTTAAAAAGATAAAAAAATAATGTTATAAAAAAAGTAAAAAAATATTAAAAAATATATTGACAAATTGCTGGGGAAGTAGTATTATAAAATCAACAAAAAACAAAACACCTTTTACAAAACATTATTTCATATCCATTTCAAAATTAGAGACGAGAAATCAATTTTGAAGTTGGCTACAAGGTACAAAAGATAAATCATTATTATTATTAAAGTTTTAAGTGTACGGAGAGTACAAGATAAACAGAAAGTGATGATAAAGTACTAAGGAAAAGATAATGAAGGAAAAGATGTGAGTTTTAAATAAAGATAAGGAGGTTTAGTCCAATGGAAACTACTAAATCAAATTATCAATATGAGAGTGGTAAGGCATAAATCCCTATGAAAGACCTGAAATAAGAAAATAATCGATTGTAGAGAATATTTGTGAGAAATGTAGATGT
>RCNH01000199.1_pt1 | contig 28181 bp, 27 predicted proteins | sample 2041161 | NCBI WGS metagenome assembly RCNH01 (sample SAMN09708215, study PRJNA481090) | Feces metagenome, whole genome shotgun sequencing project. | biome: feces | host: Leptonychotes weddellii | place: Antarctica: Sion Island | collected 2010-03-01 | reverse complement strand
ACTCAATTTGGTATTTATTCCCCTATTATGAGGCTTCATAGTTCAAGTAGCGAGTTTAATAGTAAGGAACCTTGGAGATATAAAAAAGAAACGGAAGAAGTTATGAATGATGCATTAAGAGAGCGTCATCGTATGTTGCCTTATTTATATACTATGAATTATAGAAATTATAAGGAAGGAATTCCGTTGATTTTACCTATGTATTATGAATATCCAGATAAAGAAGAAGCTTATCAAGTGAAAAATCAGTATATGTTTGGCTCAGAACTGATTGTAGCACCTATTACAACACCAAGATACAAGGGAATAAATAAAGCTAAAGTAAAAGTATGGCTTCCTGATGGTATATGGTATGATATTCATACAGGAATGATGTATTCGGGTAATAGAATGCTTTATATGTATAGAGATATATACAGTATTCCTGTTTTGGCAAAAGCAGGGGCAATTTTACCTTTTACAGAAGAAATTAGTGGGAAACAAGTCGGGAAAAATCCAGAACATTTACATATTAAAGTGTTTACAGGAAAAAATGGAAGCTTTACGCTTTACGAAGATGATAATGAAAGCTGTGCGTATGAAAAAGGAATTTGTGTAAAAACGAAAATGGAATATATAGAAGCAGAAGAAGCTTCTTTGGTTATACATAAGGCAGAAGGAAAATTGAATTTAATTCCTCAAAAAAGAGAATATTTGCGTTTGTTATTAGATAAGCTTGTCTGGGATGGAGAGACTGCTCATATTTTTCTCTATGGCAGCCATTGATTCATTAAAAATGGAAGCAAATCGGTGGTTGCCAGCCAATTTGTTTCCGTTACTGACACATTGCATTGCCGCAGCCTGACGGACCTACAATGGCAACAAATTCTCCCTGTGAGACTGAAAAGGATATATGAGAAAGTGCAGGAGTTTCTCCTGTTTTTGTATGATAAGCGTAACTTACGTCTTTTACTTCTAAAAGTACCTGTTCCATAAAAATTCTCCTTTTTATTCAGGAATACATATTCCGTGTTGTACTATATAATATGACAAGAATTTAAGAGGGTACTTGACAAATATCAAGGAATTTATTATAGTAAAGGGGAAACAGATTGTGAATTATTTAACAGGAGGACTGTAACTATGAAAATTTTATTTTTTGATACAAAGAACTATGATAAAGACTCATTTGAAAAACAGATTGTGAATTATCCTGAAATTGAAATGGACTATTTGAAGACAGACCTTTCTCCAAAGACAGCTCCTCTGGCAAAAGGGTATGATGCAGTATGTGCGTTTGTAAGCTCTGATGTAGGCACTGACACTATGACCGTGCTTCACGAAGCAGGTGTAAAGCTGGTTTTAATGCGCTGTGCAGGTTTTAATAATGTTGATATGGATAAAGCAAAAGAATACGGCATTCGTGTTATGCGTGTACCGGGATATTCACCGGAGGCAGTAGCAGAGCATGCCATGGCGCTGGCATTGGAAGTAAACCGCCGTCTTCATAAAGCTTATGTAAAAGTAAGAGAAAACGATTTCAGCCTTGGCGGTTTGATGGGATTTAATTTCTATCAGAAAACAGCAGGTATTGTGGGAACAGGTAAAATCGGCGCTGCCATGGCAAAAATCTGCCGTGGATTTGGCATGAAAGTAATTGCTTACGATGTATATCAAAATCCGGATTTAGCAGACTTTGTAGAATATGTAACTTTAGACGAACTGCTGGCAAAAAGTGATTTGATTTCTTTACACTGCCCATTGATGGACAGTACTTACCATCTGATTAATAAAGATACTATTGCAAAAATGAAAGATGGTGTTATTCTTGTAAATACATCAAGAGGCGGATTAGTAAAAACCAATGATTTGATTGATGGAATTCGTGCAAGAAAATTCTTTGGTGTAGGTCTTGACGTATACGAAGAAGAAACAAAAAATGTATTTGAGAACCGTTCTGATGAAATTTTAGAGCATTCTACAACAGCCAGACTGCTTTCTTTCCCAAATGTGATGATTACTTCTCATCAGGGATTTTTTACAGAAGAAGCGCTGACTGCGATTTCTCAGACAACTTTTGATAATGCAATGACTTTCTTAAAAGGCGAAGTAAGTGAAAACGAAATAAAATAGGCCGGAAAGGATATCAGTTTAACAATGAATAGAAATTATCAGAAGGAGCTGGAAAAGATTATTGAGAAAAATAAAACAGAGGAAAAAGTTCCAAGTCTCTTTCTACATAGCTGCTGCGCACCTTGCAGCAGCTATGTATTAGAATATCTTTCTCAATATTTTGAAATAACAGATTTTTTCTATAATCCCAATATTTCTCCAAAAGAGGAATATGAAAAAAGAACAGAAGAAATGAAGCGTCTTATTAATGAGATGTCTTTTATACATAAACCGAAGTTTATAGAAGGAGAATATTGTCCGGAGCGTTTTTTTGAAATGGCAAAGGGACTGGAAGAAGTACCGGAAGGTGGAGAGAGATGTTTTAAGTGTTTCCGTATGCGTATGGAGGAAGCAGCCCGTTTAGCAGCAGAAGGAGGGTATGATTATTTCACTACAACCCTGACTATTAGTCCGTTAAAAAATGCACAAAAAATAAATGAAATAGGGGAGGAGCTGGCAGAAATTTATCATGTTAAGCACCTTCCCTCTGATTTTAAGAAGAAAAATGGATATAAGCGTTCCACAGAATTGTCAAAAGAATATCAATTATATCGTCAAGATTACTGTGGCTGCGTATTTTCCAAAAGAGAAAGAGAAGAACAAAAGAAAAAATCTTGCATTTAATACTATAAAGTGATAAAATTCTGCTCAAAGCATTGATTAGAATAAAGAGAAAGAAGTGAGAATAGAATTATGGCACAATTATGGGGAGGACGTTTCACCAAAGAAACTGACCAGTTGGTTTACAATTTCAATGCTTCCTTGAGCTTTGATAAAAAGCTTTATAAGCAGGATATTCAGGGAAGTATGGCGCATGTTAAAATGCTTGCAAAGCAGGGGATTTTAACAGAGCAGGAAAAGGATGAAATTCTCAAAGGACTTACAGGAATTCTTCAGGATATTGAAGAGAAAAAGCTGGAATTTTCTCCAGAATACGAAGATATTCATAGTTTTGTAGAGGCGAATCTGATTAAGAGAACAGGAGACGTAGGGAAAAAGCTTCATACAGGCAGAAGCCGTAATGATCAGGTTGCATTAGATATGAAGCTCTATGTCAGAGATGAAATTCAGGAAACAGATATGCTGTTGAAAGAACTTCTTGAAACACTTTTGAAATTGATGGAAGATAATTTACATACTTACATGCCTGGATTTACACATCTGCAAAAGGCACAGCCTATTACGGCAGCACACCATTTTGGGGCATATTTTGAAATGTTCAAAAGAGACAGAAGTCGTCTGGCAGATACTAAAAAGAGATTAAACTACTGTCCTTTAGGAAGTGGAGCTTTGGCAGGAACCACTTATCCTTTAGACAGAGAATACACGGCAGAACTGCTGGGGTTTGACGGTCCAACATTAAATAGCATGGACTCTGTGGCAGACAGAGATTATTTAATTGAATTTTTGTCAGATTTATCTGTAATTATGATGCATTTAAGTCGTTTCTGCGAAGAAATTATTTTGTGGAATTCTAATGAATATCAGTTTATTGAAATTGATGACGGATACAGCACAGGTAGCAGCATTATGCCTCAGAAGAAAAATCCGGATATTGCAGAGCTGGTAAGAGGAAAGACAGGGCGTGTCTACGGTGCGCTGATGTCACTTCTTACTACTATGAAAGGAATTCCTCTGGCATATAATAAGGATATGCAGGAGGATAAAGAACTTGCCTTTGATGCAATAGATACGGTAAAAGGCTGTATTGCCTTGTTTAACGGTATGCTGAAAACCATGGAATTGAAAAAAGAGAACATGGAAAAAAGTGCAAAAAATGGATTTACCAATGCCACAGATGCTGCAGATTATCTTGTGAAAAAGGGAGTTCCTTTTAGAGATGCACACAGTATTGTAGGTGAGCTGGTATTATTCTGTGTGAAAAATCAGATTTCTCTTGATGAAATGCTGCTTGAGGAATACCAGAAAATTAGTCCGGTATTTGAACAGGATATTTATGAAGCAATCAGTATGAAGACCTGTGTGGAAACCAGAAATACCATTGGCGCTCCGGGATCTGAGGCAATGACAAAGGTGCTGGAAATACAGAAAAAATATCTGAAAGATAGCGAAAAACATTGACATTTTGACAAGATTTGCTATAGTAAATAAAACAAAATGGAGGAGATAAGCAGATGAGTGAGAAATTAAGAGTCGGAATTTTAGGTGCGACAGGAATGGTAGGTCAGAGATTTATTTCTTTATTGGAAAGCCACCCATGGTTTGAGGTAGTAACTGTTGCAGCAAGTGCAAGAAGTGCAGGAAAAACTTATGAAGAAGCAGTAGGAGCTCGTTGGAAAATGACAACTCCTATGCCGGAAGCAGTGAAGAAATTAGTGGTTATGAACGTTTCTGATGTAGAAAAAGTTGCTTCCACTGTAGATTTTGTATTTTCTGCAGTAGATATGTCAAAAGAAGAAATCAAAGCCATTGAAGAAGAATATGCAAAAACAGAAACTCCTGTAGTTTCTAATAACAGTGCCCATAGATGGACACCGGATGTGCCTATGGTTGTTCCGGAAATTAACCCACAGCATTTTGATGTCATTGAATTCCAGAAAAAACGTCTGGGAACAACAAAAGGATTTGTTGCAGTAAAACCAAACTGTTCTATTCAGAGTTATGCTCCGGTACTCACTGCATGGAAAGAATTTGAGCCTTATGAAGTGGTTGCTACTACATATCAGGCAATTTCAGGTGCAGGAAAGACTTTTAAAGACTGGCCGGAAATGGTAGAAAATATTATTCCGTACATTGGCGGAGAAGAAGAAAAGAGTGAGATGGAACCACTGCGTCTTTGGGGAAAAATTGAAGATGGTGTGATTGTTCCTGCAAAAGAACCTGTAATTACCTGCCAGTGTGTACGTGTTCCTGTTTTAAACGGACATACAGCAGCTGTATTTGTAAAATTCAGAAAGAAACCGACAAAAGAGCAGTTAATTGAAAAATTGACAACATTTAAAGGTATTCCACAGGAATTAGAACTGCCAAGCGCACCAAAACAGTTTATTCGTTATATGGAAGAAGCAGACAGACCTCAGGTACAGGCTGATGTAGACTATGAAAACGGTATGGGCGTAAGTGTGGGTCGATTAAGAGAAGATAAAGTATATGACTTTAAATTTATCGGTTTATCTCATAATACAGTTCGTGGTGCAGCAGGCGGTGCAGTGCTCTGTGCAGAAACTTTAAAAGCAAAAGGATATATTACAAAGAAATAATAAAGTGATATTTTTTTAACAAAGGTGGCAGCCTACGAGAAGCAGGTGTGCCGCCTTTTGTGTTTGACGCTTTTTAAAAGTTGTGTTAGCATAAAAGGTACGGAATTTTGAAAGGAAAGAGAGCTTTCATGAATAAATCACTATTTATAGCAGAAAAGCCCAGCGTTGCACAGGAATTTGCAAAGGCGTTAAAAGTAAATACTTCAAGGAAAGATGGATATCTGGAGTCGGAAAATACCATTATTACGTGGTGCGTGGGACATTTAGTGACCATGAGTTATCCAGAAGTGTATGATCCCGCACTGAAAAAGTGGAGTCTGGAAACACTTCCATTTCTTCCGGAGGAATTTAAATATGAAGTCATTCCCTCTGTGAAGAAGCAGTTTCAAATTGTTAGTGGGCTTTTAAATCGCAAGGATGTAGAAACTATTTATGTATGTACGGACTCCGGGCGTGAAGGAGAGTACATCTACCGCCTTGTGGCAATGATGGCTGGCGTAAAGGGAAAGAAACAAAAGAGAGTCTGGATTGATTCACAGACAGAGGAAGAAATCATTCGTGGGATAAAAGAAGCGAAGGATATCAGTGAGTACGATAACCTTTCTGCGTCTGCATATCTTAGGGCAAAAGAAGATTATCTCATGGGAATTAACTTTTCCAGATTGCTTTCTTTAAAATATGGAAATACGGTATCTAACTATCTGGGAAGCCATTATCAGGCGATTTCCGTAGGAAGGGTAATGACTTGTGTTCTGGGAATGGTGGTGCGCAGAGAACGGGAAATTCGTGAATTTGTGAAGACACCTTTTTACAGAGTTATCGGTAACTTTAAGCAGCAGGGACATACTTTTGAAGGTGAATGGAGGGCTGTAGAAGGCAGCCGGTATTTTGCATCGCCTCTTTTATATAAGGAAAACGGATTTAAAAAGAAAGAAACCGCCATGGAGTTAAAGCAAATTCTTTCTGCAAATCCTCCTTTGGAAGCAGTGGTGGAAAAGATAGAAAAGAAAAAGGAAAATAAAAATCCCCCCCTGTTATTTAATCTGGCAGAGCTTCAGAATGAATGTTCCAGATTGTTTAAATTAAGTCCTGATGAAACATTGAAAATCGTGCAGGAATTATATGAGAAAAAGTTGGTTACTTATCCCAGAACAGATGCCAGAGTTCTTTCCAGTGCAGTTGCAAAGGAAATTTATAATAATATCAGCGGTTTAAAAAATTATGAGCATGGAAGCGTTTATGCGGCAGAAATTTTAGAGACAGGCGCTTATAAAAATCTGATAAAAACAAGATATGTAAACGACAAACAGATTACAGATCACTATGCTATTATTCCCACGGGACAGGGATTAAATGCTCTGCGCAGTATTTCCATGCAGGGAAGCAAGGTCTATGAAGTGATTGTAAGAAGATTTCTGAGTATTTTTTATCCGCCGGCAGTATACCAGAAAATCAATCTGGTATCGGTAATTGAAAAAGAGAGGATATTTTCTTCCTTTAAAATGCTGGTATCAGAAGGATATTTAAAGGTGATACCCAATTCCTTTGGAAAGAAAAAGGAGAGTTCAGGAAAAGAGGAGGAACAGATTTCAGAAGATGGGGATTTTCTTAACTGGATTTTGGGTATGCGGAAAGGAAGTACACTTTCCATTGAAGATTTCTCCATAAAAGAAGGAGAGACATCACCGCCGAAACGCTATACTTCAGGTTCTATGATTTTGGCAATGGAAAATGCGGGACAGCTTATTGAAGATGAGGAGCTGCGTGCTCAGATTAAGGGAAGCGGCATCGGAACCAGTGCCACCCGGGCAGAAATTCTGAAAAAGCTGGTTACCATTAAATATTTGGAATTGAATAAGAAAACACAGGTGATTACACCTACGCTTTTGGGTGAAATGATTTTTGATGTGGTGAATTGTTCTATTCGTTCGCTTTTAAACCCAGAGCTTACAGCCAGTTGGGAAAAGGGGCTTACATATGTGGCAGAGGGAAGTATTACCTCAGAGGAATATATGTTTAAGTTGGAAAATTTTATTAAGTCCCGTACAGAAGGTGTTTTAGGACTTCGAAACCAGCTTATGTTAAAGCGGTTTTTTGATGCTTCTTCCAAGTTTTATAAAAAGCCAACACAAAAAAAGGTTGGAAAAGGCAGTAAAGCGTAGTAGAATAGAAAAAAATAATTTATAAGAAAGCAGGTAGAAAAATGGAACAGTTGACAATTAAAGAGTTATATCATGACTTAAATAAAACCCTTGCAAAAGAGCTTTTGGAAGAAAAAACTTATCCATGGGAGGTTCTTCCCTGCATTGGTGAGTATATTATAAAACTTGGTGAAACTTTAGACGAATCAGAATATGAGAAAAAAGGCGACAATGTATGGATTGCCAAAACAGCTAAGGTAGCACCTACTGCATATATTAACGGTCCGGCGATTATCGGAAAGGGTGCAGAGGTTCGCCATTGTGCTTTTATCAGAGGAAATGCTTTGGTAGGGGAAGGGGCAGTAGTAGGGAATTCTACAGAGCTGAAAAATGTTATTTTATTCGATAAGGTACAGGTTCCTCATTATAATTATGTGGGCGATTCTATTTTAGGATATAAATCTCACATGGGAGCAGGATCTATTACATCTAACGTAAAATCAGATAAAAAGCTGGTAGTGGTAAAAGGAGCAAATACACAAATTGAAACAGGACTAAAGAAATTCGGCGCAATGCTGGGTGACGAAGTAGAAGTTGGCTGTGGTTCTGTATTAAACCCAGGAACAGTAGTAGGAAGTAACAGTAATATTTATCCTCTTTCTTCTGTAAGAGGTATTGTTCCTTCTGATAGTATCTATAAAAAAGGCAATGAAATTGTAGAAAAACAGTAGATTATGTATTATAGAAAACCACATTATTATGAGAAATTTACCTGTACGGCAGACCGGTGCCCGGATACCTGCTGTGCAGGGTGGCAAATTGTTATTGATGAAAATTCCTTAGAAAAATATAGCAATGTTTCTGGTGATTTTGGTGTTCGTCTTTTAAATTCCATTGACTGGGGAGAAGGGATTTTTGAACAGCATGACAAAAGATGCAGTTTTTTAAATTCTGAAAATCTCTGTGATATTTATAAGAAATTGGGAGCAGATGCTTTGTGTGATACCTGTCGCTTATATCCCAGACACATAGAAGAATTTGATAATTTAAGAGAATTTTCACTATCCTTATCCTGTCCTGTGGCTGCAAAGATGATTTTAGAATGCAGAGAACCGGTGAAATTTCTGGAAGAACAGGACGAAAGAGAAGAACGCGAAGAAGACTTTGAAGATTTTGATTTTCTTTTGTTTGATTGTCTTTTAGAGGTAAGGGAAAAGCTGTTTTCCATTGTTCAGGATAGGATAATTCCCATAGAAAAGAGGATGCTCTGTGTTTTGAGAACAACGAAAAATTTGCAGGAAGCTTTAGATGAAGGTGAGCTTTTTGAAAGAGATTTTATAGCAGAGATGGAGCAGTATTTGCAGGAAGAATCAGAGGAGTTTCAGGGCAGTTTTTATGAAACTGTACAGGTGATCAGAAAGGATTTGCTAAGGCTTGAAGTGCTTCGGGAAGAATGGAAAACAAATTTAAAAGCAGCAGAAAAGCTTTTTCAAAAAGATGAAACATGGTATATGGAAAAGCGAAAAAGGTATAAAAATGAGATAGAAGATACCATAGGACAGGAACAGTGGGACATCTATAAAGAGCAGCTTTTGATGTTTTTTTTATACACATATTTTTGCGGCGCAGTTTATGATGACATGATTTATTCCAAAGGAGTTTTATCTGTGATATCTGTCTTCTGGATAGAAGAAATCACCTTTTGGAATTGGGTAAAAAACGAAAGAACAATAGAAGAAAAAGATGTACTGGAAACTGCCTATCGTTACGCAAGAGAAATCGAACATTCCGATGAAAATCTGAATTTGCTGGAAGAAATTTTTGACTCGGATAAATGGTATGAACCGGAATATTTAAAGAGTATTTTAGTCAGTGAAAGGAAAACAGTATGAGTAAGGAAAAGGAAGAAAAACAGGAAAAACCATATTGGGAAGGAAAAGAATATTCCTTTTATAACCATAAAAAATGTGAGTTTTTCCCTTGTCATGAAACTACAGAACCGGAAAATTTTAACTGCTTATTTTGCTACTGTCCTTTGTATGCTTTGGGCAGTAAATGCGGAGGCAACTTTAAATATACAGAGCAGGGTGTGAAAGACTGCAGTGAATGTAAGTTGCCTCATAAGAGAAAAAATTATGGTTATATTATGAGTAAATATCAGGAAATTATGGAGTTGGCAAAGAAAAACCAATAGTCTGTATAAGAGGAATACAGTCTGTTAAATCTTCGCGCACATAGTCACAAAAAGATACTAAATCAAGGGTGTAGGGGGTTAAATCTGGTATCATACAGGTAATTCCTCCTGCAGCTTTAGCAGCTTTTAAACCATTGATACTGTCCTCTACAATCATACAGGAGTTAATAGAAACATGAAGCTTTTCAGCGGTTTTTAAGAAAATTTCCGGGTTTGGTTTACTTTTGGTAACTTCATTTCCACATACAGAGGCGGAAATTTGTTCGTAAATATCTGCTAATTTCCAGTAATATTCTGCCTGCTCTCTGTCGGTAGAGGTGGCAATTCCCCATGGTATATTTGCGTTTTTTAGAAAAGAAAGTAGTTCATAAAGCCCTTTTTTTGGAGGGATGGAATGCTTTTCTATATATGTATTTAAGTAGTCACTACGGATTTTTCTGGCCTGATGGTAGTCAATAGTTCCGTTGTACCATTCTTTGAAAAGAGCACAATTTCGCTCTCTTGAGCCTCCTCTTAGCTGTTTTAAACGATCTTCCGTGAGAGAAAAATCCAGTAAAGCAGCAGCCTTTTCCCAGCCTTTTTTCATAATTCTTTCTGTGTCGAATAAAACACCGTCCATATCAAAAATGATTGCTTCAATCATAATAATCCCTCTTTAAAATCTTTTTTCTTTTAGAATAGCAGAAGTTTGAAAATGTAGCAAGAAAAAATATTGGCAGGTTATTTTTTGGGTGATAGAATATAGAGGAAAAATATCTGAATGGAGGTTTTAAATAATGAAAGAAGAAATCAGAGAAATTATAGATTACTACAGTAGACAGAGAAATCCACAGGAGCAGGAAAATATGGTTGCCATGCTTCGGGAAATGCAGGAAGTAGAAGGCTGTATTTCTATGGAAGTACAGAAAGCCGCAGCAGAGGCATTAGGTGTAAAGCAGGTAGTTCTATCCTGCATTATTAAACGCTATCCCAGTTTGAAAGAAGCAGCCTATTGTCATGAAGTGGTTTTATGCACAGGAAAGAGCTGTCAAAATAAGAATAGTATGGAAATTTTAGAGGCAGTAAAAAAACAGCTTGGAATTTCAAAAGATGGAATATCAGCAGATGGAAACATTCATTTGACTACGAGAAACTGTCTGAAACAATGCAGAACTTCTCCCAATATGCTTTTAGATGGTGAGCTGTATACAAATTTAACGAAAGAAAAAGTATTATCATTATTAGAGAAAAGGAGATAGAGGATTGGAATATCAGGCATTATTATTTGATTTAGATGGAACTTTAACTGCGTCAGGAGAGGGCATTACAAAGTGTGTACAGTATGCTTTAGAAAAGTTGAATAAGAAAGAATTGGCACAGGATTTAAAGAAGCTTGAAGTGTTTGTAGGTCCTCCTTTATTCGAGCAATTTATGGCGTATGCAGGACTTTCGGAAGAAGAAGCCGAGAAAGCAGTAAAATACTATCGGGAACGCTATCTGCCTATTGGGATTTTTGAAAACAAGCCTTATGAAGGAATAGAGGAAGTGTTGAAAGAGCTGAAGGAGAAGGGATATATCCTTGCGGTAGCATCTTCAAAGCCGGATGCTATGGTGAAAACAGTTTTAAACCATTTTTCCCTGACATCTTATTTTCAGGTTATAAAGGGAAGTGATATTACAAGACCTAAAATGACAAAAGCAGAAGTCATTGAAGAAGTTTTAGAAGAATTGGGGCTTTCCCAAAAAAGAGAGAGAGCCATCATGATTGGAGACCGCCATCATGATGTTTCAGGGGCAAAGACAGCAGGAATTTCCTGTATAGGAGTGACTTACGGTTATGGTGATTTTCAGGAACTGAAACAGGCAGGGGCTATGAAAATCGTAGATAGTACACGAGAATTAGGGGAGCTTTTCGGTGTATGAGAATACTTGACAATCAAACTATAATATGGTAAATTGTCGCATTGAGAAATGAAAAGGAAGGAAGATGAAATGTGCTGATTTTAGTCATTATGTGTATCGGAATATTCATTGGAAACAAATTTTTGTCTGCAAAGTATAAAAAAGCAAATGAAATTTTTCAGATTATGTGTACCCTGTCATTGATTTTCTCTATGGGAGTTATGCTTGGACAGGATGATAATTTTTTTGATAAACTCTTTACATTAGGTTGGGAAAGTTTTTTGTTTTTCTTTGTGCCTTCTGTATGTTCCGTAATATTGGTATTTATTTTGACAAAGCGCTTTATGAGTGACAAAAGAAAAAAAGAAAAGGATTAACTTATGGTAATTTTAGCAGTTTTAGCATTAGTTTTAGGTGTCCTTGTAGGTACTTTGGATGGGCAGAATTTTTTACTGGATGCCTTGGTATCAAATAAGGATATTGTTTTATATCTTTTGATGTTTTCTGTGGGAATGAGTATTGGTATTCACAAAGGAATTATTAAAAAGATAAGAGAATATCATGTAAAGATATTGATTATTCCGGCAGGGATTATTGTGGGAACACTTCTGGGAGGAGTACTTCTCAGTATGATTACAAAGTATAACATAGGTGAGAGTACTTCTGTGGTAAGTGGCTTGGGCTGGTACAGCCTTGCAGGGATTGCAGTGGGAAATTTGGCAGGTGCACAGCTTGGAAGTATTGCTTTTTTAAGTAATTTAATGCGGGAAATTTTTTCGTTTTTCAGTATTCCTTTTATTGCAAAACACTTTAATTATTATTCCTGTATTGCTCCGGCAGCGGCTACTAGTGAAGATACTACACTTCCTATGATGATGAAATATACAAACGAGGAAACCGTAGTTTTATCGGTGATTAATGGAATTTTATGTTCTGCGGTAGTGCCGGTACTAATTCCTTTATGTTATCAATTAAAGTTTTAAAAGGTATGAAAAAGGACAGAAAAAGTTATGAGCTTTTGCTGTCCTTTTTTATACCTTATTTATTAAAAAATATATATTTTTTTATGTGAAATACTGCTGGCGGGATGCGGCAGTGAAAAAGAACCCTCACAGATTGAAATCCCCAATCTTATTGAGAATATTGAAGGAGTAGTACCGGAAAAAGACCAGAAGAATGCACTTCATAGAGGAAAAGATTTAGAAACATAGGATGAAGATATTGCTGCTTATATTTAAGAATTGGATGAGACAGAAGCATATTATTTGGAAAAATTTTTAGTTTATGAATTGAAAAGAAGTTACCGCTTTAAAGGCGATAACTTCTTTTTTCTAGGAAACTATGTCCGATTAGTCTAATGTTTTGTGATATTCCTGTAAGGATTTTAAGGACTGTGACTCTTTATTTAAAATAGCTTTTACACCGGTTGCACTTGCCAGAGCTGCTGACATTGTGGTGATGTAAGGGATTTTTTTGTTAATTGCTGTTTTTCTTAAATAGGAGTCGTCGTATTTGCTCTGTTTTCCGGCAGGAGTATTGATTACTAAATCAATTTCTCCGTTTACCATAGCATCGTAAACATTTGGACTGCCTTCTTGAAGCTTTTTCAGAGTTTTACATTCTACACCGTTTTCAGTAAAGAAGTTTGCACATCCTTCTGTGGAAACAATATCAAATCCAAGTTCTTTAAACTGTTTTGCAGCTTCCAGCGCCTGTGCACGGTCATTTTTGTTTACACTGATTAAAGCAGTTCCGCTAAGAGGAAGTTTTGCTCCTGCAGCTTCCTGTGCTTTATAATAAGCTGTTCCGAAGGACTCGCTTAAACCGAGAACTTCACCTGTAGAACGCATTTCAGGTCCTAAAAGCGGGTCAACTTCTGGGAACATATTGAATGGGAATACAGCTTCTTTTACACCATAGTATGGATGAGCTTTTTCCTTAAATGCAGTTACGTCAGGACGTTCATTTGTCAGTTCGTAAGTCATAAGCTTTGTAGCAATATTTGCCATATTGATGTTACATACTTTAGAAACAAGAGGTACAGTACGGGAAGCACGTGGATTAGCTTCTAATACGTAAACCTTGTCTTCACAGATAGCGTACTGCATATTCATAAGACCTACAACGCCCATTTCACAGGCAATAGCAGTTGTATATTTTCTGATGAGATCTTTGTTCTTTTCAGAAATTTCAACAGAAGGAATTACACAAGCGGAGTCACCAGAATGGATACCAGCCTGCTCAATATGCTGCATAACAGTAGGTACAAATGCGTGAGTACCATCAGAAATAGCATCTGTTTCACATTCCAGAGCGTTCTGTAAGAATTTATCCATGAGGATTGGACGTTCCGGTGTAACATCAATAGCAGCAGCCATGTAATCTTTCAGCATGTTGTCATCGTAAACGACTTCCATACCACGTCCGCCTAATACATAAGAAGGACGAACCATCATCGGATAGCCGATGCGGTGAGCAATTTCCAGAGCTTCTTCAATGTTGACAGCCATTCCTGACTCAGGCATTGGGATTTCCAGCTTGTGCATCATTGCATTGAATAAGTCTCTGTCCTCTGCCATGTCAATAACTGCAGGAGAAGTACCGAGAATATGAGCACCGCGTTTTTCAAGTTCAGCAGCAATATTTAAAGGAGTCTGTCCGCCAAACTGAACAATGATACCGAGAGGTTTTTCCTTGTTGTAAATAGACATAACGTCTTCTACAGTAAGAGGCTCAAAGTATAATTTGTCGGAAGTATCGTAGTCAGTAGAAACGGTTTCAGGGTTACAGTTTACCATGATTGTTTCAAATCCTAATTCACGCAGAGTGAAAGCTGCATGAACACAGCAGTAGTCAAATTCAATACCCTGACCGATACGGTTTGGACCGCCGCCAAGTACCATAATTTTTCTTCCGTTTGATACAGGAGCTTTGTCTTCTCCGTTGTATGTAGAGTAGTAGTAAGCAGCCGGTTCTGCTACACCGCTTACAGGTACAGCATCCCAACGTTCACCCATACCAAGTGTTTCTCTGCGTTTGAATAATTCCCATTCATCAATCTCTAAAAGCATAGCAAGGTATTTATCAGAGAATCCATCTTTCTTTGCCTGAATGAGAAGTTCGTCAGGAAGAGTCTTACCTTTGTAAGTGAGAATTTCTTCTTCTAAATCAACCAGTTCTTTCATCTGTTGTAAGAACCAGAGTTTGATATGTGTCATATCATGAAGTTTTTCCAAAGAAGCTCCTTTACGAATTGCTTCGTAGAGAATGAACTGTCTCTGGCTGGTTGGTTTTTCCAGTTTTGCATATAATTCGTCTAAGCTAAGTTCATTGAAGTCTTTTACAAATCCAAGACCGTAGCAGCCTCTTTCCAGAGAACGGATAGCTTTCTGTAAAGCTTCTTTGTATGTTTTACCGATGGACATTACTTCGCCTACGGCTTTCATCTGTGTGCCCAGTTTATCCTGAGAGCTTTTGAATTTTTCAAATGCCCAGCGGGCGAATTTTACGACAACGTAATCTCCAGATGGTTTGTAGTTTGCCAGAGAACCATCTTTCCAGTATGGAATTTCATCAAGGGTAAGTCCTGCTGCCAGTAATGCAGATACGTAAGCAATTGGGAAGCCGGTTGCTTTACTTGCAAGAGCAGAAGAACGGGATGTTCTTGGATTGATTTCGATAATAATGATACGGTCTGATTTCGGATCATGAGCAAACTGTACGTTTGTACCGCCGATTACGCCGATAGATTCTACAATTGCATGTGCCTGTTTTTCCAGACGATCCTGCAGTTCCTGAGAAATAGTCAGCATCGGTGCAGAACAGAAGGAGTCACCGGTATGCACACCCATTGGATCGATATTTTCAATAAAACAAATAGAGATTTTCTTTCCTGTTTTGTCGCGAACAACTTCGACTTCGAGTTCTTCCCAACCGATTACAGATTCTTCTACAAGAATTTGGTTTACCATAGAAGCAGCAATACCTCTTGCAGCCACTTTTTTCAATTCTTCTTCATTATAGACAATACCGCCGCCTGTACCACCCATAGTGTAGGCAGGACGGATAACACATGGGTATCCTAATTCTTCAGCAATTTTAAGAGCTTCTTCTACAGAATAAGCAGGTGCGCTTTTGGCCATTTCGATACCAAGCTTATCCATAGCATTTTTAAATTCGATACGGTCTTCACCGCGGCTGATGGCATCTACCTGAACACCGATAACTTCTACGTTATATTTGTCCAGAACACCGGCATGATAGAGTTCTTCACAAAGGTTTAATCCGGACTGTCCACCCAGGTTTGGAAGCAGGGCATCAGGTCTTTCCTTTGCAATAATTTCAGTCAGACGATCCACATTTAAAGGTTCGATGTAAGTAACATCTGCTGTGGAAGGATCAGTCATGATGGTAGCAGGGTTGGAGTTTACCAGTACGATTTCGTAGCCAAGGTTACGTAAAGCTTTGCATGCCTGTGTACCGGAATAGTCAAATTCACACGCCTGTCCGATGATAATTGGGCCGGAACCGATAATAAGAATTTTGTGTATATCATTTCTCTTTGGCATAAAGAACCTCCATTTATATATATTTTTTTTATGACTTTACATACATAATGAAGTATAGCATAAAGAGAGATTATTAAGCAAGGAAATAATAAGATTTTCTTTACCCTAAAAAACTTTTATGCTATACTATACTAAATTCATCGGATTTGGGAGGAAAGGTAAATGATAGAAGTTCGAAATCTGACAAAGTCTTATAATGTATTGGAAAAACCTGCAGTAAAGGATGTTTCTTTCTGTGCAAAACCGGGAGAGATTACCATTCTTTTAGGACCAAATGGAGCAGGAAAATCCACCACTATTAAAAGCATTGCAAATCTTTTAAATTATCAGGGGGAAATTTTAATATGTGGTCATCAAAACAACACCATTGAAGCAAAGAAATGTTTCAGCTATGTACCGGAAATTCCCATGCTGTACGATGTTCTTACCGTAGATGAAACCATAGAATTTATTGGCAGAGCATATCGTTTAAAACATTATAAGGAAACAGCTGAGAGGTATCTGGAAGCATTTAAAATGACGGAAAACAGAAAAAAACTGGCAAAAGAGTTGAGTAAGGGGATGCGCCAGAAATTAAGCATGATTTTGGCATTTATTATAGGACCTAAAGCATTGCTGGTGGACGAGCCAATGGTTGGATTGGATCCGGCCAGTATTGAGGAGGTTTTGGAACTTTTTCGGCAGCTTAGGGCAGAAGGCACGGCAATTCTTATTAGTACTCATATTATTGATATTGTAAATGATATATGGGACAGTGCTTATATTATGAATAAAGGGGAAATTGTAAAAGCAATAGATAGAAAAGATGCGGGAGAGGAAACTTTGAAGGAAATCTTTTTTGAAACTACGAAGGAGGGAAATGTATGAATTCATTCCTCTATTTATTTCGGACAAAAATAAAGGGCTCTATAAGAATTCAGTTTACTTCTTTGGGAACGGGTATGGCGACAATTTTTGTGGTTTTAATCTATGGTGTGTTGATAGGCACAATTTTTGTTTCTTCCGTGCCCTACTATCATGAAACCATGTATTTGCAAGCCACCATGGCAATTCTGGCAGGAGTAGGTGTTATCGCTTTCTTTTCACTGCTGTCTTTAATGAGTAAACGAAAAGCGCTTTTGTACGATACAGATGCTTTTTATTTCTTTTCAGGTCCTTATACGAAAATACAGACAAATCTCTTTATTTTAATACAGACTTTAAAAGGTGCACTGGGATATGGACTGATTGGATGTTTTTTCATGGGTCTGATCTCCATGGGTGGATATTTTCCTATTCCGTATTTTCTTTTATGTCTGTTGGTGTTTTTCTTAATCAGCTCCATATTTTTGCTGATGACAGACTATATTTATATGTGGGCTTTGGTAAACCGTAAAATTCGGATTTGGAATTACATAGCAGTCGTATTGGTGCTGTTGACAGCAGGAGTTGTATTTTTTGTATCCATGCAGGCGGCAGGTTATGATTTTAAAGATGGATTTCTGAAATTTGCCGTAAGCAGGGAATTTTATTATGTTCCTTTCTTTGGCTGGGGAAAACTTGTTTTAAGTGCTTTTTTAGAGAAACAGTATATGGGAATGGCCATAGGGCTGGTTTTATTACTGATTGCTAATGCAGTTTTTGTAACGCTATTTTTGACTTTTCCCAGAAATATTGTGGAGCAGGCTGTACGGGATGCAGAAGAAGTCAGCAATTATGTCCGCAGAGTGAAGGCAAATGGAGGAAATGCCCTTAGCAGTGAAGGAAAGATAAAGCAGATTAGAGGAGAATTTCCGGAAGGCGCAAAAGCAATTTTTTATAAGAATATTCTCAGTATGAAAAAAACAGGCAGTTTTTTAAGAAAGCAGGATTTTTTTGTCATTGTAGTGTATTTTGTTCTGAGTTATGTAATGGTTCCGGAAAGACGGTTTTATATGTTTAGCTACATGATGATTTTGTGGCTTTTTAATTTGCTGAATGATGCTGAACTTTTAGGAGAACTAAAAAATTATCAGATTTATCTCATACCGGAAAATCCACTGAAAAAACTGATTTATGTAATTTTGCCTGCATATTTTAAGATAGCTATTTTAATGGGTACAGCGATTTTAATTGCCGGTATTTTTAACAGAATGCCGGTATTGACGATTTTACAATATTTCTTTATGTTGTTGGGATACGCAATGATTTTTATCTCCGGTACAGTATGGGCTACAAAGATTATGAAAACAAAGGCGAGTGTAGCCCTGGAAAATCTTCTCCGTATGTTGATTATTCTTTTGGCTGCAATCCCGGCCACAGGAGCGGGATTTTTGGCATGGTTTTTACTGAAAGACTTGTATATCTTTCAGGTGGTAGTTACGGTAGTTACTATAGTAATGAATTTTCTTGTATCCGTAATTATCCTTGTTGCATGCCAAGGTATGATGAACGGGAGAGAAATATAGAAAGGAAGGAAAAAGATGTTGACATCAAAAGAAGAAATTAAAATTCAGCAGGCAGTGGTACATATTTTGGATTCGGCGCTGGGAATGCCTGTATTATCCGATACACTATTGGATTGTGGCTCGGATTTTTCCGATTTTTTAAAAAACCATATATTTAAAATTGACAGCAGTGATGAGATAAAGAACTGTAGTTTTACAGAGGAGTCTTCGGTTTTTCCACTGGTGGAAGAATGGAATTCTGAGAATTTTTTAGAAGTGTCGCAAAAGATTGCAGGAGAGCTTTATACTCTTATGAATCAGAATATCGACATTCCTGCAGCAGATTTGGTGGTGGTGGAATATGCAGTGGAGCAGCACAGCTATCTGGCACTTTTAAAAATGAATTATAAGACCTCGTATACTCATCTGACAAATTCAGATCCATGGGGGAATAATAATGATATTATCAAGCAGAAGGCTATCCTTCCGGGAGAGACACAGAAGCTTACAGAGGCTGCTTTGATTGACCTTATGGCGCCTCAGTATGTGCGTCTGGTAGAAAAGAAGTATGATGTAAACGGTGTGAAGACCAATTATTTTTCTCAGTGCTTTTTAAAATGCAAAGGTTCTTTATCTTCTAAGACAAAGCTTGCTATTGTAAATAAAGCTGTGACAGAAGTACAGAAAAAGTATTTTCATGACTCTGAGCAGTTTGAAGTGCAAATGGAAACCAAGAGTATTTTAAATCAGGAATTTTCTGAGCAGGGAGGATTGGAAGTTCCTGTGGTAATCGATAAGATTTTTAAGGAACATCCTCAGATGAAAGAGGAGGTTCAGGAAAAACTGGAGAAATATAATCTAACTGAGGCGACCATAGAGCCGCAAAATCCTCTCACAACGAAAAAATTTACAAAGCAGCATTTAATGACGGACACGGGAATTGAGCTGAAAATTCCCATGGAGGAATACAACAATAAAGATAAAATTGAATTTATTACAAATCCGGATGGAACGATTTCCGTTTTAATTAAAAATATCGGAAGTATTGAAAGCAAGTAAGAACCATGTTATAATTATTTGAAAAAATCATCTCTGTAAAGTCGTTGCACATCAACGCTTTGGTGAGATGAAGAAAAAGAAGAAGAGGTACATAATATGGAAAGAGAAAAATTTTCCTCACGAATTGGCTTTATCCTGATTTCAGCAGGTTGTGCCATTGGACTTGGAAACGTATGGCGCTTTCCTTACATCACAGGAAAATACGGCGGCGCAGCGTTTGTGTTAATTTATTTATTCTTTTTACTTGTTTTAGGGCTTCCTATCATGGTAATGGAATTTTCCGTTGGAAGAGCAAGTCAGAAAAGTATTGCAAAATCTTTTAACGTGCTTGAGAAAGAAGGAACAAAGTGGCATATTTACCGTTATTTTGGTATGGCAGCCAACTATCTTTTAATGATGTTTTATACTACCATCGGAGGATGGATGCTGGCATACTTTGTAAAGATGATGAAAGGTGACTTTGCAGGGCTTGATACCGAGGGGGTAGGAGCAGAATTTACAAAGCTTACAACAGATATGCCTACCATGATTTTCTGGATGGCAGTGATTGTTATTATTGGATTTTTTGTATGTTCTATGGGACTGCAAAGCGGTGTAGAGCGTATTAATAAGATTATGATGGTAGTGCTTTTGGGACTGATGGTAGTATTGGCAATCAATTCCTGCCTGCTTCCCGGCGCATCTGAAGGATTGAAATTCTATCTGCTTCCTGATTTTGGAAAATTGATAGACGCAGGAATTTCCGAGGTGGTCTTTGCGGCTATGGGACAGGCATTCTTTACTCTGAGTCTGGGGATCGGAGCGCTGGCTATTTTCGGAAGCTATATTGGAAAAGAGAGAAAGCTTACAGGAGAGGCAATTAATATTACGATTTTGGATACTGGTGTGGCTTTAATTGCAGGTCTGATTATTTTTCCTGCCTGCTTTGCCTTTGACATCAATCCGGGAGAAGGTCCGGGACTTGTATTTGTTACACTTCCAAACGTATTTAATGAAATGAAAGGTGGAAGACTGTGGGGTTCTTTGTTCTTCCTGTTTATGACGTTCGCTTCATTATCTACTATTATTGCAGTGTTCCAGAATATTATTTCTTTTGCACAGGATTTGTGGAACTGGAGTCTGAAAAAGGCAGTTCTGATAAATGGAGCAGCTATTTTCATTTTGTCTCTGCCTTGTATTTTCGGTATGACAATCTGGAGCGATTTTACAATTTTAGGAAAACAGATTATGGATTTAGAGGACTTTTTGGTAAGCAACAACATGCTGCCTTTGGGTTCTTTGGTTTATTTGTTATTCTGTGTTAATAAGTATGGTTGGGGCTGGGAAAACTTCCTGAAAGAAGCCAATACAGGAGAAGGTATTTCTTTCCCGAAAAAGATGAGAGTATATCTTACATTTGTGCTTCCTATCGTAGTATTTTATATTTTTATTCAGGGATATTGGAGTCTTTTTGCAGGATTAAAATAAAGGAAAAGAAAGTTTCAGAAAAATTTCTTGAAATCAGAGAGTTTTATAGGTATACTTAAGGAAAAGCGGTGCTTTATGCCGTTACGGGAATTAAGAGATAAAGGAGTTTATACAATGAAACGAATTTTATTGAAATTAAGTGGAGAAGCTTTAGCAGGACCGAAAAAAACAGGTTTTGATGAGGCTACCGTTATGGAAGTTGCAAAACAGGTAAAGGTACTTGTAGAGGAAGGTGTTCAGGTTGGTATTGTAATCGGAGGAGGAAACTTCTGGAGAGGACGTACCAGCGAGAATATTGACAGAACTAAGGCAGATCAGATTGGTATGCTGGCAACAGTTATGAACTGTATTTATGTTTCTGAAATTTTCCGTGCAGCAGGAATGAAGACAAGCGTGCTTACACCATTTGAGTGCGGTTCTTTTACAAAACTGTTTTCCAAAGACCGTGCAAACAAATACTTTGAAAAAGGTATGGTTGTATTTATGGCAGGAGGAACAGGACATCCGTATTTCTCAACAGATACAGCTACTGTACTTCGTGCTATTGAAATTGAAGCAGAAACTATTTTCCTTGCAAAAGCTGTAGATGGTGTTTACGACAGTGATCCGAAAACAAACCCAAATGCGAAGAAATATGACGAAGTTCATATTCAGGAAGTCATTGACAAAAAGCTGGCAGTTGTGGATATGACAGCTTCCATTATGTGTATGGAAAATAAAATGCCGATGTTGGTATTTGGATTAAATGAAGAAAACAGCATTGTTAATACTGCTCATGGCAAATTCACAGGTACAAGAGTGCTTGTATAGTCGGAACTTAAAATTAGGAGGAAAGAAAATATGGCAACAGATGAGAGAATTCAGGTATATGAACATAAAATGACAAAAACACTGGACAGTCTTACAAAGGAACTGGTTACCATTCGTGCAGGACGTGCAAATCCGCATATTTTAGATAAACTTACCGTAGACTATTATGGAACACCTACACCACTTCAGCAGGTGGCTAATATTACTGTTCCGGAAGCAAGAATGATTCAGATTCAGCCTTGGGAGGCATCTTTGATTAAAGAAGTCAGCAAAGCTATCTTAGCTTCTGATTTAAATTTAAATCCAAACAGTGACGGTAAAATTATTCGTCTGGTACTGCCGGAATTGACAGAGGAGCGGAGAAAAGAGCTGGTAAAGGATGTTAAGAAAAAAGGTGAAGCAGCCAAAGTTGCAGTTCGTAATGTACGCCGTGATGCCAATGATGCCTTTAAAAAGCTGGCAAAACAGGATGTATCTGAAGACGAAATTAAAGAATTAGAAGACCAGATTCAGAAAATCACAGATAAGTTTGTGAAAGAAATCGAAAAAGCAGTGGAAGAAAAGTCAAAAGAAATTCTGACTGTATAAGGAAAAACATAGGAAGGGGCACATACAAATTCCGTATTGTGCCTCTTTTATGCGTAGGAGGAAAAATATGACAATTCCCAGACATGTGGCAATTATTTTAGATGGAAATGGAAGATGGGCAAAAGCAAAGGGAATGCCTAGGACATACGGACATATCAAAGGCTGTGAAAATTTGGAGAAAATCTGCAGCATTGCCAAAGATTTAGGAGTAAAATATCTGACTGTGTATGCGTTTTCTACAGAGAATTGGAAGCGCTCAAAAGAAGAAGTGGACGGTCTTATGAAGTTGTTTCGTAATTATATGAAACGTTGTATCCAGATTTCAAGAGACAATAAAATGTGTGTGCGTGTTATTGGTAATCCCACAATGTTTGATGTGGATTTGCAGCAAAAAATAAAAGAGTTAGAAGAATTTTCTAGTCAGTTTGATGAGCTGCATTTTCAGATTGCTTTGAATTACGGAAGCCGAGATGAAATCAAAAGAGCAATGGTGAAAATGGCAGAAGATGTAGAAAAAGGAACGCTTTCATCGCAGCAGATTACAGAGGATGTGATTTCCGATTATTTAGATACAAAGGGACTTCCGGATCCTGATTTGTTAATTCGAACAAGCGGTGAAGAACGGCTTTCAAATTTCCTGATGTGGCAGCTGGCTTACACGGAATTTTATTTTACGGATGTGCCATGGCCGGATTTCGATAAAAAAGAATTTGAAAAAGCAATTGATAAGTTTAATCACAGAGACCGCAGATATGGTGGCGTAAAGGAGGAGTAAGATGTTTAAGACAAGACTTTTAAGCGGAATTGTTCTTGTGGCAATTGCAATAGCTTCCGTTGCTGCAGGAGGTCCTGTATTATTTGCAGTACTTCTGTTAATTTCTCTGATTGGAGTGGGAGAGTTGTATCGGGCTATGGAGGTACATCAGAAAGGCTTTGGCGCATTGGAAGTTGCAGGCTATGTAGGTACTGTTTTATATTATCTTTCTCTGCTTTGGGTAAAAACAGATGAATTTTCTATGATGATTTTGCTGTTTACTCTTGTTTTGATTATGTGTGTTTATGTGTTTACTTATCCAAAATACAGGGCAGAGCAGATTATGGCGGCCTTATTTGGCATTGTATATGTAGCAGTTATGCTGTCTTATATTTACAAAACAAGAATATTAGACGGCGGTGCATGGCTGGTGGGATTGATTTTCTTGAGTTCATGGGGAAGTGATACCTGTGCATATTGTGTGGGAATGTTAATCGGAAAGCATAAGATGGCACCGGTATTAAGTCCAAAAAAATCTATTGAAGGCGGTGTTGGAGGTGTTTTAGGTGCAGCACTTTTAGGTGCTTTGTATGCACTTTTGATTTCCAGCATCAATCAGGCGGATGGACATACTCCGTTGATGTATGCCATTATCTGTGCAGTGGGAGCGTTGATTTCCATGGTAGGAGATTTGGCAGCATCTGCTATTAAGAGAAATAAGGAAATAAAAGATTACGGAAAGCTTATTCCGGGACATGGGGGCATTTTGGACCGTTTTGATAGTGTTATTTTTACTGCACCGTTTATTTATTTCCTTGCCAGTGTTTTAATATAAAGAGGAAAGCGTATGAAGAAAATTGCAATTTTAGGTTCAACAGGTTCTATAGGAACACAAACTCTTGATATTGTCAATAAAAATGATGATTTGCAAGTAGTGGGAATTGCTGCAGGAAGAAACATTGATTTGCTGGAAAAGCAAATCCGTAAGTTTTCTCCCAGACTTGCAGCAGTAGGTGACGAGAAAAAGGCAGAGGAGCTGAAGCTTAGAGTAAAGGATACCGATTGTAAGATTGTCGGTGGAATGGAAGGACTTATTGAGCTGGCAGTTATGGAGGAGGCCGAAATTCTGGTGACGGCTATTGTAGGAATGATTGGAATTCGTCCTACTATTGCTGCAATCTGTGCTGGAAAGCACATTGCACTTGCAAATAAAGAAACTCTTGTAACTGCAGGGCATATTATTATGCCTCTGGCAAAAGAGCATGGTGTGAAAATTCTGCCTGTAGATAGCGAGCATAGTGCTGTTTTTCAGGCGTTAAACGGAGAAAATTCCCAAACCATTGAAAAACTTCTGATTACGGCTTCCGGCGGTCCTTTCCGTGGGAAGAAAACAGAAGATTTGAAGAATATACAGGTGGAAGATGCATTAAAACACCCAAACTGGGCCATGGGACAGAAAATTACCATTGATTCTGCAACTTTAGTAAATAAAGGGCTGGAAGTTATGGAAGCCAAATGGTTATTTGATGTAGATTTAGATAGAATACAGGTGGTGGTACAGCCTCAAAGCGTCATTCATTCCATGATTGAATTTAAAGATGGAAGTATTATGGCACAGCTTGGCACTCCTGATATGCGTCTGCCTATTCAGTATGCATTGTATGAAGGCGAGCGAAAATATTTAGACGGTGAACGTCTGGATTTTGCAAAGCTGGCATCTATTACTTTTGAAAATCCTGATATGGAGACCTTTAAAGGACTGCCTTTAGCAATGCAGGCATCTAAAATAGGAGGTTCTATGCCCACAGTTTTTAATGCTGCCAATGAAAAAGCAGTAGCGTTATTTTTAAATCGAGAAATCGGATTTTTAGATATTTATGAAATTATTGAAAATGCAATGAATGAGCATGAATTAATTTTAAATCCTACCGTTGAAGAAATTTTAAATATTGAACAAGACGTATATAAGAGGATTGAAGGCAGGTGGTAAATTGAAAATTTTAATAGCAATTGTGATGTTCTCCGTCATTATTATTTTCCATGAGCTGGGGCATTTCCTTTTGGCAAAGAGAAATGGGATTAAGGTTATGGAATTTTCTCTGGGGATGGGTCCCAGACTTTTGTCCATGCAAAAGGGAGAAACCCGTTATTCTTTAAAGGTATTTCCTATAGGTGGTTCCTGCATGATGGTGGGCGAGGATGATGATGACGATAGTGAAGGCTCTTTTAATAAGGCATCTGTGTGGGCGAGAATATCTGTTGTTGCAGCAGGACCTATATTTAACTTTATTATGGCTTTTGTATTTGCCATGATTATTACAAGCGTGGCAGGATATGATCCGGCTCGGGTGCTACAGGTGGAAGAAAATTCTCCCGCAGCCAAGGCAGGACTTCAGGAAGGGGATATTATTACAGAGTTTCAGGGAAGGAACATTGTTTTAGGAAGAGATTTGGATTCTTATATGATGCTTCACGGTTTAAAAGATGAAGATATTACCCTGATTTATAAGCGAAACGGTGAAAAAAAGGAAGTTTCTTTTGAAGCATATAGCGAAGAAAAATATATGCTGGGATTTTCCTATGTGCCTACACCGGACAGTGAGCCGGAAATTACACAGATTGTTTTAAACGGTTCCATGATGGAAGCAGGGGTGCAGGCAGGAGATATTATCCGGGAAATCAATGGAGAAACCATTGAAACCAGTCAGGAATTGCAGGAATATTGGGAGAAAAATCCACTGGATGGTTCAGAGATTAGTTTGGGGATTGAAAGAGATGGAGAGATACAGACTATTTCTTTAAAACCTCAGATGACAAAGCAGGTGGATACCGGTTTTGTATATAACCTATATCGAGAAAAGACCAACTTTTTAGGTGTATTAAGATATAGCGCTTCTGAAGTGCGGTACTGGATTTCTAATACTATAGAGAGCCTTATGATGCTGATTAAAGGGCAGTTTACCGTAAACGACCTTTCCGGTCCGGTGGGAATTATTGATGTAATCGGTGATTCCTACGAGGAAGCTAAAGAAGAAGGTACGGTTATGGTATGGCTGCAGATGTTATATTGGGCAATTCTGCTTTCAGCCAATTTAGGTGTTATGAATTTACTTCCTATTCCGGCTTTAGATGGGGGAAGACTTGTTTTTCTGATTATTGAAGCTGTGCGAAAGAAGAAGTTAAATTCAAATGTAGAGGGAATGATACACTTTGCAGGATTTGTTTTATTGATGCTTTTAATGGTATTTGTAATGTTTAATGATTTTCGAAGATTATAAGAATGAAAAACCTCCAAAAGTCGGGGAGAAAACCTGACCCTTGGAGGTGATTTTTTTATTCGGGATATAAATCTTTATACTAATTCTGCAATTCTGGTTACGCCTACGTAGATTTCCTGAATTTCGTACCAGGTGGAATAATCTACAATTCCCGTAGCCGGAAGTCCGAAAATTTGCTGGAACTTTTTCACAGCGTTTTGTGTGTTTTCTCCAAAGATACCATCTACGGAAATTTTCGGAAGGGCAGGATAGGAATTTGCAATAGTATTGAGCTGCTCTTGCATTTGGCGGACTTTACTTCCGGAAGAACCAATGTCTAAAGGCTGCCCCGGCCAGGAAGCGGGAATTCCGGAAATCTCCTCAGCAGAGTTGATGTACATGTTGTTGCCGTAGAAATTTCGTAAGATTTCAATGGCAGAATAGCCTTGGTCTCCCAGATATTTTGAACCCCACTGTGTCACCCCAATAGTAATAACATACAAACGCTGAAACCCGCATAAAATAAGGGCTTTTCAGAGGTAGTAATAGTAAATATCAACCATTTCCTGCTCTTTTTTGTAAACGATTTTCTCTACAATGCTTTTTAAAGCTTCATTCTTTTCTTGGTCTGAAAAACTGTCGCTGGTGATAATATCATAAACATTTTCAATGCGTTTTTTCATATCCTTTTTTATCATATCCATATTATCTTTTGGTTTTGTATTTGTATTTCTGATTTTTTCTTCCAAATCAGTTCGCTCTTGTGCAAGAAGCAGCTTATTTTCTTTATATTCTTCTAAGCCGTCTATGCCATTCATATAAGCTTCCTTAATACGTTTTTCCTTTATATCTATTTTGGCAAGGAGTCCTTCTAAGATTTTAAGTTCGCTGTTATCTTTGACCGGGATAGATTTCTTTATGGTAAAAGACAAGTCTGCATTGGAGGTAGCAGCCTTAATACCATCAATTACAACTGGTTCAAGCTTTTTGGAACTGACAGAATTCTTGGCCAGACATTTCCCTTTACTGTATCCATAACAAGTAAAATAAGAATACTGCTTTTGAGTTCTTTTATCAGTAGTGGTTTTGGCAATCATAGTTCGGCCACACTCAGGGCATTTTACAACACCGGAAAGCCAGTGCCGATAAGTAGAAGAAGGTCTTGCACCAGTGGGGTGATATTCATTTTGGAAACGTTCCTGCGCTGCTTGGAATAGTTCTTCGGAAATAATGGCCGGATGTGTTCCTTGTGCTAAAATCCAATCGTCTTTTGGCTTTATTTCGTGGGTAGCATTAGTAGTTCGGTTCCAGCGTATTTTTCCGCAGTAAGTAGGATTCCGCAAGATATATTCTACAGATCTGCGCTCAAAGGGCTTCCCATGTGATGTCTTTGCTCCCATAGTGTTTAAGCTTCTGGCAATATCAAATATTCCGGAACGCGCATTTACATACTTATCAAAGATGTACTCAACAACCTTTGCTTCTTCCGGAACAATTACAGGAGGTTCACCCTTAACTACAATTTTATATCCCAGAGGTGGTCTTGCCTGATATCCTCCTTTTATGGCTTTTTCGGACATCCCTCGAAAAACCTCACCGGAAAGACGAATAGAGTAATATTCATCCATCCATTCAATAATACGTTCAATAAGTGAGCCGAAAGGACCTTCTACAAGAGGCTCTGA
>RCNH01000238.1_pt1 | contig 28186 bp, 26 predicted proteins | sample 2041161 | NCBI WGS metagenome assembly RCNH01 (sample SAMN09708215, study PRJNA481090) | Feces metagenome, whole genome shotgun sequencing project. | biome: feces | host: Leptonychotes weddellii | place: Antarctica: Sion Island | collected 2010-03-01 | reverse complement strand
AGTTAGTATAAACTAATTACAGAAAGGAAGAACAGTATGAGTATTGTAATTATCGGTGGAAATGAACGAATGGTAACACGTTATGAAAATTTATGTGAGAGCTACGGATGTAAGGCAAAGGTGTTTGTAAAAGAAAATGGATCTATTAAGAAAAAAATGGGATGTCCAGATTTATTGCTATTATTTACCAATACAGTATCTCATAAAATGGTGATGAACGCTTCTCAGGAGGCAAAGAGAAATAACATCCCTATTCGAAGAATTCACAGAGCCAGTACAGCGGCATTACAGTCTGTACTGGAAGATATTAAAGAGGAGGGGAAATAAATGTTGGAGGAAGATTTAATCAGATATAGTGCGCCTACATTGGCAGGTTTAAAAACAGCCAATTTGTTCTGGTATTCCTGGGAGTCCAGAGAAGAATTTGAGAACAGTTTGGCATTTTGGAAAGGAATTTTTCAGGAAAAAGGGCTGGATATTACGATTATGCGAACTACAGCTCAAAGAGCTCTTTTGTATGTAAACAGAAGAAAAAAGCTGGAGGCAGACTTAAAAAGAGAAAAGACACAGACAATGCTGAAAGCAGAGGGATATAATTACAGCAATGCTAAGGAAGCTGTAAAAATTTTGCAGAACAAATTACAGGCATGCGAAAAATTTCCTCATGAAATTGGGTTGTTTTTAGGATATCCAGAAGAGGATGTGCAGGGATTTATAGAAAATCACGGGAAAAATTGTAAATGCTGTGGGTGTTGGAAAGTGTATTGTAATGAGCGTGATGCACAAAAAATGTTTCATAAATTCAAAAAGTGTGAGCTGGTGTATAAAAAACAGTTTTTAAATGGCAGACCTGTACAGAAGTTGATTGTGGCGGCATGAAAGTGCCGCCTTTTTTCATCTTGCATCAGAGAAAAAGACAGGATATACTAAGAATTGAAAGAAAATAAAGTGGGAATTGCTTTAAAGGAGAAAATCATGAGGAAGATTATACTGGCAAGTGCTTCTCCCAGACGCAGGGAACTTTTAGAACAGGGAGGAATTCCTTTTACGGTTAATCCCAGTCAGGCAGAGGAGAACATTACTACTGCCAATCCGGGAATGGCGGTGGAGGAGTTGTCTTATTTGAAATGCAGCGATATTTATAAAAAATCATCTGGTGATGTAGTTGTGATTGGTGCAGATACCGTTGTTGCAATTAATGGAAAAATATTGGGTAAGCCGTCTTCAAAAGAAGATGCCGTAAGGATGCTTCAAGACCTTCAAGGAAGGGAGCATGAAGTCTATACAGGTGTGACGATTATGGTAAGAGAGGGAGAAGAAAGCATACAAAAGACTTTTTATGAGAAAACAAAAGTGGTTTTCTATCCTATGACAGAAGAGGAAATCAGAAGCTATGTGAATACTCAAGAGCCTATGGATAAAGCGGGAGCTTATGGCATTCAGGGAAAATCGGCTATTTTTATTAAAGAGATCTGCGGTGATTATAACAACGTGGTAGGTCTGCCGCTTGCAAGGCTGTATCAGGAATTAAAAAATATGAGAATAGAAAGCAGGGAGTGGTAATCATGTATAAGGCTTGTATATTTGACTTAGACGGAACAATTGCAGATACCGTGGAGTCTATGGCGTATGTGGGAAATCAGGTTTTGCAGGAATTCGGACTGTCTGCGCTGCCTGTGGAAAATTATAATTTTTATGCAGGAGATGGTGCAGATGAGCTGGTGAGGAGGATGCTGGCAGCAACTCCTAAGGGAGATAAAGCAGACTACGAGCAGGTGCGCACAGTGTATCGACAGAGATTTGCTCAAAATCCTTTTTATCATGTGAAACCTTTTGACGGAATTATAGAGATTTTAGAAGCGTTAAAAAAAGAAAACATAAAAATTGCAGTGTTGTCCAATAAACCCCATGAAGCAGCCATAGAGGTGGTTGCCAAAATTTTCGGAGAGGAAATGTTTCATAAAGTGCAGGGACAGACAGAACATATTCCCAGAAAACCGTCACCAGTGGGGGCTTTAGCTATTGCAGAAGCTTTTGGCGTAGAACCAGCGGAATGTCTTTACTGCGGAGATACTAATACAGATATGGACACCGGAAAGGCAGCAGGAATGTATACCATTGGTGTGACATGGGGCTTTCGTCCAAGACAGGAGCTGTGGAACATCATGCTGACCGAATTGTGGATACACCGGAGGAGATTTTAGAAATAGCAAGAAATAAATAACAGAGAGTGTCGAGAGAGCTGTCCCAGTAGGCGGTAGAACAGATTAAACAGTTAAAAGAAATGGGCGGCTGCAAGTGGACGGCAGTATGCAAATTTAAGAAAAGTGTTTGAATCGGTGAAGGATGACGTTGTTTATATCTGTGAAAACGGGGCGATGGTCATCTATAAAGGGAAAATTTTACATAAAGATACCTTTGACAGGGTATTAGTAGAAGAAAAGCTGCATAGCATACTGAATAAGGAGAGTGTGGAAGTGATTGCTTCCGGAGAAAAAACTTGCTATATTCAGCTGAAAAGAATTTGCAGACTATATGATAACATACGGTGAAAAATAAGGTGACAGTATGGGAAATATTTTTGATATACCGGAAGCTATCATCAAAATATCTGTGTATCGGGAAAATGGAAAAATGAAATAGAAGAAATACTGTCTTATTGGAGAAAACCTTTTGGCAGAAAGGCAACCGTAGTAACTTCGGGCTACGCATGGTTAGATATGATGCCCATTTGTGTGGAAAAAGGAAACGGAATTAAAGTGCTTAAAAAGCGTTTACTGATTTCTGAAAATTTCTGTACTGCTTTTGGGGATAATTATAATGATTTGGATGCAGTTTTGCAGTAGGAAATGCAAAAGATAAAGTAAAAGAAATAGTTAAATATGAAACAAAGCAGGTGGAAACCGTTTTAGAAAAAATAATTCAAAAGGGAGGAAATTGGAATGAATGAGTATAGTGAAGAATGTTTGGTAACTTTTTTGAAAAATCAGGAGCAGTTATTTGCAGAACCTGTAGCTGAAACAGAGGAAGAAGCAGAAGCATTTTTAGAAGACTGCATGGCAGTGGTAGTAGACTCTTTAGCTGAAGTAAAAGATTATTTTGAAGAAAATGGCATGGATGTGGATGGAATGACTTTAGAAGAATTAGAGGATGCCAGTGAAGTCTTTCCTTTGCCAAACGGACAGTATTTAATCGTAGAAGGCTAAAACTTCAAAGAAAAGAGGTGATGGTCCATGGAAATGGGCAGCATAGCGGAAAGGCAGAAAACTTTTTTTGAAAAGAATAGAACAAAGTCATACGAATTTCGTCAAAAAGCCCTTCTTCGGTTAAAACGGACGATTTTATATTATGAAAAAGAAATCGAAGAAGCTTTGTATCAGGATTTGGGAAAATCGGATTTTGAAGCCTATATGACAGAAGTGGGAATGACGCTTTCTGAGCTGAATTATGTAAGAAAGCATTTAAAAAGCTGGGCAAAGGAAAAGTATGTTCTGACACCTTTGGTACAGTTTTCTGCAAAGAGCTTTGAAGTTGCCGAGCCTTACGGCACTGTACTGATTATGGCTCCCTGGAATTATCCCTTTATGCTTTGCATGGAACCGCTGATTGGTGCCATTGCCGCAGGAAACTGCTGTGTAGTAAAGCCTTCTGCCTATGCACCTCATACATCTGCTATGATTAAAAAAATTCTTTCCTGTATTTTCCCAGAAGAATTTGTAGCAGTTGTGGAAGGCGGAAGAGAAGAAAATACAGCACTTCTGGAGCAGAAATTTGATTATATTTTCTTTACGGGAAGTAAAGCAGTGGGAAAGATTGTTCTGGAAAAAGCAGTGAAAAATCTGACACCGGTCACTTTGGAGTTAGGTGGGAAAAGCCCTTGCATTGTAGATGAAACAGCAAATTTAAAGCTAGCAGCCAAACGGCTGGTCTTTGGGAAATATTTAAATAGCGGGCAGACTTGTGTGGCTCCGGATTATCTTTTGGTGCAGGAAGATGTGAAGGATAAGTTTATAGAGTATTTAAAATACTGGATAGATAAAATGTTTGGGGCAGAGCCTTTAAAAAATCAGGATTATCCAAGGATAATTAATGAGAAACACTATGAGCGTATTATGAAACTTATAGAAGGTGAAACCATTGTAAAAGGCGGCTGCGGAAATAAAGAAAGATTGTTTATTGCCCCCACTATTTTAGATAATATTACGGAAAAGTCGCCTATTATGCAGGAGGAAATTTTCGGACCGGTGCTGCCCGTTCTTACCTATAGGGATTTAAAAGAGGCAGAGGATTTTATTAAAAAAGGAGAAAAACCTCTTGCACTGTATCTTTTTACAAGTAGGATACAAACAGAGCGGAGAATTTTGCAGGAAGTATCCTTTGGAGGTGGTTGCATTAACGATACGATTATTCATCTGGCAACATCGCGAATGGGATTTGGCGGTGTGGGTGCCAGTGGAATGGGAAGTTATCACGGGAAAAGGAGTTTTGATACTTTTAGTCATACAAAGAGTATTGTAAAAAAATATCAGGGGATAGATTTTCCAATCCGTTATCAGCCGTATACTTCTGGGAAAAAGAAATTGCTGCGTTTGTTCTTGAAGTAATCAGAGAGGAATTGTTATGGAAAAGCAAATTGCGTCTGATGCGGAAAATTCAGAAAAAAGTTTTGAGGTTTTAGAGATAGTTAATTCCATAGAAATCCGCGGAATATCTTTATCGCAGCAAAGAAAAAATAAGAAGTTTAGAATTATTTAAGAAAGTTTATAAAAACTTGTTAGCACTCATTAAATATGAGTGCTAATTTTCTCTTGACTTTTATTCAAAGGGGGATTATTATGATGCTTAGACAGGGAGAAGTTCCCAATATAAGAATGAAAAGGAGATGTATTTTATCATGGCTAGTAAGCGTGGTACTTTATCAATTAACAGTGACAATATTTTTCCGATTATTAAGAAATGGCTGTATTCCGATCATGACATATTCTTTCGTGAACTGATTTCCAATGGTTGTGATGCAATTACAAAGTTAAAAAAATTGGAGGTTATGGGGGAATATACTTTCCCGGAAGAACATAAAAATAAAATTCAGGTAATTGTAAATCCGGAAGAAAAGACTTTAAAATTCATTGATACAGGTCTTGGTATGACTGCAGATGAGGTAGAAGAATACATTACACAGATTGCATTTTCTGGTGCAACACAGTTTTTAGAAAAATATAAAGATAAAACAAATGAAGACCAGATTATCGGACATTTTGGTCTGGGATTTTATTCTGCATTTATGGTAGCTGATGAAGTTCAGATTGATACACTTTCTTATAAAGAAGGTGCTGTGCCTGTACATTGGGCTTGCGATGGCGGCACAGAGTATGAAATCGGCGAAGGTAACAAAACAGAAGTAGGAACAGAGATTACACTGTTTTTAAATGAAGAAAGTCTGGAGTTTGCCAATGAATATCGTGCAAGAGAAATCATTGAGAAATATTGTTCCTTTATGCCGGTAGAAATCTTCCTTTCCAAAGCAAATGCACCTCAGGAATATGAAACTATTGAGGAATCTGAAGTAAAAGAAGACGATGTAGTTGTAGAACACATTCATGAAGATGCAAAGACAGAAGAAAAGGAAAATGAAAACGGAGAAAAAGAGGTCGTAGAGATTTCTCCTGCAAGAGAGATGGTGAAGATCCATAAACGTCCTGTATCTTTAAGTGATACAAATCCATTGTGGATGAAACATCCAAATGAGTGTACAGAAGAAGAATATAAAGCATTTTATCGTAAAGTATTCATGGACTATAAAGAGCCTTTATTCTGGATTCATTTGAATATGGACTATCCATTTAATTTAAAAGGTATTTTATACTTCCCGAAAATCAACATGGAATATGAGTCCATTGAAGGAACAATTAAATTATACAACAATCAGGTATTTATTGCCGATAATATTAAAGAGGTCATTCCGGAATTTTTAATGCTGTTAAAAGGTGTTATTGACTGTCCGGATTTACCGCTAAATGTATCAAGAAGTGCTCTGCAAAATGATGGATTTGTAAAGAAAATTTCTGATTATATCAGCAAAAAAGTGGCAGACAAGCTTTCCGGCATGTGCAAAACAGACAGAGAAAACTATGAGAAATATTGGGATGATATCAATCCGTTTATTAAATTCGGTTGCTTAAAAGATACGAAATTCTCAGAGAGAATGATGGATTATATTCTCTACAAAAATATTGACGGAAAATACCTGACACTGGAAGACTGCATTAAAGAAAATGTCGTAGAAACACCGGAAGATCAGGAAGTTGTTACAGAGGAGAATAAAGAAGAAGTTCTTGAGGAAGCAAAGGAAGAAGCAAAAAAAGAACCGGAAAAGACCAATATCTACTATGTAACAGATGAAGTGCAGCAGAGCCAGTATATCAATATGTTCAGAGAAGAAAATCAGGATGCTGTCATTCTGAAACATAATATTGACTCTCCGTTTATTTCTCATGTAGAGCAGGTAAAAGAAAACGTAAAATTCCTTCGTATTGATGCAGATGTCACTGACGCTGTGAAAGAAGAAGGAAAAGACTTAGAGGAAGAAAGAAAGACTTTATCTGAAATCTTTAAGAAAGCCTTAAAGAAAGAAAATCTGACAATTAAGGTAGAAAGCCTGAAAAACGAAAAAGTATCTTCCATGATGACTATCTCAGAAGAAAATCGCCGTATGCAGGAAATGATGAAAATGTATAACATGTACGGTATGGATCCATCTATGTTCGGCGGACAGGAAACACTGGTATTAAATGCAAACAATAAACTGGTACAGTACGTTCTGGAAAATAAAGAAAACGAAAACATTGATATGCTGTGCGAACAGTTATACGATTTGGCATTAATCAGCCATAGACAGCTGACACCAGAAGAAATGACAAAATTTGTGGCAAGAAGCAACGAAATAATGCTCCTTCTGGCAAAATAAAAAGAGTCACAGCAATAAGTATAAGTTGAGAACATCTATACATTTTGCTCCAGTATAAATATTTCGACGTATTACTTATTGCAACCGTCTTAATTAGACGATATAAAGATTTGAAATATCAAAAAGTAGCAGCCCATGACAAATAATTCGGAACGATTTCGCAGTTTTTCGAGCATATATATGCGGCGGAGAAAAACAAGAAAATGGACGAGTTTGTCATGGGCTGCTGCTTTTGATAAAACAAATTTTTTATATTAGTATAGTCCTTTTTTAAATTGTATCATCATTTCTCTTGTAAGGCTTACATCATAATCATCATAAGGGATTTCTTCCCGTTCAAACCACTGAGCAGTGGATAATTCTGTTTGGTCCAGAGTAATTGTATCATCCCCGTCTAAATCACAGTAAAATCCTGATAGGACAGAGCCGGAAAGTCCCCAGGGTTGGCTTTTATAATATTGAATATTTTTTACTCTAAGTCCCACTTCTTCCATGACTTCTCTTTTTACCGTGTCTTCCAGTGTTTCACCGATTTCCGTAAATCCTGCAATCAATGCGTAACGTGTAGTATTTCTTCCTGCGTATTTTGACAGCAATAATTTATTTTTATTTCGAATAGCGACAATTACAGCAGGAGAAATTTTCGGATATTCTCTGTTGTGGCAGTGAGGGCAGTACATCATACGTTCCTTTGTACCGGGGAGAAGTTTTTGTCCGCATTTGCCGCAGAACTTACGGCTTTTATACCAAGAAAACAGGTGAAAACCTGTAATCAGTGCAAAGCACAGCTCCTTTGGGTTTTCGTTGCGAAAGATTACTAAATCTTCAAAAGTAAAGCCGGATAAAAGGGAAGGTTCCAGCTTTGGAAGTATATAAAAATGATGCTCATCAATAGAAAATAAATAAATGTACGGTTCTTTTTCCCAATTTGGTATATCGCAAAAACGCGGTAGCAAAAAACTGTCTTCTGTTTTTTTTATAAGAACCGTTTTTTCGTTATAACATAAAATAAAGTCCTGTTCGCTTGGCGGAACCGGTGTGTATTCGTTGTGATAGTAATGTGTTCCAATATCCTGTATCATAAGTCTGCCTCCGAATTCTATAAAATTTCATAAGGAATTTGTTGCTGTCTGAAAAATTTCTGAACTAGCTCATCCCATACATGGTCTAAAGTTTTATCAAGGGTAAAAGTTTTTACAGAAGTTCCCGTAGTACAGGTTAGATGTGTCCCGTCATATTGGAAATTTACGAAAAGACCGAAAATATCATCGAGAGAGAGAGGCACATGGTTTCCCAACAAAAGTTTTTCTGTATTTTTTATGGAAAGCATGAATACAATTTTAAAGTGAAGAGGTGTTTTTTTCCCTTTCATGATGGAAAAACAAAAGGGTTTGATGTCTTTCCAAAGAGTGTATTCACGACCTTCTGATTTTATTATTTCTGCTTCCTGTGTATCAAAAAAATCAGGATGAAGAAGTCCGTCTATGGTATATGTAACGGAAGTAGTGATGTCAGCTTCTGATAGCCAGAAAGCATCAAAATCAGTACCAATCAGCAGTTTTGACATAAAGTTTTTTATATCCTGCACTTGTAATGCAATCATAAAGAAAATCCCTCATTTCTATAAAAATTCTCTGTGTGGATGAAATATTAAGAATAGTATAAACGAAAATGAAAAAAAATCCCAGTGTTTTAGGAAAAAACCTTTTCAAATAAGTAGTTTTGTGGTAGTATAAGAAATGGTATTAAAAACTACATAAAGAGGTTATGGAAAAAATGAAATATAAAATTGTAATAGATAGCTGTGGCGAATTATTAGACAGATGGAAAACAGATGAAAAATTTGCAAGTGTCCCTTTAATTTTAACAGTAGGGAATGAAGATATTGTGGATGATGAAAATTTCAATCAGGCAGAGTTTTTAGAGAAAGTGGCACAGTGCCAGGAATGTCCAAAATCCTCCTGTCCGTCACCTGAAAAATACTGTCAGGCTTTTGATTGTGATGCAGAGCATGTTTATGCAATAACCCTTTCATCCAATTTAAGTGGTTCTTATAATAGTGCAATCTTAGGAAAAAATCTTCTTTTGGAAGATAGACCGGAGCAGAAAGTGCATGTTTTCAATTCCTGTTCTGCTTCTGCAGGGGAAACTTTAATTGCCATGAAAATCGAAGAATGTGAAGAAGCGGGAATGGACTTTGAGCAGGTAGTAAAGACGGTTGAGGAATATATCCAGTCACAGAATATTTACTTTGTGCTGGAAAATCTGGAGACATTGAGAAAGAACGGAAGATTGAGTAATATCAAGGCTTTTGTAGCAAGTGCGTTAAAGATTAAACCGATTATGAATGGCACACCAGAAGGAGTTATTGCACAATTAGACCAGGCAAGGGGAATTAACAAGGCTCTTGTAAAAATGGTGGATTATGTTGTGGAAAATGCCAAGGATAGTGCAAATAAAGTTCTGGCGATTACTCATTGCAACTGTGCTTCCCGTGCAGAAATCGTGAAAGAAGAAATCTTAAAGCGAATTGAAGTGAAGGATGTGGTTGTTTTAGATACTGCAGGAGTCAGCAGTATGTATGCAAATGATGGAGGAATTATTGTTTCCATTTAGATGCCAAATCTATTGCCCCTAAAATTAAAGTCAGCTATAGTGAGAAGGCTATGGGATGCAAAGTTCGACAGAGATTTCATGCAAATATTTCTTCTCCACTTTCGGGTTAAGACCATACGGACAGGCGGAGCAACTGACGATTGGCAACGCTTGTTGCCTTATTGATTGAGTTAAAAACTTAAATTTTATAAGTTGGTAACTTTACAACCAGCGCACAAAAGGTGTATATCAACTTGTGAAACGGTCAATAAGAGTAGTAAAAGTAAGATATTTGCTATATAGACTCTAAAACTTTCGGCATTCTGAACCCTTAGAGAAAAGAAAATGGGATGAAATGAAATATCATTGGATATTTTGCGGAATACAGCCACAGGTGATGTGTAGAAATACGGCACCTGTGGCGTTTTTATTGCATAGAAAGTTGTCTCTGTGTAATAAAAATGCTTTGAGAGTCAGGATTATATCGATAAAAGAACTTTAAAAGAATATAATGCTGTTGATGTTAATGTTCCTAAAGCAAATTTGTTCCATACAAAAATGGTGTGGGAGAAAATTTATTTAGAAGATTCTTTATTTAATACCAATATAGATAAACTTTCAAAAGAAAATAAACTGGATATAGAAAATCGTTTTAAAAAGGAAATGACAAAAATTTTTATCGGAAAAACAGTCTGATAAAAGGAGGCAGAAATGGAAAAGTTATCTTAGGAAAGTGCCCCGATCTATGAGGCTTTAGGAAACAGGTAATGAAAACCATTGTATAGGAAATACCATTGCGAAGCTGGCAAATGGAATTACAGATACCCCGGTGATTATGGCATCTAAGGCACATCTTAGAAATGAAAGGCCACTTTTATTATCGATTTCCACCAATGATGCGTTGGGAATGAACATGAAAAATATCGGGCTTTTGATGAATATGAAAAACATTTATTTTGCGCCTTTGGGTCAGGATAAGGCAGAGAAAAAGCCCAATTCCATGCTTGCCCATACTAATCTTTTAATTCCAGCAGCAAAGGTTGCTTTGGAAGGAAAATAATATCAGCCGATTATTCAGTAAAGGAGCAAGGACATGAGAGGATTTTTTAATTTTGCATCAGAAACTTCGGAGGATGAAATTGTCTTTGACGGAACTATATACAATTTAGAGGAATTAAAAGGAGAACTAAGAGGCAGGGGAATTGGGTTTATAAAAGGAGATGCATTGGAAGTATGCTTAAAAGGGTACCGGGAATACGGAGAAGCTTTTTTTGAGAAAATAAACGGAGCTTTTGCTTTGGCACTTTGGGATGTGAAGAAAAGAAGGACGGTACTTTGTAGAGATAAGATGGGGATAAAACCTTTATATTACACGAAACTGAAAAACGGGATTTTCTTTGGCTCGAAAATTAAGGATGTGCTGGAAAATTCAGGGATGGAGGCAGTTTTGACAAGAGAGGGACTGTGTGAAATTTTTGCGTTGGGACCTGCCAAGAGCCGTACCACCAATATTTTTCAGGATATCTGCGAGGTACTTCCGGCACAGTATGTCATTTTCGGAGATGGAAAAATGCAAAAGAGAGTGTACTGGAAGTTGGAAAGTTATGTGCATGAAGACCCTTTTTTTGAAACTGTGGAGAAGACAGCATGGCTGATTGAGGACGCTATTAAGCGTCAGATGCAGACAGATACCCCTGTGAGCACCTTTTTGTCAGGAGGTGTGGATAGCAGTCTGATAACGGCAATCTGTGCAAAAGAGCTGAAAAAGCAGGGAAAACAGTTAGATACTTTTTCTTTTGATTTTGAAGAAAATCAGAAATATTTTAAGGCAAATGCTTTTCAGCCCAGTCAGGATAGACCATGGGTGGAAAAAATGGTACAGTATGCAGGAACCAACCATAAATATCTGGAATGTGACAACGAAAATTTGGTATCGTATTTGTACAAAGCAGTGGATGCGGCAGACTTGCCGTGTATGGCAGATGTAGAAGGCTCTATGCTGTATTTTTGTGAAAAGACAGTAAAAGAAAGGAAAGTCGTCTTAACCGGTGAAGGAGCAGATGAAATCTTCGGAGGTTATCCGTGGTTTTATAAGGAAGATAGTTTCGCACTGAGAGCTTTTCCATGGTCTTCGGATATGAAAGTTCGCCAGACTCTCCTTTCGGATGAATGGATAGAATGTCTTCCTATGGAGGAATGTGCAAAGGAAGCCTATGAAAGAACCATAAAAGATACGCCTGTGTTGGAAGGAGAAACAGGCAGAGAAAAGAGACGCAGAGAGATTGCCTATTTGAACCTGAAGTGGTTTATGGCAACGCTTTTAGATAGAATGGATAGAACCAGCCGGTATTGTGGTTTGGATGCAAGAGTGCCTTTTGCAGATGAGCGAATTGTACAGTATTTGTGGAATGTGCCGTGGGATATGAAGTATAGAAATCATACAGTAAAAGGGCTGCTTCGTTTTGCAGGAGAGGGACTGCTGCCTAAGGAGATTCTCTGGAGAAAGAAAAGCCCTTACCCAAAGACATACAATCCTTTCTACGAAAAGATGCTGGGAGAAGAATTAAAAAATGTTCTGGCACAACAGAATGCTCCTATAAAACAGTTTTTGGATGAGAAGAAAGTGAATCGATTTTTGAGCAGTCCTTCTGACTACGGAACACCATGGTATGGTCAGCTTATGGCAGGACCACAGATGTTGGCATACATGTTGCAGGTGAATTACTGGCTGGAAAAATATAAAATAATAATAAAAGAATAAGGGTTTTATTAAAAATCCCCAAGGCATGGGAGAGGGGCTTGCCCCTGCTCCTGTTTTTGTGTTATGCTAAAGAGAAAGATAAATTCTACACCCGATTGAGAAAGGGGAATGTGAAAATATGAAAAAATTAGCAGATTTACTGGAGAAACTGGATTACCAGTGTCTTCAGGGAACAATGGATAAAGAAATTACAAATATTACATTTGATTCCAGAAAAGCAGAAAAGGGATGTTTGTTTTTCTGTATAAAAGGTGCAGTTTCTGACGGGCATGCTTATGCCAAAGATGTAGCAGAAAAAGGCGCTGCTGTTTTAATTGTGCAGGATAAAGTGGAAGTGCCTGAGAAAGTAACAGTTATTCAGGTGGAAAACAGCCGCTATGCCATGGCATGCATTTCAGCAGCATGGTTCGGACATCCGGCAGAGAAATTAAAGACTATAGGAATTACAGGAACAAAAGGTAAAACAACCACAACTTATCTTGTAAAATCTATTTTGGAGAATGCAGGACATAAAACAGGACTTATCGGAACCATTGAAACCATTATCGACGAGAAAAAAATTCCTTCCGCTAATACAACACCGGAGTCTTATCTGGTTCAGAAATATTTTGCAGAAATGGTAGAGGCAGGCTGTGACAGCGTAGTTATGGAAGTTTCCTCTCAGGGTTTGATGCTTCACAGAACAGCAGGTTTCCAGTTTGATATTGGTATTTTTACCAATATTGAACCGGATCATATCGGACCTAATGAGCATAAGAATTTTGAAGATTATCTCCGTTGTAAGGCACTTTTGTTTAAACAGTGTAAGGTGGGTATTTTCAATGCAGATGCAGAACATTTGGATGAGATTTTAGAAGGACATACCTGTAAGGTGGAAACTTTTGGATTTTCTGAGAAGGCAGATCTAAGGGCAGAAAATACAAAGCTGGTAACAGGAAAAGGAACGCTGGGAATTGCCTATGATGTAAAAGGGTTGATGAACTTCCCTGTGGAGATTGATTTGCCAGGAGCGTTCAGTGTATACAATTCTCTTACTGCCATTGCAGTGTGCAGACATTTCGGTGTAACACCGGAAAATATCCAAAAGGCGTTAAAGCAGGCAAAAGTAAAGGGCAGAATTGAAATGGTGAAGGTTTCTGATGAATTCACTTTAATGATTGACTATGCACACAATGCCATGAGTCTGGAAAGTCTTTTGACAACTTTAAAGGAATATAAGCCAAACCGTCTGGTATGTCTGTTCGGATGCGGAGGAAACCGTTCTAAGCTCCGCCGCTATGAAATGGGAGAAGTATCAGGAAAGCTAGCAGATTTAACTATCATTACCTCCGATAATCCACGTGACGAAGAGCCACAGGAGATTATCGATGACATTAAAATCGGCATGGGAAAGACAAATGGAAAATATGTGGAGATTATTGACAGAAAAGAGGCTATTGCCTATGCCATTCATCATGGACAGCCGGGAGATATTGTAGTTCTGGCAGGAAAAGGTCATGAAGATTATCAGGAAATCAAAGGTAAAAAATATCCCATGGATGAGCGTGTGCTTATTCAGGAAATCTTGGAAGAAGATAAAAAGAATAGATGAGTAAAGTTTACGCAGATATTATTGTAGATATTTCCCAGGAAAAGCTGGATAAAAGTTTTCAGTATGAAATTCCCGAGAATTTGCAAAATCAGGTGGAAATAGGAAAAAAAGTGCTGGTTTCCTTTGGAAACGGAAGCAGAAAAATAAGTGGTTATGTCATTGGCATTTCAGATACACCGAAGATTTCACCAGAGAAAATAAAGCCTGTTTTAGAGATGGATACACAGGGGATAGAAATTGAGTCCCGTTTGATTTCTCTTGCAGGCTGGATTGCCAAAAGTTATGGCTCTACCATCAATCAGGCACTGAAAACCGTGCTTTTGGTAAAAGAAAAAGCTTCTGCAAAAGAAAAGAAATATATACGTCTTGTGATTTCAAAAGAAGAAGGGCAGACTTATCTGGAAGAATTTATAAGAAAGCATTATTTGGCAAAAGCTCGGCTGATGGAAGCACTTTTAAAAAATCAGGTGTTGGAATATAAGGAAACTATGGACAGTCTAAAGCTTTCTTCCTCAGTTATTAAGGGACTGGAAGAAAAGAAACTGATTGCCATTGAAAGGGAACGCTTGTACCGCACCCCTGTTCCCCAAGATGCACAAAGGGGATATGAATATCAGCTTTCTAAAGAACAGCAGGAAGTTGTAGGAGAAATCTTAAAGGAATGGCAGCAGGAATATCCTCGCCCTTGCCTGATAAAAGGCGTGACGGGAAGCGGCAAGACACAGGTCTATATGGAACTTATAGAAGCTACGTTAAAGCAAGGGAAACAAGTAATTGTGCTCATACCGGAGATTGCTTTGACTTACCAGAATGTGTCCCGGTTTTACAGCCGTTTTGGTTCCTGTGTGTCAGTTATCAATTCCCGTTTATCCGTGGGAGAACGTTTTGACCAGTTTGAAAGGGCAAAAAAGGGAGAGATATCCATTGTCATCGGTCCACGCTCTGCATTATTTACCCCTTTCCCCAATCTGGGACTGATTTTAATAGATGAGGAGCACGAGGACTCTTATAAAAGTGAAAAGACGCCTTGTTACCATGCCAGAGAAACAGCCATCCAGAGAGGAAAAATCGAAGGGGCGAGAGTGGTAATGGGGTCTGCTTCTCCCAGCGTGGAGAGCTACTACAGAGGAAAAGCAGGAGACTATCAGCTTTTGTATCTGAATGAAAGATATGGAGGAAAAGAACTTCCCCAGGTATCCGTAGTGGATTTAAGAGAAGAATTAAAAGCAGGAAACCGTTCTATTTTCAGTCATGTGCTGACAGAGAAAATTCAGGACAGATTACAGAAAAAAGAGCAGAGTATTTTATTCCTCAACAGGAGAGGGTATACGGGTTTTGTCAGCTGCAGGTCCTGTGGCTATGTAATCAAATGTCCTCACTGTGATGTCTCTCTTACTGCACACAGAAACGGAAAAATGATTTGTCATTACTGTGGGTATGAGATACCACAGGTAAAAGCCTGTCCTTCTTGCGGTTCACCTTATATCGGAGGCTTTAAGGTTGGTACGCAGCAGATTGAAACACTGCTAAACAAAAATTTTCCCGATGCAAGAGTTCTTCGTATGGATGCGGACACCACCAAAAACAAAGGCGGACACGAAAAAGTTTTATCTGCTTTTGCAGCCGGTGAGGCAGATATTCTCATTGGTACACAGATGATTGTAAAGGGACATGATTTCCCAAATGTAACTTTTGTAGGAGTATTGGCAGCCGATTTATCTTTGTATAATGAAGATTATCGAGCTTCAGAAAAGACATTTCAGCTTCTTTTACAGGCAGTGGGCAGAGCTGGACGAGGGAATAAAAAAGGTGAGGCAGTCATTCAGACGTATCACCCGGAGCATTATAGTATTCTGGCGGCGGCGGCTCAGGATTATGAAGCTTTCTATCAGACAGAAATCGGATATCGTCTTTTAATGGACTATCCTCCTGCTGCTTTTATGACGGCAATCAAAGGCTCCTGTAAAAATGAAGAATTATTAAAACAGGCAATGGAATATTGCAGAAAATATATAGAAAAAATATATAAAAAAGAAGATTTAATATTAGTAGGACCTGCCCCCGAGGCGGTTGCCAAAGTGCAGGATTATTACAAAATGGTTTTATATATGCGCCATGGAAACAGAGAAATTCTGGTAAAGCTAAAGGATGCACTGGAAAAATATATTGCAGTAAACAGAGGCTTTCAGGACATTTATATACAATTTGATTTTAACGTTTAGAAAAGGAGAGAAAAAATGGCATTAAGACAAATTAGAACACAGGGTGACGATATACTTACAAAAGAGTGTAGAAAGGTAGAGAAAATGACTCCGAAAATCAGAGAGCTCATTGATGATATGTTTGATACCATGTACGATGCTTACGGAGTAGGGCTTGCAGCGCCTCAGGTAGGAATTTTAAAGCAGATTGTAGTCATTGATACAACAGGAGAAGATCCGATTGTGCTTATTAACCCTGAAATTATTGAAACTTCCGGTTCTCAGACTGGAGATGAAGGATGTTTAAGCGTTCCAGGTATGGCAGGAACAGTAACACGTCCAAATCATGTAAAAGTAAGAGCATTTGATGAAGATATGCAGGAATTTATATTAGAGGGAGAAGAACTTTTGGCAAGAGCAATCTGTCATGAAACAGATCATCTCCACGGAAGACTGTATACAGAACTGGTGGAAGGTGATCTTCATCGCACAAACTATGAGGAGGATGAAGCATGAGAGTTGTTTTCATGGGAACACCCGACTTTGCAACGGGAACCTTAGAAGAAATTGTAAAAAGCGGCTATGAAGTTGTAGGTGTGGTAACACAGCCGGACAAACCAAAAGGAAGAGGGAAAAACCTTATGCCTACACCGGTAAAAGAAGTTGCTTTAAAATATGGATTGCAGGTATATCAGCCGAAAAGAGCAAAAGCACCGGAATTTATAGAAACTTTAAGAAACTTAAAACCGGATGTCATTGTAGTGGCTGCTTTTGGTCAGATTATCACAAAGGAAATTTTGGAAATGCCTCGTTTTGGATGTGTGAATGTGCATGCCTCTTTACTTCCGGCATATAGAGGAGCAGCGCCTATTCAGTGGGCTGTCATTAACGGAGACAAGGAGTCTGGCGTTACCATTATGCAGATGGATGAAGGCATAGATACTGGAGACATGATGGATAAAGTAGTTGTTCCTATTGCAGAAGACGAGACTGGAGGAAGTCTGTTTGATAAGTTAAGCGCAGCAGGAGCAAAGCTCTGTGTAAAGGTTTTAAAAGACTTAGAAGAAGGCAAAGCAGTAAGAGAAAAACAGCCTAAAGAGAGCACAACAGCTTATGCATCTATGATTAACAAAGGCATGGGAGAAATTAAGTGGGATTGCAAGGCGAAAGAGATTGAACAGTTAATCCGCGGTTTAAACCCATGGCCCAGCGCTTACACAAGAATTCATGGAAAAATGTTAAAGCTTTGGAATGCAGAAGTTTTAGAGGATACTGCCCACAAACAGACAGGTGAAATCGTAAAAATCGAAAAAGACGGTATTTGCGTACAGACAGGAGAAGGACTGTTGAAAATCCGTGAGCTTCAGTTAGAAGGAAAGAAACGTATGGATGCAGCATCTTTCCTTAGAGGCTACTCTGTTTCAGAAGGGGAAATCCTTGGATAGAAGAATTAGAGGATTGGATAGAGCATGATAAATAAGGTGAATTTAAGAGAGTTGGTATTGGGGATTTTGCTGGAAATAAATAAAGAAGGACAGCATAGCCATCTGGTAATCCGCAGTACATTAGAGAAATATCAATATTTGGAAAAGCAGGAAAGAGCCTTTCTAACCAGAGTTTGTGAAGGAACATTGGAATATAAGCTGCGTTTGGACTATATTTTAGACCAGTATTCTTCCGTACCCGTGGGAAAGATGAAGCCGGTTATCCGCGAGATTTTAAGAAGCAGTGTATACCAGCTTTTGTATATGGATAACGTGCCGGATAGTGCAGTTTGTAATGAGGCAGTAAAGCTGGCAAGAAAAAAAGGGTTTTATAATCTTACAGGGTTTGTCAATGGAGTTTTAAGAAAAGTAGCAAGGGATTACAGCAGCATTCATTTCCCGGAAAAAAATCAGCCGGTGGAGTATCTTTCTGTTCTGTATTCTATGCCAAAATGGCTGGTAGAAAAATTTTTGGCAGAGTATGGATTTGAAAAGTCAGAGAAAATGCTGGAAGCATTTTTAAAGGAAAGACCAACAACCATTCGTATTCGTCAACATCTGGTGGACAAAGAGGCTGTATTGGACAGTCTGAAAAGACAGAATGTGACGGTTGAGCCGGCGCCTTACGTGGAAAATGCTTATTATATAAAGAATTATGATTATCTTCCGGCATTAGAAGCCTTTCGCATGGGAAACATTCAGGTACAGGATGTCAGTTCTATGCTGGTAGGGGAAGTGGCAGCTCCAAAACAGGGAGATTATGTCATTGATTTATGTGCAGCACCGGGAGGGAAGGCCTTGTGCATTGCAGATAAGTTAAAAGGTACAGGACGGATAGACGCCAGAGACATCAGCAGAACAAAGACAGACCTTATACGGGAAAATGCTATTCGTCAGAACTTTTTAAATGTGGTAGTAACAGAAAAAGATGCAACCCAGCTAGACTCAGACTCTTTTGAAAAGGCAGACATTCTTATTGCAGATGTACCTTGTTCCGGTCTTGGTGTAATCGGAAAGAAAACAGACATTAAATATAACATTACACAGACAGGAATTGCAGAGCTTGTGAACCTTCAAAGAAAAATTCTGGAACAGGCTTCTACTTATGTAAAACCGGGAGGTACGTTGATTTATAGTACCTGTACTATCAATAGAGAAGAAAATATTGAAAATGTCCGCTGGTTCGTGGAAAATTATCCTTATGAGTTGGAAAGCATTGACGATTATTTATGCGAAGAACTGAGAAGTGACACCACAAAGGATGGTTATTTGCAGCTTCTTCCCGGTGTGCATGATTGTGATGGATTTTTCATTGCCAGATTAAAGAGGAAAACAGAATGGAACAGATAGAAATAAAATCTCTAAGTCTGGTGCAGCTAAAGAATACCATGACAGAAATGGGAGAAAAGGCTTTTCGTGCAAAGCAGATTTATGAGTGGCTGCACCAGAAACAGGCAGAAAGCTTTGATGAAATGAGTAATCTGTCCGCAATCCTTCGAGAAAAGTTGAAAGAGCGCTGTGTACTTACCACTTTAAAAATGTTGGAGGTACAGACTTCTAAAATAGACGGAACACAGAAATATCTCTTTGCCCTTCCTGACGGAAATGTGGTAGAAAGTGTGCTGATGAAATATAAGTACGGAAACAGCGTGTGCATTTCTTCTCAGGTGGGATGCAAAATGGGATGCAGATTTTGTGCATCTACCATTGGAGGATGGACCAGAAATCTGATTCCTTCAGAAATGTTGGAACAGATTTATCGCATTCAAAAGCTGTCAGGAGAGAGAGTTTCCAATGTAGTTGTTATGGGAACAGGAGAGCCTCTTGACAATTATGACAATCTGTTGCAGTTTATCCGACTTTTGACAGATGAAAACGGCCTGCATATCAGCCAGAGAAATGTCACAGTATCTACCTGTGGTATTGTACCGAAAATGTATGAATTGGCAGAAGAAAATCTGCAGATTACACTGGCTATTTCTCTCCATGCTTCTAATCAGGAAAAACGTGCAGAACTGATGCCTATAGCCAACAAGTATTCTATTGAAGAAGTATTGGAAGCCTGCAGAAATTATTTTGAAAAAACTGGCAGAAGACTTACTTTTGAATATAGCCTTGTAGGTGGAAAGAACGACACAAAAGAGGATGCAGAGGAACTGGCACGGTTAATCAAAGGTTTAAACTGTCATGTGAATTTAATCCCTGTAAATCCCATTAAGGAGCGGGATTACGTGCAGTCAGAGAAAAAAGTTATAGAGAATTTTAAAAATAAACTTGAAAAATACCAAATAAATGTTACTATTAGAAGGGAAATGGGCCGGGATATTGATGGGGCCTGTGGACAGCTAAGGAAAAGTTATATCGATAAGAAAGAGGACTCGTAAGATGAAATCATATTCTGTAACTGATGTGGGACAGAAACGTCAGGTAAATCAGGACTTTGTGTTTGCATCTGAGGAGCCAGTAGGAAATTTGCCAAATCTTTTTATCGTTGCAGATGGAATGGGAGGGCATAATGCGGGAGATTTTGCTTCTAGCTTTGCCGTTCAGACATTTCTTCATTCTGTTTTAGAGGATGAAAATCAAAATCCGATAAAGATTATTCGCAGCGCAGTAGAAGAAGCAAACCGCAAGGTTCTTGAGAAAGCCAGAACACATGCAGATATGTCAGGAATGGGAACGACCATGGTACTTGCCACCGTTGTAGATGACTATGCTTATGTAGCCAATGTAGGTGACAGTAGGCTGTATCTCATAGAGGATCGGATTACTCAGATTACAAAGGATCATTCTCTTGTACAGGAATTAGTAAGACGAGGATTGCTGACAAAAGAAGAAGCACAGAACCACCCGGATAAGAACAAGATTACAAGAGTAATCGGTATCAGTCCGGAGGTAGAGGTGGATTTTTTTGATATACATTTAAAAGAAAACAGTACCTTACTATTATGTTCAGATGGATTGTCGAATATGGTTTCTGATGAGGAAATCTGGAGAATTGTAAATACGAGCAGAGATTTAAGAGAAATGGGAATGCGTCTTATTTCTCTGGCAAATGAAAATGGCGGTAAAGATAATATAGCAGTAGTGCTGGTTCAGCCAGGCACAAAAGAGGTGGAAATATGTTAAATATGGGAATAATTATAGGTGAACGGTATGAGGTTGTGGGCTGTATAGGCTCCGGCGGTATGGCGGATGTTTATAAAGCAAAAGACCATAAACTGAACCGTTTTGTGGCGATGAAGGTGTTGAAGCCGGAATTCAGCGCAGATACGAATTTTATACGGAAATTTCAAAGGGAAGCTCAGGCAGCAGCAGGCCTGGCACATCCCAATGTAGTAAATGTCTTTGATGTTGGGGAGGATAAAGGCATTAACTATATTGTAATGGAATTGGTAGAGGGTATTACCTTAAAAGACTATATTTCAAAAAAAGGGAAGCTTACAGTAAAAGAAGCCACCAGTATAGCTATTCAGGTTTCTATGGGGTTAGAGGCAGCACACAACAGAAATATTGTACATCGTGATATTAAACCACAGAATATTATCATTTCTACAGATGGAAAGGTAAAAGTAACAGACTTTGGTATTGCCAGAGTGGCATCATCCAATACCATCAGCACCAATGCAATGGGTTCTGTTCATTACAGTTCTCCAGAGCAGGTACGCGGCGGTTACAGTGACTTTAAGAGTGATATTTATTCACTGGGTATTACCATGTATGAAATGGTGACAGGCAGAGTACCTTTTGACGGAGATACAACAGTTGCTATTGCCATTAAGCATTTACAGGATGAAATGGTTCCTCCGTCTCAGTATGTGGCGGAACTGCCTCACAGTCTGGAAGAAATCATTTTAAAATGTACACAGAAAAGTCCGGACAGACGATACAGCACATTGGCAGAGCTGATTAACGATTTAAAACATTCTTTGATTGATCCAAATGGAAATTTTGTGAATCTGACTCCGTTGAGCAATCATGCACAGACGATTATGATTACACCGGATGAAATGAAAGAAATTCAGAATAGTGCTGCTTATACACAGCCATCTATCTTCAACGACGAGGAAGATGATGAAGATGATGATGACGATGAAATCTTCGAAAAACCATCTAAAAAACATCGCCTCAGATATGAGGATGATGATGATGAAGATGAAGACGATGAAGACGATGATGAACACGGTGGAATTAACACAAAGCTAGAAAAGGCAATGACCATCGGAGGTTTGATTATTGGTGGTATTATTATTTGTATCCTCATTTATATGATTGCATCTGCAGCCGGTCTGATTAAAGGCGGAAACAAGAAACCGGATAAACCAAGTGTAGAACAGACACAGGAAAAAGAAGAAGAAAAGCTGGAAGTTCCTGATATTGTAGGAAAATCCAAAGAGGATGCAGTAAAAGAGTTAAACTCAAAAGGTTTGGGATTGAAAAAAGGCGGAGAAGAAGCTTCTGATACTGTGCCGGAAGGCATGATTGCCCGTCAAGATCCGGCATCCGGAACAAAAGTAGAAAAAAATGCAAAGATTACTTATTACATCAGCACAGGAAAAGCTGAAGAAAAAGAAGATGTTACTATTCCTACAGGACTTGTAGGAAAGTCTTTAAGCGATGTTCAGGCTGAATTACAGCAGCTGGGATTGAGCAAAGTAAAGATTGAAAAAACAAAAAGTGAAGATGTAGCCGTCGGAAAAGTCATTTCCTTAAATCCGAAAGAGGGATCTTCTGTTTCAAAAGATACAGAGGTAACTATTACAGTGAGCATTGGTTCTGGTGATGAAATGGTATCTGTGCCAAATGTTCGTGGTGTAAAAGCAGCAGACGCACAGGCAACTTTAGAGAAACAGGGACTGATTGTAACAGTAGAAGAAAGTTATGATCAAAAAGCGGGAGTTGCAGAAGGAGAAGTATATGCACAGACTCCAAAAGCAGGAAATCGTGTAGAACCGGGAACTTCTGTAACCATCAAGGTTCTGAATAAAAATGCTACTTCCAGTGGAAGTGGAGAGACACAGAACGGTGAAAGCGTAGAAGAAGGACAGTGGGCTACACCGGAAGGCGTCAATATTGAAAAACCAAGCAATTATCAGGGCGGTCAGGTACGCCTTCGTCTGGTACAGAACGGAGATGGCAGCCAGAGCAGCGGAGGAAAAGTTATTCTTTCCGATAAAGTGCTTGAATTCAGTGAAAAAGGCGGCTACAACGTAGGAAGAATTGTAGGAAAAGAAGGCGTTTCCACTGGAATACTGTATTTTGATGAAATGCAGTCTGACGGAAATTATAAGGTTTTATACCAGTATCAGTTAGAATTTGAAGAAGAATAAATAAATTAGTAGATGGGGTGGGATTTTCAAATCTTACTCCATCTATTGTATTTGAGAAGGTCTCTTTTGGATGGAAATATTTTGATGCTTTGACATTCTTATTTCATCATCTTGACAAATATGTTACATACGACATATAATGAATTTAGAAAAAAAACGAGAGTGAAACTGTGGGGGATACTTGTTATTATGAAAGAAAACGGAAATTAACTTAGAGAACATTATAGCAAGTATTTGGAAGATGGTATTTTTAAATTGAGCGGGAAAGTTGGAAATAATATATCAAGAGTAATGTATTTCTTTTATGTAGATAATAGAATTATATTAACGAATGGATTTATGAAAAAGACGAAAAAGACGTAAAAGACACCGAGAAAAGAACTTGAATTGGAAAAACAATATAAAAAAGATTTTCTCAAAAGGATTGGTGAAAATAATGAGTGAATTTCGTGATTTTTTAAATGAACAGTGTGAAGATAATGAGTTTAGAAAAGAATATGAAAACATATCTCCGGAATTTGATATTATTCGGGCAATGGTGGCTGCAAGAAAAGAGCAAAATATAACACAGAAGGAATTATCAGAAAAGACAGGCATAACTCAGGCGGATATTAGCCGTATTGAAAATGGCACACGTAATCCTAGCCTTGATATGATTAAAAGACTGGCAAAAGGAATGGGTATGAGATTAAAAGTAGAATTTATTCCAGAGCCAACAAAATGATAATGAGTATTAAAAAAGTATATAATATTTACAGTATGCGGAAAATGTGTTATAAATAAAAAAGCTATAAAGAAATATAGGTAGGTTCAATGCAGGGAAGAATTATAAAAGGAATTGCCGGCTTTTACTATGTAGCAGCAGAGTCGGAATTATATGAATGTAAAGCAAAAGGAATTTTCAGAAAAGAAAAAATGAAGCCTCTGGTAGGCGATTTTGTGGAAATAGCAATTTTAGATGAAGAAAAAAAAATGGGAAATATCGTGGATATTCTTCCTAGGAAAAACTCTCTCATACGTCCGGCTGTGGCGAACATTGATCAGGCATTGGTTATTTTTGCTGCCAAAGAACCAAATCCTAATTTGTCCTTACTGGACCGATTTTTAGTGACTATGGAGCGACAGGAAATTCCTGTTCTGATTTGTATCAATAAAGAGGATTTGGCACTGCCGGAAGAAATAGAAGAAATCAAGACAATTTATCAAAACTGCGGTTATCCTGTAATCTTCACCAGCGCAAGTAGGGAAAAGGGAATTGAGGAGCTTCGTACAGTTTTAAATGGTAAGACTACAGCAGTGGCAGGTCCTTCCGGTGTAGGAAAATCTTCATTGACAAACCTGCTGGCTCCCGGTATTTGTATGGAAACAGGAGAAATCAGTAAAAAGCTGGGGAGAGGACGTCATACTACAAGACATTCTCAGCTCATTGAGCTGTGGCAGGAGACGTATCTTATGGATACACCGGGATTTACTTCTTTCTATGTAGAGGATATGGAAAAGAAGGAGCTTCGCTATTATTTTCCTGAGTTTCAGGATTATGAGGGAAGCTGCAGATTTCAGGGATGTACCCATACCCATGAGCCGGGCTGTATGGTAAAAGAAGCTTTAGAGCATGGAAGCATCAGTCACAAAAGGTATGAAAATTATTTGGAAATGTATAGAGAACTTGAGGGAAAAAGGAGGTATTAGAAATGGAATATCAGTTATCCCCTTCCATCTTAGCAGCAGATTTTTCAAAGCTAGGCGAGGAGATTATAAAGGTAGAGAATGCCGGTGCACGCTGGCTTCATATTGATATTATGGATGGACAGTTTGTACCGTCTATATCCATGGGAATTCCAGTGATTTCATCTATTAGAAAACGAACAGATTTATTTTTTGATGTTCACATTATGGCGCTGGATCCAACAGCTCTGATTGAAGATTTTGCAAAGGCAGGAGCAGATTTAATTACCGTTCATGCAGAGGCATGTCCTAATTTGGACAGAACACTGCGTCTCATCAGAGAAAAAGGCTGTAAGGTAGGTGTTGCCATTAATCCGGCTACATCTGTTCATGCACTGGAAAATGTGCTGGAAATTGTAGATATGGTATTAATTATGACAGTTAATCCGGGATTTGGAGGACAGGCATACATTCCTTACTGTGCAAATAAGGTACGTCAGATACGGGAAATGGCAAAGAAGAAAAATCTGACTTTGGACATTGAAGTGGATGGAGGAATTAATAAAAATACCATTCAGGAAGTAGTGGATGCAGGAGCAAATATTATTGTGGCAGGCTCTGCTGTTTTTCAGGGTGATGTTGACGCAAATGTCAAAGAATTGAGAGGAATTATGGAAAGATAATGGATACAGTACTGATATGCGGAGGATTTTTAGAAGAGGAAACTGCCAAAAAAGTATTGGAAAAGATTGGTCCTAATTGCTGTATTATCGGCATCGATAAAGGGCTGGAATTCTGTTATAGAAATCAGATTTATCCACAGTATATTCTGGGTGATTTTGACAGCATTGATAAAAAGGTGCTGGATTTCTACGAAAACCAGCAGGAAATTCCGATACAAAGATATAAGCCGGAAAAGGATGACACAGATGCAAGAATAGGTTTGGAGCTGGCGTTAAAGCTGGGAAGCAAGAGGATTTTTTTGCTGGGTGCTACAGGAGGAAGGCTGGATCATTATATGGGAAACTTGCAGTCTTTGCAAATACCCTTAAAATACGGAGCAAAAGCATGGATTATTGACAGTCAGAATGTCATTACAGTGTGGGACAGTTCCTTTTTCATAAAAAAGCAGGAGAGCTTTGGAAAATATATCTCCTTTCTGGCAATGAGTGAAAAAGTAGAGGGAATTACCCTGAAGGGCTTTAAATACCCTCTTTGCAAATATACTATGGCAAATGATGACGGCATTGGTATCAGCAATGAAATACAGGAAAATACAGCATATGTGGAATTTGAAAGCGGTATTCTCCTAATGATTATGTCTAAGGATAAAAATGAAAGATAAAGTGAGGATTTTATTATGAAATTAGGTATTGTAGGACTTCCTAACGTAGGTAAAAGTACATTGTTTAACTCTCTGACAAAGGCTGGGGCAGAGTCAGCGAATTACCCTTTTTGTACCATTGATCCAAATGTGGGAATTGTAGCGGTTCCTGATGAGAGATTAAAACTTTTAGGTGACTTTTATCAGTCAAAGAAGGTAACACCGGCTGTAATTGAATTTGTAGATATTGCAGGTCTTGTAAAAGGTGCATCAAAGGGTGAAGGTTTGGGAAACCAGTTTTTGGCAAATATCAGAGAAGTAGATGCTATTGTACACGTTGTCAGATGCTTTGAAGATGAAAATGTAATCCATGTAGATGGATGTATTGATCCGTTAAGAGATATTGAAACCATTAATTTAGAGCTAATTTTCTCTGATTTGGAAATTCTGGAGAGAAGAATTGCAAAGACAACAAAGGCAGCCAGAATGGATAAGGAAGCAGCAAAAGAATTAGAATTTTTAAAACAGGTAAAAGCACACTTAGAAGATGGAAAACCTGCATCTTCCTTGGAGTTAGATGGAGAAGAACAGGAGCTTTACATAAAAGAATACAATCTTCTTACATGGAAACCTGTGATTTACGCAGCAAATGTTTCAGAGGATGATTTGGTAGATGATGCAGCCTCAAACGAATATGTAGAAAAAGTAAGAGAATATGCTAAAGAAACAGGCAGCGAAGTTTTTGCATTATGTGCAGAAATTGAACAGGAAATTTCTGAGCTGGAAGAAGATGAAAAGAAAGAATTTCTGGAAGATTTGGGCATTCAGCAGTCCGGTCTTGAAAAACTCATTGTTGCAAGCTATCGTTTGTTAGGTCTGTTAAGTTTCTTAACAGCAGGAGAAGACGAAACAAGAGCATGGACAATCAAAGTAGGTACAAAAGCTCCTCAGGCAGCAGGAAAAATCCACACAGACTTTGAAAGAGGATTTATTAAAGCAGAAGTTGTAAATTATCAGGATTTATTAGATTGTGGTTCTTATGCAGGAGCCAGAGAAAAAGGTCTTGTACGCATGGAAGGAAAAGAATATGTAGTACAAGATGGAGATGTAATCTTATTCCGTTTTAATGTATAAAAAAGATAGAAAAACAAAGGCTAAATAAAAAACAACAGAGGTGAATGAATGACAGAGATTGAACTGAAAGAAGAAATTGAAAAAACAAGAAACGTTTTAAATATGGCAGTAAGGGACAGATGGTGTTTAGGAAAGGTTTTGGATATCAGCAGAAATCTGGACTGCTTAATAGAGAGATATATGGAAATACACAATCAGAAAATGGCTGCGGGGCAGTAAAAAGGACTTGTAAAACGAAAAATTCATCTATAATAAATGTTGCAAAAATACGATATTTTATCTGCAGGTTAGTATACTCCTAATGTTTTAACATAAGTTCGGGTTAAAATGGATTAAATAGGGAAAAAGGAATAGAATTATATTTATATGATGAAGAAAGAGTTGGGATGCAAGGAAGGGCTTATAGCAAACCAGGATTTTTAAAAATGCAGGGCTGCGCACAAAATAGTATTTATTTTGGGCTCTAAGTCAATAGTTGGGGTGGGATTTTATAAATCCCGCTTCATTGTCATTGTTGCGTTTGAAGGTATTTTTATATTTTTAGCATAAATATCTAATTTATTGCATGGCAAACAAACCTTCAAGTGCCCGTTCTGTTTGATTAATTAGTTACAAGAAAAATACGAGTTCTAAGACGCTTAAATTTTCGGACTCCATAAGATATACGTTTTAGAACTTTTATTTTATTATTGAATCCCTCTGTTGGTCCGTTAGTGATATGTGGATATTTAAAAGCGTTCAGGATTTCTTTGGACCAGTTTCGATAAGTTCTTGCACATTTTTCAAATTCTGGAAGTCCAGATTTTTCAGCCATTTTGATCCACACAAAAAAATCGTTTCTTTGTTCCGAATAGGATTTTGACAAATCTCATAAAATTTTTCTTTGAGAAAATGTGCTTTGCGTAAATCGTCATTGTAAAGCAGCATCAGATCACAAGCCTGTTTGTCTTCTGCCTTTAACTTAAAGTATCGTGCTAAAATAAGCTTTCTGCTTCGCTTGTAATACTTTCTCAAATGTGCAGGCATGGAACGTTGCAAGCGTTTGCGGACACCCTCGATAGCCCAGGTAGTCTGTCTGATGAAGTGATATTTATCAATGATAATCTTTGCATTTGGAAAGTATATTTTAGCCAATTC
>RCNH01000198.1_pt1 | contig 28195 bp, 17 predicted proteins | sample 2041161 | NCBI WGS metagenome assembly RCNH01 (sample SAMN09708215, study PRJNA481090) | Feces metagenome, whole genome shotgun sequencing project. | biome: feces | host: Leptonychotes weddellii | place: Antarctica: Sion Island | collected 2010-03-01 | reverse complement strand
TTGGCTTGTAATGGATTTGATTTAGAAATTAAAAACTTTCCAGATAATATTTGTTTATTTCATCGTGATATGAATGATTATATTGATTTATATGTAATGGGACACTCATTAGATATTACAGATTCGGATGTCATAAAAGAAATGTTTTCAATAAGTAATACAATAACAATTTTATGCCATAACAGTAATGTAATTGGAAATTATGTTGCTAATCTAATCAATATTTTCGGCAAAGAACAATTTGATGATCTTAGATTAAACAAACATCTTCGCTTCCGCCTAATCAATACAGAAATGGATGATATAATCTCCGAACAAAATAGTCACAAAGAGCAACTGTGCAAGGCACAAACTTTAATAAATAAAACATATTCCTATTAGGTTTTAAAATAAAAGAGATCCCCTGGATCGGTTAAATGAAGTGACCCCAAAAAGTTAGACAATATTTTTAAATAAATACTGTTCAAGCTACCGAAAGGGCTTGCTGTCTGTGTAATGCAGGCGGCAAGTCCTTTCGTTTTGCCTTGATTCGTTTGTTGTTGTAATAATCCAGATATTCAATTAGTTCCTGCTTGAAGTGTTCCATTGATTCAAACTCTTGCAAATAGAGCAGTTCTGTCTTCAGCAGGCCAAAGAAGTTTTCAATGACAGCATTGTCCAGGCAGTTAGCTTTCCGGCTTATGCTCTGCCGGATGCCCTTCTCCTTAAGCATCCGCTGGTAGATTTTCTGCTGGTACTGCCAGCCCTGGTCAGAGTGCAGGATCAGTTCTGTGCCGTCTGGGATCTTCTCAAATGCCTTATCCAGCATGGATGTAACCATGCACAGAACAGGCTGGTCTGAGATTGTATAGCTGACCAGATCCCGGCTACATAGATCCAAAATTGGTGACAGATATAGTTTCTTACCAAAGAGATAAAACTCTGTGACATCAGTCACCCATTTCTGGTTGGATTTCTCTGCATGAAAGTCTCTTTTCAGAAGATTGGGAGCAATTTTTCTTACTTCTCCTCTGTAAGAGTGATACTTTTTCATACGAACATGGCAAACTAAGCCTAGCTCTTTCATAAGTCTCTGGACAGTCTTGTGATTTAAATGGAGATTTCTTTTGCTAAGTTCGGAAGTTATCCGCCTATATCCGTATCTGCCTCTATTTTCATGGTAAATAGCTGTTATTTCAGCTTTTTCTGCTTCGTATTTATCCTTACTGGTCATCTTTTTCAGGTGGTAGTAGAAGGGTGCTCTGGGCAGCTGAGTAATCTCTAACAGCAGATTCAATTTGAAGTCAGACCTCAGTTTCTGGACAGCAATTACTTTTTGTGCTGCTTTTGCTCGTCTTCCAAAACTAAGGTCCGCAGCAATTTTAAATAGGCATACTCCGCTCTCAGACGCTGCACTTCGGCAATGAGATCTTCCTCTGTCTCCTTAGGCAGCTTGCGTGGGCGCCCCTTACTGCCGTGACCACGGCGCTCCAGAGCAAAACCTTCTGGCCTCTCTTCCAAGTAAATTCTCTCCCAATAGCAAGACCGGTTGTGTGGCAAATCAAATCTGCGCTCGGTTTCATTATAGCTTAGTTTCTCTCTATGCATAGTCTCTACGATCATTTGCTTGAATTCAGGTGTATAATTTTTTATTCGGATGTCCCTTAGACATAACAAAGCCCCCCTTTGTAGATAGTATATCATACTGTCTAGTAAAGGGGGTGCAGTTCAATATTCCGGCGGCTTCCTTATCACAAAGGAGTGTATGGGAAAGGGTCTCAGCAGAACTGGGAAGGTTTGGCGTTCTGCGGGGAACCTGTGGACTCACATTTCTTAAAAACTGTTCCGTAGAGCATTGTCTGGAGAAATCCGAAGCCTGCCAGCCAGAACATAAGAAGTAGGGGAAGAATGCGGGGAAAATAGGCTAGCAGGAAAATGGGAAACAGGGACAGTGTCATGATTACCAGGGTATAGAAAATATACCCGGTGCCGATGACGAAGGAATCCCGGATCAGGGACACCGTGGATTCCCGATAGCGGGAGAGAAGAATGAAAACCCAGTTCAGACTGAACAGATAGAAAAATACGATGACATAGAAGAGAATCAGAAAGATCACATTATCAATGAGTCCCTGCCGAATGACAACCAGGTAGTCAAAAGCCAGTGCAAGGCCTACAGCAAGATAGAGAATCCATACCAGAGTGGCTGTCTTAAAGTCCCGTCTGAAGGCATGGAAGAAGTCTCTGGAAATACCGACGTCCTCGTCCTGGTAGATGCGCAGAAGAACATAGTGCATGGCGGTGAGAGAGGCACCTGCCGTTATGATCGGCAGGCAGCAAAGAAGGGTCAGAAAATTCAGATACATAATATCCCAGACTTTACTGCCGTATACTACAAATTTGCTGTTTTCATAAGTTTGTTTGCTCATGGTATCCCTCTTGTTTCTGTGTTGTGGTGAATGAAAGGGGAAGGGGGCCGGAGCCGGTCTCACTTCGGATCCAGCCCCCTGGGAGGTATCTGTGTTCAGGAGATCATCTGCACGATTGCGTAGTAAGCACCAAATTCTGTGCCATCTTCATCAATAAAGGTTACTTCCAGATTGTGGTTGCCCTTCTGAACAGGAATCCACAGTGCTGCATAGGGAGCATTGCCATCCACATTGGAATCCTCTGCCACGAGAACGTTATCCAGATAGACACGGGCAGTCCGGATCTGAATGCTTACGCCGTTTTCGTATTCGCCGTAGTGGGTTTCGTCCACAAATTTCCGGTCAAAACCGGTATCATTTCCGTCGATACCCTGCCACAGAGAGTAGCCTGTCTCGGGGGCCCAACGATAGGCGTGGATCTCATAGATTCCGGTTTCCTCAGCTAGCACTTCCCAGTGACCTCTGGTGCGCCGGCCTTCCCGGACCTGAAGCTGACGCCAGGTACAGTTGGTGCCGTCACCCCGCCAGTCATGGGAATTCAGACGTGTTTTATTCTTGATGTAGAGAGGAATGGGATCGTCGAATTTCACGGAAACCATTTTCCACCAGCGCTCATAGGCATCCCGCATGTCTTTGACCATGTCGGGATGCTCCTTGGCAATGTCGTGCTCCTGCCCCCAGTCGGTGGACATATCATAGAGCTCTTCGCCGTTGATCAGACGCATTTCGCCGCGCATGACTGCGCTCTTGCGCCATTTGATGGGATACGGTATACGCTGGGAATCGGTGACCACATAGCGGTCAGGCATCTTGCCGTTGGGATCTTCCATCACTTTGCGCAGGGACTGACCGTGGAAGGTATGGCTGCCGCAGTCTACGCCGCAGAAGTCTAGCAGAGTAGGCATGAAGTCTACGTTTGCTGCCAGTTCATTGCAGTCCCGGCCACCGCCGATCTTTCCGTCGGGATAGCGAATGAAGAAGGGAACCCTGTGACCGCCGTCATATTCAGAGTTCTTGTGTCCCCGGAGACCAGCGTTGTAGCCTTCCAGATAGTTGCCGTTTTCGTCCAGGGTGATTGCCTGGGTGGAGCCGTTATCCGTCATGAAGATGAGAATGGTGTTGTTTTCCAGACCTTCTTCTTTCAGAAAGCTACGCAGCTTGCCGAAGTTGTCGTCGATATTGGTGATCATGCCGTAGAATCTGGCCCGCTTTTCAATGACCTGACCCCGGTAGAGATCAGCGTACTTGTCTTCTACGTTGAAGGGACCGTGGGGGGCATTGGAAGCCAGATAGCAGAAGAAGGGCTTGCCAGCATCCTTGTTCTTCTTGATGAATTTCTTGGCCTCATCATAGAAGACATCCGTGCAGTAGCCGAGGAACTTCTGATACTCGCCGTTGACCCGGTAGGTATCGTCATAATAGTCGTTGCCCCAGTAGTCGGGAGTCTGGGAAATGCCGCCGCCGCCGTGTACCACGACTTCGTCAAAGCCCCGATCTTCGGGACGGTAGGGATAGCTGTCGCCCAGATGCCACTTGCCGAAGATGCCGGTGGCATAACCGTTTTCACGCAGTGCGGTAGCCAGGGACCATTCATCGGCCCGGAGCAGACTGCGGCCGCCGATGGTATGCCAGACACCGGTGCTGTTGGCGTAGTGTCCGCTCATCAGGCCGGAACGGGTGGGAGCGCAGGTGGGACCTACATGATAGTTGGTCATCCGCACGCTTTCATTATAGAACTGGTCAATATTCGGTGTCTTCAGCCATGGGTTTCCAGTACAGCCCAGATCACCGTAGCCCTGATCGTCAGTCAGAACAAAAACAATATTCGGTTTATTCATGATTTGCCTCCCGATGTATCAATATTTAAGTTCGATAACCTGGTGCCCGTCCAGCTTGTCCAGAGTGAATTCCGTGCGGCCGTCTCTGCAGGAGAAGGGAACGGAGGTCATCTGAGGAATCAGTGTGACGGACTGAATATCTTTTTCCGGCTTGAGAGAGAATTTGAGGTTATAAAGTGGAATTGCCTCTTCGATGATGCTCATGAACTCGGAACGCTTTTCGGGAATGTAGTGCAGAGCGTGCAGTACATACCGGTGTTCCTCCTGCTGCTCGTTGACAGCAGTCAGCAGAGTGCTGGGGCCGTCATGCTTCAGAAGAGGCTCGCCCATCAGAATATTGATGGCATTGATCACCATGATCCGGCACCACATGGGAGCGTACTGCCGATACTGGGTGAAGATGGGATGGGCAAAGTAAATGAGACTGCCACTTTTTACAATGGCTGCGCCGCCGGTTTTCCCCAGGGAAGGAGCCTGACGGTGAGAGCAGTAGTGCAGATAGCTGCGGTCGAAGGCAGGCAGAATCACATTTGCAAGGACTTCACTGCCGGGAACGGCATCTGCTTCCACCTCTTTGGTATACATGGTGTGCTCGGTTTCGGGAAGTCCTCTGCCGATGGCACCGGAGGGGATGATATAGTCTGCAAAGTCGCAGCGCTTGAAGGCTTTGCCTCTGGCAGGGGTGCCGTCTGCGGTCAGGGTGATGCCCTTCCGGGGAATCACAGGCAGTGCGTCAAAGGTGACATCATTGGTCTGTGCATTGATGCCGGAGAGAAAAGAAGCGATCACCTTTCCGCCGCCGGCCATATAATCCTTCAGCTTCCGATTCAACTCCTTGCTTACGGGAATATCGTCCGGCAGGATAACCAGTCTGTAACGAAAAAGATCACTGACAGAGTCGATCACGTCGAACTGGTGACCGGTCTGCTCCAGCATCTTCATGGTACCGATCAGGGCTTTGGAGAAGCTGTGGTCACAGGCCCGATTAAATTCTCTGGGGTTGAAGACACCGATGTCCACCACGGGCTTTGCATGGGAACACCAGTTTTCTACCTGCTCGACCTGGGAGTAAACCCTGCCGATTAGATCATACACCTGGGGGGACAGCTTTCCGTTGGGATGAAGCTGATCGCCGATCATACACTTAGCATTGAGAGCCAGCATCCGGAAACATTCATATTCCAGTGCGGCCTGATTTTTAAAGGAATGGAAGTCGCCCCATGTGGTGTGGAACTTGCCGGTCTGCCCCAGGCAGTCCAGCCCGAAGTTACGCACATAGCGGACTTCAAAGGGAAAATGCTCATAGCCCCATTCTCCGCTGGGCAGGGACTCAATTTCAATGTGGCTGTAGGCATCCACGGCGTGGCGTTCCACTGCCTGGGTGTTGTAGAAGATGTTGCAGGTCTTGTTGACACTGCGGATGTAACGGGTCATGTCGTGCTTGAACTCGTTGATCATCCAACGGCCGAATTCACGGCGGTCTTCCTCCCGCTCGGGATGATAGCCTTTTTTCAGCATATCGGCTACGCAGTATTTACAGCAACAGGCGTTGTCCTGGACGATATCAAAGAACAGACCGTCAGGGTTGAACATTTCCAGCAGCTCTCTGACCTGCTGCTTCAGGAAATCCCGGTAGGGAGTGTTGACGCAGGCCTTGCCGTAAAAGCCGGACTCAAATGTATTTTGATGTGCAATGGAGGTGTCGGGCTGTCGGCTCATCCAGTCCGGATGCTCTCTGGCAACAATGGCATCCCACTGTACAGGAAGATAGATGGGAACATTGATCCCGTGGCGGTGGCAGGCCTCAATCTGTTCTTTCAGTAGATCCTTTCGGACCAGATGAGGATGAACCAGCTCCGGAAATTCTTTGGAGTCATAGTACAGATAGCCGTGATGACATCTAGCAAAACACGTAATGGAGTTTACATGGGCCTTTTTGAGAGTTGTGGCAAATTCTTCCGGATCAAACTCTGCACCAATGTTCTGAAGATCGGGGGAGGTGTGGAAATCCAGATGTACCTGCCGGAATCGGCATTCCTTCATAGTAGTTTGATTCTCCTTCTTATGTAATTCAGTGAAACTGGCAAAGTGCTGCGGGAATATGGCTTGTCTTACCTGTTGATTTCATTTTAGTAACGGCCGGCACCTTTGTAAATTTTATATCTTTTCTAAAAGTGGACTTCTTTAACTGTTTCTTCTGACCTGGAAAATGCCTGGATTCCCATACAGAAATCCTAAAAATGTCCACCTTTGATAAATTTATCCTGTTTTGCCGCTACAGACGGTTCTGCAGCGGAGAGGCGAGGGAAGGAAAGACCGTTATCAAAATCAAGTAAATGTGAATTTTATAAAATTTACAGGGTGAATCGATTAGGTTAGAGTGTAAGTGAAAGGCGAGCGCAAGCATTATCAGGATTACAACAATTCAGGAGGGAGAAATGATACTATGTTAAAGTCACCTAAAAATCGAGAAGCCTACCCTGCACCCCCGATACTCACGGGCAGAAAGCACGATCTGCTTGTCAGTCTGAGAAGAAACTGGCAACTATACCTATTATTATTACTGCCGGTGCTGTTCTTCCTGATATTTAAGTACTACCCCATGTACGGTGCACAGATTGCATTCCGTAAATACAGAGCTGTTGACGGTGTCTGGGGAAGCCAGTGGGTTGGACTTAAGTATTTTAAGAAGTTCTTCACTTCCCATAACTTCCTGCCTATTCTGAAGAACACCCTCTCTCTGAGTCTGCTTCAGCTGGCTCTGAGCTTCCCCATGCCTATCATTGTGGCCCTGGCACTTCATGCATGCATGCATAAGAAGTTTAAAAAGATGGTTCAGAATGTTATCTACGCTCCCCACTTTATTTCCATGGTTGTCATGTGCGGTCTGATCATTCAGTTCCTGGATCCCCGCTACGGCATCGTCAATCAGCTCCTGGGTGCCTTCGGTATCGGACCCATCGAGTTCCTCAGCATTCCCAAATATTTTGATGATGTATTTGTATGGAGCGGTATCTGGCAGAATACAGGCTGGGGCACAATTATTTACCTAGCTGCCCTGGCAGACGTTGACGTATCCTACCACGAGGCAGCAGAGATTGACGGTGCGTCCAGATTCCAGAGAATCCTGCACATTGATCTGCCCTGCATCATGCCCACTGCCGTCACCATGCTGATCCTCAACTGCGGCAATGTGTTCAACATCGGCTTCCAGAAGATCCTGCTACTGCAGAACTCTCTAAACACCAGTGCATCCGAGGTCATCCAGACCTATTCCTACAAGATCGGCCTTGCATCTGCAATGTCTGACTTCTCTTATTCTACTGCAATCGGTCTGTTTTTGTCCGTATGTAACCTTGTTATGATCCTGCTCGTGAACAGAATCGGCAAAAAGGTTTCCGGTACCAGTGTCTGGTAATACAGGAGGAGTAACGAAATGAAAAGTCTTTCAATTGGAAAAAAATCCGGTAATTCCATCAGATACAGCAGAGGTGACCGGTTCTTCTATGCGATCATCGATGTCATCCTGGTTCTTTGTCTGATCGTTGTGTTGTATCCCATTATTCATGTAGTCGCTGCATCCGTCAGCTCCGGTGCTGCAGTTGCAGCCGGCAGAGTCAAGCTCATTCCCATTGAGCCCACACTGGCCGGCTACAGAGAAGTTCTGGGCTATAAGGATATCTGGACTGGCTACAAGAATTCTCTCATCTATACCATTTTCGGTACTGCAATCAATCTGTTCTGCACCGTCCTGGCTGCATATCCCCTGTCTCGGAAAGATCTTAAGGGCAGAAAGTGGATGACGTTCATGATCACCTTTACCATGATCTTCAACGGCGGCATTATCCCCAACTACATCCTGATGCAGAATCTGCACATGCTGGATTCCATCTGGGCCCTGGTTCTTCCCAATGCCATCATTGTCAGCAACTTTGTCATCTGCAAGAATCATTTTGAGAACAACCTGTCCCATGAGCTGCTGGAAGCTGCAAAGATCGACGGCTGTTCTGATATCAACTATCTGCTGAAGATTGCGCTGCCTCTGTCCAAGTCCATCATGGCGGTTCTGCTACTTTACTACGCAGTCCATCACTGGAATTCCTTCTTTGATGCCATGATCTATCTGAGAGACGATGCAAAGTATCCTCTGCAGCTGATTCTCCGTGAGATCCTGGTCCTCAATGAGGTCAGCATGGATATTATGTCTGATCCTGAAATGCTGGCAAGACTTGAGCAGAGCCGTGAGCTTGTCAAGTACGCCGTGATTGTGGTATCCAGCCTTCCTGTGCTGATCATGTACCCCTTCATCCAGAAGTACTTTGTTTCGGGACGGATGGCTGGTGCAGTCAAGGGTTAAATCTGTGAAAATTCTATTTTTCGGTGAAGGAGAGAACTATGAAAAAACCTAATATCCTCTATATCATGTCTGATGACCATGCAGCCAATTCCATCAGCTGCTATAACTCCATTCTGGCTAAAGTGTTCCATACGCCAAACCTGGACAGAATTGCCAATGAGGGCGTTCGGATGGAGCGTTACTATGCAACCAATGCTATCTGTGCACCTGCCCGCGCCACGATTATGACCGGTCAATATGGCCAGATTAATGGTGTCCGGACGCTGAATGACAGATGGGACTGTAATCAGGGAGTCAACCTGGCCCAGCTGCTGAAGAATGCCGGTTATCAGACCGCTCTGTTTGGAAAGTGGCATCTTGGCTGTGAACCCGGCGGCTTTGATGAGTATAAGTATTTGCAGACTTCTACCGGCAATCAGCAGGGTACATATCAGAATCCTACCTTTGTGGAGAAGGGGCAGGATGATCTGGTTTGTCATGAAGGCTATGTCACGGACATTATTACAGATATGACCGTGAATTTCCTGAGAAATCGCAGAACGGATAAGCCTTTCTTTGTAATGTGCCATCATAAGGCACCCCATGATTTCTGGGAGTATCCCGAGCGCCATGAGCATCTGTTTGACGGAGTGGAAATGCCCGTGCCCGATACCCTTTTTGAGGATCGAAGCCACCGCAGCATTGCTACCCGGGATTACGGCAGTTCGGTCACGCCGAGAAATAAAATAAGAAGCCTTTATGAGGACTTCTGCAAATCTGACTATGTTACAGGTCCTCTTATCGGTACCGAGAATATGACATTTGAGGAAAAAGGCAGGGCAGCCTATCAGAAATATCTGAAGGACTATCTGCGGACTGTAGCAGGCATTGATGACTCTGTAGGTGCCATCCTTGCTGAGCTGGAGCGCCAGGGCGAGCTGGATAATACTGTTATTATGTATACCTCTGACCAGGGAATGTTCCTGGGTGAGCATGACTATCAGGATAAGCGCTGGAGCTTTGAGGAGAGCCTGCGGGCTCCTCTGATGGTTCGCTATCCGGCTGAGATTCCTGCCGGTTCTGTCAGCGAGTCTCTGGTAGCCAACATTGATATGGCACCTTTGCTTCTAGACTATGCTGGAGCGGAGATCCCAGCAGAGGTGCAGGGCAAGAGCTGCCGGAACATCCTGAAGGGGCAGACCAGTATTGAGGATCGGGATCTCATCTACTTCCGCTACTGGATGCACCGTGCCAATCGTCACGACAATCCCGCCCATTACGGCATCCGCACCAACGATTACAAGCTGACTTTCTATTACGGCCTTCCACTGGATGCCGCTGGAGCTATCGAGGAAACTTCTCCTGCCGGATGGGAACTTTATGATATGAAGCATGACCCCTATGAGACCAGAAACCTTTATAATGATCCTGCCTATGCAGATGTGATCCGGGATCTGAAGGTCAGACTGGAGCAGGCAAAGATTCAGTACCAGGATACCGACGATAAGTATCCTGAACTGATGGAATTGAAGAAAAATACAAGATAATCATGGAGGCTATCATGAAGAAAAAGAATATTGTATTTGTTTTGACCGATGACCAGAGATTCAATACCATTCATGCACTGGGCAATGAAGACATCATTACTCCCAATATTGACTGGCTGGTCAATCACGGAACCTGTTTTACCCACGCTCACATTCCCTGTGGCACCTCCGGTGCAGTGTGCATGCCCAGCCGTGCCATGCTGAACTCCGGCCGTACCCTGTTCCATCTCCAGGGAGAGGGACAAATGATCCCAGAAGAGCACACCACCATGGGTCAGGCCCTGCGTGAAGTGGGCTATCACTGCTTCGGCACTGGCAAGTGGCACAACGGTCCTGCTGCATTTACCAGAAGCTTTGATGACGGAGAAAACATTTTCTTCGGCGGTATGTGGGATCACTGGAATGTTCCTGTGAACCACTATGATGCAACCGGTGAATACGACAACGTCATCAATTTCGTAGTCAACCACTCTCTGTCCAACAAGGTTCAGAAGGTGCACTGCGATACATTCAATCCTGGTGTCCATTCTTCCACGCTGCTGACCAATACGGCTGTGGATTACCTGAAAACCAGAAATCAGGACGATGAGAATCCCTTCTTCCTGTATCTTGCCTATTTGGCTCCCCATGATCCCAGAACCATGCCTCAGAAGTATAAAGATATGTATGATCCTGAGAAGATCACTCTGCCCGGCAACTGTATGGCAGAGCATCCCTTCTCCTTCGGTGTCGAGCACATCCGGGACGAGCGCTTGGCTCCATATCCCAGAACGGAGGATGAGCTCAAGAGACAGCTGGCGGAATACTACGGTATGATTACACATTTGGATGATGAGTTGGGCCGTGTGCTGAATACCCTTCGCGAAAGAAATCTCATGGATGATACTATTATCGTCTTTGCAGCCGACAATGGCCTGGGCATGGGCAGCCATGCGCTGATGGGTAAACAGAATCACTACGAGGAGAGCATCCGCGTGCCTCTGGTTTTCTGCGGCCCTGGCATTCCTGAGAATCAGAAATGTGACAACTATGTCTATCTTCTGGATATTTTCCCCACACTGTGCGATCTGGTAGGCCGGGATATTCCTGCTTCTGTTGAGGGAAAGAGCTTTGCAGCTATGTTCAAAGATCCCACTGTTGTTACCAGAGACAGCCTGTATTTTGCCTATAACGATATGCTGCGCTCTGTCAAGAAGGACGAGTGGAAGCTGATTGTCTACCATAATACGGCTCACGAAAAGCAGTTGTTCAATCTGCGGGAAGATCCTCTGGAACTTAACAACCTGGTACAGACCAATCCTGAAAAGGTGGCAGAGCTGACGGAACTTATGATGCAGTATCGGGCAACCTGGGAGGATACCGCTCACCGCTATTCCGAAAAGTTCTGGCTGGAAGATTTTTAAAAGGAATATCCGTTCCTGATACATAGCGCTTTTGAAGCAGGGTATTCTTTTGGAATACCCTGCTTTTATTCTGAATCATGGAGGCTTGAATGAAATGAAAAAAAGACCGAACATTCTGTTCCTGATCCCGGATCAGCACAGGGGAGACTGGATCCCTGGAAATCCCAATGTGGCTCTGCGGATGCCGAATTTGGAGAGACTCATGAAGGAGGGCATGACATTTCCCAATACAGTGTCTCCCTCGCCCCTTTGCGCCCCTGCCCGGGCCTGCCTTGCCTCGGGAAGACGATATGAGGGCTGCGGAGTCCGGGACAATACGGATAATTACCCTCTGGATCTGCCCACCTTTTACAACTGTCTGAAAAATGCGGGATACAGCGTAGGCGGCGTAGGAAAATTTGATCTTCACAAGCCGGTTCACTGGTGGGGGCTGGACGGCTTTATCGATGATCTCAGAACTCTGGGATTTACCCATGCCATAGACAATGCCGGTAAAATCGATGCCGTAAATTCCGCCAAGGATTCTCCCAAGGATCCCTATATGAAAGCCCTGGATGACAGAGGACTCCGGGAATACCATGTGGAAGATATGCTGAGCCGGGGACAGAAAACCCATCCTACCAAACTTCCCGATGAGCTCTACTGTGATAACTGGCTCAGCGATAATGGCCTCAGAATGCTGGATGCTTTTCCCAAGGACCGTCCCTGGTTCCTGCAGGTGAATTTTACCGGCCCCCACGCTCCCTTTGATGTGACGAAAGACATGAGAAAGCGGTGGGAGGGCGTGAAATTCCCTGCTCCCATCGCCTGGGCAGGCGATGATCATATTCAGGATATCTGCCAGAATTATGCGGCTATGCTGGAAAATATCGATGCCAACATCGGAAGAATGCTTGCCTGGTTGGAGAAAGAGGGACAGCTGGACAATACCCTGATTGTCTATTCTTCTGATCACGGAGATATGCTGGGCGATTTCAACAAGTTTGGCAAATGCCAGCCGGAAAAGGCATCAGTGGGAATTCCTCTGGTTGTCAAAGGCCCTGGAGTACAGAAGGGAATCCGATCCTGTGCACTGGTGGAGCTGCAGGATCTGGCCGCAACCTTTGCGGACTACGGTGAAGCAGACAGCACAGCGCTTCAGGACTCTCTGAGTCTCCGGCCTGTGCTGGAGGGAAAGACCTCTGGTCACCGCAGCTATATTACCTCTGCTCTGTCTCCCCACAGAAAGACCCGGAACCCCGGTCAGCGCCAGTGGCGGATGGTGGAGGACGGTCGCTGGAAGCTGATTCTGGAGGAAGACGGCAGCTCCCGGCTGTTTGATCTGGAAACGGATTCCACAGAGGAACATCCGGTTGAGCATCTGGAAATCACGGACCGTCTGAAAGCCTGCCTCGGTCTGTAAAAAGGGATCGGAAAGGGCATTATGAAAAAACTGGAGCCATACATACATCCCTACTGGGGAATGATTGTCCTTGCGGTTCTCATAAAACTGGTCAGTGCTCTGACAGAACTGATGATCCCCTACCTTATGGAGATCATCCTGGATGTCAAGGTTGCAGCAGGAAGGTGGGGCGACATTCTGGCCTGCGGCGAGCTGATGCTGCTGTGTGCAGGGGTATCCATGGGCTTTAATGTCTGGTCAAACAGAATGAGCGCGGTGAGCTCCGGGGAAATTACCCGGGCCATCCGTCATGATCTGTTCCGGAAGCTGGAGCTGCTGTCCGCCAGACAGATGGACGGGCTGACGGTGTCTTCTGCGGAGTCCCGGATCACCAGTGATACCTACAATCTGAACCAGTTTTTTGCAGGGATCCAGAGAGTGGGTGTGAGAGCGCCTATTGTCCTGGTCGGCGGGATCATTGTGATGTTTAGTATGGATGCGGTGCTTGCTCTGGTGCTGGTCTGCCTGCTTCCCTTCATCGTTCTGATTACCTGGGCGGTGACCCGGGTGACAGTTTCCCTTTACAGCAGGCAGCAGAAGCTGCAGGACCGCATTGTGGAAGTGGTGCAGGAAAATATCACCGGAATCCGGGTGGTCAGAGCCCTCGGCAGGACGGATTATGAGCGCAGACGCTTTCAGAAGGTCAATGCGCAGATGACGGAACTGGATAAAAAGGCCGGTTTTGCCACGGCTTTTTCCAATCCTGCCCCCAGCCTGGTCATGAATATCGGCCTGACCTTGGCAGTGGTCATTGGCGGATGGCGGGTCCATGACGGGGAGATGTCCAGTGGAGTCATCGTTGCATTCCTTCAGTATTTCACCATGATTCTCACGGCTATGCTGGGTGTCACCCGGATGTTTATCCAGTGCAGCAAGGGCAAGGCCAGTGCCAGACGGGTGACAGAAGTTCTGGAGATGGAGGAGGAAATGGGCCGGGAACCGAAAGAAGCCAGAGAGCCCAACTGCCCCTATCTCGAATTCCGGAATGTAAGCTTTGCCTATCGTGACGGGGCCGACGTCCTCAGCCACATCAGCTTCCGGCTGGAAAAAGGACAGACCCTGGGCATCCTGGGGCCTACCGGAGCCGGAAAAAGTACTCTGATCAATCTGCTGCTGCGGTTTTACGATCCGGATCAGGGGGCAGTCTACCTGGAGGGACAGAATATAAAGCAGGCAGATCCGGAAAAGCTGCGGGAAAAATTCGGCGTGGTATTTCAGAATGATTTTGTAAGTTCCGGTACCTTCAGCGATAATATCCGCTTTTTTCGCTGGATCAGCCGGGAAGACCAGCGGGAGGCAGCACGAAATGCCCAGGCAGACTTTATTGATCAGAAGGAAAACGGAATGGAAAGCCATGTGGCCTTTCAGGGAAATGACCTTTCCGGTGGTCAGAGACAGCGGCTGCTGATTGCCAGAGCTCTGGCCGGAAAACCGGAAATCCTGATCTTGGATGATGCATCGTCGGCGCTGGATTACCGTACGGATGCAGAGCTCAGAAAGGCCATGCGAAGGGAGTACCGGGAGACAACAGTCGTTCTGGTTGCCCAGAGAGTCAGCTCCCTTCGCCATGCGGATCAGATCCTGGTGCTCTCCGGCGGTGAGCTGATCGGCGCCGGAACCCATGAGCAGCTGATGGAAAACTGCTCCGCCTACAGAGCCATAGCCAAGGCCCAGAGTGGAAAAGAAAAGGAGGGGTAACCATGGCGGAGACTTCAGAAACCTTCAGAAGAAGCGGCCCACGGAAACTCAGCGTCTGGGCCCTGATCCTTCGGCTGTGGAGATATGTGAGCCGGAATCAGGTACTGATCATCATTGCCGTCCTGCTGTCCCTCAGCTCCAGCCTCCTGACACTGTATGGGCCAAAGCTCTCCGGCTGTGCGGTGAACGTCATTGCAGAGGGAGCCGGAAAAGTCAACTTTCCCCTGGTTTACCGGTATGCCGGGGAAATGCTACTGTGCTATGTGGGGGCTGCGGTGCTGACCTATCTGCTGAATCTGGTGATGGTGCGGCTTTCAAGAGAGGTTTCGAGACAGATGCGGGACGATGTGTTCTGCCGGCTCACGGAACTGCCACTGAGTTTTGTGGATAAATCTCAGGCCGGCGATCTCATCAGTGTGATCACCTATGACATCAGCACTGTGAACCAGTCCCTTTCCACAGATCTGCTTCAGATTTTTCAGAGTTCCGTGATGGTGGTGGGCTCCTTTACAATGATGGCGACCATTTCTCCTGTTATGGTGCTGATCTTTGCGGTAACAGTTCCTGCGGCGGCCGCTGCCATTACCTGGCTTGGCAAAAGGGCCAGACCCATGTTCCGCGACAGAAGCAGCAGACTGGGAAGCCTTAACGGCTTCGTTTCGGAAATGCTTGCGGGACAGAAGACCATCAGAGCCTACGGCCGGGAAGACAGGGTCCTCGAGAGTTTTGACGAAAAAAATACTTCTGCAGCAGATGCCTATATCCGGGCGGAATTTATGGGAACCATCACGGGCCCCACCGTGGGACTGATCAACAATGTATCCCTCACCATAGTGTGTGTGGCAGGCTCCATGCTCTTTCTTCACGGCAGACTGAGACTGGGAGATCTGAGCAGTTTTGTTCAGTATTCCAGAAGATTTTCCGGCCCCATCAATGAAATTGCCAATATGATTGCCGATCTCCAGAGTGCCCTGGCGGCTGCAGAACGGGTTTTTGAACTGCTGGAAGAGCCACCGGAAAAGCAGGATGCCCCCGGGGCGCTGGAGCTGCGGAATGTCACGGGAGAGGTCCGGATGGAGCACGTGAATTTTTCCTATGTTCCAGACAAGCCCCTTATCCGGGACCTGTGCTTCCGGGCGGCTCCCGGAAGCCTGACGGCCATTGTTGGCCCCACTGGCGCAGGAAAGACCACCATCGTCAATTTGCTGATGCGGTTTTACGATGTGCAGGGCGGTGGAATTTTTATTGATGGCCATGAGATCCGGGATCTGACCCGCTCCTCTCTCAGAGGGGCATTTGCCATGGTGCTCCAGGATACCTGGCTCTACCATGGAACCATACTGGAAAATATTATCTACGGAAAGCCGGAGGCAACCTTTGAGGATGTGGTTCGGGCCGCCAGAGCAGCCCAGATTGACGGATACATTCGCCGCCTGCCCATGGGCTACGATACGATGCTGACCGACAACGGCTCTTCCGTATCCAAGGGTCAGAAGCAGATGATCACCATCGCAAGAGCCATGCTCCAGCAGGCACCTATGCTGATCCTGGATGAGGCAACCTCCAACGTGGATACCTACACGGAGCAGCTGATTCAAAAAGGTATGGATGCGCTGATTCATCGTAAGACCTGCTTCGTCATAGCTCACAGACTGTCTACTATCCGTTCCGCAGATCACATCCTGGTGCTGAAGGACGGCATGGTGGTGGAGCAGGGAAACCATGCTTCCCTCATGGCACAGAACGGGGTATACAGGAATCTTTACAATGCCCAGTTTGAAAATCTGACATGACAGGAAGCCTTCCTGCGGACGCTTCCTGCAATTCTCCCCTGGGGGAGAAGGCAGGAGGCGTATTTTTCTGCCTTTCCATAGGCCGGACTGGAATTGGATATATTTATGATTAGGTAGAATTGCTTATCTAATCAATATGGATGGGGTTGAAAATGGAGTTTCTGTACGATAAACTGGGAAATACCCGATCCTCATAAAATATCCATGTGATATTTTCGGCTGACAGAGAATGAGAAAGGATGCAAGCAAAGATCATGAATAAGAGAGGACTATTGACATTCTTAAGATTTATTTTCCCCTATATTCTGATTCTGCTCGTTGTTGGCGGAATGGAGGAAATCATCTACAAGCAGTCAGCGGAAACGCTGAAACAGGAAACTGTAAGGGTTCAGATGGGAATGCTGGAGAACTCTAGACAGATGGTGGACAACATCCTTAAAAATGTAGAAGACAAGGCCGTGGAGTTTTCAATGAGCCCCAAGTACCGGGCCACACTGCTCCTGGCAGACAATCAGAAGGATAATTTTTATTCCTATGTAGATATCTGGGATACCTTCCGGAATGCAAATCTGAACAGCAACTATATATTCGATTATGTGATGTATTTTGATGCACCCCAGTTTCTGATTACCACGGGCAACATGACCCTGAATCCGACGGACTATTATCAGAATCTGATGTCCTACGGGGATCTGTCCTACAGCCAGTGGCAGGAGCTGCTGAAGAAGGCCGACAGACAGGGAAGATATTATCCTGCGGTGGAAGTGCTTCTCCATGAGGAGAGAGCGCGGGTCATTCCCTATATGCGTCTGCTGCCCTTTGATTTTGTCCATCCCAAGGCAGTGCTTCAGGTGTATATCCGGGAATCCTATATAAAGGATGTGTTCAGCGACTATGTGCTGGACAATCACGGCACGGTGCTGATCCTCAACAGCAGCGGCGATGTGATCACCAGCCATGGCGACGCAGAGACATGGAACGATGTGTCGCTCCTTCCTGAAATGAATGACTCTGACAGCTACATTTATCTGGAGCGTCAGAAAGGGGAAAAATGGGGAGATTACCTGGTATATGTGAAATCCAGCGAGACAGACTGGACCTATGTGTCTATTCTGCCGGAAGAAAATGTCATGCGGAAAGTCAATCTGGTTAAGCAGTGTGTGCTGTCTGTGACCCTGCTGGCAGTTATGGCAATTCTGGCGGTGAGCTTTTATTCCACTACGAAAAATGTCAGATCCGTCCGGCAGATCGTGAAAAAGGTCCAGGGGTTCGGAAACCACGGAAAACGGTTTACCGATGACTACAGCGCGATCAATTCCAACCTCAACAGCCTTCTTGAAAGCCATGACAGACTGACGGTGAATTTCCAGAAGCAGGTGGCCCGGGTCATCAACAATGTGGTGATGGACCTAATCCAGGGCAAATATGCCAATAAGGAAGAAACCGTGGAAACTCTGGAAGAAATGGGCTTCCAGGTGAACCGTCAGAATTACTGTGTGGCAGCCATGAAAATTGCCAGGCTGGAAGAGCCCTATCTCCAGAAGCATATTATCAAGGAGATCATGGAGGGGCTGGGAGAAAATGACGTGCTGGTGGCAAATTATGCTATTGACCGGGTGCTGATTCTGTTCTTTGGAGACGGTTCCCAGAAAGACTTTGAAAAGCTGGTTGCAAATCGGATCCATCAGGGCTTTGAGATGGTGGAAAAGCAGGAAATTGAGGGCTTTACAGTGATAGGCCCTACAGTCCATGCTCTGGAGGATATCCATAAATCTACGGCAGCAGCTGCCAAAGCGGTGATGAATATCTACTATAACGGTGTTAACCGGGTTTATTTCTATGAGAAGATGTACAGAGACTACGGAGATATCTTCTATTCTGCCGATAAGGAGCAGAAGATCATCAATCTGGTCAGACAGGGCAACAGTGAAGAACTTCTGAAGTTCCTGAACGACATCATTGAGAAACGTTCCACGGGCGAGAACAATGCGCTGAAGATCACAGGCTTTTATATGCAGCTGTGCGGAACCCTCAGCAAGGTGGCGGAGAGTTCTGAAAGCTACTCCGTTTTCCATGAGAAGCTGGAAAACTGCCGCAACGAAAGCGAAATGGCCCAGTGCATCAAGGAAGAATATGTTTCTGTATCCCGGCACTACGGAGAGCGCCAGGACAACCGTGGAAATGACGTGGTCCTGCTGATCAAGGATTATATCACGGATAACTACATGAATTCCTCTCTGTGTCTGGCAGAAATCGCGGATAAGTATAATATTTCCGAAGTCTACTTCTCTCAGACCTTCAAATCGGTTACCGGAGAAAACTTCTCTGTGTATCTGGAAAATATCCGGATGGAAAAGGCGAGACAGCTGCTGTGCGAAACCGATATGACGGTGGAGAATATCGCACTGGCTGTGGGATACAACAGTATCAATACCTTCCATAAGGCATTCAAGCGGGTAAACGGTGTAACGCCGGGAGGATACAAGAAAATTCACGCAAAAGAGAATGCCTAGTAACGGATCCCCCTCAGAATAATCCGAAAAATTCCCCATACAGCAGCGCTGTATGGGGAATTTCTGTTTCAGAAGAGGAAGGAGGCGGCTCTGAAATCGCAGGAATTTCAGAAAAGAAACCTGTGAAAAAAGCTGTACCTTCTCCACGGGGACAATCCCTGGCCAGGGGGTGCCGAAAGTATGCAAAACAGGGCTTGAAACTGGAGAAAACTATGGAAAATAAATAAGTCAAGTTGTGAGAAGAATTTCAAAACACGAACAAATCTGGTATAAAATAATTGAATTTACATGTAAAAACGAAAGAAATGAGAATGATTTTGAACTGACAGAAATATCTCCATTCAATATGAATTATATGCAATTTACGCCGACACAGTTCGTGATATAGAATGAAGACAGCTCTAGGGGAGACCCCGGAAAAGACGAACAGTTATAAAAGTCAAGGAGGAAAAACAAGTGAAAAAGATGAAGTGGTTGAACACCGGTCTGGCACTGCTGTTGATTGTGGCAATGCTGGCAGGATGCGGAGCAGCTGGCAGCAAAGTACCCGAAACCAAACCTGTAGCAACCGTTGCAGCTGACACCCTGGCATCCGATCCCGACGTATTCCCGATTACTCAGGAAAAGTACGAGATGCGCGTGATGGCAATGCAGGATCCTACTGTTGAAGACATTGAAACCAATGAATTCACTGTAGAATACGAGGACAAGACCAACATCCATATTAATTGGGAGATGGTTCCTTCCAAAAGTGCATCTGAGAAGCTGAACCTGGTTCTCGGTACTGCTGAGGACCTTCCCGATGTCATCTTGGGCATGGATATTTCCAATGAGCAGGTCATGTCCTACGGCGTTGATCAGGGCCTGCTGATCGACCTGACTCCTTATATTGAAAAGTATGCACCTCACGTTCAGGAAATGCTGGACTACAATCCCCTGATCCGTCAGTCCGTCACTGCTCCTGACGGCGGCATTTATGCTCTGCCCAACTTTGAGGATACTCTTCACGTCCACCATCCCCAGAAGGCATGGATCTACAAGCCCTGGCTGGACAAGCTGGGCCTGGAAGTTCCTACCAATATTGAAGAGCTGGAAGCTGTTCTGACTGCTTTCCGCGACAAGGACCCCAACGGAAACGGCAAGCCTGACGAGATCCCCATGACCGGTGCTATCACCGGCTGGATGCAGATCCCCGTGGACTACCTCATGAGCGCATTCATCTACACCTTACAGAGCAACCGCTTTGTTGTTGACGATGAAGGCAATGTATCTGTTCCCTATAACACTCCCGAATGGAGAGAAGGCCTGACCTACATCAACCATCTGTGTGAGGAAGGTTTGCTGGATCCCCAGTCTCTGGTTCAGGATACAAATCAGCTGAAGAAGACCGTTATGATCGAGGGTGACAACGTTGTCGGCTGCATCACTTCCGGTGCTCCCACTGGCTTTATCAGCACTGAGCACGAGCGCAGATCCGACTGGATCTCCCTGCCTCCTCTGGCCGGAGTCCACGGCAAGACCGTCACTGGTACCCAGAGCATGGAAGTCAAGCTCGGCAAGTTCGCAATCACTTCTGCATGTAAGGATCCCGCAGTTGCAATCAGATGGGTTGACTGGTTCTACTCCCTGGAAGGCGGCATGCGTGCTACCTGCGGCGTGGAAGGCAGAGACTGGAGATGGGCAAACGAGGACGAGATCGGTCTGAACGGCAAGCCCGGTGTCTATGTCAAGATGCTGTACTTCGGTACCACCCAGAATGCTCACTGGAGCAAGATGGCTCCCAACTTCAAGCCCACCGAGGTCAGAAACGGCCTGGTCGATCCCAGACCCGATGGCGAGCAGTATTTGTACGATATCACTCAGAAACAGTATGTTCCCTATGCAGTCAAGAATACCATGCGTCATGTTTACTTCGATCCTGAGGATGTTGAAACCGTTACCGAGAGCAAGTATCTGATCGAAGAGTACGTTCCCGAAGCATACTCCAAGTTTATTATCGGTGAATGGGATATCGAAGATGATAAACAGTGGCAGAGCTACCTGGACAACCTGGAGTCCATGGGCCTGTCCGAGCTTGTATCTCTCTATGATGAGGCTTACAAGGCACAGTACGTAAACTGATATAACCCTGATTTTTCAAAGTTGCTGCCGTCAGGCGGCAACTTTGACTATCCGGGAAACTCTCAAATTTGAACAGATGTGGAGAAAAAACTAATGGAGAAAATCACATATTACGTTGCCTCCGACGGCAATGATTCTTTCAGCGGAACGGTCTGCACGGCAGAAGCCGGAAATGGCCCCTTCCGGACAATCGAACGGGCAAAGCAGGAGGTCAGAAAGCACCCGGAAGGCGATATTCATGTCGTTCTCCGTGGGGGAATTTATCCTGTGAAGGAGACCACTGTTTTCAGCATGGCCGACTCCGGCAGTCAGGTCAAAAAGGTCACCTATGAAAACTATCCCGGTGAAGAGCCAATCTTTACCTCTGGTGTGCAGGTAACGGGCTGGGAAAAAATGGAAGACCTTCCGGAGGGCTGCCCTGAGTCTGCACGCGGCAAGGTGTGGAGAGCTCCTTTCCCTGAAGGTGTCACCAAGGTCCTTACCATGTTCAATGGGGATACTGCCATTCCCAGATGCCACAGCGAGCTGGCCATGCCCACCAAGAAGCATGAGTTCCAGCGCATGGACAGCATGAATGTGGCGAGAGAAGAGGACCGCCATCTGCTGCGGAGAATTGACTTCCCCCAGGGTATGCTCAAAAAAAGAGCCAATATGACAGACGTGGAGATGCGTTTTATGCCGGTGCCCTGGACTATGAATCTGCTGCCCATTGCAGATGTGAACGAGGAGACCTGTGTGGCTACCCTGGCTGTGGAAGCCACGGATCCTGCCTGGGTCAAGTCCAGAGGTATGCGGGCAGAGAATGATATTTCTTTCCTCCATGAGGAGGACAGCTGGTGTTCCAATTCTCTGACCCGGGAAATCTTCTACATTCCCAGAGGCGGGAAGCCAGAAGAGCCTATCTACATTCCCACCGTGAAGGAATATTTCCGGGTGGAAGGTGACATTGACTATGACGGTCCCAAGGACCGTATGGTGGAAAATCTCCACTTTAAGGGCCTGACTCTTCTGCACGGCATGCGGGATACCACTGAGGATGGTTACAAGGGCCTGGGTATTCAGCACGACTGGGAAATGTTCGACAAGGCAAATGCTATGTTCCGTTTCCGGGGCGCCCAGGGATGTTCTCTTGAAAATTGCTATTTCCACAATACTTCCGCAACGGCTCTGCGCCTGGACCTCTCCTGCCAGCATATCCGGGTGGCTAACAATATGTTTGACAATATCGGCAATATGGGCATCCTCCTCTGCGGCTACGGCCCCGGTACCAAGGATGAGAACCACGACAACGAAATTGTCAACAATGTGATTACCCGCTGCGGTGAGGAAATCTGGCACGGCCACGGCATTTTCGTGTGGCAGAGCGGATCTAATTTGATCGCCCACAACAAGATCCACCATTCCGCCAGGAAGGCCATCGGCCTGTGCGGTGTCCGTGTGACCATTCTGCAGCATCCGGAGCATAAATTCGATGAGGCATCCAGAACCATCCGCTGGAAGGAAATCGAGGCCACCAGAGTGGATTCCGATGACGAATTCAAGGTCTTTCTGCCCTATCTCCACGCCAGAAACAACAAGGTAGTCTACAATGAGTGCTACAAGGTTCTTGAAAAGCTGGGTGATGGTTCTGCGGTGAATATCTCTGGCGCCGGCACAGGAAACCTGATTCAGAATAACTATGTCCATCACATCTCCACCTACAATGCCAGCGCGGCTGTCCGGTTTGATGACTGGCAGTGCGGAACCATTGTAGATAAGAATATTATCTATATGTGCAATCTGGCCGGCATTGTTAGAAAGAACCACAATGAAATCACCAACAACTTTATTGTGGATGTGACCTGCACCGGCGGCTATATGCGTTTTGCATCTTATCCCAATGAGAAGCCCAACTACGGTGCCCTCCACGCCAGAAATATCATGATGGATACCGGTAGCCAGATGAAGGTCTTCGGCTCCGGCTATCTGGTTTCCGATGGAGCCTGCCTGCCTCAGCACTGCGATATCCGTGATAATCTGTACTGGTGCAAGGGTAAGCCTTCCGAGTGTGAGGATCATCTGAAAGAGATGAAGGAGCTGCGGGCAGGTCTGGAAGAGGGGAGCGTTGTTGCTGATCCCATGTTTGCAGATGTGGAGCACGGAGATTTCTCCTTCCTCCCTGGTTCTCCTGCTCTTAAGATGGGAATTGAACCCATCGATGTGAAGAAAATCGGCCTGAAGGCAGATTATCCTGAAAATTTGCTGAAGAAGGAGTATGTGGGTACTCTCGGCGACAGCTATGAACGGGGTACCAATCCCGAGATCAAGAACTACGCCTGGTGGTAAAAAGAATCGGACTGTTTTTCCGGAAGTTACCTACGTTTCATTGAGAGAATATGGAAAAGGCAGCACTCAGTCGAGTGCTGCCTTTTTTGCGGCTTGAAAAGAGACCAGAAATCATCCTGTTAAAATGGAATCGTGTTGACATCACAGAAAAAGACTGTATAATTTTTGGTGAATATATAAGCAGTATTGGATGGAAATTCTGTCTCGGAAAAGGGAAGGAAATGACAGATGAAAACCGGAAAAATGCTGCGAAGGAAGAGTAAAATGAAGAAGAGAACAGTGTCCATATTTCTGTGGTTTATTCTGCCCTACATTCTTGTACTGCTGGCAACACTGGGTCTCGAACAGCGCATTTACAGGAAATCTGTTGAGATTCTTGGAGAGGAAACCATGCAGCTGCAGCTGTCAACCCTGGAGAACTCCATGTATCTTGTGGACGGGATGATCACCGATGCGGAAAATATCAGCGTGGAGCTGTCTCTGGAACCGAAATACCGCCTGGCCCTGCTCAAGTTAAAAAAGAGTACAGATAATTTTTACGATTACATCGATGTGTGGAAAACACTGAACAGCGCCAATTTCAATAAGGACTTTATCCTGGATTATATCATTTATTTCCCGGAGGCTGATTTCCTGCTCACCTCCAAAACCGCCAGTGTTACCCCGGAACTTTATTATGAGGACCAGATCTGCTACGGGAATATGGACTTTCAGCAGTGGAAGAATTTTCTGTCTCATGCAGAGAGCAGGGGTAAAATTTATCCGGCACAGAATGTAAAGCTCTATAATCAGAACGAGCGGGTCCTTTCCTATGTTAGGGCTCTGCCCTTTGATCTCAAAAAGCCGGAGGCAGTCCTTCAGATTTTTATCCGGGAGCGTACAATTCAGGATGCCTTTGATGATTATGCACGGGAAAATCAGGGCATGATCGTCCTGGCAGGGCCGGACGGAACCATGCTTGCGGTGAAGGGAGACTTTGATCAGCGGCAGTGTCTGCCGGACGGTATTTCCTTCAATCAGGACAGTGACTATCAGTATCTGGAACCCTGTGCTGGACAGCGGTGGGGTGACTATCTGGTCTATGTTACTTCTGAGAAAACAGGACTTACCTATCTGTCGGTTCTGCCAGAGGAGCTGACGCTTCACAAGGTGATAGAAGTAAAACTGGAGATTCTGGCAGTTACAGGCATGCTTCTTCTGGTAATCATTACCCTGGGCTGCCTGGTCAGCCGCCTGAATCTGCAGTCGGTGGAAGATATTTACAGCAAGCTCTCCGGCTTCGGCGGCGGAAGGAAAGGAATTTCCAGCGCCTATACGGATATTAATGAGAATCTGGACAGCCTGCTGGCCAGCCATGACCGCCTCTCTGCCAGCTTTCAGAAGCAGGCCTCCCGTATCATCAGCGGCATGACAAAGGAACTTCTTCAGGGAACCATGAGCAACGTCGAAGAGGTGTTGAATATGGTGGAGGAAATCGGCATTACCGTGCGTACGGAGCATTACTGCACCGCAATCTTCAAAATCCTCAAAACAGATGATCCCTATCTTCAGAAGCAGACTCTTGAGAGTATCATACTCAGCCAGAGTCAGAACGATGTGCTGGTAACGGATTATGCCCAGAACCGGGTGGCAGTCCTGTTCTGCGAAAACGAAAGCCCGGAGGCGTTTGCAGAGCTTACAGAGAAACGGATGCAGCAGTGCGCAGACAAAATCCGGGAACGGGGCATCCAGGCCTTCTGTGTCATCGGGCCCACTGTGGATTCTGTGGCAGACGTCCAGAATTCCACGGCAGCAGCAGTGAGAATCCTGCCCAATATTTTGTTCGACGGCAGCCGAATGGTCTATTCCTATGACAGAATGCAGCGAAATTATGACAACAGCTTCTACTCTGCTGAGCTGGAACAGAAGCTCATCCATATGGTCCGCCAGGGAAAGAAAGAAGATGTTCTGGATTTCCTGGAGAAGCTGATCGCCGACCACTGTGCTTCGGAAGAAAACGTTCTGAAGCGCAAGTCCGTGTATCTGCGGCTGGGGGCAACGCTGGAGAAGATCCAGGGCGGCAACATCTGGTATACTGCTTTTTATAAAGCTCTGGAGCAGAGTAATGATGAGAGTACAATTGTCAATGAGCTGAAATCCAGATATATGGAGCTCACAGAGGAATATCTGTCGCAAAAGAAGAACAGCAATGAGAAAATGATCCTGGAAATTCAGAAATATATCCGGGAAAACTACATGAACGCTTCTCTTTGCTTGGCGGATATTGCGGAAAAATTCAATATCTCTGAGGTATACTTCTCTCAGACCTTCAAGGCAGTCACCGATGAGAACTTTTCTACCTATCTGGAAAAACTGCGGATGGAAGAGGCACGCAAGCTGCTGCACGGTACGGATAAGACCGTGGAGGAGGTTGCGGAAATGGTGGGCTACAACAGTATTAATACCTTCCATAAAGCCTTTAAGCGTGTGAACGGAATTACACCGGGAGCATTCAAAAAACTTAAATAGGAATGCGGACGGCAGGAATTTCCACTGTGAAAGGAAAGGAAATATGCAAAAGAGAGAAATTACAGTCAGGCATATTGCATGGTTCCTGACGGTACTGGCTATGGCGGTTTCGATGGCGGCTGGCTGTACAGGGCGGAAATCTGCAGAAGTACCGAAGGCATCCGGAGAGAATCGCAAAAAACAGAGCGGTACCCTTGCCTCTCCGGCAGAATGTTTCCCCATTACAGAAAAAACCTTTACTCTGAAGGTGCTGGCGAAAAAAGAAAATAATGTGGAAGATGTCCTGACAAATTCCTTTACCCTGGAGTATGTGGAAAAGACCAACGTAGCTATACAGTGGGAACTGGTGGCACCTCAGAGTGCGGTTCAGAGGCTGAACATGGCACTGGGAGCAAGGAAAGATGTGCCGGATGTCTTTCTCAATATGGGTATTACTAATAATCAGACTGTGACCTACGGAACGGACCGGCATATGCTGGTGGATCTGAAGCCCTATATCCGGGAGTATGCGCCCAATATTCAGAAGATGCTGGACTATAATCCCAAAATAGAAGAGGCTATCACAGCCCCGGACGGCGGAATCTATACCCTTCCCGAGGTTGAGGAATCCTTCCACACCCGTTATCCCCAGAAAGCCTGGATTTACAGGCCCTGGCTGGATGCCTTGGGACTGGAAATGCCGGAGAATTTACAGGAGCTGGAAGCAGTTCTGACTGCATTCAGAGATGGGGATCCTAACGGAAATGGAAAGCAGGATGAAATCCCAATGATTGGAGCCACCACCGGATGGATGACGTTGCCGGTTGACTACCTGATGAGTCCCTTTGTTTATTCGGATCAGCAGCGACTGAATGTGGACAGCCAGGGCCGAGTGACTGCGCCCTATAGTACGCCCCAGTGGCGGGAGGGGCTGCGCTATATGCATCATCTTTGTAAGGACGGTCTTCTGGATCCCAGGTCTCTTTTCCAGGATTATGCCCAGCTGAGGGAGCTGACCATGGTCGAAGGGGAAAATATTGTGGGAGTTGTCACAGCAGGAGCTCCCGGCACCTTTCTGAGCGCCAATCATCCTAGATGGGAGGACTGGGCGGCACTTCCGCCTATGGCCGACGATCAGGGAAACTGTGTTACCGCAACCAGACCCTTTAAAATCAATGTGGGAAAATTTGCCGTAAGCTCCTCGTGCCCGGATCCTGCAGTGGCTGTTCGCTGGGTGGATTACTTCTATTCGGAGGAAGGCACTCTGCGTGCTACCGTGGGTGTGGAAGGGCAGGACTGGAGAAGAGCAGAGGCGGGCGAGCGTGGAATCAACGGGGAGCAGGGAAGCTATGTCCGGTATAAGCCATATGTGGCTGTGCAGAATTCCCACTGGAGCAAGATGGTCCCCTGCTTCCAGCCGGATGCCATGCGCAATCACCAGGTGGAGCTGTCGGGAACCAACGAACAGATGCTGTACGAGATTACAAAAAAATATTATGAACCCTACGGAGTGGAGAATGTGATGGAGCCGCTGTTCTTCCCACCGGAAGTGGTGGAGCAGATGGAAACTTCGAAATTCCTGCTGGAGGGATATGCACAGGAGGCATATACGAAGTTCATCCTGGGGGAATGGAACATCGAGAATGACAGAATGTGGAATCAGTATCTGGAACACCTGAAAAGTTTACGGTTGGACGAATACTTGATCCAGTGTACAGCGTCCTATCAGAAACAATATATGAAGTAAACATGGCAGCAGAGGAAGTAAGTAATTCTTACTTCCTCTGCTTTTTTGGGCGCTTTAGCCCAATGAACCCCCCGGTTCTACCGGGGGACATAAAAAACTTTAGTATATGAAAAACAGCCTCCGACGATAGAATGGTAGTGGTTTGGCGACCGCATTACCAAAATCGAAGGAGGCTATTTAACAATGGAATGAAATACAGTAAATCACAGTGCACACTCTACATGGAGGTGCCAGTACCATATCGTTTTCGTAACGAAACTCCGCAGAAAGGTGATATATGGTCAGTTAAAAGCGGATATCGGATATATCTTAAGAAAATTATGCGAAGAGAAAAAGATGGAAATTATAGAAGCGTAAGTATGTCCAGATCACATTCATATGCTCGTAAGCATTCCACCGCACATAAGCATAACACAATTTGTGGGATATCTCAAGGGAAAGAGTACATGAATGATATTCGATAGACACTCCAACTTAAGATATAAATACGGAAACCGGCACTTCTGGTGCCGGGGGTACTATGTAGATACGGTAGGAA
>RCNH01000213.1_pt1 | contig 28380 bp, 30 predicted proteins | sample 2041161 | NCBI WGS metagenome assembly RCNH01 (sample SAMN09708215, study PRJNA481090) | Feces metagenome, whole genome shotgun sequencing project. | biome: feces | host: Leptonychotes weddellii | place: Antarctica: Sion Island | collected 2010-03-01 | reverse complement strand
CCTTCGGGATATGAAAGAATCCGACATTGAGGACTATGTGCGCTGGTTTACCACGGAAACAGAATGGATGGACTGGGATGCTCCATGGGAATCCCACGAATCGGATGCCGATACCGAACGGAAAAGCTGGACGAAGTACTATGAATCCATGCGGGAAATGCCCGATGATGTAACTCGCTGGAAGTTTGAGATTGAATCTGAAGGCCAGCACATTGGCTGGGTCAGTTCCTATCTGACCGATGAAAACTACGAGTGGATCAGCGCCAATCAGGTGAAAGACGGACAAAAGGTGAATCGTACAATTGGAATCACCATTGGCGAATGCAAAATTTGGGGCAAGCATGCGGGCACCAATGCCCTTCGTGCGTTCATCCGGTATTATGCAGATCACGGATGCAAAGAAATCTATACGCAGACATGGTCCGGAAATGTTCGCATGATTCGTGTGGCAGAAAAGCTTGGATTTCAGGAATGCAGTCGGGTCAGAGATGATTGTGAGGTCCGGGGTGAAAAATATGACGGCCTGACGTTTATGCTCAGAATATGAGAATTTTAGGCTTTATTCGGATTATGGAGGTATATAGATGCTAAACAACATAGGTTTTGATTTATGGGCGGATGGATATGACAAAAGCGTTGGCCTTTCCGATGAAAATGGGACCTATCCCTTTGCAGGGTATCGGGATGTTCTGAATCGTATTTACAATGGTGTTTTGTCCGGAACCGGGAAAACTGTCCTGGATATAGGATTTGGCACCGGAACGCTTACCACAAAGCTGTATGAGCAGGGGTGCACGATTTACGGACAGGATTTTTCCCAAAGAATGATTGAGCTGGCACAGGCCAAAATGCCGATGGCAAAGCTGTATCAGGGCGATTTCAGCGTTGGTCTCGTGGACGCATTAAAGGTGCAGCGATACGATGCGATTATTGCAACCTATTCTCTGCACCATCTGTCGGATGCAGAAAAAGCAGTATTTCTGAAAGAATTATTGCAGCTGCTGAACGATGGCGGTGCTGTTTATATTGGTGATGTTGCATTCCAGACGAGGGCAGACCTGAATGTTTGCCGAAGACAATGGGATGACGATGAAATCTATTTTGTATATGATGAGCTGAAAGCCGTATTTCCCAATCTGATCTTTGAACCCTGTTCTGACTGTGCCGGTGTGCTGATCCTCCTGAAGCCAGACAAGTGAATGAAAGCGCATTTAAGAAAATAAATTTTGAGAGGTAGAAAATGTTTCAGTTTCGAAAAATTACAATGGATTCCATTACAGAAGATCAGTTTGCACAAATCGTTTCTATAGAAGCACTCAATCAGCAGCCATATACCCCCGAAATGCTGCAGGAATGTATTTGTGAATTACAAACATTTGCCTGCATGCGTGGCGATGAGGTCCTCGGTTTTGTAACAGTGAATACGGATAGTCAGTATCTTGGCGGAAGCCTTTATGTTGTGAATCTCAATGTTCGGCCGGATTGCAGAAGACAGGGTATTGGAGGAAAGCTGATGGAGACAGCGTTCTGTGCATTTCCGGAATGTCATCGTCTCTCCCTTGACGTAGAAAAAGAAAATACAGGTGCAATTGCGCTTTATACAAAACTCGGATTCCAAATCACAGATGAACCCAGCCGAAACGGAGATACAGATTGGGTCATGGTGAAAGAGTAATCATGATCATGTGTCTCCGGTTGCGGGGATTGAAACGCTGGATCCGAGAGTTTCAAATCACGGTGTCCCCAGAGTCGATTTCTTAGAAAAGGAAAAACACTGTGTATTTGAGTAATAGATTTTTAGACTTAAAATGAGCAAAATGATCACATTAGCCCAGGAAATGAAGGGTTTCATCTTGGATATTGGCGGCGGTGGAGAAGGAATCATCGGCAGAGTATACGGCCATCAGGTGACTGCCATTGATAAGTGTCAGGATGAACTGGATGAAGCCCCTGGTGGATACCAAAAGATTCCGAAGAGAAAAAACCGAAACTCAGTAAACGATAGCGTACCGAATGCAGAATATATGCGAATTTATAGAGAAATTGATAATAAGCTAAGCCTGTGATAGGGAGATAACTCTGTGGAATTAGAAAGACTGATGATCCGGCAGCTTATCAATCAGCATTTGCCTGTTCCGGTACATTATCTGGATGCAGTCAAAGATCTGTGTGGTATGCCAGCCGCAGTTTTTGCCCGGTGCCTGCCATGCACTGGCAATTTGTTCTGATGATTTTTTCGCAAAGAAAGACAGCTGGCGTTTGAAAAGCTGGAGCAATCGTGGAACCGTCTATTCTGTTGAATGGAAAATTGTCGGAATATGGAAACGAAAAAAGCGGAGATTCAACTTCTGGGGCCCGTTTCAGCAGAGAAACAGACAGAAAGTAAAAATATAAGCCTTAAAGAAAATTTTGTATAAGGAAGTAATTCAAAGATGAATATAGAAACGAGTCGTTGCGTTGTGCGTGACTTTGTGACGGATGATGTATTTGATCTTTGCGAGATACTTGGCGATGAAGAGACAATGAAATACTGTGAACCGCCATATGATTTTGAAAAGACAAAGAAATTTTTGGATGAATTTTGTATTGGGCGAAGCGGTGCATTTGCGGCAGTCCATAAGAAAAGCGGAAAAGTGATTGGTTACATCCTTTTCAATGAATATGCGGAGAGCGTCTACGAAATGGGGTGGTTCTTTAACCGTAAGTATTGGCAGCAAGGGTATGCCTATGAAGCCTGCCAGGCGGTCATTGACCATGCTTTTACGAAGTTGAAGGCGCACAAGATTTTTGCCGAAACCATTGACTCGGTGAAGTCTGTTGCTCTGATGAGGAAATTGGGGATGCAGCCTGAAGGAGTCCAGCGGAGCCACACCAAGGACCTGAATGGCCAGTGGGCTGACCTGTATGTATACGGCCTGTTAGAGGAAGACTGGCTTCAAAATAGCACAACCGAAGTGCAATAAGGAGATAGACAAATGGACATTCATTATCAAAATATTCAAATCCGTAATGCTCTTCCTGCTGACGCTGTACAGCTCTGTACTTGGTGGAATGATGGGAAAGTGATGGCACACGCGGGCTTTCCCAACGGCCTGGGGATCGCCGAGGAAGAGGTCGTGAAAGAGATTTGCAGCGATAACGAGCTGAATCGGCTCTGCATCATCCTATATGATGGAACACCGATTGGAGAAATGAATTACCGTATCACACAAGAGAACCGTGTTGCAGAAATCGGCATTAAAATTTGTGAAACCATCCATCAAAACCATGGGCTGGGCAAGCTGATTTTAAGCCTTTTCATCCGGGAACTCTTTTCTCAGTATGGCGTCTCCAAAATCACACTGGACACCAACCTAAAAAATATCAGAGCACAGCACGTTTACGAACAGCTTGGTTGCCGGAAAGTTGGCGTAGAAATAGATTCCTGGCGGGACCAGTTGGGACAGCTTCAATCTGCAGTCCTGTATGAGCTGACTCCGGAGAGCTTTGTATCTTACGTTCCCATGCTGGAAGAATGAAAACCGGGCTTTTAAGAGTGTAAAGCACAACTGTCTGCAATTTTATTACAAAATATATCTGTTTCTGAAAAATTTGTTTTTAAAAGCTCAGGGGGATTTATATGAAAGAAAAAAATTTGCCAAGCGATGATATGTCCAACGATCCTGAACTTCTTCAAAAAGCGGAAGATGCGGAATTTCGGATAAAAGTTATATCCTCTGTCATTGTTATGATCGCTATTGTTCTCATTGTTATTGCCGGAAAATTTGTTGTAAAGCAGATACGTAACCATTCCAATGAAGAAACCGTTCCTATTGAAAAACTGGAGACTGAAATCTCGACGGACTTTGATACAGACACTATCCTCACCGAAGATGAACGAAAGGAATTGAACGAATCACTGGATGATATACTCAAAAATTTCACTGAAAGCAACAAGGAATCTACGCCTTGATCTGCAATTTTAATAAAAGAGAACGCACTGAATACCTGCAACAGCACGTTTATAGAAAAATACAAAAAGACTCTTCTATTTTCATAGAAGAGTCTTTTATTCTTCATTGCTGCTATTATCAATGCTTTGATTTGAGATCTTTCAGTGCTGCTTCCGGTTTCTCTCTCAATCGTATCAGGAACTGATATGCTTCCACCTCTGTCAGATGATAGGTTTCCACCAGCTTTTCTGCTGTATAACCTTGTTCCGTCACCTTAGTTCCTCTTTCCTGCTCCATTCGATGATAGCGCTGAAAACACTGGAATTCATCAAAGATATCTTCATATTCGGAAAACTGTGCAACCACATCTGCGGCCTTATTCTCTGAATACCCATATACACGCTGTATGAAGCGCCGCATTAAGTCGCTATCCGTACTTGCATGCGCCGCCGCAGCCATCCGTATATCAAATTTCTTCTTGATATATTCTACCAGGCTATCTTCATCTACCTGTTCTTCTGTATGCCAAATGCGTCCTATATCATCATCTGCTGTTATAAAAAAGATATACTTTCCATCCTTGTGCACTACTCCCCAACGATCAGGCATTGCAAGCCAATCTCCCCGACACTTAAACAGACTCTCAGACAAATCTTCCGCTTCTATGTAACATGGCAGTGCATTTTTGAACGGTTCGTTTTCCAGATTTTTTCTGTATTCGTCTAATTTCATACTGTTCTCTTTATCTCCTGTGGGAATTTTTCGATCAGTCTTTATCATTATGCGCAAGTCGCGGTGGTGATTGTATTGTATCTCTGTTAGATGAACATCAGCAATGAGTCAGATGGTAAAATATCTGCATTTTCTGTTCACCTTGTGCTTACCTCGTAGTTAGGCTTCCCTCGAAGGCACATAAGGGAAAATAGAAGGGAAGGTAACTCTGATAAAAAGTTATAATAGAGAGTGGCAAATGAAAGCTAAATGCCATAAGTGTGAATATATTATACTGGAGAATTCTGAAATAGACAAGTACATTTATGACAAGGGGAATGGAGTGCTGTACGAGCTGAAGAGGACACCTCAGCTGATATGAAAAATCTATACCAAATGGTGTTTTGCTTTTTAGGCCGTTGGATTAGACATCATGTGACTATGCGGGATAGTTGGCTGCTTTTTTATCTGCAAAAAATATGGTGTAATTGGTGTAATTATTTATGGCTTCAATCGTTATATAGGTAAAAAATAAGCCAACAAGACCTGCGTGAGTAATTCTGAACCAGGAAACATTTTAACTTGCAGATTAGAAATAGAATTTATATAATCATTATATTCTAAAATTTTAGGCTAATCTTATGTCAAAAGGAGGGAGTGACTTATAGAAAATCATATTTTTGAAGAATTATATGAACAATACTACAGGCAGCTGTTTCTATATGCATTCTCCCTTACGCATATACGGGAAGACGCAGAGGATCTTGTGGCAAACACCTTTGTAAAGGCATTGACTACCTTTCATACCGGGAATATTCAGGCATGGATGTACAAAGTCCTGCGTAATGAGTTTTTAGATCTGCAGAAAAAACGAAAACATGAAATTGCTCCGGATGAGCGGCTTCTGGATACCATTCCTGCCTCAGATGATACATACAACACATATCTGAAAAGCCAACAGCTAAAATGGGTCTATCAACAGATTGGCAGACTTCCCGGACTGGAACGGGAAGTGATGCTTCTAACACTTCAAACAGATTATAAGGATACTCAGATTTCAGAAATACTTGGTATTTCGGTAAGCAATGTGCGCGTCCTGCGTCACCGTGGAAAAGCAAAAATTTTAAAGGCCAGTGAGGAGGAGAATTTATGAAAGAAAAGGACTTGGATCAGATTCTCGGCAGCCAGCAAGAAGATCATCTGGCTACAGAATCGCAAAAGCAGTTTCAAAAGAAAATAAAAAGAGCCATGAATCGGACGATGTATGGAAGAACTGCAGTGGCGGTTTTTCTCATTGTGATTCTGCTGGCCGGCATTTTCCTAGGCACCTCTAAGGTTTCCAACCTCCTGTTTTATCGGCCGGAACAAGAACCGGCATTCTTAAATACAGAAAACGGAACGGATACATGGGAGAATGAAGAATTTTCCATCCTGTTTGAAGATACCATCAGTACCTATTTCCCCGGTACATTCTGCTGGATGCTGGAACCGCTGCAATCCCATGGATTTGGACAATACTCTGCGCCGCTGCTTATAACAGATGCCTATGGTCCCCAATTACTGGGACCGGAAAATGGAGAACTGCATATTGGATTTTCCAAACTGGATACCGGCCATGCGCCTTTGGCAGTCATGGCATCAGAATTTATTGATCCGGAATATATGGATACCAGCACTATAGCTGAACTTGGTATACCTCATATCAATGACGTCCGGCAGGAGCTGCATGATTTACCGAAATCCGCATATCTTGATGTTTCTCTCAGTTTCCCAAAGAGTATCGGCTCAGAGGAAGCAGCAAACATCATTAACGATTTTCCCGGTGTTTCTGTACGCTGGCTGGCGCTGAAGGGACAAAATACAACTAATTATGAGCAGGGAGCCGGAGGTATGTTTGTTACCCATAGCCGTGGCATAAAGATGTCAGATGAAGCAGCTCAGAAATACCCCGATTACGTTCTTCTTGATACGGTTACCGGAGAGGATTTGGAGCAGTGTCTCCGATCCAGGCTTCAAATGCTGATGGACCATCCGGAATTTGTAGCTCTAATGGAAACCAGATTTCCTGACCTGATTTCCATGTCCAGACTCCGGGAGCGGATGGAACATGCACAGGACACCTGGGCCTGCTACGGCATGCGGCTGGTCGGAAGTCCTGAGGAAATTGAAAAGTTGATGGATGCACTTTCTGTAACTTGTGCCAGAATTAACAACGTGAAAATTTCCAGATACCAGAAGTAATCCCTGTAATGTTTATCACACTCGATCGTTATATAAGCGCAACGGAGAAAGGATAAATACCCTTCTAAAAGAACAGGAGTGATCGTTATGAAAAAGAGTGTGCAAATTCCCCGATATGCAGTTGTTCTCCTCATTGTCGGCTTTATGTTATCGCTGATCGTAAATGTCATACAATTCGAAAAAAACAGTTCGGATGTTATGAGGCTGTCAGGAACATACAGTAATAATAGTCCTAATCCAGAGGGAGTATATATGGCCTTTGATAATAAAGGACACTTTTGCACATATACTCAAAAAGACGGAATCACCGAGGAAGGAAATTACATTGAAAGCAAAGAAAATTTGTATGAGTTAAAAGGCGTGTCCGGATACTGCGGATTTGCAGTTCTTACAGAAGATGGTATTTATTTTTCAACGCAAAGCGGCACGATGGATTTTCTGCCCCGTATCGACGATATGCCAATTTTTATAGGTAATTGGACAGAAGATTGGGACCACTGGCCGGATGGACAATACAAAATAAATTGAAGTGTATTGTCAGAAAATTCAAGGAACTGTCAGAATAATTCGGATAAATCTAACACCCCAATCAGAACTGTAAAGCAATAGTAAAACAAGGCCAGGAACGTCCAGCTCCTGGCCTTGTTTTATCCTCCCGGGTTATAACTTCATATGAACTGAGGTGCAGCTTCAAATGGCTGGATGAAAGCCAAAATCCTGCAGAGCAGGGGATGGAGGTGACGCAGATAAAATAAAAAAGCTCCTGAAAAACGGCGCTTTGTTGGTTTTTGATTTTACACGAAAAAGTTATAAAATAAGATTTTTAACGAAATGAAATTGGATTATAAATGGGTAAAAATCCTGTTATCAGAGACCTGATTTTTGGAGTGTTGGTTTTTTGCTGTTTTTTTCAAAACCTCAAAAAATATTACCCAACTTTTTAAATCTCAAATGGCATTAAAAAACCCGTATCTGGGTGAAAAAACACACAGATACGGGTGAATTCTGAAAGAGTAATTATCTCTTGGAGAACTGGGGAGCGCGACGGGCTGCTTTCAGACCGTACTTCTTTCTTTCCTTCATTCTGGGGTCACGAGTCATGAAGCCGGCAGCCTTCAGAGAGCCGCGGAATTCAGGATTCAGCTCAACCAGAGCGCGGGAAACACCGTGACGGATAGCGCCGGCCTGACCGGAAACGCCGCCGCCTGCGACAGTGATGACCATGTCAACCTTACCCAGCAGGTCGGTGGTAACCAGGGGCTGACGAACGATCAGCTTCAGGGTCTCCAGACCGAAGTAATCGTCGATGTCACGGCCGTTGATGATGATAGAACCGGTGCCGTTCTCAAAAACACGGACACGGGCGACGGAAGACTTCCGACGGCCGGTGCCGTAAACGTATTTCTTCTTGCTTTCGTACATATTTCGTTACCTCCAAATCAGTCCAGGGTCCAAGCTTCGGGCTTCTGGGCAGCGTGGGGATGCTCAGCACCCTTGTACAGATGCAGGCGGGTCATAGCGGTGCGGCCAACGGAATTCTTGGGCAGCATTCCCTTGACAGCCAGCTCCAGAGCGTAGTCGGAGCGGTTCTCCATCATGATACGAGCCTTGGTTTCCTTCAGACCGCCGATCCAGCCGGATACACGGTAGTACTTCTTCTGCTCCATCTTGTTGCCGGTCAGGATAGCCTTGTCGGTGTTGATGACGATGACGAAGTCGCCGCAGTCAACGTTGGGAGTGAAGTCGACCTTGTGCTTGCCGCGCAGCAGGTTGGCGGCGATGACGGCGGTACGGCCCAGAGGCTTACCGGCGGCATCGAGAACGTACCACTTGCGCTGTACGGTCTCCTTTTTTGCCATAGTAGTGGACATATGCGTTCCTCCAATAGGTTAAATTATTTTGACAAATCCGTTACGTTGGAGTACAATAAACTCCAAATCGCTTGATATTTATAACATATATCTGATTGAATGTCAATGTTATTTTCTTGAAATTTTATGAAAACAATAATTATCTCTTGAAAACTCTTGATATCTCCTGATATCTCACGAATGCTCACTTTCTATTTTCAAAGAAAAACGGAGGAATTTGAACAATGCAGAAGCTGATGGGGCTTGTTCGGCGGTGTGTCGAGGATTACGATATGATCAAAGACGGCGATAAAATTGCCGTTGGTGTGTCCGGAGGAAAGGATTCTCTGGCGCTTCTGGTGCTGCTGGCAGGCCTGCGTGAATACAACAGTAAGAAGTTTGAGCTGGAAGCCATTACCATTGACATGGGCCTAGGAATGGACTATTCCGGCGTTGCCGAGCTGTGTGAACAGTGGAAGGTGCCGTATACTGTTGTCAAAACGGAGATTGCGCCGATCATCTTTGATTACCGGCAAGAGAAGAATCCGTGCTCCATGTGTTCGAAAATGCGGCGCGGTGCATTGAATCAGGCGATTCTTGAAAAAGGATTTCACAAGCTTGCACTTGGACACCACTATGATGATGCGGTGGAAACGTTTGTAATGTCGCTGCTCTTTGAGGGAAGAATCAGCTGCTTCCAGCCTGTAACGGATTTGGACCGCACCGGAATCGTGCAGATTCGTCCCATGCTCTACATTCACGAGAAAACCGTGGACAACTTTGCCGCACGGATGAACCTGCCGGTTCTGGAAAATCGTTGTCCGGTGGACAAAGTGACCAAGCGGGAGGAGGTCAAGCAGTTGATCTATCAGCTCAGTACCACGTACCCGGATCTGAAGGAGCGTATTTTTGGAGCCATGCAGCGCTTCCCGCTTCCGGAGTGGGAGCCTCATGGCCGCTACAAGCGGCCGAAAAACGGATAAAGAAAGAGCAGAGGAAATATCCTCTGCTCTTTTGATTATGATAAGATATCTTGGGAGAATCAGCCCTCGGAAACCACAATTTCCGAAAGGACCAGGCCGGGATTGCGCCGGACTGTGAAATCGATTGCCCAAAAACTGGAGAATACCAGAAGCTTTCTGCCGCGGTAATCTTCCAGAAGCTCCGCGTCGGAGCCGAGATTCATATCCGTGAGATCTCCGGGGTAGCTTTCGATCAGGCGGATTTCCTCATAGGGAAGGCCTTCCATCCGCAGGTCAACGCCGTATTCGTTTTTCATGCGGTATTCGAATACATCAAACTGCAGGGTGCCCACAACGCCGACAATGACTTCCTCCATACCGGAATTGGGAACTTTGAAAATCTGAATGGCACCTTCCTGAGCAATCTGTTCGGTACCCTTGACAAACTGTTTGCGTTTCATGGAGTCCTTTGCGGAAACACGGGAGAAATGCTCAGGTGCAAATGTGGGAATGCCGGAGAAGCAGAACTTCTTTCCGGGGGTCGTAATGGTATCTCCGATGGAGAAAATACCCGGGTCAAATACGCCGATCACGTCGCCGGCATAGGCTTCCTCGACGATTTCGCGTTCGGCAGCCATCAGCTGCTGCGGCTGGGAAAGGCGCATTTTTCTGCCGCCCTGCATATGATAGTATTCTGTGTCTCTCTGGAATTTTCCGGAGCAGATACGCATGAATGCAAGACGGTCCCGATGTGCTTTGTTCATGTTTGCCTGAATTTTAAAGACAAAGGCGGAAAAATCAGGACTAAAGGTGTCAATCTCTCCACAGTCTGCGGTACGAGACAGGGGAGGAGGCGTCATTTTCAGGAAGTTTTCCAGGAAAGGCTCAATGCCGAAGTTGGTCAGAGCGGAACCGAAGAAAACAGGAGAGAGACGTCCGTTCTTGACCTCCTCAAAATCCATTTCCCGGCCGGCAGAGAGAAGTTCTACATCGTCGATCAGCTGCTGATGCTTGGCTTCGGAATCCAGAAGCTCGGCAACCTGAGGATCGTAGAGGTCAATCTCGGTTTTTTCGGCGCGATTCTTGCCGCTGGTGCCGGAGAAGAAGATGAGCTGGCTTTTTTCACGGTCATAGATGCCCTGGAAGTCTTTTCCGCATCCGATGGGCCAGTTCATTGCATAGGTTTCAATGCCCAGTTCCCGCTCAACTTCATCCAGAAGGTCGAACGGATCCTTGGTTTCCCGGTCCATTTTGTTAATGAAAGTGAAAATGGGAATGTGCCGCATGGCGCAGACCTTGAACAGCTTCCGGGTCTGCGGCTCGACACCCTTTGCGCCGTCGATGACCATGACGGCAGAGTCGGCAGCCATCAGGGTACGGTAGGTATCTTCAGAAAAGTCCTGGTGGCCCGGGGTGTCCAGAATGTTGATGCAGAATCCGTTGTACTGGAACTGCATGACAGAAGATGTGACAGAGATACCGCGCTGCTTTTCAATTTCCATCCAGTCGGAAGTTGCAGAGCGGGAGTTCTTCTTGCCCTTGACAACGCCGGCCTGAGCAATGGCACCGCCGTAGAGCAGGAATTTTTCGGTTAACGTAGTTTTACCGGCGTCAGGGTGGGAGATGATGGCAAAGGTCCGGCGTCGGCTGATTTCTTCTTGTAAAGTAGACATTAAATCGTTTCCTCCATTGATCCTAGTGTTTACAACATATTTTCAGCAGGGGAAATGGCTATGGCCAGAATTGGAAGTTCATATCGGATCTCCTGAAAAAATGGAATGTTTCAAACTAATCAATTCAGTTTACCACATTTGATGGAACTATACAAGGGATTTTTCTATATTTTTCTGAAAAGCATAGAAAAAAAGACCTCCACTTTTCAGTGGAGGTCTTTTAAAAGCGGATATGGATCCAATCAGGCCTTGCCAGCGCAGCCCAGAACGTCCACCAGCTTGTGGCGAACCAGTTCCTTGATGTTTGCGCGAGCGGGCTTCAGGTACTGACGAGGATCGAAGTGATCAGGATGCTCGTCGAAGTACTTCCGGACGGTGCCGGTCAGAGCCAGACGCAGGTCGGAGTCGATGTTGATCTTGCAGACAGCCAGCTTTGCAGCCTCACGCAGCTGCTCCTCGGGCACACCGACAGCGTTGGGCATCTTGCCGCCATGAGCGTTGATCATGTCAACATACTCCTGGGGAACGGAAGAGGAACCGTGCAGGACGATGGGGAAGCCAGGCAGCTTCTTGATGATCTCTTCCAGGATGTCGAAACGCAGGGGAGGGGGAACCAGCTTGCCTTCAGCATTTCTGGTGCACTGCTCGGGAGTGAACTTGTAAGCGCCGTGGGAAGTGCCGATAGCAATAGCCAGGGAGTCGCAGCCGGTACGGGCGACGAACTCTTCGACTTCCTCGGGACGGGTGTAGTGAGAATCAGCAGCGGAAACGTTGACTTCATCCTCAACACCAGCCAGAGCGCCCAGCTCAGCTTCGACGACAACGCCGTGTGCGTGAGCATACTCAACGACCTGCTTGGTGATAGCGATGTTTTCCTCGAAAGGCTTGGAAGAAGCGTCGATCATGACGGAAGTGAAGCCGTCGTCGATGCAGGACTTGCAGGTCTCGAAGGAATCACCGTGGTCCAGATGCAGGGCGATAGGAATGTTGGGGCACTCGATAACAGCAGCCTCGACCATCTTTACCAGGTAGGTGCGGTTAGCGTAAGCACGGGCACCCTTGGAAACCTGCAGAATAACAGGGGCATTCTCCTCGCGGCAAGCCTCGGTGATACCCTGAACAATTTCCATGTTGTTGACGTTGAAAGCGCCGATAGCGTAACCGCCGTCGTAAGCCTTCTTGAACATCTCAGTAGTAGTAACAAGAGCCATTGGAATCAATCCTTTCTAAATAGGCGGCAGGAGCCGCATTTGTTTCAAAGACATTATATCACAATTCCGGACAAATTCAATAAAAATATTTGCTATTTTATTTCTTTCGTGATATAATTTTAACTGAGCGAGAGTGCCGTTGCGCACTCTTGGTACAAGTACACAAAAATTTTTATATTTCTTTACTGGAGGTACTATAAATGTCTGAAAAAGCATTGGTAGGTTCCCTGATCATCGGACAGTCCGGCGGTCCTTCTTCCGTCATCAACTGCTCTGCTTACGGTGTCATCAAGGCCGGTCTGGAGAATCCCAGCATCACTAAGGTCTACGGTGCATTCCACGGCATCAAGGGCGTTCTGAACGATCAGCTGATGATCATGGACGAGGAAGATCCCGCAGAACTGGAGCACATGCTCCATACTCCTTCTTCCGCTCTGGGTTCCTGCCGCTACAAGATCGCTGATCCTGACGTGGACGATACCGACTACAAGCGCATCCTGGAGATCTTCAAGAAGTACAATGTCCGTTACTTCTTCTACAACGGCGGTAACGACTCCATGGATACCTGCAACAAGATTTCCAAGTACATGAACAAGGTCGGCTACGAGTGCCGCGTCATGGGCGTGCCCAAGACCATCGACAACGATCTGGCCGGCACTGACCACTGCCCCGGCTTCGCTTCCGCTGCCAAGTACATTGCTACTTCTGTTATGGAAGTTTCCCGTGACTGCCATGTTTACGACACCGGCATGGTCACCATCATCGAGTGCATGGGCCGTCACGCCGGCTGGCTGACTGCTGCTGCTGCTCTGGCAAACGTCAAGGGCGACGGTCCCGATCTGGTTTACCTGCCCGAGCGGAACTTCGACATGGACGCATTCATTGCTGATGTCAAGCGGATCTACAACGAGAAGAAGAACTGCATCGTAGCAGTTTCCGAAGGCGTTCACTATGCTGACGGCACCTTCGTGTCCGAGGCAAAGACCTCCGGCACCGATGGTTTCGGCCATGCACAGCTCGGCGGCCTGGCTGCCCGTCTGGCAGACGTTGTCAAGGCAGCTACCGGCGCTAAGGTTCGTCCCATCGAGCTGTCCCTGCTGCAGCGCTGCGCTGCTCACTGCGCATCCGGCACCGATATTGCTGAGTCCTTCATGTCCGGCAAGGTCGCTGTTGAGTCCGCTGTAAACGGCATCACCGACAAGATGGTTGGCTTTGCCTGCACCCGTGACGAGAACGGCTACAAGTGCGAGCCCAAGCTGTTTGATCTGAGCCTGGTTGCCAACACCGAGAAGAAGGTTCCTCTGGAGTGGATCAACGAGGCCGGCAACGGTGTTACCCAGGGCTTCATCGACTACTGCCTGCCCCTGATTCAGGGCGAGACCGACATGGTCAAGGAAGACGGCCTGCCCCGCTTCGTGCAGCTCAAGCGCGTTTTCGCAAAATAATCGACAGTAAGTCAAAGACAATCATACACAATCCCCTGCCTGAGAGGCCGGAATTCCGGCTGCCAGGCAGGGGCCTTTTTATCCGCGAAAATGCTGTGAAATCAGATTTTGAAATGCTGAGCAAAAAATACACAGGCCGGCTATCGCATCCAGTGCGACGCCGGCCTGTCGGTCTGATCGGAAATATTTTGATTTTCAGAAAAACAGAATCAGCTGTAAATTTTTCCTCTGGCTGTGGCAGTGACAAAGGTATCCAGCTCAATGGCGGCACCGTTTTTATCACAGCCGTTCTGAGAACGGACGCTGTATTCGGTCTGCAGTTCGCACATGGCACCGCGCTTCCTGGCATCCACGGCAATTTGCTGCCCGGCTGCAGCTTTGGCGTCTTTAATCGCTTCTTCCTTGGTTTCGAAGACGTGTTTTCCGTCGGGGGCAAATACCGCATAGCCTTCCACACCGTCGTCGGTATAGTTGGGAGAAATGCGGATTTCGCACTGAACGGAAATACCGGCCGTAATGGTTCCAACGGCATTGGCAACCTCTGCGTGAGGTGGGATGATATACGGTACCCCCAGCTTTTCTGCGACCTTGGGCAGGAAAATGTGGGTCGGGGCACCGATTCCAATGAGCGAAGCTTTGGAGTGGAAGCTATAGCTGAGGAAATCGTGTTTCTCTTCCCGGTCCCAGCTGCGGCGGATCATTTCCATGATCTGAGTATCCGGTCCGTCCTGAAAGATATCGGGGTATTCACTGACGATCATGATTTTCAGAATATTTTCATACAGTTTGCGGTATACCAGCTGGTAGATATCCTCGCAGAACCGGAAAAGATCTGCATCCTCATAACCCGGCAGATTCTGCATGAGATATCTGGCACCCAGTTCGGAAGCGGTTTTGTCATATTTGGAAAAATCGCCGCGGATGTGCATGATGTCTGTAGGAGTCAGTCCGCAGCGCATGATGATTCCTTCACGTTCCAGCCGCTCGGTTTTCAGGTTATAAATATCCAGCTCGTTGCTGCCGAGCATCAGGGGCTGCTTCCTGAGCTTTTCGATCAGGGAAATTTCAATGCCGGAATAATCCTTCGGATTTTTTGGTTCCTTTACCAGATACAGAAATTCGTGCAAAGGCATCGAGTGCCTGCGTCCGGTGTCAATCAGCTGCTGCAGGTCGGTGATAATCTGCGGATATTCAGAGGCAGCTACGCACAGAGGCTGCACACGCCGGGAATCCAGAGCGGGTTTTTCATTGCATATGACTATCCGGCTGTCGCCGCCCAGACCAAATGTATCAATGTATACGCCCTGAATCTGGGTGCGGTATCCGCCAATGGAGATCCGGTTGCTCATGGCCGGAATTCCGCTGCGTACCAGAGAAATATCCGTTGTGGTGCCGCCCATGTCGATAATCAGGCAGTCTTTTGCATCAGCCAGGTTCATGGCACCGATTACGCTGGCTGCCGGACCGCTGAGGATCGTCTGAACGGGGTAGGCAACGGCATTGCTGTCGGACATCAGGCTTCCGTCGCTGCGAACGATCATTTCGGACACATTCAGATGACGTTTTTTCAGGGCGCTGCTGACTGCTGACATGAACTCTTCAATAATGGGAAGAAGGCGGGCGTTGAGCAGAGCAGTGGCACCGCGCTCCATTACGTTCAGCCCACAGGCCAGTTCGTTTCCCATGACAAAGGGAACGTGATATTTTTCAGTCAGCTTCTGCTTGGTCAGTTTCTCGCAGGCAGCACCGTTGTTCATAGCCTTTACTTCTGCTACGGCCAGAGCCTGGGCATCTGCGAGCCATTCGTCGTGCTCCTGCAGAAGATGGAACCATTCGGAAGAATCCGAAACGTCTTTTTCATAGCCGTTTTCGGTTTCTATGCACAGAACATCTTCGGTCTGCAGTCCGTATCTTGTCTTTGCATCGATCCATTCCATAACCTTGCGGGTGGTACCCAGCAGGATAAGCTTGGCCCGTCCGCCTTTGTTTTCTACGCAGGCATTGGTTGCCAGCGTGGTGGACAGGGAGAGAATACTTGCCTGGTGAAGCAGATCATCGGGCAGGGAATCCATCGCGTTGACAATACCCATTTCCAGATTCTCTTTGGTAGTTAGAGATTTTCCTTTTGCGAGAACCTTTTTTTGGTCAAAATCGTAAATAACGGCATCTGTATAGGTACCGCCGGTATCAATTCCTATTCCAATCTTCATATCATTTCTCCTAATATATGATCCGGAAAAATTCTGAACAAAGCAACCATACCATTTCTGTTTCCAAAAGTCAAGCGTTTCGGCAGCGGCGGCATTTGAAACGGAGCGCAGGGAGAATTCTGCTTTTTTAGTGCATGGGTGCCGGGAGGGCAATCAGACGCATAAAAGGCGGCAGAGGAAATTTCCCCTGCCGCGAAATGTTATATTGCATTTGCCAAGAAAGCTTATTTTCGGTACTCGAACAGCCGGGAGCAGCCGTGGTGACTTTCTGCGTATCAGTGTTTTGGACGATAAATGATCTTGTTCACGTCGTAAATTGTCACAAAGGCGTTTGGATCGGTTTTCTCGATGAATTTCATCAGCTTCATGTATTCGTTTTTGTCAACGATGGTAATAAGTTCCTGCTTATCTTCCAGATTGTAGGCACCTCTGAGTGCATAAATGGACGCGCCGCTGTGCAGGTTGTTGACCAGAAACTGACGGATTTCCTCTACCTTTTCGGAAATGATGCACACGCGCTTTTTCAGTGTGGAGCCGAAAATGAACTTATCCACAACCATGCCGTTGACGTAGGTGCCCAGCAGGCTGAGAATCACGATTTTTGCATCATACACCAGCGCGGAGGAAAGTGCAACCGCAAGACCGGACAGAGACATGGCAAAGCCCATATCCATGCGGAAAAATTTGTTCAAAAACTTTGCGACAATGTCCAGGCCGCCAGAAGATGCATTGCGATTAAAGAGAATGGCAAGGCCGATGCTGACGAGGAAAATATAGCAGACCATGTCCAGAAACGGATCCTTCATAACGGACTCAAAATTTGGGAACAGCAATTCCAGCACATGCAGCATCGCCGGCATCAGGATAGATGTATAGACGGTTTTGATTCCAAAATCCTTTCCGATAATCAGAAAACCAAGCAAAAGCAGGATCACGTTCATGACCATGGTGATGGTGGAAATCTGCAGCGGAATAAAGTTACTGATAACAATTGCCAGAGCGGTGATGCTGCCTACGGAAACATGACTGGGAATCATGAAGAAATATACCGAGACAGCAACAATGGCGGTGCCAAAGGTGATCATCAGAAAATCGTACAGGGTGTTCAGATACTTCTTTTTCATAAAAAGTCCTTCTTATACAAGAGTTTTCGGGAAAAATGCACACAAGAAACATAATATCATTTTCATTCTGTTTTTTCAATAACAAATCCGGAAAATGGAAGGTACAGACCATACAAAGAAGATATTTGACAAAACTGGGAAGCCTGATAAAATAACAGGGAAGATACTGTCAGGAGGAATTGGATATGTCAGAAAAACAGGTGTTGCTGTATGGCCTTGGCAATCAGGAGAAAGCCATTGCAGAGGTTCTTGCCTGCTACCGGGCAGAAGGGAAAATCATCGGCGACGATCAACTGGAGCAGACGGTCGGATTCTTGTGCGTTCAGGAAGCCGGCGGAGGAGAAACCGGCATACCGGAAAGTGAAGCCATGCAGCCTGCCATGTTGTTCTGCGGCGTGCCGCAGGAGGAACTGAACGAAATCCTGGGACAGCTGCAGAAAAAAGGGTTGGGCAGGGGAGTGCTGAAAGCTGTTGTTACTCCCACAAATCGGAACTGGACCTTCCGGGCGCTGCTTGGAGAGATTCAGCAGGAGCAGCAGGTGATGGCAGCACTGGTCAGACTGAAAAAATACAGAAGTCAGATGGTCAATCTGAATCCTTTTGACGCAAAGATGATGTCTGCCGTCATGCAGGCGGAGCAGCTGCTGTCCAGTACTGAAGAAGTGACCGTGGAAGCGGCGGAGTCTGCTTATCAGATGCTCCGAGAAGCGTACGAGCGGTAAAAAATAGCTTGTGTTCTGCCGGTCGGAATCATTTTGTGCCGACGAAAAGCTCCTGTGTGACGATCTAAAAAAATATGCCCCTCCTGCGGCAGAGAAAACTGTGCAGGAGGGGCATTTATTTGTAAATCCCCGCAATGGCTACCCGGAAAATTACATTTTGCTCTGGACCAGTTCCCAGAGGTTTCTGGCGGAGTTGAAGTTTTCGGGAGTCAGATCTCCGGGAGAGAGTTCGACGTTGTATTCATCTTCAATTTCAGAGACAATACTCAGAACGTCGAATGAAGTAATCACTTCGTCATCAATGAGGGTGCGGCAGTGCTCAAAATCGGCATCGGGGACGATGTCCTTGAGCAGTTCCAGAAATTCTTCCATAGTCAATTCTCCTTAATGTGTTATAGATTTCCGTTTTTGTACATGGAAAACAGAGATTTTCTGTCGGTTTTTCCGTTTTTGGTCAGTGGAATGGCGTCTACCTTTCGGAAAACATTGGGAATCATGTAGTCAGGCAGGTGGCGCTTCAGAGCTTTGATCAGTTCAGCTTTTTCGGCAGAGCCTGCATAGAATGCAAGGATCTTGTTCTTTTCCTCGTCGTAGGCGCAGCATACGTGGCTGATGCCGTCAAGTGCGCCGAGGGAGGTTTCGATTTCCTCCAGCTCAATCCGGTGGCCCATGTGCTTGATCTGGAAATCCTTCCGACCGGAAAAGTACAGAAGGCCGTTTTCAAAGTAACCCAGATCTCCGGTACGGTAGATGGTTTCGGGATACAGGGAATTCAGCGGATTGCGGACAAAGTTTCTGGCGGTCATCTCGGGATTGTTGTAATATCCCAGAGCCAGGGCCGTTCCGGCCACGCAGATTTCTCCCGGACCGTTTCCTGCAGGAGCATCATTTTCGTCCAGCAGGAATACGGTTTCGTTGTCAAACGGAATTCCGATGGGGAGTTTTTCTCCTTCCGAAAATTCCCGGTCCAGCACATAGTAGGTGCAGTTGCAGGTAATCTCTGTAGGACCGTACAGGTTGACAAACTGAGCATTTGGATAATACTGCCGCAGCTGATTGAGCTGACGGATGGGCATGACTTCGCCACTGAACAGGATTCTCCGGATCGCTCTGGGAATCTTGTACTTGAAGCCATGAAGCCGGATGAGCATACACAGGGCAGATACGGCCCAGATCAGGGTCGTGACGTGGTATTGATCCAGCATGTCCATGATTTTTGTGGGGAACATGAAATATTCCCGGGGGATAATCACCAGTGTCGCTCCGGTAAGCATGGCGGAATAAATGTCCTTGACAGAAACATCGAAGTCAAAAGGTGCCTGATTTCCGATGACATCCTGCTCTGTGATACCGAATTCCTTTGTAAAAACGCCGATAAAATCGATTACCGAGCGATGGGATACCAGCACGCCTTTGGGAACGCCGGTAGAGCCTGAGGTGAAATTACAGTACAGCGGATCGGTATCCACGGCCTCTCTGCGACGCTGTGCCAGAAGGTCAGTGTCCGGAAGTATCTGAATATCTTCCAGATAAACGATGTTCTGCTGCCCCAGCTTCTCAGACTGCTGATCCCAGTGATGCGTGGTCAGAATCAGGGCAGGCTGAAGGACGTTCAGAATTTGCTGGATGCGCTCCTGCGGAAAACCGGGATCGAGAAGTGTGTAGAAGCCTCGCGCGCAGACGATTCCGAAAAAGGCCTGCAGGCAGGAAATGCTTTTATCCATAAAGCAGACCACAGGCTGCCGGGGGGCAATGCGCTGCGCCAGGAAGGTTCCGATGGCCTGAGCGCGGGAAAGCAGCTCCTGATAGGTGCACTGGGCATCCTGATCGATAACAGCTGTTTTGGTTGGGATTCGGGCGGCTGTATTTTCCAGCATCTGCATAACATTTTTCATGCTGCGTTTTCCTCGTATTTCTCAATTCCGGCAAGGACGTCCTGGTAGCTGGATTCGAAGTATGCCCGGGGATTGTCCGACAAATCCAGCATATGCAGAAGTTCTGCCTGTTTTTTGGCAAAATCGATAAGCCCGTGACCGTTTTTATCCCGGTACATGTCTGCGGTCCGGGGGAAGTATTCCCATTTGATAAAATTCATATCAAACAGCGCAACGTCCTTGTTGTCGCACAGCTGCTGAAAGAATTCGTGGACGGAACCGAAATCCTCGTTTTTCAGCCGGTCAGGGGGCAAAGCCGATGTAAAAGCAATCAGCTCGATGTCATTTTCCCTGCAGTAATCGGCGATGGCGTTGAAATCCCGGATTGCCTGTTCTGCCACATTGTCCCGGGAAAATTCGTGGTCGGAGGCATTGCCGCCCAGCTGATCATATCTGGCAACATAGCCCCGGCCCATGTACGCAAAGTGAAATTCGTGGATGAGCTGCGAAAGGATTTCCGCATTTCCGGAACGGTAATCTTTGCTGAGTTTGACTTTCAGTGTATGCGGTACCCTGGAAATAGACTCGGGTGTGAAGCTGTAATTGAAAAACACACCGGTGAAATTTTCGGATGACATCAGCTGCAAATACCGCAGAAAATCGTATTTGGCCATCAGGCCGGACAGTGTCGAATCCTGCAGCATATTGCCCTGCCGGTCATACACGGTATTGAGGAAGTAGGGGAATGACAGTTCCAGATAAACCTTGTGCAGCCCGTGCTGCTCGTGCAGATCCTGCACAAGTGTGCGGGTCAGGGGCAGTGTCGTGGGAGAGGCCAGGTTGTAGGCGGTTTCATCGCCGTCATCCAGACCGTAAGGATACACACCGTCCCGTGCCAGAGAGTGTCCCAGCACGACGGTGTGGCAATCGCTGTTCAGAAATTCCTTGTATTTTACCCGGAATTCCGACGGACTTCTCAGACAGAACTGCATCGCGGAGCCTGCCAGCACACAGACAAGGAGAAACAGCACGGCTCTTTTAATAGTTCGCATAGATAAAGCCTCCTCCTGTACGATTCTGGCCGAGGCAGGCAAGCAGCTGGATCAGAAGCAGCCAGAAAATTACCTGTACGACAAAGGGCTTGCGGTCAAGCCACTGCCGGATAGAAATTCCTTTTTCGTGAATGACGCTTACCGCAATCAGAATCGCTACGCAAAGCACGGCTGCGACAGCAGTAAACCAATCCATACTGATCAGACCCAGATTGGTCCTGTGCAGCCGGAACAGATTTCCGACGAGGCGCAGCGCACCGCCGGCGGTATCGGCGCAGTCAGTTGTACGGCCGATTGCGACGACAAAGAAAGTTCTGAGCACACAGAAAGCACTCCAAAGAAGGGAGCTTTCACGGATGTGCAGTTTTTCTTTGATTTTGGAATACGGTCCTTCCATCAGCTCACTGAAGGCGAGAATCAAACCGTTATAAAGGCCCCAGACCGCAAAGTTGGACCCAAAGCCATGCCAGACGCCCACGAGGAGAAATACAAGGACATTTGCAATGGCGATGGCAATTTTGTTGGCCATTTTTCGGGACACCTGTTTCTTCAGCCGTTTTTTCAGCCGGGAAAACAGGCGGGACATGGACAATGGATAGAACGCATAGTCCTTCATCCAGCCGCCGAGAGACATATGCCATCTGCGCCAGAACTCAGAAAGCGATTTGGAAAAATAGGGCTGCTGGAAGTTTTCCGGCAGTGTTACACCGAAACATTCAGAAGCACCTCTGACAATGTCAATACCGCCGCTGAAATTGCAGTACAGTGCAATTCCGAAGAAGGACAGTCCTGCGAAAACGGACAGTCCGTAAGCGGTTTCGCTTCCGTGAAAAAGATTGTTGACCTGAGTCATGAACCGTTCGCCGACGGCCATGGATTTGAAGTAGCCCCAGAGCATGAGCTGAACACCGTGCTTGAGATTTTCAGAGGAGAAGCGATGCTCTTTTTCCGTCAGCTCGAAAGAAAGGTCTTTGTATTTGCTGATGGGGCCCTGGATCATCTGCGGGAAATAGCAGGTATACAGCAGAACCTTGCCATAGGAATGTTCTGCGGGAATTCGTTTCCAGTACACATCCATGATGTAGGAAATTGCCTGCAGGGTGTAATAGGATATTCCCAGAGGCAACAGAAGGGAAAAAGGAGGGAGCAGACTGTGATTCTGCAGAAACGGAAACAGATACTTCAGCGCTGCAAGAATGCCAATGTTAGCCAGCAGTGTCAGCTGGAGCAAGTGTTTCTTTTTCTTCCGGATGGCCGCAGGGGATTGCTCAGTGGCTTTGTCCAGCTGCTCCATTTTTTTGCCGGAAAACCAGATGCTCAGTGCGGTAAACAGAATAAACAGCAGGCCTTTGATGTGAAAGGTACAGATAAACAGCAGGCTGGCTGCCAGAAGAATTTTCCATTTTGTTTTCTGAGGTACCAAATAATAGACAATCAGTGTAACTGCCAGAAAACATAGAAAACCGAACGTTGTAATTCCCATAAAGACTGTGCCATGAGCAGGCTCATGTTCTTCCTTTCGTCGTTGTGCTTTACTGCTTTTCAGATGCACCATACATACTAGCATATTTGAAAGAGACAGTCAAACAAAATGGCGCAGAAAAGGGGATAACCGGAAGAATATTGACTTTCTGCGCTGCTTTGTGCGATTGTGTATCTGAGCAAGGATTTTGAAAAATTATGAGGCACAGGCCGCCAGAGGAGGGGGGCGGCAGCATCTGAAAAAGGCGGCAAAAAATCCCTTGTACGATTTTACAACCATACAAGGGACGTTTTACTTGGTCCGAGTGACTGGATTCGAACCAGCGGCCTCTTGAACCCCATTCAAGCGCGATACCAAACTTCGCCACACCCGGATATTTGTTTTGTGCGGTCTCTCAACTGCCTGAATATAATATCACACTTTTTTGAAAAAAGCAAGCATTATTTTTCTTTTTTTGTAAGATTTATGTGATTCGAACTTCTGTGCTGCCAAAACAAGAAAAACCGCCGGTTTTCAGATTTCCCCGAACTTTTTCGGAAAAATGAAAACCGACGGATCAGATCTCTGAAAATAATTATTCGCCCGGCTCGCTCTTAATGACCTTGCCCATGTTCCACAGGCGGGCAACATTCTGCTCGGCGGTGACCTTTTCTTCTTCGGTTTCGTATTCCAGATAAACCGTATGTGCACCGCAGTCCACACACTCTACCTGTACATTCCAGCCGCCCTCATGCATCAGTACGCCGGTTCCACGGCAGGCGGGACATTCTTCCAGAACAACTTCGTTCTTATCCATCATCTTATATACTCCTTATCTGAAAATAGTTTCATCTGCGTCGTAAATTTCGAGCCGGGCGCACTTTGCAAAATCCGGCTTCATCCCGGGGAGATATCGCTCAATAGCAGCAGGCAGCTGCATGGGATTCAGTGTCGGATTCTGGCAGCAGACCACACCGCACAGCTCCAGAACATGTTCGTTCTGACGGACAATCTCCAGTCGGCGGATCATGGGGATAATATCCTGCTCGGAAATGCCGTTTTTATTCTTTTTCGGAACGGTCAGAGATTCCCGGGAGAAAAGTTCACGAAGTTCATCTTCTCCGTGTTCGGGGATTCCGTTGTCGTAAATCATAGTAACCCTGCATGCAAGAAGGGCCAGGTCTCTGATTTTTCTTCCGTTATCGTAAACATCCAGAACACGTACCCCATCCACAAGGGCCTTGTTGAGGCGGCTGCAGATTTCCTCACAGGGGACCGCCTCACCGTCCAGATCGAAGTCGAGCAGCTCACAGCAGCTCTCCACGCCCACAGAAAGAGGAAGTGCGATGGACACGGATGGCCGTGGATTGAATCCCTGCGTATGCTTCAGGGGCAGGCCTGCCCGCTTGAAGGCTCGCTGAAACAGGCGCATCAGGTCCAGATGGGATATCCAGACAGCCTGTCCTTTCTTTTCGAACAATAATCTAGGCATCGCAGCCCACCTCCTGCAGAAGACTGTTGGCTCCGCAGCCTGCGCAGCCGTGCCGGCAGTCCGGTGTCACAAGGCCTTTGTATGCCTGGTGCCGTTCCCGGAGCAGGAATTTCTTGGATACACCGCAGTCGATGGGATCCCAGGGCAGGATTTCGTCCTCACCGTAACCGCGGGTGGTATAGAATGCAGGGTCTACGCCGCATTTGCGGAAAGCGTCCTGCCAGATGTCGTAGCGGAAATATTCATCCCATCCATCCAGCTTTGCGCCGTTTCTCGCAGCTTCTTCCAGAACGGGCGCCAGCCGCCGGTCACCTCGGGCAGTGACTGCCTCAAGCATGCTGATATCCGGTGTGTGGTAGTTGTACTCGATGGATTTGGAATAGAAATGCTCTTTCAGAAGTCTGGTTCTGCGCAGGTATTCTTCCGGGGTAATCTGCTTTTCCCACTGGAAGGGGGTGTGGGGCTTTGGCACAAAAAAGGCCGTTGCCACATGAACCCGAAGACCCCGCTTTTTGTTGGTGGCGCATTCCTTCCATGTCTGGATTACCTTGTACACCAGCTCGGCAATGCCCAGAACGTCCTCGTCAGTTTCCGTGGGCAGGCCCAGCATGAAATACAGCTTTACATTGTTCCAGCCTCCGGAGAATGCATTGGCACAGGTGGAAAGAATTTCATCTTCGGTCAGATTCTTGTTGATAACATCCCGCAGGCGTTGGGTGCCGGCTTCCGGAGCAAAGGTCAGGCCGCTTTTGCGGAGCGTCGAAAGCTTCATCATCAGCTCCCGGGAGAAGTTGTCGGCCCGGAGAGAGGGGACAGAAAGGCTGATTTTCTGTTCCTGACAATATGGAATGATTTCATCTGTCAGTTTACGCAGTTCCCGGTAATCAGAGGTGGAAAGACTGGACAGCGTCACCTCGTTGTGACCGGAATCTTCCAGCGTTTCCACAGCCTGACGGAACAGCACATCGGGACTCTTCTTGCGGACCGGACGGCAGGAGAAGCCTGCCTGGCAGAAGCGGCAGCCGCGAATACAGCCCCGGAACAGCTCCAGATTGGCGCGGTCGTGAACGATTTCCGTGGAGGGAACGATCATTTTCGTGGGGAAATATGCGTGGTCCAGATCCTCCACAATCCGTTTGGTTACGGTTTCCGGTGCGCCGTTGAGGGGCACGATCCGGGCGATGGTTCCATCCTCGTTATACTCATGCCGGTAAAAAGAAGGAACATAGACACCGGGGACCTTCGAGACCTCCTGCAGGAATTTTTCCTTGGTCCAGTTTTCGGCCTTTGCACGGTCATAGACAGCAAGAATCTCCGGCGTGCTTTCTTCGCCTTCTCCGAGAGAGAAGAAATCAAAGAACTCTGCCAGAGGTTCCGGATTGAATGTACAGACACCGCCGGCAAAGACGATGTTTTTCAGCCCCTGCCGCTGGCTGGCATGCAGCGGGATCCCGGCAAGGAGCATCATATTCAATATGGAGGTGTAAGACATTTCATAGCCGATGGTGAAGGCAATCATGTCAAATTCTTTTACAGGGTCCTGACTTTCCAGCGCCCACAGCGGAATATGATGTTCCCGCATGGCCTGTTCCATATCGCCCCAGGGTGCAAAAACCCGTTCGCACCAGACGCCGTCCATTTCATTCATTACACCGTAAAGAATCCGCATGCCCACGTTGGACATTCCGATCTCGTAAGTATCCGGGAAGCAGTATGCCACCCGAACCCGGACGTCAGCCAGATTCTTCTGAATTTCGTTGTACTCCCCGCCGGTATACCGTGCCGGTTTCTGTACGGCAGGCAGGATTCGCTCAAGCAAGTCTGTCATAATAATACCTCGATTGTATATCTTTTTATATTGTACCCTTGATTCAGGATATTTGCAAGCTATTTTTCCAGTGCAGGGAGCGAAGCATGGCGGACAGAGCCAGAAGCAGCGGAAAAATGCCGAATCCCAGAAAAAGGCCCAGAATTCCGGAAGTAATCAGCACTGTCTGAAAGATAATACAGACGATCCGGCAGATTTTTTGTCCGATCTCTGGAGAAAAAAGCATCTTGCAGATACAATCGAGTGCGTTTGCTCCGTCAAGCCCCGGAAAAGGAAGCAAGTTATATAATGTATAACACAAGGCGCACACAGCCATTTCCGGAAAAACATCTGCCCAAAGTACCGGAACGGCACCGCCCAGCGGGCCTGCCAGAATGCAGAGCAGGTATTTCCATGTTTCCATAGGTCCTGCTTCAATCTGTATTCCCAGAGCAGTGATGAGCAGTCTGTGTCCGGAGCCACCGCAGATTTTCAGTGCCAGACAGTGCGACCCTTCGTGTACGGCAAGTGCGGCCAGCGCACCTGCCAGCCAGCGAAGGGGGACTGTCAGCAGCACAAGTGCAAGGTACAGCAGAAATGCAGGGGAATGCGTCAGCCGTTTATCCCAGCAGATCTGCATTTTTCACGATATTCTGGCAGAATGTAGTGACAGCCTGCCCCACGGGGACACCCTCAGACAGTTCTGACAGAAATCCCTGTACGGCATTGCCGGTGTCCTCGGACATAAAAGGGGCGTGTCCTGTTCTGACAAGAATTCCGCCAGCCAGAAGTGCGCAGAGCACTACAAGATAAGCTGCTGATTTTTTGAGATCCCAGTGAGAATGCTTTTTCTCAAACCGTTCTGTAAGTGCTGAGCTATAGTCAATTCGATATTCCACTGCAGTACCGCCTTTCCGGATTTTATACGTTTATCCTATGTGCCGGGACCGGAAAACATGCATATTCCATTCTCAAAGGAAAAAAGAGTTTACAGACCTTGACAAGAGGAGAAAAGTCCATTATAATGTTAGAGCTATCGGGGTGTGGCGAAGTTTGGTATCGCGCTTGGTTCGGGTCCAAGAGGCCAGGGGTTCGAATCCCCTCACTCCGACCATATTGTTGCAGAGAAATCGCTGTTTTGGCGGTTTCTCTTTTTTTATACCGAAAAATCGTCAGTACCCAGCGCGGAAAGATCGCCCCGCCGGCTGGAGGCGGATGTGCAGAAAAACAGGACCCGGAGAACAGAGCATTCTCACCGGGTCCTGTTTTTGCAATTTCAGCGCTGCATCGTGCGATAGCAGGCGTTCAGATAGATCATGTTGCAGACAGCTGTGATGGCGCTGCGGAACATTTCCTTTTCCACGGAAGAGGTAATTCCCACATGGTCGGTGGTCTCTTTCCGCCCGAACAGGAAGAAAAGCACATTTTCAAGTTCCTCGCAGAAATAGTTGTAGGCCGTTTCGCTGGAATAGACCGTCCGCTGCCATGCGAGCATCTGCTGAATACACTCCAGAGGAGCGACATGCTTCAGAACTGCGATGCAAATCAGATAACCGATCTGATCCCTGCAATAGAGCTTTTGTACCGGATTTTCCACGATATCCTGTTTCACATAGTTGCGGATCATGGAAGTGGTGATCTCCATCATACCCAGGGGAGCCAGAACGCGGTTGATATACGTTTCTGCCTGCTTTAAATAAAGGCCGTCGCCGGGCAGCTCGGCATATCTGGGCAGATGAAAATCCTGAATGGAGTCTGCCAGGGCCTGTTTCAGTTTCATATCCATACGTTTATTATAATGGGTCCGGCTTGAATTGTCAATTCAATACGCTGTCAGAGGTTTTTGAAAAACCCTTGACGGACGATGCTTCCTGTGATAGTATAAACGAGTTTTTAAAAACCTGTGATCAAGTTATTAAAACGCAATCTATTTCAGGGAGGCATCTTTACCATGAAAAAATCGATAAAAGTTGTCAGCTGCGTTCTGGCCGGGGTGCTGGTTCTTGTACTGGTGGGAATTGGTGCGGTCTGGGCAATCTGGCACAATGAAATTTCCACGCTGATGAGCATTCAGCTGCTGCAGGACCGCAACGATGCGCACCGGGACGGCGCTGTATACACGATGGATGTCAGCGGTGGATTCTATCTGGAAGATTTTATCCGGCAGGGCGGTGTATCCGGCGACGGAGAATTGATTCAATTCATTACAGATCACCTGACCAGAGGCATCATCCCGCTTTCCATGGAGAGTCCGGAAATCGGCTGTTCTTCCTTTACTGCCCGCGCAGAGGACGGCGATATGCTCTTTGGACGCAACTATGATTTTTCCAAAACCAACACGGCAATCGTCCGGACAGAGGGCTCAGGGGAACGCCATGCCACGATTTCCACAGTGGACCTGCAGTTTCTGAGCATTGATCCGGAGAAAAATGCAGAAAGTTTTCTGGACAAGGTCATGATGCTGGCTGCACCCTATGCCCCGCTGGACGGCATCAACGATGCCGGTGTCAGCTGCGGAATCTATATGACCTATCAGGGTGGAGAAACTACCGTTGCCACTGACCAGAATACGGAAAAGCCGGACTTTACGTCCACGACGCTGCTTCGGCTGA
>RCNH01000336.1_pt1 | contig 28387 bp, 27 predicted proteins | sample 2041161 | NCBI WGS metagenome assembly RCNH01 (sample SAMN09708215, study PRJNA481090) | Feces metagenome, whole genome shotgun sequencing project. | biome: feces | host: Leptonychotes weddellii | place: Antarctica: Sion Island | collected 2010-03-01 | reverse complement strand
CACTTAGGGAAAGGACAATCAGTTACAACGGGCGATCCATTAAGAGCAAGATGGAACAATTCGCCAGAGATGTTTAAGTAGTAAAGGAGAAAGAAAAAACATGAGCAATTTTAAATTTGACCTTCAAACGTTTGCAGCAAAAGGTGAGTCCAACCTCACTATGGCAGATTATGTAACACGTTTTGAAGGACCTGAAACAGACGTTATCAACGTAATGGCACAATCTAACCCTATGTTAGAAGATATGCCGTTTGTAGAATCTAATCTTGAAACTGGCAATAAAACATTGCAAGTTACATCTATTCCAGAGCCATCCAATCGTCGAATCAATGCTGGTATTAAAATCACTAAAGCTAATCGTCGACCAGTTGTGGACACTCTCACAATGTTAGAATCTCGTTCCTCTATTGACGTGAAGTTAGTAGATGACAAAGAACATGGAGCTAAGATGCGTAAAGAGGAAGAAGATTTACATGTAGAGGGTTTCCAACCAAAAGTACAAACATTGTTGCTTTATGGTGACTCTCAACAGAGTGCAGATGAGTTTGATGGTTTATTGACTCGCTATAACACATTTGGTGGTCCTAAAGGCACTTATGGTCATAACACTATCAACGCAGGTGGTACACGAAAAGACCAACAGACATCGGCAATCCTTGTAGGTTGGGAACAAAAACGTGTTACGGGCTTATATCCAAAAGGCTCTAAAATGGGCGTACAAATTAAAGATCGTGGCGTACAACGTGTAACGGATGCAGATGGTAATGTATACGATGCGTACGAAACTGTAATTGATTGGTCTTTAGGTTTATCCGTAAAAGACCCTAACTATGTTGCAGTAATTCGTAACATTGATGTAACACAAATTACATCTGGTACTATGACAGATGACGAGAAAAAAGAGTTAATCTTTAAAATGCTAGATGCAGCAAACAAAGTACCTAAAACAGGTAATCCAAGATTAGTATGGTACGTATCTGAAAAAATGTATGACTTCCTTACTCGTTGCGTAAACGATATTAAAATTGTAAATATTCAAATGCCAGAGCTTAAAAATGGAACATACAATCCATTAGCGATTGGTGGCATCCCTGTAAAAAAATTAGATGCAATCTTGGAAACAGAACCAGTAATTAAATAAGGAGAGAGAATATGATTATTGATAATGAATTAGTGTTTTTCAGTGAAGCACCTATTACATCCACTAAAGCAGATTCCGACAAAGTGTTTGTAGGTGATGCATATAAACCAATGTTTATTTATGTGGCAGTAAATGGCGACGAAGGGAAAACTGGCAAAGCAACTCTTACTCTTTCAGTCGCTGAAGATGAAAAAGGAACAAATGCCGTTGTGATGGGATTGCCTGAGTTATCAGTGGTGGACGGAAAAGGAGCACTCTCTGTGTCCTTGCCTTTCCATAAAGGTAAACCTTATGTTAGCTTAGGTTATCAAACAACTACATTAAACTCAATCAACGGAAAGATTACAGCAGCAATTGTAGCTGACGTGCCTATTCGTTAAAAACAAAATCCCCCTAGGTTTTGCCTAGGGGGTAATTTTTTAAAATAAAAGAGGTGAAGATAAGTGACAGAAGCAGATGTTTGTAATATGGCACTAGGATATATAGGCAAGCAGGCAATCGTTACACTAGATGAACATAACTCAAATGCCATCACATGCAAATTATATTATGACGTGTGTAGACGTAAAATTTTGCGTAGCTTTGAGTGGAATTTTGCTAGAAAACAAGAACAGTTAGCCGTAATAGATTCGGATCGTAAAGGGTGGAAATATGTGTATAACTATCCCGAAGATTGCCTCCTCGCCTATAGAATATTTAATCAAAATGTAGCCAATGCAGATTTTAATATTGTTTCAGTAAATGAGAATGTAAAAGGCATAGCTGCACAAACGCCTAATGCCTGGATAGACTATCTGTGCGATATTAAAGACTTGTCTATATTCCCTGAGGATTTAATTATAGCTTTTGCTCGTTTACTTGCAAGTAACGTGGCTGTATCGCTGGCAGGCAGTTCGTCAACTTCGGCAGAGCAATATGCACAATATAAAGAAGCATTGAAAGAAGCACAACGTAATGCAGCACTTGAGCAAGCAAGGAAGTTACAACAAAAAGGTTTTACTTATGCTAGGAGTAGATTATAATGGCAACTACGTTTTTCATTGAGCAGACGGCTTTTACAACAGGGGAAGTAAGTCCTCCAGTCGGGAATCGTACCGACTTAGATAAATATCCATATGCACTAGCTTTAGCAAAGAATTGTTGGATTTCTCCATATGGACCTGTTGCAAAGAGGACGGGTCTAGAATATGTGGATGAGATTCCAACAGAAGCTATCCTTGAAAAATTCATCTATACAAAAGAGATTGTGTACCTATTAGTAGTTCGAGATAAAGTAATCTCTGTGTACTTAAACGATGAGCATGTAACAGATGTTGCAACTCCATACTCTAAAGGTGGGCTCCGTCAGATGCGATTCAATCAATCTAATGACGTTGTAATTATCACAGATGGAGTAAATCCCCCTAAAGTATTAGCACGATATAGCCATACTGATTGGAGATTAGAAGATTTTGAAATCACACACTTTCCAATGGCAGCAGTAAATAGAAACAGCGATGTAACAATTACGGCGAGTGGGCTTGATGGTACAGTGACACTGACGGCTAACAAGGATGTATTTACTCAAAATATGGTAGGTACAGATATAGAGCTTATCCATGACGTACAAGAACAGATTGTAGAACTAAAAGCGACAGGCGAATCGAATGCTATTTATTGTGAAGAATTTGTACTTTCCACTAGTGGTTTTTGGGTGGGCACAGTTGCAATAGATAAATCTACGGACGGCGTTACATGGAAACGCATTAGAACGTATAAAGGCAATGAGGACTTAAACATTAAAGAAGGTGGTTCGGTTTCATCGCCATCCTTTTTACGCCTAACGGCAGATGTGAAAAAGGGACAAAAAGATTTGACATTTCACGGCACGTTGCGTGGCAAAGAACGGACGTCCCATGGTATGGTGCGTATAACGGCTGTTACTGACGGAAAGACGGCCGTAGGCACAGTAACAACAAGAATCGGTTCTACTGAGCCTACGGACACTTGGAAGAAATCTTATTGGGAAAACGGCATGTACCCGAAAGTATCTTGCTTTTGGCAAGACAGATTATGGTTCGCTGGCAGAACAGAAAACATTATCTTGTTTGGATCTAGAACTAGTGACTATACAAACTTTAGTGTAGAACGTGTTTCGGGCGATTTGACGGATGATAGTGCATGCATCTTCCCCTTGATTACGAGGGAAACATTCAATGTGAATTGGCTTGTCGGTGGCAAGGATTTAATTATCCTAGCAGACGGCGTGGAGTACCGAGTGGATGGCGATAGAGTGGTAACACCGAAAGAGTTCCAAGCGAGTGTACAGTCTAGCCGTGGTAGTAGCGATTGCCGATGCCATCAGATAGGCGACCAAGTTATTTATGTACAACGTGGAGGAAGTACAGTTCGTGAAATGGGATATAGCCAAGAACGTGCATCCTATGTCGGTGAAGATTTAACAATCTTTGTTAAGCATATGACTCGTGGGCATCAGTTTATAGATAGCACCTATAAACAAGAACCAAACTCTATGATTTACTTTGTACGAGATGATGGAGTTGTTTGTTGTTTAAGCTACATCAAGGAACAACAAGTGTTTGCGTGGTCAACAGTTGAAACAGACGGGAAGATACTCTCTGTAATGAGCATCCAAAAAGGTAATGATGAAAATGTCTATTGTGTGGTGGAACGATGGGGCAACCATTATATAGAAAAGTTTGCATCTATTAGCCAAAGCGAACATCTATACGATCATGTATATATGGATTCGGCGATTGAAAGAAAAGATGTTTATTCCAACGTAGTCACTGGGCTAGAGCGATTTAAAGGGAAAAAAGTTCATGCTGTGTTTTATGAAAACAAGGAAGGGGCTACATCGTGGTATTTAGCTAAACAAAAAAAGGAAGATGGCTTTATTGTAGACGATAACGGCACATTAACTTTCCCATGCGAAATTAGTAAGTGCAGAATTGGAATCCCGTATACTGCCGAGATAGAAACACTAAACGTGGAAACTAAAATGCAAGGGTTAGGCACATTGCAAGGCAAAGAGAAAGAAATCGTTTCTTGCGTGCTTAGGATAGCTAATTCTTATGGTGGACAGATAGGACAAGCCAGAGAAACTACATATAACATCTTTTATTTAAGAGCAGAACTATACACAGAAGATTTAAAATGTGACATCGGTGGAGATAGGAACTTAAAAGGTAGACTATATATTAAGCATGATGAACCAACTCCATTTGTATTGCAATCCATTGTGCGTGAGGTGAGTGTGTGATTAAGAAAATTACAGTAGACGATAAAAATTATATAGATGAGTTGATTCGTTACATTAGAGCAAGTGATGTAGATGAATACGCACAAACGGGTCTTGAAGAAACAGTGCCAGATGCCGTGTATCGCAGTGTACGAGAAAGCGAAGAGTGTTATGTCCTACTCGACAAAAAAGAACGTGTGATAGCCATATACGGCGTTTCTGAGCCGTTGTTAGTTGGAGGTAGACTTGTTTGGGCGTTGGGTACTGACCTTGTAGATAAAAACAAGAAATCATTCACTAAGGCAACGAAGAGAGCTCTCAGACAATGGGTGCGTGAATATGGACTGTTATGGAATACAGTGGCCGTGTCTAACTCTAAGACTGTAAAGTGGTTAGAATGGCTTGGTGTTGAGTTCGGTAATGAAACAACCATCAACGGAAATAGGTTCCTTCCGTTTTGTATTTACAAGGACAAAGGAGATGATTAGATGTGTACATGGCAAGCAGGAACGATGTTTCTTGGCAGTTACTTGCAAATGACAGACCAAAGACGGAGAGCGAATGAGCAAGCCGTTGCACAAGACAGAATGCTGATGCAAGAAAAAGAGCAAGCCGAGATTAACGCAAATCTCAAAGCAAGGCAAGCTGAACAGACGGCAGAAGCTTATGCTAGAAAACAAAAAGAACTTAATGATAGATTGAAACTAACGCAAGGAGCGAATGCAGCGAGTGCTGGTGCTAGTGGTGTTTCTTCTACAACTGGCAGTGCGTGGGATTTAGCAGAAACAGGCGAAGAACAGTTCAAGCAAGCGAGCAAGGATCTATTATACAACCAACGAAATGATATGTTCGGGTTGGCTCTCGACGAGTATAATCTCAGAAAGTCGGCAGAGAATATTCAAAATGCAAGAGAGTATCAAAGAAGAATGTATCGTAGAAATATGCGATATGAGAACTTGAGCTCTTTGTTGAGTACGGCAATGAGTATAAAAGGGTACCGAGCAAAACATAAAAAGTTGGATTCAGTAGGCGATAGCATCTACAATCCGTTTATGGACAACAGAGCAGCGAAAGGGTATAACGATATGTTCGGACCGAACATTAATCAGAATTACTCAGTGTGGAGCGAAAGGTTGCCATCATTAGCGAACCCGTTTTCGGTGAATTCATCTAAAGGGAGCTTGCAAGGATTTAATCGTAAATTCGGTTATCCTGCACCGAATGGCTCGTTTGGAATGGACGGCATTTACGGATATAAAGGTCTTAAAGGGAAGAGGGTGAAACTGTGAAGTTAAATGCGTATACGGACAATGTAAACTTAAATACAATAGGTAATGCACATTACAACGTGCAACATAAAGAGGGCGTATACGGGCAGTCTGCACCATCTCTTACTGGAGTAATCGGAAATGCTCTAGGTACAATTGCACAAGTACAAGAGCAAAAGTTTGATGAACAGAATAAACTCGCATTGATGAATGCTAAAAGCGATTATCAAAGAAAGATGAATGAGTTTAAAACAAACTTATTGCTCACAAAAGAAGCAGGTGCTGTGGGCTCTACGGATGCATTACAGAAGTTTCAACAAGAACTACGCAAAGAAACAGTAGCACAGTTACCACAGTATGAACATGTAGTAGGAGCTTTTGATGTATTTGCAAACGATGTGGACTCAAAAGACCATGAAGAAGTCTATAAGCATCAAGCGAAAGAATACGATGCGTATAAGAAAACATCATTAAAAGCATCTAATCAAGTCATAGGTGATAGCTTATACCATGCGAATACGCCCGAAGATGCAGAGAACCTAGTGAAAGAAATGTATGCCAATACAGTACTTGTATATGGCAATCAAGGGCAAGGCAAAGTAGCAACGGAAATGACGGCATCACTTACTAAAATGATGACACCAGTTATAAACCAAGCAATGCAAGATAAAGATTACGAGAAAGCCTATTCCATGATTGAGCTCGGCAGAAAGTATGGAATGGATGAAGGGTCTGCTTTAAAGCTATTAGTAGACACTAACGAGCATGTAGTTACTGAAGATTTAGACAAAATAGTAGATGCTGCAATGGCAAGATTCCCGAACGATAAAGAACGGCAACGAGCTATGATAGATGAGATACTAGCTAAGAATTCGTCGACAGAGGTAGACAATACTAACAACGTGATGAAAGTTATCTCATCACAACTCAATCTCAAATATAAACTCGGTGGTAATAGAGCAGATGGTTTTTCCGACTGTGGCGACTTTACGCAGTTTACGATTAATAAAGCTGGTGGCAACCTTACATCTAGAGAAGCAGACAGACAATATCTACAACTAGAGCAAGAGGGAAAAATCGTGCCACTTAGTCAAGCTAAGAATGGCGACCTCGTGTTTTGGCATGTGCCAGGTAGCCGTTGGGAAACAACAAATGACCCTAACGCAATTGGTCCCGACCGTGCATATAAAGGTATAACACATGTCGGCATCCTCATTGATGGTAAAGTTTACCAAATGGGGGAAAGTGGATTAAAACCAATCCCAATAGATACTTATGAAGTAGTAGGTTGTGGCAGAGCTTTAGATGGCAATAGTTCTCTTATTAAAGAACGAACTAATAAAGAGTACAAAGATAAAGCATACAAGATGCTAGATGACAAGTACACTAAGAAAGAGAATGACTGGAAAACAAAAGACACCCAAACGGAACGCATGATGAAAGACCTCGTTAATAATACCATTGTTAATGGTGGCAGTATTGCAAGTATAATACCACAACTAAAATCAATGGTTACTACCGACTTGATGGGTGGGAAAAGTGGTAGTTTGCTTGCTCGTCTAATGAAAGGGTCTGATGAAGAAACAGCTACGGGTTCCAAAGGTAGCTCTTTAGCTCCACAACAGAAGAGAATGTTTATAAGCACTTTGCTAAAAGGAGCCAGGGACCACCAAGGCTATATGAAGTTGATTGATGAAGTCGATAAAGAAACACGGATTGCAACAGGACAAGGGCTATCTATTAAACAACAGATGGAAATGATGCAGTTGGTAGAAGATAGAGAAAATGGCACGGGTATATTCAAAGTGGATATAGAAGGAGCTATTGCAGACTCTAAGATTGAGCCAAGAATACTTAAGGCTTTCAAACCACAGATTTATGATTTAGTTATTGAACAGGTCCTTGATTACAGACAGGAGCATGGTGGGGATACTCCAGGGCATAGCCAATTAAAAGAGATGGTTAAAAAAGCAACCGAAGAAAAAGACATAGAACTCACAGATACTCCTAGAGGTATTTGGGACGGGGTATTTAATAAAAACTATATAAATATAATCCCAAATATGAGCCTAGCTGAGGCGAGAGCAGAGGGTTTTGACTTTAAAAAAGTGGGCAATGACTATGTAAGAGTTTATCGCCATGGAGTTCATGTTACCGATGTTCATATAAGTAAAATGAAAGAGTTTTTAAAAGAATATGGCTTTAGAGATCTATAAAACCTAAAGAGAAAAAGTAGAGGTAAAATTATGCGTGTACAAGTTAAAAAAGAATTCTCGGCAAAAGAGATTGCCAATGGGGATCTAGGGGCGTATAAAGAAGCCCTGACGGAAAGTTTAAATAACAGTAAAACACATCTGTTAGAAGAACCAAAGGCTCCCGAAGAGTCGCCAAAAGACGTAAGCAACTTTTCGTTTTTAGGCATTAATCCAAGGAAAGCAACCCCTAGTCCTACTAATGTTCAATCATATAAAACCACTGAACATAAAATAGATGACAACCTTATTGCAAAACTAATGCATGCTTATCCAGAGATAAAAAATGTACAAGTGCCTAATGAAAAAGCACAAATAGAACTACTGAAAAACGCAAGGAGTTTGATCTCTGTGTTAGACACTCTTTCACCAATTGCTAGAGGAGTTCATACATTAACTTCTGTATTAGACACTCTTCCACCAATTACTAGAGCCGCTCATACATTAGCTAATGATTTTAGCCGTGGTTACGAAAGACGAATTAAAGAACGTGAAAGAAATGACCTAGGCTCTAAGAAAGCTTTTGGGGAAACTCATTATATTTACTCTAAGGAAGAACAAGCATCTCTTCGAGAAAAAATTGTTGCTATCGGTGAAACCTTGGAAGATGAAGAAACATATAAAGGCTTTTTAGACCAAGGCATGGAGATGGCAGGCAGTGTCGCCCAAGATATAAAATCGGCAATAGGGGAGAATGCATGGCAGATATTAGCTGGAGCAGGCATAGGGGCTGCATCAGCCATGACTAAGTATAAAGGTGGAGATATTAGAAGTAGACTCGCCGTTGGGGCTGGTGGTGCAGCAATAGGTGCTTTTAAAGCAATCCCATGGGCATTGTTTACTGACATGGCTTGGCAATACTTCGGCGAGAAAACAAATGAGATAGATGATATAAATGAAGCTAACGGGACTCCGATTTACTCTAAAGCAGAACGAGGGAAAGAAGCCCTTTCATATGCTGCTGGGATGGCAGCTTTCGAAACATATGGCGAAGTAACGGGTTTAAGTCTTGGTGGTAGAACCTTGACTAAAGTACTCTCTGCTGCAATTAAATCTGGGTCCCCACTTTCGATAAAACAACTATTAGGGCGTGCAGTGGGAACATATGGACGAGCAGTAGTTATTGAAGATTTAACAGAAGGACTTCAAAATGGCTACTCTGAATTTATACGGGCAACCTTTGAAAAAAGCGATGGCAGAGGAAGTTTTAGTAATATCCCAAGAGCTACAATAGAAGGGTCTATCGAAGCTCTCCCTGGAACAGTTGTCTTAGGTGTTGTGCCTGGTGTGGGTAGTCTTACCTCGGGAGTTATAGGAAGAGCAAAATTTAATAGGCTTTCCCCAGAAAAGAAAGACCTTGTTAAAAACCAAATGATAAACCAGAAAGGGGCAACTCTTCTCGAAAATATTGCCGATGATACTAAGAAAAATCCCATTGCAAAGTCGATGCCAAAAACATATGGAGAAATCATTCAAGCCACATCAAAAGCAGGTGGCATCTCTGAGTTTTATGTAAATGTAAATCAAGCAGTAGCAACTGATGAAGGGCGTGCTGCATTAAAAGACTTAGTAGATAAAAAACTCATCTCTGAAGAAGAGTTAAACGTAGGCATTGAAACAGATACTCCAATCAAAGTAGAGATAGGAAGTTTCGCTCAAACATCATCAGAGTTGAATCCTAAAACTGTTGAAATATTAAAAGGCATCACTCAATACAGTGAAACGGGAATGAGTGATGTTGAGATTGCTAATAGAGTAAAAGAGTTTAAGGAAACACCTAATACTTTATATGATAGAGAGTATGTTAAGGCAGAAGAAAGGAAAGAGCAATTTACAGAACGATACTTGAGCGAATTAGATCCCGAAGAAAAAGCTATCGCAAAAGAGTATATTCGTGGGGATAAATTCGCTACACTAAAAGCCATCAAAGAAGATATGATGGGGCTAAGAGTGGCTATCATTCAATCCGTAGGCATTGATACTTGGAATCAAAGTTTTGAAGTAGGGAAAGAGCAAGGCATCCATAACATCGATAGTATGCTCCAACTTGTGGCACAAAAAGAGGGCGTAGAATATATGGCTGCTTTGGACTCCCTAAAAGACTTAGGCGAGAACTATAAAGCATTAGGCAATGTAGCTCTTGCTTTAGAAAAGGTAAATGAGTCTGACTACATAAAGCAAGGTATGTCGGAGGATGCCGTAAAAGTATACGATGAACTATTGGCTAAATTTGAAAATAGCTCGAACCCGACAATTCGCAATAATGCAAAGAACTATGCGTTATTACATACAAGCCATGCAGAAGTGATGGCGAATGAATTAAGAAAGTCGGATCCAAATGCAACGGCGTTAACGTACCATAAAAAACTAGCCTTTGAAATTGGTGGCAAATACAAAGGTGAAACAGGGTATAAACAAGAGACCGAGAACGCAAAAGAACCTTATGAAACTCGTCTAGAAGAACACAAAAAAAGGGTACAAGATGAGATAGAGAAGTTTAACAAGTTTTTGGAAGAACACCCCGAAGGACCAACAGAAGGTAAGAAAAAGCCGACTGATAAATGGATAAAAAATAAACTTGTACTAATGGATGTTCCCGTGGTAATGGACTTAGTAGAAGATGTCCGTGAAGTGAAATACGGTAAGACTGTAAAAAAATCAAAGAGAAAAGTGGATAGCAGAGCCGAAGTGCAAGTCACATATGATGTACTACACAAGGTATTAAAACGAAAACATGGACATCAGATGGATGCAAGTATGTTCCAGGATTTAATTGATGGTTTAGTAAATCCGATTCTCATTGTAGAAAATACAAAAAAAGGAAAGCCGATAAATGGCTTTGTGTTTGTTACAGATTTAATTCGAAAAGATGCGACTGTGCAAAGAGAAGAGAATCAAATAAATAATCTTCAAGTTCCAATTTCCTTTTTTGTAGAACGTGGGAAAAATGCGAACGGGGATAAGATGTACCTTGTAAAATCTGTATTTGCAAGAGAAAGTGATGTTCAAATTGAGCAAACGGAACAGATTGAACAAGAAGCACAAGTCGAACAAGAGCCACAAACTGAACAAGATAAATCAAAGGCAACCCTTGAGCAAGAAGAACAAAGCAGTGAAGAAGAACATAATAATCAAGAAGAGCAAAACGAAGAGGAAGTAGAAAATAAACAAGAAGAAGAGAAAGACGAACATGATGCAGATGGTCTTTCATGGTATTTAAAAAATAGAGATTTACGAAGAGTTGATTATTATGATCCAGAGCGAATCCATCAAATTTTTCCTGATATGCCTTTGGATGATATTGAAGAATTTAAAGTTGTTGCAAACAAAAATAACCGAAACAAAAAAGTTTCGGTAGATTATAAAAACAAAAAAATAACGGCTAGTAATGAGGTCTCAGGCAAAGAAGTGCCTACTCATTACAGCCGTTACTTTGAGTCTATTGTAGCACTCCCTACTGATTTAGTCAATAGAAGAGAGGAATATTCCAATAAATTTTATCAGAATGATAAAGAAGTCCTTGGTTTGACTAGTATTTTTGAGGATGGAGAAAGACTCATTAATATTTTCGAAACGGCTAATGCATCGACATTCATTCATGAAAGTGCTCATTTATACCTAGAAGATTTGAGAATGCTTGCTAGTATGGAGAATGCATCAGAACAAATCAAGAAAGATTGGGAAACAGTAGTTGCAGAAATTGGTTATAAAGAGAATGCGACTCTAGATGAAAATCGGGGAGCTCATGAAGATTTTGCTAGAAAGTTTGAGATATGGGTTAGAGATGGTAAGGCTCCTAACGAAACATTAAAGGGAGTATTCCATACATTCAGACGTTTGCTTTGCAAAGTCTATAAAACAATACAATCATTAGGCAAACGCCCTAGCGAAGAGTTACAAGCCGTAATGGGACGAATGGTGGCTACGCAAGAAAGCATTGATGCGTGGAGCCATGAGAACTCTCTGACAACAAACAAATATGCAGAACTCTATAAGGATGCTCCAATTGAAGATCAGCAGAAGATTAAAAGACAGATAGAGAACATTCAAAATGAAGTTTACGAGAACGTTCGGGAAAAGTTCGCCGATGAATTTAATGGCAATCAAGAAAAACTTTGGAAAGCAAAACGTAAAGGAATAAAAGAAAAGATAGAAGAAGCATTAGCTAATGATTACGAAGTTTACAAAGTTAGAAGATTGTATGAAAAGTTAGGCGATGCAGTCCTTACTGTAAGTCCATATAAGAGCTTTGAGGAACTGAAAAAAGCAGAGAAAAAAGCACTAGGTAACTTTAGAACTGTTGTGAAAAATGAACTTGCAGCAGCAAAAGAAGAATTCCTAAAATCCAATATTACAAGAGAAGAAGTATATGCTCTTGCAGATGAGTGGATGCTTACAAAAGATGGACAGGCGAAACTCATTCAAGAAGAAACAAATGCGTTGCGTAAGATTACAAATCATACTGTGGCAGATGCTTACAAACGTTTAACCATGTTAGATGAAGTGAATATTGAAAGTGAATCGTTTGACGAAGATGTTAAACAAATCGTTGATACACCAATAGAACGATTACGCAAGAAAACGGATGACAAGGTAGCGAAGTTAAAAGAAACGCAGAAAGAGAAGATAGAGAACCTAAAAGAACGCAATAAAGAAAAAGTCGAAAAGCTTAAAGAGAAAAACAAAGAGAAGTTGGAAGAACAAAAAGCTAAGCTAAAAGAGAGAATCCTTATGGCTAGACAATTGCGTGATGTAAAGCTAGGCAAACTATCAACTCGTATAGAAGAACAGCGAGCAAAGGTCATGGGAGTTCCAATTGACCAAGTACGCCGTTGGAAAATCTATCAAAACAAAATAATGTCTGTCGGTCAAAAAACGGATAGAGCATTGGCTCGTGGAGATATTAATGCAGCGATTCAATATAAACACGAACAATTTAATGCCGTTGCAATGGCTCGTGTATCTTATGAACTTAACACAATGATTCAAAAGAAAGAGCGAGCATGGAAACGCATGAACAAGATGTTATCTAGAGCGAATAATCCTAAGAAGTTAAACGCACATGCTAGATACTATGTACAACATCTTCTCTATCAAATGGGTGTGGTAAGTAAAGACGGGAACTTGCCAAGCGAAGGCTTTTCAATAGATGAAGTATTAGGATTTTTATACCCAGAGGACGTGCTTGAAAATAGCAGCATTGAAGAATACTCCATGGATGAACGAATTACGGAAATATTCACCAATGGAAAACCATTTTCAAAACTTACTGTTGAAGAGTTCCAAATGGTATCGGAGCTATTGGATGCATTGTATAAACGTGGTATGAATCAATACAGAAGTGCATATCTCGTGGATCGTAAAGGTAATGTACTATCGTTTGAACAAGCAGCGAAAGAGATTGTCGACAACTCACCATTAGTTCCAAAAACAACAAATCCTCTCTCACGAAGAAATGTCCGTACAGGAAAAGACAAATTTAGTGCTAAGATAAGAAGTGCTGTGTTAGAGCTTACTCGGGCAGATGTAATATTAGAACGTATTGACGGGTTCAAGAAAGGACAAGCATACCATCTAATTTATGAAACTGTGTCGAGAGCAACAAGTGAAGCATTGAGAGCACAAGTGGAACTAGGGAAAAGATACAAGAAAATCTTTAGTAGATATACACCTAGTGAACTACATGAGATTAGAAACGAACGCAAATACAATGTAGGCACTGTTCAACATTGCACCAAAGAGCAAGTAATCGCTATGGCGTTAAATCTTGGTACAAAAGACAATAGACAAAGACTTGAACAGACATTGAAAATTCCTGTGGAGCAGGCAGAAATTGAAATCAGTAATATACTGTCTGACAAAGATATAGAGCTCGTTAAAGATATATGGGGATTATATGATGAGTGGTTTGATGCTCGTTCCAAGGTAGAAGAAAGAACGAAAGGTGTTCCGATTAAAAAAGTAGAGGGCGTAAAGTTCATGCTAAAAGGAAACACCATTCAAGGGAAATACTATCCGATTGTATATGACTATGATTTAGATATAAAAGCTAATAATTACGGAAAAGATGAGTCATTAAAATTACAGATGTCATCTAATGCTCCTTGGGGTGTCGGGATGTCGGCGACTAAGAAACGTATGGCTAATGTAAAGAATCGGATGCTCGCTTTAAATTTCAATGTAATTACATCGACAATGGATGAAGCAGTTCGTCATGTATACTTGCGTGAACCACTTATCGAAGTTAAACAATTGCTTGAAAGAAATGAAGTGCAAAATCATATCGTGAATACACTAGGTATAGAACAATATGAGTATCTCCAAAAATGGCTCCGTGACTGTTGGGCACCAGAGCTATTAAGAACAAACCAAATGGAACTATGGTTGAACCGACTCAAACGGAACACAACGTTTGCTATCATCGCTTATAGAACACAGACGGCAGCACTTAATGCCACTAACATATTCCCGATGATAAACCACATAGGGGCTTTAGAAACGGCAAAGGCTCTGCGTAATTTTTACGGATTGAATCGTAGAAAGAACTCTGAGTTTGTGTTTAGTAAATCAGTAATGATGGAGAATAGAAATCTTACTCTCGATAGAGATCTCAAACGAGCAATGAAACTAGAGGGAGAGGGATTCGAATATTCATCTGAAACGGGCAAACAAATTTCCAAAGCTACATATAAAGCAGAAGAGATAAAAGACAAGATAAATGACTATGCTTACATGGCGATTGCTAAAACAGATTTAATGTTGGCGATGCCGTTATGGAAACATGCATATGATAAGAAAGTCAACGAGCTTGTTGTAGAAGGCAATAATGACATGGAGATGGTGGACATGTTAGCTGTTAGTGCAGCAGACAGTGCCGTTAAAGAAGTGTTCGGCAGTGGTACTACTAAGGATGCAGCAGGGTTCCAACGTAGCAAATCATTCATCAATAACTTTACGGCGTTCTACACTTACAGTGGAACAATGTTAAATATTTTGATTAAAGATTTCCATCGAGGAAAAGACACTGGCAATTGGGCACCACTTATCATCTCTATCTGTTGCAATGTAATTTTAACGGCAACAATGGAATACGCCATCAAGCAAGGTATCTCAAAATTATGTGGCAACGATACTGACGATGTGGACGATATTCCAAAAGGCGTACTATCTCGCATTATAGAGAATGGTGCACAAGGGTTCCCGATTATAAGAGATGTGATTTCTCAGATCGCATCAACTTGTATGGGCGAACCTATATATGGACGTGGTGCAAACGTACCTATGCTATCTGCTGGGGATAAGCTTTATGATGTAGTACAGAACATAAAGAGCGACAGAAAAACTTGGATAGATGTAGGACGAAGCGTTAGCCAAACAAGTAATAGATTGATAGGCTTTAGCGATACTGTGACTGATGGTTTTTGGGCAATGGTAGAACTGATGAGCGAAGGCACTGAGAAGTCAGCAATGGAAGCTATATCGTCTATAATTTTTGATAAGAAAGTGAAGAAAAGATAAGGGGGCGAAAGCTCCCTTTCTTAATTTGAAAGGAGAAACAAATGAGCATTCCAGTAGTTGAAAATCCGTCTATAACTTATGTAGGTGATGGGACAAACAAAGATTGGGAATTCCCTTATGATTTTTCGAGCTATGATGTTATTAAGCTACGGAAGATTAATAAGGATGGAACAGAAGAAGCTGTAACTAATGACTACACTTATAAACCGAATACAAAGATTTTTATTTACCCTGTTAATGGGAACCCGTTAACTAGCGAAGAAAAGATACTATTGTATCGGGAAACTCCGATTAAGCAGTCTGCCGTATTGCCTGAGCTATACCCGTATAGCAATATCGTTGATGAGTTCGATTATATTATTATGATCCTACAAGAGCAGAATGTATTGTCGAGAGAGGGAATTAAACTCTATGAAGAATTAAAGAAAGAGTTTAAGAATCTAGCCGACGATGTAGCGACGAGTATTGACGGCGTTACAAAAGCTATGGACGAGTTGAAGAAATATGTATTGCAAGAGCTTGCAAATACTACGGCAGATGTAGATAGAAAAATCAGAGAAGTATTAGCTAAGATAGAAACATTCTCTGAACGTATCACTGCTGTAGAGAACAGTATGACTCAAAACAAAATCGAACTAGCAAAACAAGAAGTTAGAATTGTTACGGCAGAAGCAAACATTACAAAATTAAAGAAAGATGTTACAACTAACGTTAACTCAATTACAGGTAACACAACCTCTATCAATGCACTTGAACGGGGCAAAGAGGATAAAGGGGTTGCCAAAGATTTATTTGACGGGGTTGAAAATGGAGTAGTAGGAGCTATTGAGGGAGAATTCCCAGTAATCATTGGTAAGAAAGGGAAAGTGTATAAACACTCTGATAACTACTATGTTTGCAAAGTGAACGGAGAGATTGGAGCGATGGTTCCTGATAATCGATTCGAAATGTTAACACTAGAGAGTTTGTATACAGATGCTCATGAATATAACATCGAGCAGATGTTTGATGATATTGGGCAAGCAGAAGAAGATATAAAAACGGCAAACACTAAAATTGCAAAACTTGTTGAAGATGTAGCTTTAAACAAATCTAGCAACGAAAACACTTATCGTAACTTCGTTCAGTTTAGAAGTGCAGCAATAGGTCAAAACGAAGGGGGACAATTCCCAGTTAGAAACGGCAAAGAAAACACTGTGTATTGGCACGCAGGTACCAATCGTTATTACAAGTGTCTTGTGGACGGAGTTAGTGCAGAAGCACCGAATGAATCGTTTGAAGAAATTTCCCTATTAACACTTAGCAATAAAAGTGGTGGTGGAGGTGGTGGCGACTATGACGAATTAAAACGTAAAGTCGCTGCACTTGAAACAGGGAAAGAAAACAAAGGCGTAGCTAAAGACTTAGTGGACCCGTTGGAGCAACGGATTGAATCACAAAGACTGATGCTAGGAAGCGTTAGACTTAAAGCTGAAAACAATACATATTTCCAAAATGGGATTTACGGACCTAACCCTAAATATTTCCCCGTTAAAAACAGTAAGCTAGACGAGGTTTATGTGAAAGGCAACCAAGTCTATAAATGCTTAAAAGCAGGTATAAATGCAACAGTCCCTGATGAGAATTTTGAAAAAATCTCTTTATTAGCACTTAGTAACAAAGGTGGTGGAGGTGGTGGCGACTACGATGAAATTAAGCGAAAGGTCGCTGCACTTGAAACTGGTAAAGAAGATAAAGGGGTAGCAAAGGATCTAGATGTCGAATTAGAAAAGCTAATTATTTCCACCGACATAGGTACATTCCCTATTGAAAAAACAGTTGCAAGGAAATTGTATAAGTATAACGGCAGACTATATCGAGCATGGGTTGGGAATAAATCTGCAGAGATACCAAACAATACGGATTTTGTCGAAGTGGATTTACATGGAATATACAATAAGCTAATCGCAGTGGATAGTGAAGCAGGTGTAAATAAATATAGCATAGCTAGTATTTTAGGTGGAGAAGCTAAGAACAGTTTTCCTGTTAAAAACTCTGTCAAAGGTAAAATCTATAAAAAGGGTTTTGAGTACTATAAATGTATGACTGACGGAATTAACGCCGATGTACCTGATGATAATTTTATAAGATTATCCTTGTTAGCACTAAGTGACAAAGCAAACGGGCTTGTTAGTGTTGAGGGTGTTATAGGATGTACTTTTGATGCCATAGATACATTCCCAGTATCTGACCCACTATATGGGGGCATCTATATATATGAGAACGATTTATACATCGCTTTTAACGATACCGAAGAAACAGAGTTTGAAGTCCCTCAAGACCACGTATTCCATAAAATAACTTTAGATGGGCTTGGAACGGAATTGCAAGAAGTTAGAACTACGGGGTTAGAGCGATATGAAGGAATATGTGGTGAAGAGGACATAGGGATTTTCCCTGTTAGAGAATCCGTTAAAGGTAAACTGTACAAAAAAAATCACAAGGTGTATAAATGTTTGGTTGACGGAATAAGAGCAGTAACACCTGATGAAAATTTTGAACGAGTATCGTTACTGACACTTAGTAATAAAAGTGGTGGTGGAGCAGATACTGGCGAGTTGAAAAAACTTATTATAGATACAGAGATAGGAACATTCCCTATTGCCAGTACGGTCGCAGGCAGAGTTTATGAATATAATGGGAAACTCTATATAGCGATGTTTAACGGGAAACAAGCGAATACGCCTAATGGAAATTTTTATGAAACCTCATTAGGAAAAGTAAACGCAGATATAAAACGATGGTCTACCATTATTTCCGACGAGGGTTGGTATAGAGCTGGCATTTATGGGAATACGCCTAACACGTTCCCCGTTACAAATGGCAGTCTAAATGGTGTTTACCTAAAAGGGAATGAGGTTTATAGATGTTTAAAAGAGGGTGTAAATGCAAGAAAGCCTGACGAGAATTTTGAGAAAATCTCTCTGCTAGACCTAAGCAAAAAAATCGCAGGAGCGAAAACTTATACAGTGTTAGCCGAGAACAAAGCCCTTAATCCTTATCCACCAAACGATATTTTTGATTTCCCTAACTGGAAAGGTTTTGACGAATACGTGGTAGAAATGAGTGGTGGTGGCAAGGTAACGTTGTTTACGTTCCCTACGGCGATTATCGATAGTACTGTTAAATATGAGTTGCAAGGACACTCTCTAATATTTAAAGCAGACGGAACAACACAGTTGCAAACTGTTCCTGCACAAACTGTTGCAAGACGGATATTTGGAGTTAAATAGGTTAGGGGGTGTGAAATGAATTTTACCGATGTACAAACGAATCTGCATGCTTTGACATGTAATGGTGGAGTAAAGCTAATAGGAGCTTCAATCCTTACTGGAGTTACTAGTTTTTTTAGCCACGAGTTTTTTATCTACTTTTTATACTTTGTTGTGCTAGTGATCCTAGACTTATTTACAAAACAGATTTCCTTATCTGCAAATTACCTTGCAAAGAAACGTGGAGTAGAAGTCGGCACAATTAGTTTAAAAGCAAAAGTGCTAGGTGTTGCCCCAGCTTTTAATGACGGGGCAATCAACAGTTTTTACATGAGAGATAAATTCTCAAAGAAACTTGTGACGTATCTATTAGTTGTTGGTAGTGCGTTCTTTACAGACTGTATGCTATGTGGGATTAAAGAGGACTTTATCTTCTTTAAACTAGCCGTAGCTTACCTTGCTGTAAGCGAACTATTGTCAGTACTAGAGAACCTAAGAGATTGTGGCAATGAGCGACTCGGGAAGTTAATCGAGCTCATTAATAAAAAGGTAGACAAAGTTTTATAAGGAGAACCCATGAAAGTATTTATCAACCCAGGGCATGCTCCAAACGGAGCCCCAGACCCTGGAGCCGTAAACCCAAAAACAAAAGACAGAGAATGCGATTATGTGTTAACTTGTGGTGAGATGCTACAAACTTTTTTGAACGATGTGGGCATCGAAACAATGATGCTACAATCCGATTCACTAAGTGAGATTTGTGAAACCTCTAATGAATGGATGGCAGATATATTTATCTCCTTACATTGCAACGCAAGTAATGAACATAATGCCCGTGGCACAGAAACATATTATCTCTCTCAACGTGGAAAAGAACTCGCAGAGAAGATTCAAGCTCAAATGGTAGACAGTGTTTACACATTAGATCGTGGAATCAAACCAGCGAGTTTTTTTGTACTCAGAAATACGAATGCAATTTCAGTTTTGATTGAGCTTGCATTTATTGATGAGCCGTCAGATTTATTTTTACTCCGTAATGATTTAGATGAATTGGCAAAAGCAATTGCTAGAGGAGTAACAGATTTTATTTAAATTCCACAGAAGAACAAAAAAGTCCTAGAGCTTTAGTAGAAAAGTTGATATTCTACGGAGTTCTAGGACTAATATGTATCGGAAGTTTATAAACTCGCTCACAAGCGAAAATAGAAAGTTTTAGAGGTGTTAGGAGTAAAAATGCATGAGAATCAGTGGAAAGATAGGTTATTTGCTTTTTGTTACATCGCTATCGCTGTGTTTATCTTGTGGAACTTCGCAAGCTATCTCGTCGGAACATATCATCATGACAAGACAACAGTTCAATCAATTAGAGAAGAACAACAACGAAGCATTGGAATTAATCAAAGAGTCACGCAAAGAGTTGGTGACATCGAGAGAACTATTAAACAAACAGAGCAATCAATTAGAGAAAGTGAAACAAGACTTGAACGAGCAGAAAGAATCCTTAGTGAAAGCAAACACATATTTGAAGATATACGAAGAGCAAACGAAACGGGAGAAGCAGAAACTGAAACGGCAGAGAAATAGCTTTGCATTTCTCCTAGCTGTAATTGGTACGGCATACATATTAAAATAACTCTTGACTTGGTAACATTTCTGTTGTAATATATAAACAACTGAAATGAGGTGACCAAATGTTAAGAGGAGTAATGACTATTAAAGAAGCATGCGAACTTTGGGGAGTAGAGTATAGAGCTCTAAAGGCTGCTTTGTTAGGTAGAGATGAAAGACCATCTAAATTTACGGAAGAAGAATGCGTAAAAAGTGGTAGCCATTGGTTAATCACAGAAGAAGCTATGACTCGAGTTTATGGCGAACGAAAAAAATAAAATAAAGTGCAGATGCCTATACGGGGATCTACACTAATTGACCACCACTTTTTGTGGTGGTCTTTTTTTATTTGAGTAGGGGGAAATTAAGGGGAACAAAAGGGGAAATATTTTTCCACAAAGGACTACAATACGGAAAGTGGGAAATGGGAAAAGCCTTGTAAAATAAGAAAGAGCTACAATGTGGAAATTGTAGCTCTCAGTATGTAAGGTTGGCGGAGATAATGAGTATAATCTTTGCGAGTGCGATAACAAAAGGTTATACAAACATACACTAGTTTAAAAAGGGGAATGAAAGGGGAAAATTTTTAGAGAAATTATTAAAACTTCTCTATGGCATCGGCGACTATATTTTTCATTTCGTTTGTAACATGTGTATATACAGACAATGTAGTTTGTGCTTCGTTGTGTCCCACTCGTTCCATGATTGCTTTTAACGGAACTCCATGCTCTGCCAACATAGAGATATGCGTATGTCGGAATGTGTGAGTGGAAACATGTTTATTAAATGTGATTCGTTTTAAAACCTTGTTGATAAAATGGACATCGTACGGCAATCCACCTTTGGTGATGAAGATATACTCTTCTAGCTTTGGTGGAACTAATTGATATTGAAGTTTTGCTTGATCTATGAAAAACTCAATAATCTCCACCGAGCGAGTGTTGAGTTGCACCTTACGAATACTATAAACATTCTTTGGCGACGTGCGTTCACCGAAAGCATTATATGTTCCGTTTACAGAGATGCATCTGTCTTTATAATCTTTGAATCGTAGAGCTAGTAACTCACCAATTCTAAGCCCCGTTAGGGATTGGAATTCTAGAATCATAGCTACAATTGGATTGATTTCTTTAACTTGTCTTAGTACTTCTGCAAGTTCGTTCTTGTCTAGGAACTTGTTATCTTTCGCTTGAACATCTTTCGCCGTTAGTGGTGGAGCCTTGAGCTCTATATCTTCTAACCACGAAGTGTTTTTAATGTAACCATTCTTTCGTGCATAGGTTAGTAATTGACGGATGAATGATAGCATTGCTTTAGCTTGCCCGAAAGAAGAGTTAACCACAGTGTGATTGATGTATCTCTGTACGAAGTTAGCATTAACCTCGGTAAGCGATGCACCTTGTGGCAACTCTCTTAGGAGTGCTTTGAGATAATACCTATTTGTGTTTAAGGTAATCTCTTTTACTCGGAGAGCTTTCTGTCCTAGAAAATCATTCGCTATCTCTTCTAATGGAATCTCTAGCTCATCTTTCGGCATAGTGCGTTTTGCTATTTTCTCGTTTAACAATCGCATAGCTTTATTGTATGCTTGCGAGCTATTGCTCTCCATGGTAACAGATACTTTTTTCCATTTGGACGAAGTAGGATCTCTATACTTCATTTCGTATTTAAACTTTTTATTGTCTAACTGAACGATATTCATAATTCAACCCTTTATAGTACTACATTAAAAGCAACAACTTTACCCATGATAACACTGCCCTCTTCGATTGGTTTAACCAATGGCAGATGCATCGGGTTATTACTTAATGGTTTCAACAGCAACCTATTATTCTTAGTGTCATAGAAAAACACTTTGAGATAAATCTCATTGCCATTAGAAACAAGTACGATGTCCTTGTCTTTTAAAGCATGTATAGGTGTACCACGTTTAACAGCGATAAGAGCTCCGTCGCCTAGAACTTTATCCATACTGTCGCCCGTTACATGCATAAACAAAATCTCTTTATCACCCATATAAATACCTAATGCGATATTTGGGACGGCTATTTTTTTATACCCTTCTTTGCGATGCATTATATCTTTAGGCGTAAGGGTTGTACTATATGGTATGTAATCGTATAAATCAACTGTACTAAATATTTCATTCATCTCAGCTTGTGTAAATTTTTCTTGGATAGCATTCTTTGGTTCACCATAAGAAGCTAACTCGTCAACTGTTATGTTAAGTGCTTTACAGATTGTTAAAATGTGATGCATAGATGATCCACCAATATTCTTTAAAATAGAATAGATGGTAGAGGATGGCATCCCAACAGTTTTAGCAAATTTATTGACACTGCCATAATTAGATTTTATACGTTGCCTTAGGAACTCTTCTCTTTTCATAATATCACCTCTTTCTGATAAATTTAGTGTATCGAAATATTGCTAAACAGTCAATTGAATAATCAAATCTTAACGGAAAATAATCATTTGTCGCATTAAAATATCACGAAATAAGAAAAAGTTGCCAATATTTTGTAAAAAAAGTCTTGACGAGATATTTTTAATTAGATATACTTAAGATGAAATAGCGAAATATTGTGAAGAAAGGAGAGGTGAAAATGCTATTTAGAAATTTAGAAGCAGAAAGAGTTAAAGCTGGATTGACTAAGTATGAATTCAGTAAAGAAGTGGGCATTCCTTACAACACTCTATCTCGAAAGTTGCATGGGAAAAGCGAATTTACACTTAGCGAATGTGTAAGAATTAAAAAGAAACTTGGCGTGGATATGCCATTGGACACATTGTTTGAATTTTTTTTATAAAAAATATCGATATTTTGCTAAAAATATAAAGCTGTATAGAACGAAATAAAATAAGTTCACTGAATATCGTGAAGAAATGATATGGAAACTTACTATATGGCTAAGACATTAAAGCATTGGATAAGGTGAAAGATATGGTTGATGAAATTATTACTAATCTTGTTAAAACCATAGTGAAAGAATACCTTGCCACAGAAGGTCGAAAGCAAATCGATGAATTATTAAGAGAACAAAAATTGTTGCCTGCACGTTTCGAACATGACGTGCCGAAGAAGTATGCATCGTGCAAACAGCTCTGCCAAATATTCGGCATCGGGAAAAGCAAAGTGTACAAGGATGTGCAGGCGATGGAATGCGATCCAAAATATTCAAAGTTTGTAAGGCAAACATCTTCTAAGTGTAAGGAGATTTCAGTGTACGGGTTTAACGAGTACCGAGAGGAAATGGCTAAGAAATATTTAAGGTGAAAGGAGAAACGAATGAAAACAAAACACATCTTGAAAGGATTACAATTTGGGTTTTACGGAATCGGCGTGGTAGCTGGATTGCTTGCCGTCGGAACTAGCGATGCCATACAGTACCAAACTACAATGTATGCATTCGCTACAACGTCGCTTGCATTTTTAGGAATGTCTTATTTAATGATGCGAATTAGCAACAGTTTTGAAAAAGTGTACAGAGATGCATGCCGATTCAAACAACAAAGAGATTACTTGTTAGGAGAGCATAGATGAAAAATGACATAAAAAAAAGAACCTCACTCAATGAGCGAGATTCCAACCAAAGACAGTATAACACGATTGATATAAAAAAGCTAGAGAAATTAATTGAAAGTACAGTTATTGATTTACTTGAATTACATAGAGCAGGATGCCAAATGAATTATGCTGCAAAGCAAAACATAGAAACGTTGTATGAACAAGCAGATTATACATTCGCAAACTTGCTAGATAGATGCCAACAAAGAATGAATTGTTTAGGCGTTATTGAAACAGAGGAGAACTAGAATGACTGGATATGAATTAGCAACTAACTATAAAGAATGCTTGGATGCATTACTTAATGAAGATGATGAGAGCACAACGGAAGCCTATCTTGAAACATTGAATATGTTAGAAGATTCTATCGAAGATAAAGCAGAGAACACTTGTCATGTAATCAAAGAATTAGAAAGACAAAGCGATTTCCTAGCGAGTGAGATTAAAAGATTACAAGCGATGAAGAAATCTATTGACGGGAACGCAAAGAGAGTAACAGAGATGCTCGACAATTGGTTAAAGGTTGCCGACATTGAGAAGTTGCAAACACCACATTATCGCATCGGCTATCGGAAATCTGTGCGTACAGTTATCCTCGATGAAAGCAAAGTGCCTAAACGATTTATTGTAATGACTCCGAAGATTAGTCTAACGGATGTTAAAGAGTATTTGAAAGAGCATAGCAAATGTAAGTTTGCAAGACTCGAAGAAACTAAAAATTTGAACATTAAATAAAAGGAGATTCCAACCATGAAACGCAGTGAAAGTATTGTTAACATTTCAAAAGCAATAGTCGATTTTCAAAAAGAAGTAAAGGATCCAAAGAGAGAAGCAAACAATCCTTTCTTCAAATCAAAGTATGTAACCATTGACAAGTTGTTTGCATCCGTTCGTCCACTCTTAGTTAAACATGGATTGAGTTATATCCAAGCCCCGACGAGTGATGACCATGGAAGAATCGGATGTGTCACTACACTCTTACATGAGAGTGGCGAGTTCATTGAGGGGGATATGTTTGTAATGACCCTTTCAAAGAATGACCCACAAGGTGCTGGGAGTGCAATAACTTATGCAAGACGTTATTCTTTATCTGCAATGCTAGGCGTTGCATGGGATGATGACGATGACGGAAACGTAGCAACTGACCCTGAGCGAGTTGAACAAGAAGCAAAGCAAAAGAAAGCAGCAAGACAAGCACCAAAAGAAAATAGCAAAGTAAAAGAAATCGGGCTCGCCGTGGCAAAAATAGCCAAGGAAAAGAACATCTCTAGCAATGAGATCCATGCCATGACAGCGAACTATGGTTGCACAAAATTTATAGAACTTAATGTAGAGCAAGCTCAGAAGATTTTAGAAGAGGTTCAGAAACGATGATGAAGTGGAAAGCTCGAGGAGTTAAATGGGAACATGGTTACATGATGATTCCATGTGAATATACCACCATGGACGAGAAGAAAGTGTACTCGATAGAGATTAAGGATTCAAGCAACCGACGGAGTCTTAATGCGAATGCGTATGCATGGGTGTTAATAGGAGAACTTGCAAAAGTGCTCCGTGTAACTCGTGAAGAAGTTTATCGGGATGCGATCCGACAAGTCGGAACGAGTGCTACGTTGTTAATCGATGAGAAAAAAGTAGATGACTTTGTAAAAAGATGGGGTATGAATGGGACTGGATGGTTCGCAGAACCATTCAATTATGCCCTAGGACACCCTGGTAAAGTTGTTGTAATGGTCTACTATGGCTCGAGTACTTACTCGAGCTCTGAGATGTCATTATTGATTGACCACTTAATCTTTGAATGCAAAGAGCAAGACATTGAAACAATGAACGAAACTGATTTAAAACAGATGCTGGATGCGTGGGGTAATTAGAAATGATAGACAAAATTCAATGGTTAATAGAAAAACTTGAAAACAAGAAACATGAAAAAGAAATGTTATACGCAGAACTCGATGCAGAATTGTCATGGTTCATTGATTTCTCTAGTGAAGTTATGCTCCCATCGGCTTGGGCTTCTAAGTCTAAGCATAAAGGAAAACTACCATTTGGGACAAGTCGAGTTAGAGTAATTAAATGGAAAGATGTAAACGTAACTGATGACGAATGGATAGATGAGATGTATGAAGAAGCGATAGAAGATTATGAAAGCGATAGAAGATTATGGAGAAAGTTTATGTTCACAGTCAAAAGAAGATTAAAAGGTAAAGCATTCCAACGTGAATTTATAAAGATGAAACCAATCATCGCCGAGAGAGATAACCATTGTTGCAGAGTATGTGGCGATAGAGCACAAGACATCCACCATATAATCTTTCGCTCACAAGGTGGGACGAACGATGCAGATAATCTAATCTGTTTATGCAGACGATGTCACGAAGCAGCACATGGCGTGGATGCTAAAAAAATAGCTAAGGAGTTGCAAGAGATCTTAAAAGAATAGGGGTGCCATGTGGAACGAAAAGACAAAGGGTTCTTAAAGACTGACAATGACCTCCTAGAAGAGTTAGGAGTAGCGAGTGCAGTAATCTATGGCATCATACGGGAAACATATCAGTTTTGGCAAAGCAAAGGAGAATTAATAGATGGTTATTGTTACTTGACTGAGCCGACTATTCAAAAACGTACTAAGCTAGGACAACGAGCACAAAAAGCTGCTGTCAAAGAACTAGAATTACATGGTTTGATTAAGCGAAAAGTATGTGGTATGCCAAGGCGACAATACTTTAAACTACTGAATTCTTCTCAGTCACTGCAAATGCAGTCACAAGTAACTGCAAATGATGTTACAAGTAACTGCAAAAGCAGTGACAAGGAACTGCAAATGCAGTCACAAGTAACTGCAAATGTATGCTTAAGTAAGACTAGAGATAAGACTAGAGAAATAATACTAGATGATAAGACTAGAGAAGAGAGAGGTAATTTTTATAGATACTTACAAAACTATGGAATGCTCTCTGCTTGGGATATAGATAAACTGAATGATTCCATTAATAAATATGGCATAGAGTGGTGCAAAGAAGCATTCGAAGTTGCTAAGCTACGAGGTCACACTAAATGGAGTTATGCCGATGGCATAGTTAATAACTGGGGGTATAAATATGGAAAAGCAGATAAGCCATGGGAACTTGAACGAGCAGAAAGAAAGTCTAGTTCCTATAACAGAAATTCTACAAGAAAAAATGACGGATCAGATGTCGATTGGGAAAACGAGCCCGACGAATTCGTGTGAACATCTGTATGATGAGCCGATAATGGTTGATACGTCTTTACCATTGAATGATTTGATGAGATACGGCATATATGAAAGGTACCAAGATATAACATTCAGAGAGATAGCTCGCCGTGGTGTACCACCTAAGTTAAAATCTGCCGTAGAAAGAGTAAGTGCGTACGCAAAGAACATTGAAGAGAATGTGAAACAAGGTAAAGGGCTAGTGCTCAAAGGTGGAGTCGGTACCTTAAAGACATCACTAGCTATTGCCGTGATGCGAGTGGCTCTGAATCGGTCAATGGATTGTTACTTTATACCGATGGTAAGTTTGCTAGATACATTACTATCTAATTCAGAGAACGGAAAACGTAGTGAGTTCGAAGATAAGATAAGAAACGTTGAGCTCTTAGTGTTGGATGACTTAGGAGCAGAGTACGAAAACAAATGGATTCTAGCCAAAGTAGATAGCATAATTACTGAAAGGTACAATCGCTTAAAGCCTACGATTATCACAACGAATAAAGATAACGAGGGATTTAAGAACAGTTATAACCAACGAATTCTAGACAGATTAGAGCATGCTAATGAATGGATCGTGTTCAAAGGAGAGAGCTTGCGATAAAAGGCGAAGAGATATGAATGCATGGACAGTACGAAAACATTGTGAACTAATAAAAGAAGTGATGAGTGCAATAGTTCGTTGCGAGGGCATGAGCTCAGATGAGTTTACTTGCTCCGAAATAGATGTGCACGGAGTAATCTTTAAAAAGTTTGAAGATGGTAGCGAGGGTGTGCGTGTAATAGCAACGATAAAGATAACTGATGCAGAGCATACAATTCTGTATGAGAATCAACAACTAGACTATATGTTGGAAGATTTAGACAAAGGGAATGAATGGATTGATAAGACGATCCATAAATATTTAAAAGGAGAAAAACGATGAGAGAATTTACAGTAGATGGATTTGTTGGCAAAGATGTGAGCGTTAAACATACAAGTGCAGGAGCTGTTGCAAACATTAATATTGCGATGAGTCGCAAGAGTAAAGAGGAATTTGTTTCTGATTGGTATACGATAGTTGCATTTGGCGACTTAGCAGAAGCTTGTGGATCTATTAAAAAGGGTGACAAAGTAATAGCCGTTGGACAGTTACAACAAAGTAAATGGATAGATAAAAACAATAATGAACGAGTAACAATGGAACTTATGGCAAGCGATATTGGAATTAGTGTGCGAGCGAAAAAAGATTCAAGCTCTAACTTTGATAACTTTGGCAACCAAGAAGAGATTCCATTCTAAGGAGAGAGCTATGCAAAAGTACAATG
>RCNH01000196.1_pt1 | contig 28422 bp, 24 predicted proteins | sample 2041161 | NCBI WGS metagenome assembly RCNH01 (sample SAMN09708215, study PRJNA481090) | Feces metagenome, whole genome shotgun sequencing project. | biome: feces | host: Leptonychotes weddellii | place: Antarctica: Sion Island | collected 2010-03-01 | reverse complement strand
TGTTTTTATTAAAGAAGGGATAGAAAATGAGAGAAGAAATTAATAAAATAGAAGAAGATCAAATAGAAAAAAATTTAAAAGAACTGTGTGTAAAAGTGAAAAGATGCTGCAGGAGACATGATTATAAAACCGGTGAAAAAATCGTTATAAATGCCATGGGAGAATATCCGGATGCGGCTCAGCCTCATAACCTGTATGGTGTTTTGTTGGAGAAGACAGGGCAGCATACAGCAGCTATGAGACATTTTAGGGCGGCATTGGCGTTAAATCCTTCCTATAGACCTGCAAATTATAATCTGGAGCAGTATGGGCAGATGCGGGTAGGAGGAAAACGATGTCAATACGGGGATGAATGGACAGTTCCGGTGAAAAGTTCATTTTGCCTTCGTCCGTAATTATAATTATTATATTGAAAGATAATCCAGACATGAGTGTTGCTGGCTGCGAGATTTGTAAATTTGTACAAATACCGTATGTCATCAGGAAATGTCTGGATATTTTTTATTTTATAGGTATTTCTCTGCATGGTAACAGATGCATTGTTCTTCCATTTTACAGAAGAATTCTATAACATAAGTGTAGTAGATTAAGAAATTGTTTGTTAGCTTTGTTTTAAACATAATGATAAACATTTCTTTTTTTGTAAAAGAAATAAACAGAAAGAAACAATGTCATAAATTCTGCGGCAGGTACTGCAAGCCATACCCCATTTACCCCAATTAAATAAGGAAGGAGTATGATATTAAGAACAATTAAGACAAAAGTTCGGACAAAGGAAATCAGAGCAGACACCTTTCCGTCTGAGAAAGCAGTAAACATAGAAGAAGAAAAAATGTTTATTCCTGCGAATATATAATTGATGGAAAAGAGGAAAAATCCTGTTTTCGCAATATTATAAGTATCTGTACCTGCCGGTGTAAAAATTTCTACAATTACAGGAGAGGATACAAGAGCTATACCGGTAATAATAACAGAAGAAATGCTGATAAAACCAATACAGATTTTAAATATTCGTTTCAGTAAAGAGAGATTTTGACTTCCGTGGTTATAGCTGATAACTGGTGCAACGCCCATGGAAAATCCCATATAGAGAGCATTAAACAAGAACTGTCCATATAGAACAATGGTGATTGCCGCAACACCCGGTTCGCCTAGAAAATTCAGCATAGTCACATTAAAAAGGTAAGTAACAATAGCACAGGAGAGGTTAGTAACCATTTCAGAAGAACCGTTAAAACAGCTTTCTCTTATTACCTCAAAACGAAACACCGGTTTTGTAATGTACAGGGAATGGCGGGTAAAAAAGAAATAAAAAAGGCCGATTACAGCAGGAATAAGTTGACCAATTCCTGTGGCAAGAGCAGCACCGGAAATTCCCATGTTGAAAGGTCCCATAAAGAGATAATCCAAGACCATATTTGCTATGCCGCCGCTTATGGTGAGTATCAGTCCAATAAGAGGTTTTCCGGCTGTGACAAAAAATGTCTGGAACATTATCTGGAGCATGGCAGCAGGAGCAAGAAACAGGGAAATACTTAAATAATCCACACAATAGGGCAGTAAAACATCGGTTGCACCTAAAGCACGAACAATAGGCTGAATAAAAATATTACCTAAAAGCAGGATAACAATACCAAAGAAAAAGCTGATGAAAACTAAGAATGAAAAATTTTCTCTTGCTTCCTTTTCTTTACCTTCTCCCAGTTTTTTTGCAATTAAGGCACTGCCTCCTGTAGAAAGCATGATACCTACAGCAAAAATAATACTGATAACAGGGTATACGATATTGGAGGCAGATAAAGCATCTGTTCCTAACAGTCTGGAAATAAAAATGCCGTCTATAATGGTATACAAAGACATGAAAATCATCATAATCATGGTGGGCAAAGCAAAACGAATAAGTGAAAAGAATTTAAAATCTTTTGTAATTGAATTTGACATACGAATAGCTCCTTGTAAAATTTTCTACAAAAGATATAATAAAGTATAGAGTAACCAGATAGTCAAGAGGAGCTTTGTTATGAATAAAAAAATGTATTTCAGTACAGGAGAATTTGCAAAACTAGCAGGAGTGTCTAAGCATACTTTATTTTATTATGATGAAATTGGACTATTTTCTCCGGAGATTAAGAATAAAGAAAATGGTTACCGCTATTATTCTGCAGCCCAGTTAGAGGTGCTGGATGTTATTTATACACTGCGGGAGCTGGATATGACATTAAAAGAAATTCAAATTTATATGAAAAACAGGACACCAAAGCAATTTTTAGAGCTTTTCCAATATGAAGAAAAGCTTATCAGTGAGAGAATTAAGCATTTAAGAGCAGTGAAAAGCTGGATAGTAGAAAAGAGTCGATTGATAGAGGAAAATCTGAAAAAAGATTTAGATGAGATTGCAGTATGTCAGGTACCGGAGTGTTATTTGATAGAAGCTCGTGTGAAGGAAAATGATGACAGAGTGTGGGCAAAGGAAATTGGAAAACTTTGGGATTATTGCATGGAACATGATATCAAAAGTCCTTATCCTATAGGGTATCGCCAGGAAAAAGAAGATATAGAGAGAGGAATTTTTGATAATTACCATGTTTTTTATCAAATGCTGGATACAAAACCGAAAAAGGTAGAATATACAACGAGACCGGAAGGAAGTTATTTGTGTGCTTATCATAAGGGAAGCTGGAAAAATATTGGGGAAACATATTCAAGAATGCTGTGTTATGCACAGAAACATAAACTGGTATTGGATAAATATTTTTATGAAGACGGAGTACTAGACAGTCTGACGGTTCAGGAAGAAAAAGATTATGTATGCAGGATAAGCTGTAAAGTGAAAGAAGCAATAACTAATCTGTAAAATAAACTGATTGCTGCCGGGAAACGATATGAGAAAAAGTCAAAAGAAAGCTGGTAAGTCCTTTTCTTGTCTGCTATACTGTATTTTATAGAATTCTTCTGCAAAGAAGAGGGAAATAACATGAATAATGTAGAACTTTCCGGTAGCTACATGATTTTTTTCTGTGACTTTGATCCCTTTAATAATGAAAGGATTTTATCAGAACAAAGGGGAACTTTAATTTCTGTAAGTTCATTTACTTTTTTTGTAGTTATGATTGTTTTATCTGCATGGATGGGATGGATTATGGGATGATTTTATGGTAGTATAGGTACATATACGATAAAGAAAGAAGAGGACATAAAATATGAAAATTGCAGTAACTTATGATAATGGAAACATATTTCAGCATTTTGGAAAAACAGAATTTTTCAAATTATATGAAGTAGAGAACAATCAGGTGATTTCCAGTGAAGTAATCAGTTCTAATGGTGCAGGTCATGGTGCACTGGCAGAACTCCTTTCCAATCAGTCTGTAGATGTATTAATTTGCGGCGGTATTGGCGGCGGAGCACAGACTGCTCTTGCTGATGCAGGTGTTGCATTATGTTCCGGAATACAGGGTGATGTAGATCAGGCAGTGGAAGCTTATTTGAAAGGTGAATTAGTATCTGCAGGAGTAAATTGTGATCATCATCACGAGGAAGGACATAGTTGCGGAAGTCATGAAGATGGACATTCTTGTGGTGGAAACTGCGGCGGTTCTTGTGGAGAACATGTTCATTTGACAGGTCGCAATGTGGGTAAGACTTGTCGTACTCATTACAGAGGAACATTTAACGATGGAACACAGTTTGATTCCTCTTATGATCGCGGCGAACCGCTGGAATTTATTTGCGGAGTGGGACAGATGATCAGAGGTTTTGATGCAGCTGTAGCAGATATGGAAGTAGGACAGACTGTCAATGTACATTTAATGCCAGAGGAAGCTTATGGTATGCCGGATCCTGATGCTGTTTTTACTCTTGAAATCGCACAGCTTCCTGGTTCTGAAGAGCTGGAAGCCGGTCAGCGTGTTTACCTGACAAACCAGTTAGGACAGCCATTCCCTGTTGTTGTTGTGGAAAAAGGGGAGACAACGATTACTTTTGATGCAAACCATGAAATGGCAGGAAAAGAACTGAATTTCAGCATTGAATTAGTTGAAGTAAAATAAAATCGAGATAAAAAATACCTTTTAACGTGAATGCAGAGCGCAATCGTTAAAAGGTATTTTTAATATTTGTTGTTATACCGGAATATTTTTCTTCCTTAATTTTCGGATATATCTTACCAGTAGGATAATACAAATAAGATCTATGACTACAACAGCAATAATGGACTGCATACCATAGTAAATGCCGGCAGTTTCTGCGATTTTACCGATAATGGACGGCATGATAATTGCGCCCAGACTGGCAATGGTTAAAATAAAGCTCCATGCCAGAGTGTATTTCTGAATAATGCTTCCTGCAAAAGATACAGTTGTAGGATAAAGTCCCGCCATACTAAATCCAAATCCCATAATACCTATGAGGATAAGCGGCGTTGTAGAGCTGAACAATAATAAAATCAGAAATAGCACCAGACCAAATCCCATGCAGAGAAGCAGCCATTCTTTATGGATTTTTGTAGAAAGCCATGCAGTCAGAAGTCTTCCGGCTAAAATCATAATCCATAAAACACTGGCAGTGGCCTGAGAGAGGGACTGCGGTAACAATCCGGTGTCTTTAAAATAAGTAATCATCCAGCCGATAACACCCTGCTCCGCACATAAGTAGAAGAACATTGTCAGAGTACAGAGATAAAACAGAGGTTCTTTAAAAAAGGCAAAGCTGGAAACGGTGTCTTCCTGTGTTCCTGTTGTAGAATTTTCAGAAATGGGAATAATAAAATACATAATCCAGCTTAAAATTCCCATAATCAACATGAAATAACAGGCGTAAATCCAGTTGTCAGGATTGCTTTTTGTAAGGGCAATGAGGAGCAGCGGGAAAGTAAATGCACCGATGGCAAACATTGCATGAAGTCCATTTAAAAGAGAAGCTTTCCCAGGAGCTAATTCATTGATGGAATGGTTGCAAAAGTTACTGGTAGCACCTCGTGCCATACCTGTTAAGAAAAAGGAAAGTGCCAGCAAATAATTATTATCGAAAAAGATAATAATCAAAAAGGAAAGAGCAAAGAAAGCATTGAATAAAAGAATGCTTTTTTTTCTGCCCAGAAAAGCCGGCAATGCACCGGAGGCAAAGCTGGAAATCAGATTTCCTACGGAGTGAAGACTGACTATCATACCGCAAAAGGCGTAGTCCAGTCCTCGGGCATCTCTGATATAAGGCAAGAGAGAGCCGATGGATAATGCGAGCATACCGTTAATGATAAAAACACCGTAGCTGCATAAAAGTTGTTTGTTTTGAGTTTTACTACTGAACAATGGTATAAAATTCCTTTCTTTAAAAATACAAAATCCCATATAGTCTAAAGCAAGAATAGAAGTTTGTAAAGAGATGTATGTAGTTTCGTTCATAAATTTTTTATAATTGATTAGCACTCGATGCTTGACGTGGCTAGTAATTAGTGTTATAGTAGCAATAGAACAAAGAAATTAGCATAAATGGAGGGATTTTTTATGAATATCAGTAAATTTACGCAGAAATCACTTCAGGCTGTTCAAGATTTAGAAAAAACTGCTTATGAATTTGGCAATCAGGAAGTCGAACAGGAGCATTTGTTATACAATTTATTAAAGCAGGAGGACAGTCTGATTTTAAAACTTATTGAGAAAATGGAAATTCAAAAAGAACATTTTCTTAATAGAGTGGAACAGGCTTTAAATGCAAGGACAAAGGTATCAGGAGGACAGCCATATATTGGACAATACTTAAATAAAGCTCTGGTAACTGCTGAGGACGAAGCGAGAAATATGGGGGATGAATACGTCTCTGTAGAGCATCTGTTTTTGGCGCTTCTTAATAATTCCAGTCCTTCTATGAAGAAAATATGGAATGAGTATGGTATTACCAGAGAGCGTTTTTTACAGGCTCTTAGTACAGTCAGAGGAAACCAGAGAGTTACCACGGATAATCCGGAAGTTACCTATGATACACTGAATAAATACGGACAGGATTTAGTGGAAAAAGCAAGAGAACAGAAGCTGGATCCCGTAATTGGAAGGGATGCGGAAATTCGTAATGTAATCCGTATTCTTTCTAGAAAGACGAAGAACAATCCAGTGCTTATTGGTGAGCCGGGTGTTGGTAAAACAGCAGCCGTAGAAGGACTGGCACAGCGTATTGTTCAAGGTGATGTGCCGGAAGGATTAAAAGATAAGAAGATATTTGCTTTGGATATGGGAGCTTTAGTTGCAGGGGCAAAATATCGCGGTGAATTTGAGGAAAGATTAAAGGCTGTTTTGGAAGAAGTACGAAAGAGTGAAGGTCAGATTATTCTCTTTATTGATGAACTTCATTTGATTGTGGGCGCAGGAAAAACAGATGGAGCCATGGATGCAGGTAATATGTTAAAACCAATGCTGGCAAGAGGTGAATTGCATTGTATTGGTGCAACAACTCTTGATGAGTACCGTCAGTATATTGAAAAAGATGCTGCTTTGGAGAGAAGATTTCAACCTGTAACCGTAGATGAGCCTACTGTGGAAGATACCATTTCTATTCTGAGAGGCTTAAAAGAACGCTATGAAGTGTTCCATGGTGTAAAGATTACAGACAGTGCTTTAGTTGCGGCAGCTACGCTTTCTGACAGATATATCAGCGATCGTTTTCTTCCGGATAAGGCTATTGACTTGGTAGATGAAGCCTGTGCACTGATTAAAACAGAGCTGGATTCCATGCCTACGGAATTGGATGAAATGCGAAGAAAAATCATGCAGATGGAGATTGAAGAAGCTGCACTGAAAAAAGAAAATGACAGGTTAAGTCAGGATCGTCTGGTTGATTTACAGAAGGAAATGGCAGAATTAAGAGATAGTTTTAATACGCAGAAAGCACAGTGGGATAATGAAAAATCTACAGTAGAACGTCTTCAGAAGCTCCGAGAGCAGATTGAAGATATGAATAATAGAATTCAGAAAGCACAGAGAAATTATGATTTGGATGAAGCTGCAAAACTTCAGTATGGAGAACTTCCTAAGCTGCAAAAGCAGTTACAGGCGGAGGAAGAAAAAGTAAAAAATCAGGATTTATCTCTGGTTCATGAAAGTGTTACAGATGAAGAGATTGCCAGAATTATTTCCCGTTGGACCGGTATTCCTGTGGCAAAATTGACAGAGGGTGAGAGGAGTAAAATCCTGCATCTGGAAGACGAGCTGCATAAACGTGTTATTGGGCAGGACGAAGGAGTAACAAAGGTTACAGATGCAATTATCCGTTCAAAAGCAGGTATTAAAGACCCTACAAAACCTATCGGTTCTTTTCTGTTCTTAGGACCTACCGGTGTCGGTAAGACGGAACTTGCCAAGACTTTGGCAGCAACGCTTTTTGATGATGAGCAGAACATGGTTCGTATTGATATGAGTGAATATATGGAGAAATATTCTGTATCCAGACTAATTGGAGCGCCTCCGGGATATGTAGGATATGAAGAAGGCGGACAGCTTACAGAAGCGGTACGCAGAAAACCTTATTCCGTAGTTCTTTTTGATGAGATTGAAAAAGCACATCCTGATGTGTTTAATGTGCTTTTACAGGTGCTGGATGATGGACGTATTACGGATTCTCAGGGTAGAACTGTAGACTTTAAAAATACGATTTTAATTATGACTTCAAACATCGGTTCTCCATATTTGCTGGAGGGAATTGAAGAAAATGGTGAGATTAAGCAGGAGGCACGAGAGGCTGTTGAGCGTGATTTAAGAGCGCATTTCAGACCGGAATTTTTAAACCGTCTGGATGAAATGATTATGTTCAAACCGCTGACAAAAGAGAATATCGGAGGTATTGTGGAACTCCTTATGGCGGATTTAAATAAGAGATTAAAAGATCAGGAGTTGTCTATAGAATTGACAAAAGCTGCAAAAGATTATATTATTGAGGGCGGATATGATCCTGTCTATGGTGCCCGCCCGTTGAAAAGATATGTACAGAAATATGTGGAAACTTTAACAGCGAAGTTAATTCTTGCGGGAAATATAAGTGCCGGCAGCAGGATTGTCATTGATGTAGAAAACGATGAATTAGTTGCTCATGAAAAGTACGTAGAGTAAAGGAGAAGTGCAATGATACCGAAAGATCCTGTAATGCTTTTAAGCTATGTAAATACACAGCTTCGAGATTTTTATCCTTCTTTTGAAGGCTTATGTGAAGATAAAGGATTGAATGCAGAGGAAATTCAGATGAAGCTGTCAGGAATTGACTATGTCTATGATTTAGAGAGAAATCAATTTGTTTAAAAGTTTTATTTGGGGTTGACACAGCAGTATAAGAAATATGATGAGAAAAATCGGTAGGTGAGCTTACCACAGGGATTTTGGAAAACTAAGGCAATTCAGAATTAGCCAGAATCGGCTAAGGACAGTTGGTATGTAGGATAGGTGCAGTTCGTTTGGACTGCACCATTTTCTGTTTTTAAGCGGTTTTACCGGCGTTCTGACCGTTTTCTATATTGTGCCATAGAGTGCTAGCTTGTACTTGCAGCCTTCTTGGCATTCTGCATTGCATTTTATCTACGGAAGACAGAGGATTTTACCGGAATTTACAGCAGCAGTGTTACTGTTTTTATTCATCCCAGCCTTCGTAAAAGCGGATATTTACGGAAATATTTCTTACAATATCGCCTTCCTTTAAGTTCATATCGCTGACATCTGAAACAGAGGGCAATGAACAGTCCTCTTCAGAAAGTTCAAGACTAATCCAGTTGTAAGCAGCTTCATTGGCATCATCAACTGCATCTTCTAATGTATCACCCTTTGCATAGCAACATTCTAGATCAGGAAAATATCCCTGATAACTTCCATCATTTGTTTTGCTGAAAACAGCAGGATATATAAACTTCATAATAATCTCCCTTCTAATTTAAAAACAAGATAAGAAAAGTATATAACAAAAAAGAATAGGATACAACAATAGAATTCCTCTGTGTTTTTGGGGATTTTGCCTGAAACGGTATTGAAATGCATTATAACATGATACACATAGTGCTTCAACTGTTGCAAGGTGTTTCAGTTCATGATAGTATAAAGAGATTAGGAAAGGTAAAGGAGAACAGAAATGAGTTCTTATGAAAGTTTTGCCAGTGTGTATGATATGTTCATGGACAACATTCCATACAGAGAATGGTGCAGATATTTAATCGGTCTGTTGCAGGAATATGGTGTACAGGATGGATTGGTTTTAGAATTGGGATGTGGTACAGGTAAAGCCACAAGACTTTTGTCAAGAGCAGGCTATGATATGATAGGAATTGATAATTCTCCCGATATGCTGGAAGTTGCTCTTGAAAAAGAAGGAAAGACGAAGGAAAATATTTTGTACCTCTTACAGGATATGCGTTCCTTTGAATTATATGGAACAGTGCGTGCCATAGTTTCTATGTGTGATAGCATAAATTATATTATTGAGCCAGATGATTTGCTTAAAGTATTTAAATTAGTCAATAATTATCTTGATCCTGGCGGAATATTTATCTTTGATATGAATACCAAATATAAATATGAAGAAATTTTAGGCGAGTGTACCATTGCAGAAAACAGAGACACAGCCAGCTTTATCTGGGATAATTATTATGATTGTGAAGAGCAGATAAACGAATATGATTTAACGTTGTTTATTCCGGAGGAAGAAGCAGGAAGAAATATGTACAGGAAGTACGAGGAAATTCATTATCAGAGAGCTTATGATATAGAAGAAGTAAAAACTCTTCTTGCAAAGGCAGGTATGGAGTTTGTAGCTGTGTACGACGCCTTTACTCACCGACCGCCGAGAGCAGTCAGCGAGAGAGTGTACATAATAGCGAGAGAAAAAGGGAAAAAGAGACAACAGGAGAAATAGAAGTATGAAAGATTATATTGTAAGAGCTACCGCAGCAAACAGCCAAATTCGTGCATTTGCTGCTACAACAAGAGAGATGGTAGAGTTTGCCAGAGCAGCACATAATACCAGTCCGGTTGCAACTGCCGCATTGGGGCGTCTTTTAACAGCAGGTTCTATGATGGGCGTTATGATGAAAGGTGAGAAAGACCTTTTGACTTTACAGGTAAAAGCAGGAGGCCCGTTAAATGGAATGACGGTGACCGCAGACTCAAAAGGAAATGTAAAGGGCTATGTGGGAAATCCAAACGTGGTTATTCATGCTAATGAAAAAGGAAAATTAGACGTTGCTGGCGCTGTAGGTGTAGGTTTTATGAATGTCATTAAAGATATGGGATTAAAAGAACCTTATGTAGGGCAGACTGTTTTACAGACCAGTGAAATTGCAGAGGATTTAACTTATTATTTTGCAACCAGTGAACAGGTTCCTTCTTCTGTAGGATTGGGTGTTCTTATGGAAAAGGACAATACAGTGAAACAGGCAGGAGGCTTTATCATTCAGCTTATGCCGTTTACAGAAGAAGCGGTAATTGAGAAACTGGAAGAAAATCTGAAAAATGTAACTTCTGTAACAGAACTGCTGGAGAAAGGCCATACACCGGAAAGCCTTCTGGAAACACTTCTTGCAGGGTTTGATTTGGAAATTAACGAAAAAATACCTACTCAATTCCACTGTAACTGTACAAAAGAGAGAGTAGAAAAAGCATTGATCAGTATTGGAAGAAAAGAAATTCAGGAGCTGATTGACGAAGGAAAAGAAATTGAAATGAATTGTCATTTCTGCAACAAGAATTATATTTTTACTGTGGAAGAACTGAAGAATATTTTAAAAGCGTGCAGAAAATAAAAAGAAGCAGGAAAGGTGTGGTAAGTAATGAAGGATGGTTTCATAAAAGTAGCAGCAGCAACGCCACAAATCGAAGTGGCAGATTGCATCCATAACACACAGGAAATTATTAAAAAAGCAAAAGAAATGAGTGCGGCGGGGGCTGGAATTCTGGTATTTCCTGAGCTGTGTATTACAGGCTATACCTGCCAGGATTTATTTTTTAATGAAACTTTATTACAGTCGGCAAAGAAACAGCTTTTGGTTGCGGCAGAGGAATTAAAAGACACAGAAGGACTTATTTTTGTAGGACTTCCTTTGGAATATAATGGTAAGCTTTATAATACAGCAGCAGCAATTAACAGAGGGGAAATTCTGGGAATTATTCCAAAACACAGCATTCCCAATTATGGTGAGTTTTACGAGGCACGGTATTTTACTTCCGGCAGAGATATCGAAGGAGAGATAAAGCTGGGAGATAAAATGGTTCCTTTCGGAAGTAAGGTGTTGTTTGAATGTGAAGAAATGCCGCAGCTTTGTGTTGCAGCAGAAATTTGTGAAGACGTATGGACACCTGCATCACCGGGATTGTTTCATGCCATGGCAGGAGCCAATGTAATTGTAAATTTATCTGCCAGTGATGAAATTGCAGGAAAATCTGAATACCGCAGAGAACTGATTAAAGGTCAGTCTGCAAGACTTTTATGCGGATATGTGTATGCTACTGCAGGTAACGGAGAGTCCACACAGGATTTGGTTTTCGGAGGGCAGAATTTAATCTGTGAAAACGGAAGCCTTCTTGCAGAGGCACAGTTATTTAAAAATGAAACTGTTTATGCAGTTTTGGATATTCAGAAGCTTCGTGGGGAGAGAAGAAGAATTTCCACATGGCTGGAGGAAAAGGGAGAGAAACATCTTCATATTGGCTTTCATTTGCCAATAGAAGAAACTGAGCTTCAAAATAATTTTGCAAAAAATCCTTTTGTGCCGGATTGTGCTGTGGAAAGAGCAAAACGATGCGAGGAAATTCTCACTATACAGGCAATGGGACTGAAAAAGAGAATGGAGCATACAGGATGCAAATCTGCTGTTTTGGGGATTTCAGGAGGTCTTGACTCTACCCTTGCACTTCTTGTTACGGCAAGAGCCATGGACTTTATGGGGCTGGACAGAAAGAACATTACTGCAGTGACAATGCCATGTTTTGGAACTACAGACAGAACTTATACAAATGCCTGCGAGCTTACTAAACGTCTGGGTGCAGAGCTTTTGGAGGTTGATATTAAAAAGGCTGTTCTGCAGCATTTTGAAGATATTGGTCATGATTATAATGTTCATGATGTTACCTTTGAAAACGCACAGGCAAGAGAGAGAACACAGGTAATTATGGATATTGCCAACCAGCAGGGAGGCATGGTAATCGGAACAGGAGATTTCTCAGAACTGGCACTTGGATGGGCAACTTACAACGGAGACCACATGTCTATGTACGGTGTCAATGCAGGTGTACCGAAAACCATGGTGCGCCACTTAGTTTGTCATTATGCAGATACCTGTAAAGAAGAGAAACTTGCAGAGATTTTAAGAGATGTTTTAGATACACCGGTGAGCCCGGAATTGTTGCCGCCAAAAGAAGGCGAGATTGCACAGAAGACAGAGGATTTAGTAGGACCATATGAACTCCACGACTTTTTCCTTTACTATATGCTGCGCTTCCACTTTTCACCTTCTAAGATTTATCGTATTGCAAAGAAAACCTTTGCCGGAATTTATACAGAAGAAGAAATTTTAAAATGGATGAGAAAGTGCTATTGGAGATTTTTCTCACAGCAGTTTAAGCGTTCCTGTCTGCCGGATGGACCAAAGGTAGGAAGTATATCTGTTTCACCAAGAGGAGATTTGCGTATGCCAAGTGATGCCTGCGTGAGAATTTGGATGGATGAAATAGAGAGGCTGTAAGCAAAGAGGAGATGAAATGAAGGCCGTTGTTTATAAGGAAAAGGGAAAGATTGCTGTAGAAGAGCGACCATATCCTTTGTTGGAAAGGGATACAGATGCTATTATAAAAGTTACTCTGACAACAATTTGTTCCAGTGATATTCATATTAAGCATGGGACAGTACCAAGAGCAGTGCCGGAGACTATATTGGGACATGAATTTGTAGGTGTTGTAGAAGAAGTAGGAAAGTGCGTTAAGAAGGTAAAAAAAGGTGACAGAGTAGCAGTCAATGTGGAAACTTTTTGCGGAGAATGTTTTTATTGTCGTCAGGGTTTTGTAAATAACTGTACAGACCAGCACGGAGGCTGGGCTTTAGGATGTAGAATTGATGGTGGGCAGACACAGTATGTAAGAGTGCCTTTTGCCGATAACGGATTGACGAAAATTCCGGATCAAGTTACTGATGAGCAGGCTTTATTCGTAGGTGATATTTTATCTACTGGATATTGGGCGGCGAAAATAGGAGAGCTCAAACCGGCAGATACCATTGCTGTATTAGGAGCTGGTCCTACGGGATTGTGTACGATGATGTGCGCCCGTCTTTATAGTCCGGCTAAAATCATTGCCTTAGATACAGATGAAAGCAGATTGGAGTTTGCATACAAAAAGGGATTGGCAGATATTGTGTTAAATCCAGCGGCTATGTCTGAAGAGGAAATGTCAGATAAAGTAAGAAGAGAAAGCAATGAAAGAGGTGCGGATGTTGTCTTTGAAGTGGCAGGGGGAAAAGATACCTTTCAGACAGCATGGAAAATTGCCCGTCCTAATGCAAATGTGGTAATAGTGGCAATGTATGAGGAAAATCAGAGTATGCCGCTGCCGCTTATGTATGGGAAAAATCTCACCTTTAAGACAGGTGGGGTAGATGGCAGTGACTGCGAGAAAATTATGGAATTGATTGAAGCGGGAAGATTAGACGCAAGCTGTTTGATTACTCATCGAACAACTTTTGATAAGATTTTAGAAGCTTATGATGTGTTTGAAGGAAAAAAAGACGGTGTAATAAAATATGCAGTAAAAGTAAATTAGAAATTTAGGGGCTGTGATGAAAACAGCCCCTCTTTTCAATTTTTTCTCGCTTTGTTTAAGGCACTGTTAATGGCTTCTAAAAGTAGCATAGAGGTATACTTATTTTCCTCAGAATATGTAATGTTTTCTGTGGATTGCGTAGCGTAAATCTGGTTAGAGAGTGCATCAAGGGCAGGCTCTACCAGAGGATACATGGCAGTGGTGGTTTCGCTGAGATTGACAAGAGAAATAGAATTGATGTGGTTTTCATCTACTGTGACTTCCACATCAAAAGTATTATCATTTAATGTAATAGGGCTGGTATAAACACCTGCATGATATATAGCATCTGCACTGGCAGGATTTGCATTTTTATTTTTTCCAAACATTAAAAAAAGCAAAACGGCCAGTACAGCGGCCAAAACTACAAAAATTCCGGTATAAATAATTTCCTTTGTATGTAAAACGACAATTTTGGTTTTTGAACTCATGACTGCACCTCCCATATTCCTTTTTATAGCATATTACAGAAACAAGAAAAATATACCTGATAATTTCAACTGCTTTCATTGGAATTTAAAAGAAATTCATGATAAAATGAACAGCGAAAGGAGAAAGGAAACATATAATGAACATAAAAAAACAATATAAAGGAATTTTCTATATTATCTTATCTGCATTTTGCTTTTCTCTTATGGATATGTTTGTCCGTATGTCAGGGGATTTACCCTCTATACAGAAAAGCTTTTTTAGAAATGCTGTGGCAGCTGTTTTCGGCTGTATTTTAGTGCTAAAAGACAAGGACAGCTTTCAGTGGAAGAAAGGAAGCGGGAAATATCTGATTTTGCGCTCAATGTTTGGAACACTGGGGATTTTATGTAATTTCTATGCTATTGACCATCTGGATTTGGCAGATGCATCTATGCTGAATAAAATGTCCCCGTTTTTTGTAGTAATTTTCAGCTTTTTACTTTTAAAAGAAAAAGTTACAATCGTACAGACACTTTTAGTTATCGGTGCTTTTTTCGGAAGTCTGTTTGTAGTAAAACCTACTGTTTCCAATCTGGATTTAGTACCGTCTTTAATCGGACTTTTAGGTGGGCTTGGTGCAGGTGCAGCTTATACTATGGTGCGAAAATTGGGAACCATAAGAGTAAAAGGACCGTTTATCGTATTTTTCTTTTCTACATTTTCCTGTGTGGTAACCTTGCCTTGGCTGATTTTTGCTTATCATGCCATGACTGTTGCACAGGTTGTTATTTTGTTGATGGCAGGGCTTTGTGCAGCAGGAGGGCAGTTTGCTATTACGGCAGCTTATTGTTATGCGCCGGCAAGTGAAATATCAATTTACGATTATACAAAAGTTATTTTTTCTATGATTTTAGGATTTGTTATGTTTAAACAGCTTCCTGATTTTTACAGCTGGGTTGGATATATCATCATCTGTTTGATGGCGGTTCTTATGTTTTTCTACAATAAAAGGAGAGATGCAAGATGAAGTATAAATTATTAGTATTGGATATTGATGGGACAGTAACTAATTCCAAAAAGCAGGTTACAGAAAAAACAAGAAAGGCAATTTTAGATTTGCAGAAAAGAGGAATTCCGGTGGCGATTGCCTCAGGAAGACCGCCGCAAGGAGTGTATTCTATTGCAAAAATACTGGAATTTGATAAATTCGGAAGCTATATTATGCCTTTTAACGGAGCAAGAATTATTAACTTTAAAACTATGGAGTGCATTTATTCCAAGACACTTCCGTTGCATCTTCCCGTAAGATTGTGTCAGGATGCGTTAGAAAATGGAATGGGTATTATTACTTACTGTGAAGATGAAATTATTGCAGGTACAAAGCCTGACAAATATATGGACATTGAGGCAAAAATTACAGGTCTTCCGATTGTATATCATGAAGATTTCAGAAATTATGTGGATTTCCCTGTGAATAAATGTCTTATGACAGGAGAACCACAGGATTTAGAAGCATTAGAGCCTGTATTTGCAAAGAAATATTTTCACGAAGCACAGATTTTCCGTTCAGAGCCATATTTTCTGGAAGCTACACCGAAAAATGTGGATAAAGCATATTGCTTGAAACATCTTTTGGGGATTTTAGGTATTGAGAGAGAAGAAATGGTATGCTGCGGAGATGGGTTTAATGATATTTCCATGGTGCAGTTTGCCGGTCTCGGTGTTGCAATGGCGAATGCACAGGATAAGGTCAAGGCAGTGGCAGATTATGTTACAGTCTGTGACAATGACCATGACGGAATTGCGGAGGTTATTGAAAAGTTCTTTTAAGAGCAACAGGAGGTTTTTATGGCATTACAATTTATTTTCGGCGGAGCAGGTGCAGGAAAGTCTCATTATATTTATAACAATATCATACAGCAGTCCATAGAAAATCCCGGAAAACAGTATCTGATTTTAGTGCCAGAGCAGTTTACCATGCAGACGCAAAAGGAGCTTGTCACTATGCATCCCAGAAAGGGAATTCGAAACATAGATGTGTTAAGTTTTGAGCGTCTGGCATTTCGTGTGCTTACGGAAATGGGAGAGAGCCAGAGAACACTTTTAGAGGAAACAGGAAAGAGCATGGTGCTTAGGAGAGTTGCTCAGGAAAAGAAAAAAGAGCTGAAAATATTGGGTGCAAAAATGGACAAGCAGGGCTATGTTTCCCAGATGAAATCCATGGTATCAGAGTTGCGCCAGTACGAGATTTCCACAGAGGATTTAGAAGATATTCTGGAGGATTTGTCATCTTCCCCGGAGTTGTATTATAAATTGCAGGATATAAAAACTTTATATCAGGGATTTTTTGACTATCTGGAAGGCAGTTTTATCACGCAGGAGGAAGTTTTAGATGCTATGGGAAGGGTGGCTCCCCTGTCTAAGAAATTAAAAGACAGTGTACTTGTCCTAGATGGATATACGGGTTTTACACCCATTCAGATGCAGCTTTTAGAAACTCTTCTGGGTATTTGTGAGCAGATTTATGTGACAATTACCATTGCACAGGAAGAAGATCCTTACAAAACGGGCAGCCCTCATGAATTATTTTATCTGAGTAAACAGACAGTGGGAAGTCTTTGCAAAATTGCAAGGGAGAAGAAAATCGTCTGGAATGAATATTGGATACCGGAAGGAAAAGATACCTATCAGGGAAGATTTGCAGACAATCCGCCTATGGCTTTTCTGGAAAAAAATATTTTCCGATACAGAAAGAAACAATATGCAAAACCACAGGATGCAGTTCAAATTTACGGGGCACAAAATCCTGCAAGCGAAATGGAAATGACAGCAGGACAAATCCGCCGTCTTGTAAGAACAGAGGGATATCGTTACAGAGATTTTGCAGTGATTACCGGAGATATGCAGGTGTATGCACCAGTAGCATCAAGAGCTTTTGCCAGATATGAAATCCCCTGTTTTATTGATGAAAAGCATTCCGTATTTCTCAATCCTTTTGTGGAGTATCTGCGGGCAGCCGTAGATATGATTGTGGAAAACTTCAGCTATGAAAGTGTATTTCGTATGTTGCGATGTGGGTTGAGTGATATTTCTACAGAGGAAGCAGACCGGTTGGAAAATTATGTTATTGCCATGGGAATTCGAGGTTTTTCCCGCTGGCAGCAGGAGTGGGTGAGATGTTATAGAGGAGAAAATCCTGAGGAATGTGTACAGATTGATAAGATAAGGGCAGGTCTTGTGGAAAAATGGGAGCCGTTTTATAAGAAAATGAAGACACCGGATGCCTCTGTAAGAACGTATACAGAAGCTTTGTACCAGTATGTAGCTGCCAATAAAATTCAGGAAAAATTAGAAGCATATACAAAGAGTTTCGAAGCAGAGGGAAATCTCTCTCTGGTAAAGGAATACAGCCAGATTTATGAAATTGTCATGAATTTGCTAGATAAGTTGGTGGAAATACTGGGATATAAAAAGGTCCGTGTTCGAGAGTTTAAAGAGATTTTAGAGGCAGGACTTTCCGAAGCAAAAGTAGGTATTATTCCTCCGGCTTACGACCAGGTTTTGGTCGGAGACATGGAGAGAACACGATTAAAAGACATTAAAATTGTATTTTTTGTAGGTGTAAATGAAGGGAAAATCCCCAAGGAGCAGCAGGTAGGGAAACTGCTGTCTGATTTAAATAGAGAGGAGTTAAAAGGATTTTTAAAAGAAAGGGGCTTGTCTTTAGCACCTACGGCAAAGGAAAATCTCTATACCCAGAAGTTTTATCTCTATTTAAATCTCACAAAACCCAGTGAAAGAATTTATCTTTCTTACAGCAGATTAAGCAGCAGTGGAGAGGCACTTTCTCCATCTTTTTTAATTGCGCAGATACAGAAAATGTTTCCGGATGCCATAAGGGAGTGTGATGTTCCTCTGTTTGCAGAGAGTAAGTACGGGGCTCTGGACAGATTGTCGGAAGAAATGCGAAAGCAGGAGAGGACTTCTCCTGTATTTGAGGAACTGATGAGCTGGTTTACCTCACAAAAGGACTATGAGGAGCTGATAAACAAGCTCATTGATGCTGCGTATTATGTAAATCCACAGGAGAGTATCAGTAGAGGTGTGGCAGAAGCGCTTTACGGAACAGAGCTTTCCAACAGTGCCAGTAGGTTGGAACAGTTTGCAAAATGTGCCTGCTCCCATTTTTTAAGCTATGGATTGATGCTACGGGAACGTATCCGCTATGAGTTCAGTATGGCAGATATGGGAACATTGCTGCACAACAGTCTTGATTTGTTTGCGCGAAAAGTGAGGGAACAAGGCAAGAGCTGGGTGGACTTGGAAGACGAGGAAAGAGATACCCTGGCGGAAGACTGTGTAACGGAAGTTGTAGAAAAATCAGGGGAAACAGTTTTATTAAGCAGTGCAAGAAATGCCTATACTATCAATCGTGTGAAACGTATGGTAAAACGAAGCGTGTGGGCGTTGCAGAACCAGTTAAAGCAAGGGGAATTTTATCCTGCCCTTACTGAGTGGGCATTTGGAGAGAAGGATAACATAGACAGCCTGAACTTTGATTTGGAGTCAGGGCAAAAGCTTCATTTAAAAGGACGAATTGACAGAATAGATGTGTGCCAGGATAAAGAAAATCATCTCTATGTTAAAGTTATTGATTATAAATCAGGAACAACACAGTTGGATTTGATAAAGCTTTATTATGGATTGCAAATTCAGCTGGCTCTTTACTTAAATGCTGCTCTTGAACTGGAAAAAAAGCGTTTTCCAGATAAAATTGTGAAGCCCGCAGGTGTATTTTATTATAATACGAAAGATCCTATTTTAAATAAAGAAGATGTGAAAAATCCGGAAAATCCACAGGAAGAAATCTTAAAGAAACTGAAAATGGATGGGATTTGTAGTGCAGAGCCGGAAATTTTGCAAAAGCTGGACAGAAATCTGGCATCGGGAAAAAGTGTAGAGTCTTTTGCCGTGCCTGTAAAATATACGGCAAAAGGAACTTTCTCCAGTAATTCCAAGGTGGCAAATCAGGAAGAATTCGCCATTATGATGGATTATGTACAGGATAAAGCAAAGAAAATCGGCAGAGAGATTTTAAAGGGAAATACCAGTGTCAATCCTTTTGAGCGGCAAAAGGAAAATGCCTGTGAATATTGTCCATATAAAGAAGTCTGTGGCTTTGATGAAAAGCTTCCGGGGTATGGATACCGCAGGCTGGAAAATTATAAGTCCAGTGAACTGTGGCAGTTGATGGAAGAAGAAATGGAAAGGAGGGAAAAGTAAGATGGGTGTTTCATGGACAGAGGAACAGCAGAAAGTCATTAATACGAGAAACTGCAATATTTTGGTCAGTGCAGCGGCAGGAAGTGGTAAGACAGCTGTTTTGGTGGAGCGAATTATTCAAAGCATTACAGATAAAAACAATCCTGTAGATATTGATGAGCTTTTGATTGTAACCTTTACAAGGGCTGCAGCAGGGGAGATGAAAGAGCGTATCCGACTGGCAATCGAGAAGAAACTGGAGGAAAATCCAGATGATGAACATCTGCAAAGACAGAGCACCTTAGTGCACTACGCACTGATTACCACTATTGATAGCTTTTGTTCTTATATTGTAAAGAATTATTTCCATCTGATTGATCTGGATCCTTCTTATCGTATGGGAGATGAAGGGGAAATGCGTCTTTTGCAGGCAGATGTGGCAGATTCCGTTCTGGAGGAAGCATACACAAATGCAGAGCCTTCTTTTCTTGCCTTTTCAGACGGATTTGCAGGAGGAAAGACGGATAAAAAAATTCCGGAAATGATGATAAAGTTATATAGTTTTTCCATGAGTTACCCATATCCTGAAGAGTGGCTTTTGAATTGCCGTAAAGCTTATGAGGTGGAAAGCATAGAAAAACTGGAAAATGCAGATTGGATGCTGCTGATAAAAAATGAAGTACAGCAGGAGGTAAAAGAAGCTGTTATGCTTTTAAAGCAGGCACTTGAAATCTCAAGAGAGCCGGATGGACCTGTTTTTTACAGTAATCTTTTGGAAAATGAAGTTTCTGTACTGGAAAAATTAGAGCAAACAAAGAGCTTTTTTGAGTGGAAGGAAATTCTGGATAAACTGGAATTTAAACGGCTACCTTCGGGGAAAAAGGCAGAAAAAGAGCTGGTATCGGAAAGCCGGCAGGAGCTTGCAAAAAACTTGAGAAGTGAGGCAAAGGATCAGTTAAAAGCTTTAAAAGAACGGTATTTTCAAGAAACAGCCCAAGAAATGCTGGAAAATCTCCAAAAGGCAGGAGAGCCTGTAGGTGTTTTGGTAGATTTGACGCTGGCGTTCATGAAACTGTATAAGGAAAAGAAGAAAGAGAAAAATATTCTTGACTTTGGAGATTTAGAGCATTATGCTCTGGAAATTCTTATCAATCATACAGAAGAAAAGGATGAGCGCACAGACGCTGCCAGAGAATTATCACAGAAATTTGCAGAAATTATGATTGATGAATATCAGGACAGCAATCTTGTACAGGAAAAGCTTTTAACTTCTGTTTCGAAAATCGAAGATGGAATTTATAATATTTTCATGGTTGGGGATGTGAAACAGAGTATTTATCGTTTTCGACTTGCCAGACCTGACTTATTTATGGAGAAGTTTAAAACTTACCCTCAGGAGGCAGGAAAAGACTGTTTGCGCATTGATTTGCATAAGAATTTCAGGAGCAGGGCAGAAGTCCTTGATGGTGTAAACTATTTGTTTTACCAGATTATGGGAGAGGATTTGGGCGGTGTAGAGTATGACAGCACAGCAGCCTTGTATCCGGGAAGAACCTTTCCGCCTAAACCAGAAGAAGAAAAAGAGCCTGCAACGGAAGTGCTTCTTTTGGAAGAAGAGGAGGATAATACCAGAGAATTAGAGGCGAGAATGATTGCTCTTCGTATTGAAGAATTGGTGGGGAAATATCTGGTCTTGGATAAGAAAACAGAGGAGTACCGACCTGCAAAGTATTCAGATTTTACAATTTTGCTTCGTACCATGTCCGGTTGGGCAGAACCCTTTAAAAAAATCTTAAATTCCTGTGGAATTCCAGCTAGTGTTACCACAAAAACAGGTTATTTTTCCGCACAGGAGGTAACAACTGTTTTGGACTATCTGAAAATTTTAGATAATCCTATGCAGGATATTCCACTTGCAGCAGCTCTTCATGGCTTGCCAGAGGGATTTAGTTTTCAGGAACTGGCAGAAATTAAGGTGTTGGGAATAGAGCAAGAGAAAGCCAGTTTTTACGAAGCATTGCTGTTGGGCGAAAACCTTGCATCTCCTTTAGGAGAAAAAATCCGCAGATTTTTTACTGTTTACAGAGAACTTCGCAGAAAAGTCCCATATACGCCCATGCATGAATTGATTTGGGATTTTTATGATGCCACGGATTTTCTGGTGTATCAGCAGGCATTTGTGTCAGGTGAGCAGAGAAAAGCCAATTTGCTGATGTTGGCAGAGAAGGCAAGAGATTATGAAAGCACCAGTTATCGGGGATTATTTAACTTTATTCGTTATATTGAAAATCTGAAGAAGTATCAAGTGGATTTCGGAGAAGCGAATATTCTTTCAGAAAATGAAGATACAGTACGTATCATGAGTATTCACGGAAGCAAAGGATTGGAATTTCCCATTGTGTTTGTAGCGGGAATGGGAAAACAAATCAATATGCAGGATGCAAGGGAGAGCATTGTGCTTCACCCTGATTTAGGCATTGGTTCGCCTTATGTAGATACACAGCTTCGTATTCGTACACGGACAATTTTGCAAAAGGCAGTGCAAAGAGAAATTCTGCTGGAAAGTCTGGGAGAAGAACTGCGTATTCTCTATGTGGCATTAACAAGAGCAAAAGAAAAACTTATTCTTACTGGTGTGGTGTCAAAGCTGGAAGATACCCTAAAGAGTTTTGAAATGCTAAAAAAACAGCCGGAAGAAAGGTTGCCTTATGGAATGAGGGTAAAAGGAAAAAGCTACATGGACTGGGTGCTTGCGGCGCTGGCAAGACATAGAGCAATGAAGCCCTTTTATGAAGTGTTTGACCTTTCTGTATATCCTTTAAATGGTATGTATGATAGAGAACCTGATTTTACAGTGAGACAAGTACAGCCATTGGAGCTGGTATTAGATGAGGCACAGCTTCGCACAGAAGAAATGCTTAAGAAAGGGGAATTGCTTTTATGGGACAGCAATGAAGTTTACGATGAGAAGTGGCATGAACTTTTTAAAGAAAGCTTTTCTTATGAATATCCTTACCAGGCAGAAGGAACTATTCCTACAAAACTTACCGTATCTGAGGTAAAACGGATGCAAATGGAAGAAGTGGAAGAAAGTGAAATACTTCTGGAAGAGAAGGAAACAAAGGAAATTGTACCTTTGTTCATGCAGGAAACAAAGAGCGAATTAAAGGGAGCTGCAAAGGGAACGCTGTACCACAGAGTATGGGAAAATCTGGATTATGAAAAAATAGATACGAAAGAGCAGATTGAAGAACAGATAAATAAGATGCTGGAAACAGGAAAGCTGACAAAAGAAGAAAGAAAGTCTGTATGGATTCCCGATTTTTACCGATTTGCCAAGAGTCCTATTGCAGGGCGAATGAAAAAAGCATGGCAAAGCGGGCAATTATATCGAGAACAGCCTTTTGTGATTGCCATGCCCGCAAACCAGATACGGAAAGAATATAAAACTACGGAAGAAATCCTTGTACAGGGGATTATGGACGCGTACTTTGAGGAAGAAGATGGTCTGGTTTTGGTAGATTATAAGACGGACAAAGTTCAAAAAGGCAGAGAAAAAGAGCTCATAGAAAAATATACGGTGCAGATGCAGTATTACAAAAAGGCACTGGAAATGATTACAGATAAAAAAGTAAAAGAAATTTATATTTATTCAGCAGGGCTGGGAGAGGCTATTTTGGTGAAATAAGGAACAGAGGTCAAAGTTCTTTCTTCCTTTTATCGAATTCATCGAAAGTTTCAGCATTACAAAGAGTATCAACCTAGCAATCCATACGAAGAAAATATGTCTGCGTGGGAATTTGTCTTTTAGGATAAGACTGAAGTGTTGGTACAGGAGAGGTATATAAGAGAAAATATAAATAATAGGTGTAATCTTTGGCAAGTTTCAAAATGCGGGATTACACCTGTTTTTTCTTTAAAAAATCTTTCGAATTTCTTTTAGAAAATATTATTGACAAAATAATATTATATATCATATAGTATTAAATATAAAATAGTATTGTGTATAAAACAATATTATAGTAATAGAAATGAGGTGAAGTTATGGTTTTTAATACAGGCGCCGCCCTCTTAGATGCTATTGTACTAGCGGTTGTATCCAATGAGAGTGAAGGAACTTACGGATATAAAATAACACAAGATGTACGTCAAGTTCTGGATGTTTCTGAGTCTACTCTTTATCCCGTACTTCGCAGACTGCAAAAAGACGAATGTTTGGAAACCTATGATAAAGAATACGGAGGCAGAAACAGGCGATACTATAAGGTAACAGAAAAAGGAAAGATACAGTTAGATTTGTATCGCGTAGAATGGAGAAGCTACTCAACAAAGATAAGTACATTGTTTGAGGGAGGAATAGGGAAATGATGAGAAGAAAGGAATTTTTAGAGCAGTTGGAACGGCTGCTGTGGGATATACCAGAACAGGAGAGAAAAGAGGCATTGGAGTTTTATGAGAACTATTTTGACGATGCCGGAGAGGAAAATGAAGCAACTGTCATTCAGGAACTGGGAAGTCCCGGGAAAGTTGCAGCTACTATTAAAGCAGATTTAACTGAAAATAGCAGTGAACACGGGGAATATCGGGAAACAGGATATACAGATGAACGTTTTGAAGAAAAGAATATGCCGGATATACAGAGTGAAAGAGTGACGCAGAAACCTAAAAGAAGCAGTTTGTCATGGGCATTGATTTTGTTGCTGGCTATTGTAACTGTACCGCTTTGGGGTGCACTGGCAGTGGTGGGACTGGGACTTGTTGTAGCAGTTGTAGGAGCTGTTATTGGTGTGGCGGCAGCGTTATTCTTCGGATGTATTGGTCTTTTAATGGGAGGTGTTATTTCTCTAGGTGTGGCAGTATCACAGCTTCCTGCCATTCCCACCGTATCTTTGATTGCCGGAATAGGGCTTTTGATGATTTGTATTGGATTGTTGCTTTTACTGGGATTTTTGTGGTTGGCAGTAAAGGTATTTCCAATTTGTTTCCGCTGGATAATCGACTTTATACAGAGCGTTTTACACAGAGGAATTTCGGGAGGTGAAAGAAAATGAAAAAATTCACAAAGATTGCATTGAGTGTTATTCTTATTACAGGTATTGTAGGCGGATGTCTTATAGGAGCAGGATTGGTGTATGGCGGTTCTATTCAGGCAATTAGCGGCAATTTTGCAAACAGCCGTTTATATCATGTTATTACGAGAGTGTGTCGAGACCATGAAGGACCATTGTGGGATATAGATGATGACTTTGATGATTATCATTATGATCTTAGTGATTTAGATGATTTGGATCATGGAAATGCTAAACAGCGGGATTTTCTCCCTTCTGAAATAGACAGTATAGATATAGAAATGTATTCAGGAATAGTGGAAATTCGTACAATCCCGGAAGATGAAATCAGAATTTCAGGTTTATCAGATGAGGACTTTTTAGAATTGGATACAGAGGACAGAGAGCTTACGTTGGAAAGAGAATATAATGATTATGGGGTGATGGAAGACATTATTATTGAAGTGCCGGAAAGTAAAATATTTTCATCTCTTGATGTTCATTTAGAGTCAGGACGATTTCTAAGTTCCGGAAAACTTTCTGTAGGAGAATGTGATTTATCTTTGATGTCAGGAGAAATGCAGATTGAACTTTTAGATGCACAGGAAACAGATATTGAAATGGCATCTGGAGACCTTTCCATTACACAGACAGGAAGATTAGACGATTATGCGGTGTGGACAAAATGTGCCAGCGGTCATCTTGTGTTAAACGGAGAGGAACATGCAGGAACCACTAATGCCAGATATGGTACTGTAGGAAGTTTGAAGAAAATTGATATTGAGAGCAGCTCAGGAAGTATAGCTGTTAATTTTGAAAATCAGTGAAAAGGAGAGATTATTATGTCAGATAAAAGATTATATCGTTCATCAACAAATTATATGTTAGCAGGTGTGTGCGGAGGTATCGCGGAGTATTTCAACATTGATCCTACTTTAATCCGTCTTGCATGGATTATTCTTACCTGCATGGGATTTGGAACAGGAATTATTGCCTACATCGTTGCAGCAATTGTAATTCCGAAATAAAATCTAGATTCTTTGTATAAAACCTGAAATCAAGGCCATACTCCAAAGAAGAAAGGAGTGTGGCTTTTTTATGGCAACAAAAAAAGAAGAAAAAATTGATTTAAATAATATTTCGGAAGAAGAAAAAGTAAAATATGAAATTGCAGAGGAATTGGGACTTTTAGACAAGGTTTTGGATAGCGGATGGAAAAATCTGTCAGCCAAGGAAACAGGGCGTATAGGTGGGCTTATGACAAAGCGTAAACGAGAAAATGAGAGAAAGAAAAAAGCTTGACTGTGGGTAATGGGAATGGTATTATGATATTGTATAATTCCATAAACCTATTAAGTGCATCTGCGTTGACCGCACAACGCCGGTGAAAAGGGAATCAGGTGAGAGTCCTGAGCGATCCGGTCACTGTATTTGGGGAGCGATGCTTCAAAAGTCCATTGTATATAGATACGAGAAGGAGAAGCAAAGCAATGAGCCATGAGTCAGGAAACCTGCTTAATAGCAGTAAGGTGAAAACTTCCGTGCAAAGTTTGGATCCCTCGTACTGTAAGATACGGTAGATGACTCCACTTTCATGATGAAGGTGGAATTTTTTATGGAATGCCGAAAGGTAAGAACCTGAACTTATAGAATTATGCGTTGATTAAATGGCAGGTGAAGTGTCCTGCTTCTGTTGTCCTGTTTTACAAAGTTTTGTTTTCCCGCAACAGACAAAACGGCGCATCCTCCGCAGGGACAGAATAATTCGTGACTAAAGTCAGGGCACTTCATCAGGAAACAATATTTCATATTTTTATAAAGGCTGTGTATTGAGAGATACATGGTCTTTTTTTATTTCATATGAGGAAATTGCATCCTATGAAATAAAAGAAAATTTCCTAAAATTAAGGGTTGAAAAAATCAGGAAATAACTTACAATTGGGATTTATAAATACGTAAAAGGGAAGAGTACAGATAGTTGGTATGGATTGCTTTTTGGAAGCTCTTAGAGTTCAGGAACAGGTGGGATAGCTTGTATATAATTATAAACGTATGAAAATTGAGGGGAAACAAAGAGAATTGGTATAATAATAAAAGTTTGAAAAGGTGAGGTTATTGACTAAGCGTTAGATTTGCTTAGTACAATAACCTCATTTTAGTTAAAATAATTCTAATATGGAATTAAATTTAAATAAGCAAGGAATCTTATTAATATTGTTTCTGGATTTCGGCATTTGAACATTAAAGTTGTTTTTGAAATACAAGGGAAATTTGCAACAGATTGAGGAGTCTCCCATGTACATTCAGTGTAGTAGATTTCAGAGAAAACTATATCTTGAGTTGACTCAATATTATAATGTGTATTGTATAAAATTTGTTGCAGGCCATAAGAGTCTAAAGGCCAGTTTTTGCATCGTATGTTAAAATATTATTCCGTTTAGTAATTTTCGAAAAATGATTTTCAATAACGGATATTTTTGCAAAAAGTTCATTATTTGCATTAATACCTAAATTATTGCAGAAAAGAAATTTCCATCTGAACCGGCTGATGGTCTGTATATTCAAAGTCTGTATTGATAACGGAAATATCAGAAACTTTTATATTATCTGATACAATAAAGCCGTCAATAACATAGACTTGTGAGGTATCATAAGAGCCGGTGTAAGGTGCATTTAAAAGCCGGCAGGTGGGATAGGTATCGTCAATTGCAAAGGAAAAATGTTTAGGGAGAGTATCTTTGCTGATAACTCCGGGAACCCAGTTTTCTGTATTGGTAATGAGATATTTATCCATTCCCTCAAAGGTCTGATTAAAGTCACCGCCTGCAATGACGTAGTTTCCTGCCTCGTATTCTTTGGAAAGCTTTTCTGCCAGCATCTTGCTCTGAGCAATTTTTCCGTCTCCGTCGTCATAAGCTTCTAAATGAAAATTGATAAGTACCAGCTCTGCATTTGTATCCTCTAAAGGAATACGTGTTTCCTGCATACAACGTTTTAAATTACAGGTTTTTACCGGCCATTTAAAGGATTCCGGCAGAGAAAGTCTGGCAGCACTGTTTGTTTTTAAATTTGTCATGGTAAAAATGCCACTGTTTACTTTTCCGATTGGTGGAAGAGGATAGGGGACGAAATCGCATTTAAAATTGCAGGAGAAAATTCCTTCCATGTCTAAGGCTTCCTTTAAATATTCTGTTTCATCTATGTGAAAAGAACGTTTGGAGTCCTTATCTACTTCTTGAAGAAAATAGACATCAGTAGGATTTTCTTCAAGAATATTCTGAATGCCCTTTAAATTTTTTTCTACCTGATCTTTGTTGTCCGGCTGTACCTGAGAGCCGCCATCCATAAAGAAATCTTCACTTTTATCAAGTCCTGCATATCCAATGTTGTAAGTCATAATACGCAGAGAGTCATCTCGTGATAAAATTTTTGTGTTTTCTGGAACTTTTAGAGATTCTTTTTTCTGGGGTCGGTATTCACGAATGGTAAGCCAGAGAACTGCACAAACAAGGAGCGTAAGAATTATTAATAAGATAATTCCTGTACCTTTTAAAAATCTGGTTGTTTTTGTCATGTTGAACCTCCTGAATTTTTTTATATCTAAGAAAATAATTATACGAAGATTGTAACATAAAGTAAGAAAAATGAACAGAAAGAATCTGAAATAGGTGTTTGCAGCATAATAGCTGGAGATGTCTTTTGTTGTTTTATAATGAAAAGATATTATCGGTGGTTTGGTTGAAATGACGATAGCATGCTTGAAAATGTTAGAATGAATTGTTATAATATGCAAATGAAATGGTGGATAGGGATATATAAAGATGAAAAAGCGATCATATTGGCATCATTATGTTGTTTAGCTAATTTTGCTACTGAATCATTATAAAGCAATG
>RCNH01000195.1_pt1 | contig 28460 bp, 25 predicted proteins | sample 2041161 | NCBI WGS metagenome assembly RCNH01 (sample SAMN09708215, study PRJNA481090) | Feces metagenome, whole genome shotgun sequencing project. | biome: feces | host: Leptonychotes weddellii | place: Antarctica: Sion Island | collected 2010-03-01 | reverse complement strand
AATATATTACCCTGATTTCAAACTCTTTTTTTTCAATAGAAAGTCGTTTTTTGTTGTCTTGTTTTTCGCTTTTTATAAAAAACCATCCCTATAAGCAGGTATTTTGTCCGATCATTTTAGCCCATAATCGGTATTGTTATTCGGCAAACACTGCCCTACTTTTGTCCTGCAAAAGAAAATAGAGATGATCCGATTCCTTAAATACGCCCTTTCGATTACTTTATTTATGGTTTTCATGCTGTCAGGCAACACGCTGATGGCGCAAACCGCTCCTCGAACGAACAAAGTCCGTATCACGTTCGAGGTTGCCGACACTTCGGGCGAAGCATTGCCCTATGCCTCAGTTTCGCTCATTGATTCCCTCGGCCACATCTTCGGAGCGGTTTCCAATACCGATGGAACAACCCTTTTCACCCTGCATGAAGGCATCTATGCACTTGCAGTCGAATATATCGGTTACGACACCCATCGTCAGAAAATCCTCCTCGGCAAGCACACCCCCACGACCTACCGCATCGTCCTCAAGGAAAGTGCTCTGGCGATCCGTGACGTGGTGATCACCGCCTCCGAGACCAAAGGCACGACGAGTTCCTCGACCATCGACCGCAAGGCCATGGAACACCTCCAGCCTTCGAGTTTCTCGGATCTTCTGTCGCTTCTTCCGGGCGGTCACGCTTCGAAACCCGTTCTCGGCACGCCCAACACCATCCACCTGCGTGAAACGGGCATCGGCAGTTCCGACTATGCCACCTCGGCACTCGGCACGGCGTTTGTCATTGACGGTGCACCGGTCAGCACCAATGCCAATATGCAATACATACCCGGCAGCGGTATTTACGACCCGGAAGTCAGCCATCACTACTTTGTCAATTCGGGTGTCGATATGCGTACCATCTCGACCGACCAGATCGAAAGCGTCGAAATCGTGCGCGGTATTCCTTCGGTACAATACGGCGACCTGACGAGCGGTCTTGTGAAGATCAAACGCCGCAAGGGCGGTCACGACCTCGATGCACGTTTCAAGGCCGACATGTCGAGCAAACTTTTCTACATCGGCAAAGGATTCGAACTCCCGCGCCGCAACCTCACGTTTAATATAGGTGCCGACCTGCTCGACGCCCATTCCGACCCGCGCAACACGCTGGAGAATTACAAACGTGTGACGGGTTCGGTACGCATGGCAAAAAAATGGGATGCCGATACGGGTACATCAACCTTGAATGCAAACTTCGACTATACGGGATCGTTCGACAATCAGAAAAAAGACCCCGATCTGAACAACCACAACATCGACGACTACAAATCGCAATACAACCGCCTGACACTGAGTGCCAACTTCGACTATAAGTCCAAGCGCGACGGATTCTTCCGCGCATTCGAGGCAACCGCATCGTTCGACTACTCGAAAGACCGCATCTGCCGTCGCCGTTTTGTCTCGATCAGCAAACCGATGGCCACTCCCGTGAATATGGAGGAGGGCGAGTTCGATGCCGTTCCGCTCGAAGCCTCCTACACGGGCAAGATGGAAGTGGACGGGCAACCGCTTTCGGCCTTTGCAAAATTTATGGCGACCTTCGGCTTTTCGACCGACAACACCTCTTCGACCCTTTTGGCGGGTGGCGACTGGTCGATGGACAAGAACCTCGGTCGCGGTCAGATTTTCGACATGGCACACCCTATTTTTTCGGGTATTGCCACGCGCCCATACCCCTACAACAAGATCCCCGCACAACACGACATGGGATTCTTCATAGAGGACAACACCCTCATCACCATGGGACGTACCCACCTCGACATTATGGCGGGAGTCCGTGCCATGACGATGCTCAACATAGACAAACGCTACGAGATGCACGGACACGTCTGGTTCGATCCGCGTGTGAATGTCCGTCTGTCGCTGCCGTCGTTCCCGATCGGTGATCAGAGGGTCGAAACGGCTCTTTCAGGCGGTGTGGGCTGGCACACCAAAAGCCCGACGATGAATCAGTTATACCCCGCTCCGCGTTACTACGACTTCATCCAGTTGAACTATTTCCACAACGCTCCGTCGCTGCGGCGCGTCCATGTGCGTACCTACATCACCGACCCGACAAACTACCGTCTCATGCCGGCACGTAACTTCAAGTGGGAAGTGCGCGGTGATGTCTCCATCGCCGGCAACCGTCTGTCGCTGACCTACTTCGAGGAGGATATGAAATCGGGCTTCCGCTCAGCCTCGACCTACCGCAAATACGAATACAAAGAGTATGATTACAGCGGTATCGACGGATCTCAACTTACCGCACCGCCCTCGCTCGACGACATGCCCTACACCACGCAACAGGTGCTTCGCGCGCACACCGAAACAACCAACGGCAGCCGCACCCTGAAACGCGGAGTCGAGTTCACGTTCTCCTCGCAGCGTATCGCCGCCCTCCGCACCCGACTGACCATCACGGGAGCATGGTTCCGCACGGAATACTCCAACAGCGAACCCGTCTATTACAGCCCCACGGTACTGATCAACAACAAGGAGCTCTCGTATGTCGGTATTTATGACAACGACTCGCACTACATCCGCGAAATCTGCAATACGAACTTCATGATCGACACCGACCTGCCGCGCATCGGATTGGGCATCTCGCTCACATTCCAGTGCCAGTGGCTCACACGCGATCTGAACACCAGCCGCAGCAGCCGTCCCTCACATTATGCCGACATCGACGGCAACGTGTTCCCCTTCACGGATGCTTCGGCGGAAGATCCCGTTCTGAAATGGCTTGTCATCCACTACAACGAGAAGGCTTTCCGCTGGCACGGCATCCCGTTTGCCATGACCACCAACCTCAAGGTCACCAAACGCCTGTTCGGCGAACGCCTCACGGCGGCAATGTTCGTCACCCAGATGTTGAACTATACGCCCGACTATAAGGTCGAGGGCATCACCGTACGCCGCAGCGTAACGCCCTATTTCGGCATGGAATTAAATTTCAAACTCTTATGAAAAAGTACCTCTGCATACTGCTGCTCGCCCTGCTGTCGGTTGCGTGCGTCGAAAAAGATACCGACTCGCTCTTTACCCGGCTGACGCTTACCGTGCGACCTCCCCAAGGTCTCGAAATGCGCCGTTTTCAAGCCACGATGGTCTTCGAGAACATCAATACGCGCCAACGTATTTCCACATCGGATTTCGTGGACGGGCAACTGGACATCCGTCTCATGAAAGGAATCTATCGCCTAAGCATCAACGAGGGTGGCGGTCTGGCCTATACCGATGAAAATGGCAATTACCGTTTTAGCGAAGTGGTCATCAGCAACGACCCGCTGACCTTTGCCTCGGATCGTTCGGAGGCCGCTGTCGATCTGATCCTTAAAAACTGACCGGGCGCATGAAACGAATATTTATTACACTGCTCGCCATGACGAGCATCGCCACCTCGGTCGCGGCACAAACGCCCGTGTCCGATTCGCTCCGCACCCAATCCAAGACGCAATTGCTGCTCCGTGCCCTCGACGAACAACACGCTCCCGACCGACGGATGTTGTCCGTCCTCCACCTCAACCCCGCCACCCACGCAACGGCCTACGCACTCGACTATTCGCAGGCAGGAGCAGGTTTTCGCATGCAGCGCAACGACGAAGCACAACGCCTTGCTCTCGGAGAAGGCAACACTTTCGGATTCTTTGCGGCCGAATCGTTCCGTCGCCTCTCCGAACGCAGTTCCGTATGGGGAAAGGCAGGCTACCGACGTGGCAGCCTGCGCAATGTCGTATGGAACTCCTCCGCCGACTACGAACTGATCTACCCTTATGTCACAGCCGACTCCGTGGGCGGTAACCTCACCTCCGAGGAATATACCTTCAGCGGCGGTTACGGTCATCAAAACCACAAATGGCGTTGGGCATTGGAGGCCGACATCCGCGCCTCGCACGAATACCGCGACATCGACCCCCGTCCGCGCAATATCTCCACGATGTTGGAATTTCGTGGCGGTGCAACACTTCGCACGGGGAAATACGAAGCGGGGCTTTCGCTTGCCGCCAAGATCTACAAACAACGCGGCGATGTGGACTACTACAATCCGCAGGGCATCAAGGCCGAATACCATCTTTCGGGTCTCGGCGCACACTACGCCCGTTTTTCGGGTTCCGATGCGGGAAGCCTCTACCGCGGTGGCGGATGCACCCTTGCAGCCACCTTCTCTCCCCACGCAGGCGAGGACGGTCTTTTCGCCGTGGCAAGTTACGAATACCTCTCCATCGAGAAAATCCTCATCGCCTTCAACAATCTCCCGTTGCAAACGGTCGCACCGCACGACATGCAGGCCACGCTCGGCTGGACTTCAATCCGCAACCGCATGAAATGGGGGGTCAATGCCCATCTGCAATACACCTACCGCCCCGGTACGGAGAGCATCGTGGGTGAAAAGATCTCGAACATCTACGCCGTCGTGGGCGAACTCAAGATGTACGAAGGCAGCACGCTCCGTACACGCATCGAAGGATTCCTGAACAAAACGGACGATCGTCTGGAGTGGTCGGTTTCGCCGTGGACACTGTATGAGAAAATGACCGAGGATTACCTCTACCCCGTTCAGAACCGCGAATCGGAACAATTTTCAGGCGGCGCAAACGCATCGCTGACGATCAAACGCCCCAAGATGCACCTGCGCATGGATGCCGGCTTGGGCTACTGTACAATTTTGAGCCATAATTTGCTTTTGCCCGTAGCCGACCTGCACCCCTCCATACTCAGGATGGTACGACACGACTACCGGCGTATGACGCTCGATGCCCTGCTCTGCCACCTTGATCTTCGCACCGATCACGCCCTGAACCGCAAACTCAACCTCTTTGTCGAGGTCGGCGGTCGTCTGAACCGTTTTTCGGACAGCACGACGGGATGGGGCGTATATCTTCAAACCGGAATCACATTTTAACAATTAATAACACATTTAAATTCAATTTTTTAAACCATGAAAAAGATTTTCAATCTTCTGATCGCCGCCGCAGTCGTAATGTTTGCGGCTTGTAGCGACGACGACACCAATGTAGCACCGATCCCCACTCCCGATCCCGAACCCCAGCCGGAGGCAAAGACCGAACTGATGCTGGACATCAATATGCCCATCAGTGTGGAGAATCCCCGGTTAAAGACCCTGAAGGTCATTCTGACCGACGTAAACAACGGTTCGACGACCGAATTAAACGAGTTCGCAGAAGCCGGTGAAGGCGTTTACACATTGAAATCCGAAGTAAAGGCCGGTACATACAACATGGCCATGAACGGTGTGATCAACTACACCCGCGACAACGGCACCGTAGAAAGTTACGTTGAGGCCGTGCGCGAAGGGATTCAGGTTGCAGAAGGCAAACAGACCAAAGTAACCATCGAGACAACGGTTTCGACTCTGTCGTCAAACGATTTCGTCATCGAGGAGATCTTCTTCACCGGTACGCTTACACCCGACGGCTCGCAGTACTACGGTGACCAGTATGTCAAACTGACGAACAACTCCGACCACACGCTCTACGCCGACGGTATTGTCCTCATGGAGTCGGAATTTCTGACCGTTTCGAAGTTCGACTACACGCCCGACATCATGAACGAATACTTCACCATTTGCAGCACGCTGATCATCCCCGGTTCGGGTAAAGATTACCCCGTAGAGCCCGGCAAGTCGATCGTCATCGCCGACACGGCCATCGACCACCGCACCTACAACCCCAAATCGCTGGACCTCTCGAAGGCCGATTTCGAGTACTACAACAAACTCGACGACGAGGATGTCGATAACCCCGACGTACCCAACATGATCTCATCGACTTTGGGTGAGGATATGAGGTGGACGTTCCACAACCGTGGTTTCAAATCGTACGCCATCGGTCGTCTGGGTGACGGTGTTACCCCCGAACAGTTTGCCACCGACTATGCCTACACCGCAGAATATGAATTGGTTGTTCCCGAACACGGCACCTTCCCCATGTCCACCGATGCTTGGAAATTCCCCAACAAATGGGTTATTGATGCCGTAAACCTCAGTATCGAGGAGATGTTCGCATGGATCGTTACCGACCCTTCTCTGGACTCGGGTTGGAGTTACTGTGGCAAGATCGACCGTGATCAGAGTCGTTACGGCAAGAGCGTCATCCGTCAGCAGGTTAAGTTGGCTACCGGCCGCACAATCCTGAAGGACACCAACAACTCGACGGCAGACTTCACTCCCGAATCTGTTCCTTCGCTCATGTAACCATCTATGACCGAATCTGTAATCGAATGCCGCAATCTGACCCACTACTACGGAGAGCGGCTGATATACAAAGACCTGAGTTTTAATGTCCCAAGAGGTCGGATTCTCGGCCTCTTGGGCAAAAACGGTACGGGAAAAACAACGACAATCAACATCCTGAGCGGCTATCTGCAACCCCGCTCAGGCGAGTGTCGCATTTTCGGCGAGGATCTGAAATTGATTACACCCGAAACCCGTTCAAAGATTGCTCTTCTGATCGAAGGTCATGTGCAGTATGCCTACATGACCATCGAACAAATCGAGAAATTCTACGCACAATTTTATCCGCGATGGAACCGCGATGCCTACTACGGACTGATGGAAAAACTCAAGGTTGCTCCACGACAGCGCATCTCACGCATGTCGTGCGGTCAGCAGTCGCAAGTGGCTTTGGGGCTGATTCTGGCGCAGAATGCCGAACTGCTCATCCTCGATGATTTCTCGATGGGCTTGGATCCGGGATACCGCCGTTTGTTTGTGGAGTACTTGCGCGACTATGCACGAGCCGAGGAGAAGACCGTGTTCCTCACCTCCCACATCATTCAGGATATGGAAAAACTCGTTGATGACTGCATCATCATGGACTATGGGCGCATCATGGTACAGATGCCTGTCGGAGAGTTTCTCTCCACTTTCGGACGATATACCTTCTCGACACCGCAAACCGAATTTCCCGAAATCCGGGAGTGCTACCACCCTGCAATCGCCAATCGACAGGGAGAACTTTTCTCGTTTGCATCGGAAGACGAAGTTGCCCGCAACCTTCACGAAGCGGGTGTCCCGTTCGAAGGACTTAAACGCGAATCGCTCAACCTCGAAGATGCCTTCATCGGGCTGACCGGAAAATATTAAAACGATGAAAAAAGCAATATTCTACAAAGAGTGGATCAAGATGCACGCCTTTCTGCCGATCATGGCCGTTGCCCTGCTCGGCTTTACGGCTTATGCCCTTCTGCGCATCAATCGAGCCGTCACCCTCAAGGGGGCAGCCCACCTGTGGCAGATTATGCTCGACAAGGAGGTCGTATTCATCGAGATACTGCGTTTCCTGCCTGCAATTGCAGGCCTGTTGCTCGCACTCGTGCAGTTCATTCCCGAAATGTCGCACAAGCGTCTGAAACTGACCCTGCATCTGCCCTTTCCGCAACGCGCCATGATCCTGTGGATGACCTCGACGGGACTTGTCACGCTGACCGCATTGTTCGCCCTTCAGGCTCTTATGCTGTGGGGCTACTTCCATCATCTGACCGCTGCCGAACTGACTTCGCGTGCACTTCTTACGGCTCTTCCGTGGTGGTTTGCAGGTCTTACCCTCTATCAACTGACGGCATGGATCTGCCTCGAACCAACGTGGTATCGGCGTGTGATCAACATGCTGATTTCGGCGGGCATCGTCCGTATGTTCTTCATGTCGGACGTACCGCAGGCTTATGACGGGATGTGGGTGTATATGATCATCCTGCTGGCAGGATCACTCTTTCTGCCGCTGCTGTCGGTACACCGATTCAAACAAGGTTGTCAGGATTAACCCTCTAAAACGAAATTACACCATGATAAAAACAATCAAAACAGGCGTGATTTTTTTGGCTGCCGCCTTGTTGGCGTGGCTTTTGCCGTGGCTTTTTGCCTTCCTGACCACCCAACCCTCATGGCGACCTTTCACGTTGTACAGTTGCATTGTCCACTCCTTTGCCCACCTCGACTACGACGCAGAGGGCAATACCATCGGACGCGATGCCAAGGGAAATATTTACACCGAACGCCAGACCGACAGCATCATGCCGATGTTCTATTTCCGTCAGTTGGCAGCCGAGGGACGTTTTCCCAAAGAGATCGAAGGCATTCCCGTCACACCGAAAGATGCCGAACGCTCGGAATTTATCTTCCGCACCTCTCCGCAGGACGTAAACCGCCCGCGGATCGGACTCTACCAACTTTTGGAGTCGCGTCCCCGCCGTTTGGATTTTGAATCGCCGTCGGACGTATTCCGCATCACGGAGTCGGGCATCGAATTTGTCGATATGGCGACCAACTCGCTCGACAAAAAGAAGAGCGAGCGTTTCACCGCCGCCCTTCAGAAGGCGGGATTCCGCTTTCCCGCGCGCGTAATCGCAGGCAACGGAACAACCCGAAAAGAGTATGACAACGGTTATTTTATAGTGGATGATGACTACCGCGTATTCCACATGAAGCAGATTTGCGGCTGGCCGATGGTCCTCGACACCAAAATTTCGGATTCGCTTCGGATCAACCATATTTTCGTCACCGAATTTTCGGACAGACGTCACTTCGCATTCCTCACGGACGAAGCCAACCGATTCTATGCCCTTGATGCGGAAGACTACTCCTTGCATCAGATTCCGATCGGCAGGTTCGATGCAACAAACGATGCCATGATGATCATCGGCGATATGTTCTATTGGACGATTACCCTCCAGCGCGACAACGACGAACGCCTCGTGGCGGTCAATGCCCGAGACTACTCGTTGGCAGACACCTGCATTCCCCAAGAGGAAGTCAATTCCGCGGAATACTACGCTCGTTATCTGTTCCCGACCACCTTGGCGTTCACGTCCGTAAAAGATGCCTTCGTACGTCCGCGCCTGACATCATTCTCTTTTCCCGCGTTGCTTTTAGGTGGGATTTTGGCTCTTATCTATGCGTTGATTCACCGCCGCAACCTCAAAGACCACTTTTGGCAAATAGCCGGAGTGCTGATTTTGGGCATCTATGTGTTCCTGCCTTTGGTCATCATGGAACGCCGCGCGTAGTCCTACACTCCTCAATAAAAAAACGAGCCTTGAGCAGTTCAAGGCTCGTTTTTTTATAACTCTTTCAACCAATTGTCGATCATCAGCCGTCCCTTGTCGGTAATCACCGATTCGGGATGAAACTGCACTCCGTGAATCGGCAGGCTTTCGTGGTAAAATGACATGACATGTCCCTCCTCGTCCAACGCACTCACCCGAAGAGAGTCGGGCATCGAACCGCGAACCACCACCCACGAATGATAACGCCCCACCACCGGTTCCGCGCACCCCGCAAAGATCGGATCCCGCGAGTCGATAATCTCCAATCGTGACGGATGCCCGTGAAGCGGTGCCGTCATTTGTTCGAGCCGTGCACCGAACGCCTCAGCCAAAGCCTGATGTCCGAGACAAATACCCAAGACAGGTTTTTGAAGGCGGATCACCTCCTGCACTACCCTGCCCAGTCGATTTGCTTCACACGGAAGTCCCGGGCCGGGTGACAGCACCACTCCGTCACACCGAGCGACATCCTGCGGCGTTACCTCGTCGTTCAACCGTATTTCGACCTGCGGGGTACAACGACTCTCGCGCAAGGCCTGCACGACATTATAGACAAACGAATCGTAATTATTGACGACCAAAACTTTTTTCATAGTTACAAATTTAACCTTTTTTTCGTACCTTTACTCATCAAAGTCAAGAAAAACAATGGATGCACAGCAAGTACGAGAAAATATGAACCGCTCGGCACAACGAGGCGAAGAATTTCTTTTCGGAGTGGATTTTGAACTTCGGGAAGGATTTTTCGTTGCCCGTCCTTTGGAGCAGCACAAGATTCTTTTCAAGACCCGCAAGGTGAGCAATGCCCCTGAAAAAGCATTTTCCGAAGAGCATCATCCCCATCTTGAGATCCTCCACAGCGACAAGGAGGCCTACTTAAAAAAGTTCTCCACCATCCGCCACGGGCTGCTTCGCGGAGACAGTTTTCTGGCGAACCTCACGGAGTGCACCCCCATTGCCACCAATTGCACGCTGGAGGAGATTTTCCACCGCAGCCGATCACCCTACAAATTGCTTCTGCCCGACCGGCTGGTCTGTTTTTCCCCCGAAAGTTTCGTAAGGATCATCGACGGGCGCATTCATTCCTACCCGATGAAAGGTACAATCAATGCCACCCTGCCCGATGCCGAAAAGACGCTTATGGACGATTACAAGGAGTTGTGCGAACACTATACGATCGTGGATCTGATCCGCAACGATCTCAATATGGTGGCGCAACATGTACGGGTCGATCGTTTCCGATACATCGACCGTCTGGAAACCCTCCGCGGAGAGATTCTCCAAACAAGTTCCGATGTGACAGGAGATCTTGAAGCGGGTTGGCAGGCACATTTGGGCGATTTGATTTTCCGTCTTCTTCCCGCGGGGTCGATTTCGGGTGCGCCCAAACCCGCCACCTTGGATCTGATCCGCCGTGCCGAAGGACAACCGCGCGGATTCTACACGGGAATCTTCGGCTACTTCGACGGACGGGAACTCGACAGCGCGGTCATGATCCGCTACATCGAACGTAATGTCCGAGGACAATACTTCTTCCGCAGCGGTGGCGGCGTGACGATCCACAGCCGTGCCGAAGCCGAATACGATGAAATTCTGACCAAAATTTATCTGCCCATATCCGATGTTTAAAGACCGATTCGTCGAAACCCTCCGCATGGAGGACGGCGTACTCCGCTACACCCAATGGCACGAGGAACGCATGGCAAAAACCCTTGAGGAGGCGTTCGGCTGTTGCCCGTTCGCGTTCCGTTTTTCGGAGGTTCCGATCCCCGACGCAGCCCGCACGGGAGTATTCAAATGTCGCGTGGAGTACGGCCGGACGATCGAAAAGATAGAGTTTGCGCCCTACACCCCCAAACAGATCACCTCTTTGAAACTCGTCACCGCCTCCGATGATTTGGACTATCATCTAAAATATGCCGACCGCAGTCTGCTCAATGCCCTGCGCGAGAAGCGTGGCACGTGTAGCGATATTCTGATTGTCCATCGTGGCGAACTGACCGACACGAGTTACAGCAACATCGTGTTCGATGACGGGCAGCGGCTTGTAACCCCTGCGGCAACCCTTCTGAACGGCACCTGCCGCCAAAGACTTCTCCGCGAAGGGCGCATCACCGAGGAGCATCTCACGCCCGACGACCTAAGGCGTTTTAGCCGTGCGATTCTGATCAACGCGATGATCGGACTTCGGGAAAACATCGCGCTTCCCGTCTCGGAAATACACTAAAAAAGAGAGAACTCCCAAAAGGAGTTCTCTCTTTTCTGTATTTGTCGGAACCATCTATTCGTCAAATCCTTCGACGGACTGACGCATAAAGGCCATGTGTGCGGGGATGTCACCCGTCTCGACCTGCCATTTCTTCGTGCCGTCGGGATTGAAGCAGTAGAGCGTTCCGGGGGTCACGTAATCCTTGGCATCCGTCACATAAATTTCGCGCGTGAAGGGATGCACCGCAATGCCGTAAGGGATGATGATCTCCTTGTCGGTGCCGTCCGTGATGAAGTGGCGCGTGAGGATCTTCTTGCTCTTTACATTGACCATCGCATAACTGATCGTGTTCTTCTGCGTATTGTAGTTCCACTCGGTACTGTACATATAGAGCGAATCACCGCAGATGGTCATATTGCTGCACGGCAAAAGTTTAAATTCGTCGGTCACTTCATCGGTCTTGGTGTCGATGACAAACGTTCGGGAAGGCACCTCATAGTAATCACCGCGCGACGACACCCACAACTGACCGTATTTGTCGGCTTTCAGGCGGTGGAGGTTGATCGCCACATCGATCGTCTTCGTCACCTCGAACGTATTGAGGTCGATGACCGATACCGTATGGTCGTAATTCGGCACACGGTAACCGCCCGAATTGGCCACGTAGAGTTTATCGCCCACGATTGCCATCTCTTCGGGCTGATAGCCCACATCGCACTGTCCTACCACTTGCAGGGTGGCGGTGTCGATCTTTGCCACATAACCCAGACGGGCATTGGGGTCGATCTGCACGGGTCCCGCATACGACGAAACATAGGCATAACGATCCTTGAAGGTAATGTAACGGCAGTTCGGGATCGAAATAATGTCGATGTGTTTGGCGGTACGCGCATCCATCACCTCCACAAAGTGCGAGCAGTTGATCACCGCATAAAGTTTGCTTCCGTAGATCTTGATGTCATTACCCACATCACCCAACTCTTTCACCACGCCCGGATTCCGCTCGGCATAGATGTTCTTGTGGTAGCGTCCCTTGGTGGCATCGAAATAATCGAGGGTCGCCTTGTTGCTGCCCATATTGCCCTCGTTGAGCAGATAAAAACCGTAAACGGGACTTTTCGACGGATCGTCGATGTCATTCGGCGTCGAAGGCACGATGTGCTCATCCTCGCGGCACGAAGCCAAAGCCACAAGCGACAGAGCCACGACCGCCATGCGTCGCATCATATTCTCGAATCTCATAATATCCAACTTATTATAAATTTAACATTTGTTCCCGGCATCGGATAACACTGCACGACCTCATACTGCTGATTCAGCAGGTTATTCACCTCGGCAGTCACCTTGAGTTGCGATTCCCGAATGCGGAAAGCCTTTGAAAGCGCAAGGTCGCTCGTGTACCACGACAAAGCGTGGTTTTCGGGGATATTCGCCACCGATTCGTAGCGTTCGCCCGTATAGATGAAACTGTAATCGAGACTCCATCCCCGATAATTAAGCCCCACAACGGCCGAACCGCTGTGCCACGGGATATAGGGGATCTGGTCTCCGTAGTATTTGCTTGTTTTGTCGGTGTAGTCCTGCGCCTTCTGATAGGTGTAGGTCAGACGGCAATCGACCCCCACACGGCCGAACTTGAATCCCGTGTTGAGCACCGCATCCACACCGCGGATCTCGACATAACCCAGATTGACCATCGTCCACTGGAACTGATTGGAGGTCGGCATGGCGATGATCTTATCTTCCACCTCGTTATAGTAGGCATCGAGGCTCAGATCCAAATGGCGCAATGCCGTGTGCCGCCAACTCTTTTCGTAGGTCACACCCACGTTATACTGCGTCGTGTATTCGGGTTTGAGGTACTTGTTGCCGATGAACGTGTAGTACAGGTCGTTGAGCGTCGGCATACGGAAGATGCGTTTATAAAACGCTCTGAGCGACAAGTCGATCTCCTCGAAAGGCGTATATTGCACCACGAACGTGGGCGTAAACACGTGTTTGTTGCCTGCGGCAGCACCCGGACTCTCCGTGAAATCATCCACAAACGTATATAACAGGCTGCCCTGCATCCGGAGGTGCTTGAAGTGCATGCTCGTGGCCAGTGCCCCCAGCATCGTGAATCGCGACGGATAGGCGAAATTCACCAAATCGGCATCCAGTGTGTTATACTGAAAATCGGTGGTAAGGTTCACATCCCACCATCGGCGGAGTTGCACCTCGTGGGAGGCCGACAGGTAGAGTTCCTGCTGGTAGTAGTGGTTATTGACATACATCGTCGTTACATCCAGACGCGGATCGGACAGGTAATGCAGGTAGTCGTAGGCATACTTGGCATTGACCGAAAAGCGGTAATGCTCCGTCGGTTTCTTGTTGTACGATCCCTGCACGAAGAAGTTCGTATCCCACTGACGATCCTCGTGTTTGAATTTGCCGGGTTCCTCACGGACGAATGCACCCGGATAACCGCGTTCCGAATTATAGAAATAGACCTTCGCACGCCAACCGCCGTTCTTCACACGACCGAACAATCCGTTCTCAATACGCAGGGCACGCACATCGCCGTTACGACGCACGGCCGTCGTGTCGTAGCCGTCGGCCTTCACATAGGAGAACTTGTAACGACCCGTCGTATAAAGGAACTCGGCATTGAGCGAATTGGACATCCGCTCGCCGATCTTCTGCTCGTAAAGAAACGAGGGGTTCGCCAATCCGAACGAACCCGTCTTGAACGTGAATTTGAGGTTGTGGCGTTTCCCGTCCCCGAATTGCGGACGACGCGCCTCCAAATAGACGGCACTTGCCGAAGCGTAATCCTTGGCCGACTGCACCCCCGAACTCTTTTGTCCGTTATAGAGTGTGACGGCCGCCATATTGTCGAGCGAATATTTGCCCAAGTCGATCTGCCCGTTCTGTGCATTGCCCAGTTGGATGCCGTCGTAGAACACCCCCACATGCTGCGTACCCATTCCGCGCACGTTGATGGTCTTCAGTCCGCCGATACCGCCGTAGTCCTTGATCTGCACGCCCGAAAAATAACGGATGGCATCCGCCACGGAATGGGCATTGAGCCGCTGAAGTTCCTTACCGCACAACACCTGCGCAGGGATCACTTTTTCGGGACGCATGCTGGCAACGACCAGCACCGAATCAATGTGTTGCGTCTTCGACAGGTCACGCTTCTCCTGAGCCCCTGCACCGCAGGGTGCAAGGCTCAAAAGAAAAGTCACAAGGGTGACAATCGCAAATTTATGACTGACCTCCGATTTCATTATTTAGCATTCATGTTGGCATCGCGAACAGCAAAGACCTCGGTCGAGACCTCGCCGATCCATCCGCACTTGAAGTTGATGGCGCACTGTACCTTCACAAAGTCAATATACTTGAGATTTGCCTCACGACCGTCGAACGTCACGGCATTCGAGATCTTGAAGAGGTTCTCCTTCTTGTCCAGATCCGTTGCGCTGAAGTTATCCGAATACCCCCAGTCGAAGGCGGGATTCACCCAGTAAGTGCCATTGCCCGACTTGTCGTAACTGCGCGACTTGAGGCATGTTCCGCGCAACGTGTAGGTGTCGCTCTCGACCCATGCGGGATAGTAGTAATCCTGACGGTGGTAATCGCCCAAGTAATCCACCTCGCCGCTGTTGCCCTTGTTATCCGTCCATGCGACGTTCGACTTGGGGCTTTTGGGGCGATAGTAGGTCACCGCATAGTCCGTGATGGTTTCGGGTTTGCCATACTCCGATCCTTTCAGTTCGTACCATGTATCGTTGGGAAGACCGTCTCCGTTTTCATCCTGCATCACCCACACGACACCCGGCTCGGACGATCCGTCAAACGGATTGCCTTCGATGGCGAAATCGTAATCGCCCGTATTGTCGATGCTGTGGTCGAAGCCCACGGTCAGCGAACCGCCGAAACCTCCGAGCGAAACATAAGCGTGCTGATCCAGACGACCCTGTGCATAGACACAAGCCTCCTCCATCGTGTTGGCAACATAGTTTTCATTGACAAACTGACCCGGAGCGGGCAGGAACTCATAGACCTTCACACTGAACGCATTGTTTGCATCGCTCTTGGCGCGGTAGAACTGTCCCTCGGCGGGGCATACGTTCACAACGAGTGTCTTGGCGGCGGTCAGACGGCCGTTGTTCATCTCAACGATCACTTCGTGGCGACCTTCGGACTCGGCCGTGAAATAGTATTCGGGATTGGCATTCTGCTGCACCTGTTCGCCATCCTTCGTCCATGTATAAACGGCATCTTTGCCGTTCTCGATGTCGATTGCCTTCAGGCAGATCGTACGACCGAGTGCCACGTTGTATTCGGTCTGCAAGAACGTCCACTTGAAATCCACCTCGTCAGCCGAACATACGCGGATCACAAATTCCACAAAATCTGCGCCGTCTTCGTTCTCTGCCGCAAATTTCATGGCATATTCGCCACGTACCGACTCCTTGAACGTATAGTCCTTCTCGGTGGAAACCTCCTGTTCGTTCATCGTCCACCGGTAATGAGCCTCGCTCTTCGATTCGACGATGGGTTTCAGTTCCAACTGCGTGCCTTCGACCAGCATATAGCCTTTCTCCGATCCGGGCAGCGACACGGCAGGTGCTTCCAGATCGCGTACGTCGATACGGATCTCCTCGGAATCCTCTCCGCCCTCGTTCTTCACGGTAATCGTAATGTAGAAACTACCGCTCTCCTCCGAGGTAAATTGCAGGTCGGGGTCCGTCGAGATGACCTTATTCTCGATGCTCCACGCATAGGTGGCATCCTCGTTATGGGTATAAATCGGTTTGATCTCGATCATCTGACTGACCTTGGTCGTAAAAATCAGACTTTCATTCTCGAAAGAGACCGTGGGAGGCTCCTGTACGGGGACTTCGGGCTGGGGTTGGGGATCGTTTCCGCCCAATTCGGAATCATCCGAACATGCAGAAAGCAGGACAGCCGCAATAAAGGCTGCAAAAACAAACAATTTTTTCATACTTTAATATTTTGTCCAAAGATACACAACTCCGTATAAAAACAAGTACTACCGCCTGAAAAAAAATCATGACGGCAGTACTCACTTTTGTTTACTTTATATTGCTTTACCAACTACCATTCAATCGTAATATCGTCGATTGCGTAATATGCGGGCAGCGAATAGCCATAACCGTTATCGGCACCGCCCGACTGGTTCAGACGGAGTTCCACGATCGGGCCGAGTTCCGAAAGATCCCATTTCGTCCACTCTTTGATGATACCCGACTTCGAACCGAAGACCATCGTCAGCGTCTTCTCCTGACCGTTCTCCGCAACACCCGTGGCATGGAAGATAATATCCTTCTCCACAGCAGGCGACAGTGAGTTACCTTTGCAGGCTACCGAGTAGAAGTAGCAGGTAGGAGCGATGTAAAGGCTCGTGATCGTACGTGCCATACCATCGGCAAACTTCAAGATGGGACGTCCGTCTCCATAAGGATGTTCCAAATCAAGATAGCCGTAAGTGGTCAGGAAGTTATCCGAACCCTGAGCACCGCCGCCCTTCGTGCTGTCTTCGACACCATTGGGATTGTAAACATAGAGGTCATAAGCGTAACCTCCGTACTTGCTCTGATCGAGCGAGTTCGAATTGTACGAGCATACGAACCACGGATATCCCCAACCGTTCATGAAACCTGTGGGACGCCCCGTCGTCAGTTGTGTATCGGCATCAACCCATACATAGTCATCGGGACTGCCGATGCGGGTGGTAGAATACGTATTCGGTTTGTAGTTTGCAACGACCCATTTTTCCCAGTCCTGCCCCTCGAAAGTGACGGTAAACGAATGGGAATTTCCTGTTTTTACCTCGACACGCATCTCGGCCATGCAAGCGGAATCGCCAGTCAGTCCGATAATGGTAATCGAACCGGCGGCATCGGCAAAGGGATTATCCTGCGCAGGCGAAGTAACAGACATCATATTGTTGCTGATCACAACTTTCCAACCATCGGGTTTCGTCCAAGTCATCTTCTCGACACCGGTGATCGAAAGTTTGTATTCCTTCGTCTCGTTGTAAAGGAACGAATCGTATTCGGGCATCGTGATCTGCATCTCGACTTTCATCGGGAGTTCGATAACCGTGCCGTCAGCCAATGTGAAGATGGCAAAACCGGGTTTCGTCGTTACATCGACCGAAGCAAAGAGCGAATCGCCCGACTGACCTTCGGCCTTCACGCCCATCGGCTCCCATGTAAGACCGCCGTCCGTGGACATTTCCCACTCTTTGGTCGTGGAGTTGATGCGCAACAGGGGAGTTACGCCGTCTTGACCTTCAGCCTTGATCTTATGACCATCGACCTCGATGATCTTGCCGTCGAGTGCCCAGTAGTAGCAGCCGTCCTCTCCCTTTACAACCGAAATTGCAGGGGCATTGATGCCGTCCTTACCATCCTGTCCGTTCTGACCGTCCTGACCGTTTTGACCGTCTTTACCATTGGTAATCGTAGCGGTCGTACCGTCCGAGAACTTGATCGTATAACCATTTGCAGTCTTCTCGACCGACTCAACGGTTACATTCTTCTGAAGAGCGTCCACCAACTTCTGCAAGGCGGCAATATTGTTGTTCGCACCTTCAACAGCCTTTTCCATGGCTTCCACACGGTTGTTCAGATCATCAACCGCATTCCACAAATTGTCATCGTCGTATTCGCAACTCCAATTTGAGACAACCAGCAACATCGTTGCCAAAAAAGTAAAAAATTTCCTCATATTATTTGTTTATTAGGTTTATTCCACACCTTTATTTATATAATGGGAAAGACAACCGCTCCGAGGAAACATTCAGAAAAGAAACACCCGTCTTTCCGCATTATACTGCCTGACCGGCACACGAAACCGGGTTTGTGATCATCCGAGGGGAAATCGGCATCCGAGACAACGGATACCAGAAAAAGCCTTTAGATTCACCCCGAAACCCGCGGTGTGCAAATCAGATATGTTCAGGCAGGTATTCTGACTCGTCCCACCTGCCGCGCCTTCCCGATTTCCGCAGAAACCAGTGACCAAGAATGCGACAGACACATCTCCGAAAAAAAACGGAGAGAGACTTACAGCAGCGAGTACTGTTCCGGATTCACACCGGATTCCCTTTTAATGCACCCTGTCGCCGACAGAGTGCAACCTTTCGTGTGCGAAGATACTATTTTTTTCAAAAGGTTATACATCTTAAACAAATTTATTACACCTCATCTTCAAAAGTGAATAATTCATCTCCTTTTTTTTACTTTTCATACAACATCGCAGACAATCCGGGTCTTCGTTCGGAGGAACGCCCCGTTTTTCCTTTTCTTACAAAACGCAAAAAACACGACACCCAATGATTATCAACATATTAACAAATAATCATAAAAACAATTTTACACATCAGTCCGATTTTATAAACATCTGGCTGTTTTTTATAATGTCTTCGCCACAGGTTTGCCCTACCTTTGCGGCGTAGTTAAAAAACACACAGGTTATACACTTTAAAACTTTTTGAATTATGGCAAAACTGTATGGATCCGGTGCATTGTACCACGGAAACGGTTCCTTGGAGGAACTGAAAAACATCGACGGCCGCAAGGTAGTCATCGTTACGGGTAAGGGTTCGACCACCCGCAACGGAAGTCTTCAGCGCGCAGAGGCCATTCTGGCCGAAATCGGCATCGAATATAAAGTATTTGAGGGTGTGGAGGCCGACCCCTCGATCGAGACCGTCCGCAAAGGTGCGGCATTCATCTCGGAGTTCCAGCCCGACTGGATCATCGGTCTGGGCGGCACGTCGTCGATCGACGCCGCCAAAGCCATGTGGGTTCTTTATGAGCATCCCGAACTTCCGTTCGAAGAGATGATCAAGCCGTTCGGCATCCCCACACTGCGTCACAAGGCTCGTTTTGCGGCTGTCCCCTCGACGAGCGGTACGGGTACCGAGACCACTTCGCTGGCCGTGATCACCGACCGCGTGAAGGGTGTGAAGTATCCCCTCGCCTCGCACGAGTTGCAGCCCGACATCGCCATCGTCGATGGTGATCTCTGCAAGTCGATGCCCGCCGACATCACCGCCAACACGGGTATGGACGCCCTGACCCACTCGATCGAGGCCTACACCTCGAACGTCGATGACAACTATGCCGATGCCTTCGCCAAGGGTTCGATCGAATTGATCTTCGCCAACCTCAAGAAGGCTTGCGAGGAGCCCGAAAACGGAGAGGTTCGTCAGAACATGCACGATGCTTCGGCTTTGGCAGGCTACGCCTTCACCAACGCATGGTTGGGTATCGTCCACTCGATGGCTCACCAGATGGGCGGTGTGTTCGGTATTCCCCACGGTCGCGCAAACGCACTGGCTCTGCCCAATGTGATGCGCTACAACTCGAAAGCAACCCGTCGTTTTGAGGATCTGGCCAAACTCATCGGCAAGGAGACAACCTCAGAGTTCGTCGAGGCTGTCGAGAACCTCAAAAAGGAGATCAACGTCCCCGCTTCGATCCGTGAGTACGGCATCGAGAAGGATGTTTGGATGAAGGAGGTACACCGCATGGCCGAGAATGCCTTCCGCGACATCTGCACGTCGTTCAACCCGCGTGAGACTTCGGTCGAGGATCTCGAAAAACTCTACGCGGCTCTCTACGAGGGTGAGAAGATCGACTTCTAATCCCGGATTTTGAAAAACGGGGATCGGTCGGACGGAAAACTTTCCGTTCGGCCGATTTTAGTAATTTTTCAGAAAAATAACGTATCTTTAAGTTGCGAAAGGTGTTTTCCCGAAAACTCCGAGGAACACCTCCCGACAAAAAAACCGACCGACCATGGAAAAGAAAAGTATTGAAATTACGGATGCTTTCGAGAACAATCTGAAGCATGTCTCCCTGAATATTCCCAAACACCGGATCACGGTGGTGACGGGCGTTTCGGGATCGGGAAAATCATCCCTTGTTTTGGACACCGTGGCGGCACAGTCGCGGCGGGAACTGAACGATACTTTTCCGAGTTTCGCCCAGCGTTACCTGCCCAAATACCTGCGTCCGCACGTGGGACGCATCGAGCATCTCCCGCCCGCCATCGTCATCGACCAGAAGAAACCCACGCCCAACGTGCGTTCGACGCTGGGCACCTACACCGACATCTACGCCCAACTGCGTGTGTTGTTCTCGCGTGTGGGCAAACCGTTTGTGGGTTATTCCGATGCGTTCTCGTTCAACCATCCTCAGGGTCGTTGTCCGAAGTGTGACGGTTTGGGCGAAGTGACCGAACTCGATGTCCGCAAGTTGGTCGATTTCGACAAGTCGCTCAACGACGAGGGCGTCATCCACTATGTGGCGTTCGAGCCGGGGCAATGGCGTTGGGAATTATATGCTTACAGCGGACTGTTCGACCTCGACAAGAAGATTCGGGACTACACGCCCGAAGAGTTGGAGTTGTTCCTCTACGCCGAACCGATGAAACTGAAAGATCCGCCCAAACGCTGGCCGCGTACCGCCAAATACGAGGGTCTGATGCACCGCATGTACCGCAGTGTCATCAAATCCGACGAGGGCAAGGTACACCGGCGCATCCTCGAACCGATGGTCACGACAGGTGTCTGTCCCGAATGTGGCGGTAAGCGATTGAACCAGACGATCCTTTCGTGTAAGATCAACGGGCGCAACATCGCCGACATCACGGCCATGCCCCTGCCCGACATTCTGAATTGGCTCGCGGGGATCGATCATCCGCTGGCAGTCGATGTCAGGGAGTCGCTCGAAAGCCGTATCCGCGCCCTGATCGACATCGGTTTGGATTATCTGACTTTGGATCGTCCGATGGGTACGCTGTCGGGCGGTGAAGCACAACGATGCAAGATCGCCAAATACAACAACTCGTCGCTGTCGGATCTGCTCTATGTGCTGGACGAGCCGAGTGTCGGTCTGCACAGCCACGACATCCACCTTTTGATGGCAGCGGTCGAGGGTCTGCGCGACCGTGGCAATACGGTGCTTATGGTCGAACACCACCGCGAAATGATGGAGGTTGCCGACCACATTGTGGATATGGGTCCCGGTGCGGGTGCCGAAGGCGGTAACGTGTTGTTCGAGGGCAGTTATGCCGACCTGCTGAAGAGCGACACCGCCACAGGTCGCCTGCTCCGCGAACATACGCCCATCAAAGCCATGCCCCGAACGCCGAGCGGTTGGTTCGAAATTCGGAATGCCCGTCTGCACAACCTCCGCAATCTGTCGGTACGCCTGCCGTTGGGTGCGCTCACCGTCGTGGCAGGTGTGGCCGGATCGGGCAAAAGTTCCCTGATGGAGGAGTTCAAATGCCAATACCCCGACCTCGTGATTGCCATCAACCAGCGCGACATCGGCGTCAGTCTGCGCTCCACACCCGCGACCTATACGGGTGTGGCGAACGACATCCGCAAACTCTTCGCCACGAAGAGCGGTCGTTCGGCAAGTCTTTTCTCGTTCAACGGCGAAGGCGCGTGTCCCGTCTGCGGCGGCAAGGGCGTAATCATCTCCGATATGGCGTTTATGGATTCGGTCGAGACCCCCTGCGAGGCGTGTGGCGGTCTGCGCTACTCGCCCCATGCGTTGGAATTTAAACTCGACGGGCTGAACATCGCCGAGGTGATGGATCTGACGGTACGTCAGGCTTCGAAATTCTTCGAAGACACGCCAATCGAGAAGAAACTCCGTCCGCTGATTGACGTGGGACTGAAATACCTGCATCTGAATCAGGCTCTTTCGACACTTTCTGGCGGTGAATTGCAGCGTCTGAAACTCGCCTCTCACCTGAACGAAAAGGGGCAGATCTTCATCCTCGACGAACCGACAAACGGACTCCACTTGCAGGACATCCGCCACATGATCGCGCTGTTCGACCGTCTTGTCGGGCAAGGGAACTCGATGTTCGTCATCGAACACAACCTCGATGTGCTGAAGGCCGCCGACTATGTCATCGAACTGGGGCAGGGCGGCGGTCGAAGCGGGGGCGAACTGCTCTTTGCGGGAACTCCCGCCGAAATGACCCGATGCGGACGCTCCGTTACCCGAAACTATCTCCGTTAATCTGTCCGAAAAAAAGGAATGACCCGACAACGAGTCATTCCTTTTTATATATTTGTCATACAGAAATTCGTTTTGATCATGCCTCGCAAAATTTCCGATCTGCAACTCGATCTGTTTCCTTCAGAACCTTCCGTAGAAGAACCGCTCCCCCACTACGACCATACTCTTCTGTTCGAGCGGCTCTCCAAATCGGATTTCCGCAGTCGGTTTCACCTCTCGAAAGAGGATCGCGCCTACATCCGGAAAAAAGGCCGGGAGACGATCCGCCGTCACGCCGCCGACTTCATAGCCAAGCGTCTTGCCCCTGCCTCGATTCCCAACGACGGTCGCCAAACGCCCATGCGCGGACATCCCGTATTCAAAGCACAACACGCCACGGCATGCTGTTGCAGAGGATGTTTCGAGAAGTGGCATCACATCCCCGCAGGACGGGCACTCTCTCCCGCAGAACAACAATACGCCGTCAGTGTACTGATGGAGTGGATTCAACGAGAACTCCACGGGTAAGCATTTTCCCGATCAAGCATCGAAAGCCCCTTTCGCGGATCTGTCTTCCGAGGCATCCGTCCACCAGAAAAAAACGTACACTAAAAGACTCGAAAAAATTTCATTTTTCTCTGAAAATCTATCATTTAGATTCAAATGATTGGCATTCAACAGCCTAATGAGTTATGAAATGCAGTAGGTAATGATTTAGCGACCTATCTTCAACAGTGATATACAACGCTTTGCATAACTCGAATAACCTATTGCAAAGATAAGGGTATATCGTGAGAAAAAAGAATTTTCTCCAAATTATCTTCGTAAAGCCGTCCGTTGGGGCGGCTTTTTGTTTTATGTATATTCTATTCTTATGATGAAATGCAGTCTTCGAAGACTGCGTTTTTTTGTTTTCACCCTGCTTCTTTCCCTGCACATCCTCCACTTATGCTTGTGTATCATGTCGGGATCGGTTGTTCGTTGTCAGCGGCAAAGGTAGTTCAGGGCTTCTACGGACAAAAAAGGTCGGGGCGGCAAGCCGTTTAGACGACAATCTCCACACTTCCATTTCATTGCAGGTAGTATTCTCGCCGTAAAACCTTGTTTGTCCTAAGCCCTACCTTTTTACGCCACTGAAACGAAAACGACCGACCCGACGGAAAGACGCATAAAAAAAATGTCGGATATGCGAGAAGTAGGGAAAAAGAAAAAGTTGAAACTCAAACTCCCTCACCTCTGGAATCCGCATAAAATCAAAAAATCAGAGAAGATGAAACTGAGATACAAAATATCAATTTGGGTGGAACTTGCACTCGCATGCCCTCTCCTTTATGGCGGAAGCGTTTGGCTTTGGCTGGCAGGGATATGTGCAGGAAAATTCCTCATTCGGTTACTCCTTACCATCGCTTTGGCTATCGCAGTGTACATTCTGACTTATGCCCTCATCATCGGAACAATACTTTGGTTACTCATTTCTTAAATACGCTCAGATATGAAAAGAAGAAGCAAGACAATCGCACAGCAATGCAGATACTATGAGGTGGACAACATCTTCGACTATATGGTATCGGTTTACCTCAATGGAAATATCTCCGCCTTTGGGGAACTGTTCAAGGAACTCAATCGGAGAGACAGAAAGGAATTTATCTCCTATCTCTTTTCAGAGGTAGAACCCATTTATATCCAAGAAATCATTTTAGCAACTATCTAAAAGTAAGAATAATGGAAAAATTCAATTTTTATCAAGACAGAAAGGTTACTTGTTGGGAACGCATTCACTTTGAAGTAAAAGCCGAGAGCTACGAAGAAGCCGTTGCCCTTGTCAAGTCGTGGCAGGGAGAGGACGTGCTTTGCTTTGAGGATGATGAGAATATCATCATTACAGACGGAGAGACCTTGTATGACACCTCCGAAAGTCTATCCGTAGAGGAAAACGGAGGACAGCCGACTATCGAAGTCTTTGCAGACAACGGAGAAGACATCATCAATAACAAACCCGATAACACTGAACTGATATGAGAACGGAAACAAGAACATACGAGGTATATAACTTCCACGAACTGACAAGAGAGGCACAAGCAAAGGCACACAGCCATTGGGCGGAACATTGCGACTATGCTTGGGACAGAGAGAACCGAGCCACATTGCAAGTCTTTGAACGGATTTTCAATATCAAGGCGGAAAGATGGTCATACGACAGTTGTACCTACACCTATCGTTTCACTTCCCATTACAGCGAGGAGGAAGGCAATATGAAAGGGACAAGACTTCTGAAATACCTTGTCAATAACTATTGGGAAGACTTGTATCCACCCAAGACTTATTGGAGCAGAAACTACAAAAAGAAACGCAAGAGTCGTGTGTTTGTTTCGGACGATTGTGTGCTGACGGGCTACTGCATAGACTATGAAATCTTGAAACCCATATACGATTTTCTGAAAGCCCCCGATGATACCACCCTATACGAACTTATGGACAAGTGTTTGGATGGTTTTTTCAAGGCTTGCAGGGACGATATGGAATATCAATTCAGCGAGGAAGCCTTTGCCGAGAGTTGCGAAGCAAACGATTATGAGTTCCTATCAGACGGAACTATGTTTAACTAATAAAGAACAAACACAATGAAAGGTACAGAGCATTTCAAGAGCGTAATCCAATGTTATTTGGAGAACCGAGCATCATACGATGAACTCTTTGCGGAGAGTTTCCGCAAGGAAAACAAGAACATAGACGAGTGTGTAACCTATATCCTCAGCGAGGTACAGAAAAGCGGTTGTTCGGGATTTTCGGACGATGAAATCTACTCTATGGCAGTGCATTACTATGACGAAGACGACATAGAGGTCGGCAAGCCCAATTCCTGCAAAGTGGTGGTTAATCATACCATCGAACTCACGGAGGAGGAGAAGGCGGAAGCCAGACAGAGAGCCGTAGAGCAGTTTCAGCGTGAGGAACTCTCCAAAACAAAGAGCCGTAACGCGAGACCGAAGAAAGCGGAGACAACGGAAATCGTATCACAACCCTCTCTATTCGAGTTTTTAACCACTTAAACAACGAAAGAAAATGGGAACTATGGATTTAAGCGAAGCACGCATCTATGTAGGCACTTATGCCAAATACAACAACGGCTCATTGCAGGGTGAATGGGTGGAACTTTCGGACTTTTACGATTTGGACGACTTTATGGAGCGTTGTGCCGAGATACACGAGGACGAGGAAGAACCCGAATATATGTTCCAAGCGTGGGAGGAAATCCCCGATAGTCTGATAGATGAAGGACATTTGCAGGACAACTTCTTTGAACTTCGGGACGAGTTGGACAAACGGAACGACACAGAGAAAGATGCCTTTTGGGTATGGGCAAACGGAAACAATATCAAACTCTCCCAAGACGCATACAGCCTTGTAAAGGCTTTTCAATTCGCCTATATAGGCAGTTATGCAAGCAGGGAGGATTTTGCAGAAGAACTTGTAAAATGGAGAATGATTTATCCGATTTTGCATTGAGGTACTTCGACTTCTCAAAATATGCCAAAGACCTTTTTGACACAGATTTTTGGTATAAGGACGGCTATGTATTTCGCAACAACTAATTAAGGAGGACAGACAATGAAACCAAGAAACAAGTTTGAGAAAGCAGTACTTGCAGAGAGCAAGAACCTTCGCCCAATAACCAAGACACAGAGCAAATGGGCTTTCCGTGAGTGTATAGACCACTTCGCCTACCGACTGCCCAAAGGTCGTACCACGTGTATGGATTGTGGGCATAGTTGGACAATAGAAAAGCCAACAGATACTTGCACTTGCCCCCATTGCGGGGCAAGGTTGCAGGTTCGGGAAACATTCCAACGAAAGTTGCAACAAAAGCAGTACTTCACGATACTTACCGCTTGCGGAGAGTACCAAGTATTGAGAATGTTCCTCCTTTCTGTGGAAATGGAGAAAGGTTGCAAGGCAATGCCCTATGTTATAGAAATCGGTCAATATTGGTGGAACGCACAAGGACGGAAAGCCGTGATAGCCGTTCAACGAACATTAGGGAGATACATTGATTCCTTTTCTTTCTGTTCGCCAATGGCAGTCAGAAACGATAACGAAGCCTACCGCCATATATCGTACTCACAGATATATCCCAAGTTCAAGGTTACGGACACACTCCGCAGGAATGGATTTGAGAATGATTTTCACGGCATAGCCCCGACAATCCTTATTCCCTCCATATTGTCCGACAGCCGGGTGGAAACCTTGCTGAAAGCAGGCAGAACCGAGCATCTGAAATACTTCCTCAACAATTCAAGGACATTTGACGCTTGTTGGCAGTCCTATAAGGTAGCCACTCGCAACGGCTATGACATAGAGGACATTTCGATATGGTGCGACTATGTGGATATGCTCCGCAGATTGGGCAAGGACATACACAGCCCGAAGTATGTTTGCCCCTCCGACCTATATCGTGAACACGACCGCAGACAAAACGAGCTTCGCCAACAGAGAGAAAAGGAGGAAATTGAGAAGAAACGCAAAAAAGCGATGGAGGACGAGGAGCGTTTCCAAGAACTCAAATCCAAGTTCTTCGGTATCCGTTTCACGGACGGCACAATCCAAGTCCACGTATTGGAGAGTGTGCAGGAGCATTTGGAGGAGGGAACGGCAATGCACCATTGCGTATTCTCCAACGAGTACTACCTCAAAGAGAACTCGCTGATACTTTCGGCAACCATTGAGGGCAAACGGATAGAAACGATTGAAGTCAATTTGGATACGCTCAAAGTGGTGCAAAGTCGTGGCGTGTGCAACAAGAACACGGAATATCACGACCAAATCGTGAGCCTTGTCAATGCCAATCGCAAATTGATAAGACAGAGAATAAGAGCGACAGCATAAGCAACAATCATTAAAAAATCACAGATATGAAAGCAGAAATTGAAAGCATCGTATGCAACTGGGAGGACGAGATACCCCATATCCTTGTAAGGGTAATCAATGCCATTACCCTATCCGCCAACGAAGAGGAACTGAGGGCAGCTGTCAAGAGGATAGCTGAAGAAACGGAATTTGACAAGTTCTTTGCCTATGGTTACGGAACACATCATTTTTGGCTTACCCACCGCAGGTTATCCAATGGTGAGCCGATGGAACACAGATTGTTAAAGATTGAGTTTTGAGAATACGAAGAAGAAAGTTTACAGAATACAGACGCAGTACATTTTCGAGGGAGTGTTTGAGGTAGTTGCCGAGAGCAGGGAGGAAGCACGGCGAAAGGTCGTTCAGAATTGCGGATTGGTAATGGGAGGGAACATTCACAGTACCCTGCCCGATGAGGAGATGAATTGGGCTTTCTCCACTCACCCCGATGTAAGGACGGGACGGATAACCGTTCAAGAAGAACGGACAGAGTAAAGCGGTCGGCAGATTTGCCGACCGCTCCTTTCTTTCGTGAGCTTTGGGCGGACAAAGAAAGGAGCAAAGAAACCCCAATAAAAACACCTCGTTACTTTTGACAGTGAGTTGAGACGGCTCAAAAGTAACAAAAAGCCGACGAGTGATACCATAACTCTCTAAAATACATATTGATATATTTATTTAAGAGAGGATGAAAAGTTATAGTTTGTATTTATCTAAAAACACATGTGGAATACAGTATATATCTTTTTTTGCTCTTGTGTAAGCAACGTAAAGTTTATTCCGAGTTGATGGACTTAATTGATGCAGAGTATTGTTTTTGTATCCTTTCAAGGTAGTAGCGTTCAATACAATACAGACATCTTGGAATTTGTCAAGACCTTTAGATTTACCCCAATTCTCTGCGTAGCAAGAGTATTTATTAGCCTCTCTGTAAAACAATTTGATTTTTTCATTATTGAAAAATAAGGCATCTGCACTTTCTTGATTATCTATTAAAATGACTTTTGTATCATCTTGTCGATGGGAAGAAATTGAGATGCGTAATTGCTGTGCGACATGCTGGCAAGTTGTAGGCGAACATCTATAACTGTTTGATAGTGTCGTCTCGTCAATAGTAATTCCTATCGCAGACCATCTTTTCTTGTATTTTTTGTAGTCTTTATATAGCCCTTTATTAACATTTCCGTCGTTGCTGGTATCGAAAGTGTGCTGGTAAAAATCACCTACA
>RCNH01000387.1_pt1 | contig 28508 bp, 25 predicted proteins | sample 2041161 | NCBI WGS metagenome assembly RCNH01 (sample SAMN09708215, study PRJNA481090) | Feces metagenome, whole genome shotgun sequencing project. | biome: feces | host: Leptonychotes weddellii | place: Antarctica: Sion Island | collected 2010-03-01 | reverse complement strand
CAAATACCTCAATTACATCTCCCTCTTTGATATTGTCTTTTGTGCGATCATAAGAGCCAATAGTGAGGTAGACCAAATTATTTTTAGTGTTAGTGAGGCGAACTATAAATACGTATTTACCAAAACTAGAATCGAACTTATCAAGAACTTTGCCTTCAAAATGAACAACCTTCCCCCTGTAGTCATCAGGATGGCGGAGTATGTCTTTGTAAGGGAGCTCGACACTTAGCTTATCATCTACAACCAAATCACCTTTTGCCCCGTCAACATTTGAGATGGCTTTATCCAGCTCCCCTGCCATAACCAAGGGATCTGAATAGCAACGGTTAAGCTCAAGGATACTCCGTTGGTATTTATTCCAAGACATATCCGTATAAACATTTTGAATTAAATGGCTATTGTCGATTCTTAGCTTTGCATTTCTAAACTGTGTAAGCCTCAAGAAATAAAGAATGACAACTAACGAAAAGATTAAGTACGACACAAAAGCAACGATGGCTATCCTTAACCATTTCCTCTTACCGTTATTGACCCACATCTTAAGTTTATTCATAGAGATATTCCTTCTTGTTTATCTGTGGCGTAACTTAATTAAAACGGTGCCAATGGACTAGGTTAAAAATAGCTTGAAGATTAATAATTGGAGGATGTTGGTCCTCTATGACAGGCATAACAAGACGTGTAATTTCATTTATTATGTGCTGTTTATTTACCTGAACAGGATCGATATCGGCATTAGCATCATCGTCGTGTGCCTTAATGAGATTGAAGTGTTCGTCGAAATAGTACGTCATATGTTTTGGCTTTAGGCCTGTAGGGGCTTTTATTCTATAGATGTATGTTCTTCCATCCCCGTCATCATCTATGGATATATCCAAAGAATCATCTTTGCGAGAAGTGAAATGTGTACTTGAGAGACTTGTCTCAGAAAAAGGGCCTTTAGATACGACTTCATCGCAATAAGGATGCCAAATTGATTGATAGTTATCGGCAAGCATGATCAAAGCCGGTTGCTCACCATCTACACAAGGTAAAAACTGAGAATAAAATAAGCTGTACGTAATGAGGTTATAGCGAATATACATCAGACTAACTACAACGATGATAAGGCTCTTAATAATCTTTTTTACAGAAACATGACTCATGAATAGACATCCATCCCATCAACTATTACAAATTGCTTAATTTATTAATTCTCACATTATACAGTTATATTTATTAAATAATTAATTTACATCTACAGTATGTATTTAATGTCTTATAAATACAAAAACCCGCCATTTCTGACGGGTTATAAACAATTTATTTAGTTGCGTGTAAGTCGCCTGTGCATACGATGAGGCTTTGCAGCTTCAGGTCCTAAGCGCTCAATGCGATTTTTCTGATAGCTCTCAAAGTTACCCTCATACCAATACCATTTTCCAGGCTCATCGTCTGAACCTTCCCAAGCTAGGATATGAGTTGCGATACGGTCTAAGAACCAGCGATCATGAGATACAACAACTGCGCATCCTGTAAATGCCAGAAGAGCCTCTTCAAGACTCTCAAGAGTCTCCACATCAAGGTCGTTGGTAGGCTCGTCTAGAAGAAGCAAGTTTCCGCCCTGCTTCAAAGTAAGAGCGAGGTTGAGGCGATTGCGCTCTCCACCAGAGAGAACTCCTGCCTTTTTCTGCTGGTCGGAACCTTTAAATCCAAAGCTAGATGCATAAGCACGAGAGTTTATCTCTTGGTTTCCAACTTGAATGAAGTCATTACCATCGCTCAATACTTCCCATAAAGTCTTATTAGGATCGACGCCCTCACGGTTCTGATCGACATAAGAGATCTTTACAGACTGTCCTACCTCAAGGTCACCACCCGTTAAGTCTTCGAGGCCAACGATGGTCTTAAACAATGTAGATTTACCAACACCGTTAGGGCCGATAACACCGACAATACCGTTTCTAGGAAGAATAAACGAAAGATCTTCAATCAATACACGGTCTCCGAAGGACTTATTGATTGCCTTAGCTTCAATTACCTTATCACCTAAGCGAGGACCTGTTGGAATTTTAATATCGGAAAACTCCACCTTTTGTGACTTGGCAGCCTCAGCCATCATCTCCTCATAACGTGAAAGACGTGCTTTGTTTTTAGCCTGGCGTGCCTTAGGACTACTACGAACCCATTCAAGCTCACGACGCAGACGCTTTGCAAGCTTTGCATCACGATCGCCCTGAGCCTCAAGACGTGCTGCCTTGGTGTCTAGGTAAGTTGAATAGTTGCCCTCATAAGGATAGAGAGTGCCGCGATCTACCTCACAAATCCACTGTGCAACATTATCTAAGAAGTAGCGATCGTGAGTAACGGCAAGAACAGCTCCTGGATAGTTTTTGAGAAATTGCTCAAGCCAAAGAACAGACTCTGCATCAAGGTGGTTTGTAGGCTCATCCAAAAGTAGCAAATCAGGAGCTTCAAGCAAGAGCTTACAAAGAGCAACGCGGCGTCTTTCTCCTCCACTCAATATGCTTACAGGAGTGTCAGCTGGAGGACATTGAAGCGCATCCATTGCCTGAGACAGTTGAGAATCTAGATCCCAACCATTTACAGCATCGATATCATTTTGGAGCTCACCCATCTCTGCCATCAAGGCATCAAAGTCAGCATCCGGATCGCCCATCTCAGCAGAAATTTGATTAAAGCGATTAACCTTAGCTATTGTGTCACCAAAGGCCATTTCGATATTTTCAAGAACAGTCTTGTCATCATCTAAAGGTGGCTCTTGCTGAAGAAGTCCAACAGTGTAACCAGGACTCAACCAAGCTTCACCTGCTGAATAATCTTCAAGTCCTGCCATAATCTTAAGCAATGAAGACTTACCCATACCATTAGGTCCTACAACACCGATCTTTGCACCTGGGAAAAATCCCATAGTAACATCATCGAGTACAACCTTGTTGTCATAAGCCTTTCGTACACCTTGCATTTGGTAGATAAACTCTGCCATGTGTATCACTCCACATCAACGTAGATTTATGTCAAACAAAACCGCGCAAAAGCGCAGATACAATAGTGATATTTTACCAGTTATATCCTTGGTATATAAAATTAGAAAATAAATACACTACATCAGAAGACACGCTAATTGATTAAATAGTGCCACTGACCATCTTCTTCCACATAAACAAATTCACTCTTGCTATCATCAAGAAATATTTCTAATAATTTATCCATGTCAGGAGATAGATTTAAATCGTAAACATCTTTGATGTTCGTCCAGAAAACCTCACCCTCAGCAGATGATTTAAGCTCACCTGAAAACTGATCTGTTTTGTAAAGCAGAGCAATGTAGCGCGACCCGTCTTCCTCAAGCCAGTCTTTTACACCGCATAACTTAGGTGATTTAATTGAAAGTCCTGTTTCTTCTTTCACTTCACGAATTACTGAATCAATAAAGGTCTCATTGGGTTCTATATGTCCTCCTGGAAATGTTATTCCTCCCCAATACTTGCTGACACGATCTTGAACAAGTATATTCTCTCCGTCGTATACCATACACATATTAGTGAGCTTAACTAATTGCTTCCTTCCCATGAAAAACCTCCTTTATAGGCAAAATGGTTTTCAGTAGTTAATTTAACTGTACTAAAAAAGGAAGCGAAAAACTCGCTTCCTTTAAAAATAAAATGCGCACCTGCTCATTTGTAATATTTCAAAGCTCAAATAAGCGTACGTTTATTTATTCTTGCTAATCTTTTTATCGCGACGAGCATAAAGCATCTGGATTGCATAATAAACAGATGCGCCCACTGCTATAAGAAAGACTACAAGAAGAGCACTATCCTTAATAAACTTTACCTTAAGCTGATGCTCGTAGTCTGGAATCTCTTTGTCGGTAGGCTCTACAAATACTTTTACAAGATTATTACCGTATGTAATACCATCGATTCTAAAATCTTCAAGGGTCGCTAGGTTAGTGTTGTCAATCCAATCCTCAACATAGCAATAAGACTCACCTGGATTTACAACGGCTTTATATATAGCCCTAGGAGCATCCTCACTAAGCTCTAACTCATCTAAATAACTTTGATCATAACCAATCTCAACAGGCAACTCTACAACTTTGTCACCTTCGTATTCGCCTTTTAATGTCTCTACAACACTAAAGGTCATGCCTTTACCTACTACAACAGGTTCCTTAAGCTTGTAGGTATGATAACCGGCATGTTTAAAATCGACCGTATCTGAATACACTTCAAGTCCATCCTCAGGATTTATAGCATCTTCATCCTGAACATAAATCTTGATATCAACTTGTCCATTTTGAATATGTGGCGCATAGCTTACCTCAGATATTTCAAGGTCGTAAGGGGCTTGGAATACATTTGCTATACGTGGTGTACTCAAAGATCCGCTAAATAGAGAATTATTCATCTCATACATAATAGGTGGTAAGCCATAGTTGTTCATACCAATAAAATCATATTGCATAATATCCAATGGCTTATCTTTGAGAAGCTCAATGTCATATGTTAAAAATGATTCAATTCCCTTATCGTAGTAAGAAAGATAGAACCAGCCCTCATCGTTTACACCCCAACTACTTGTGTTGCGAGCTCCACCATTTTTTCTTCCCCAGCTATTTTTGACTTTCCATGCACCATCCTTAGGTGGGAGTTGACCCGAGGCATTTGCAAACTTCTCTTTTGGATATGAATCATCCCATCCAATAATACTAACTGCATGATCTGCCAATGCTGGCTCTGAGCGATACTGTGCCCAATTGTCATAGTTAAATGAAGTCAGATTTTCTGGCTGATTTGGCTCACTTACATCTGCGGCATAATTCAAAGTTACAGCGCCGTTGTCAAAAAGAGCACGTTTTACATCATCAATGGTGTGCTCTCTGTAGCCGTTGAAGGTCAACTCTCCTGTATCTTCATTGACTGTGTAGTCTGATGTGCCTTCGATAAGTTCTGCGCTTTTTAGACGATATATATTATCTTCTGCGCGGTTTCCCGATACTGACCAATCTCCATCACCTGAAGGAATGCTAATAGGCTGGCCGTGTTGATCTACTGCCTTGTCTAGCTTTCCATCATTATTTTGGTATGGACATGCAGCTTCTCCCTCTAAAGCCAAGCCCGATGAGAGAGCCGACGCCACTACCCAGTCGTATTGTCCTAAGTCAAATCGATCTGAAGTGTTATCTCCTAAAAGATACTCACCCTCTCCTTCTTGACTGTGCCTTTGAGGATCTAGCAAAGCGGAAGGTTGCTTGAGCGCCAATTCTTTGTCGACAGGCTTTGTGGCAAACCAAATCAAATAACGCTCAGATAAATCTACCGAGTCATCTGCATAGCCTTTTTTAACCAGGTTAGATTCAATTGACGATAAGGCTCCAAATGCCCAGCAGGATGCCCATGGTCCTTGTGATTTAGCAGGCGTAGCCAGACCTTCTGCATAAAGATCATATGATGCAGGAGGGTTTCCATCATAGCCATAGGCTACAGTGAATGGATTGACTAGGCTTAAAGCTACAGTCAACGCTAATAACGAGGATATAAATTTATTTCTTTGCATAAAAGCTCCGGAAATGTCGTTGATAGTGAGTTAAGAATACCACAACACATAACGATGTTATTTAGTATTGCTCGTGCTCATACTACGTTATATTTCTACCGTTTTTCAAGCTATGTTGTCCGGTTACAGAATTCTTGTACAGAATATATACAAAATGAGGTACAAAAAGAATAAGGAGAGACTTCTAGTAACAAGGAGGGATGATGGTAGAAATAGTTTGCATCTATAATGCAAACAGTGGATTGCTCGGAGAGATTTCCTACGTTTGTAAAAAGACTGCCGGCTACACTCATTGTGAGCTATGTGATATTAGTCATGGAAACAACCCTCTTGGCAAAAAGGAATGGAAAGAGCTTGCTGATAAATTCCCTATCCCTGTTAATACATACCATATAAATGATGCTCCAGATAGCGCACGTATTGCAGCAGGTGATAAATATCCTGTTGTTTTGTATCGTTATGGAGATGACTATCATGTCATCATGCATGCATCAGACCTTAAAGAATGCAAGAAAAGCCCATCGCTATTTTTCCTAAAATTAGCCAAAAAGCTCGATCTTGTTTTTAGCTAATCAAAAAAGAAAACCCATACGGCACCTTTGCTGTATGGGTTAATTATTAGCCTTTATTTCTATATAGCAAAAATTCTTCTTTATCTGAGAAAACGTTTACTTTCTTATTTTCTACGATAATAAATTTGTTATATAAATCAAGATTCTTCTCAGTTATAACGTGAGAGACTATTAAAACAAAATCATTGCTCTTGAGAATTTCTGCCTCAATTTCTGCAGCTTGTGAAGAACTTAAACCCTGGAATGGCTCATCTAACAGCAAGAACTTATCACCCTTAACGCTCAGAGCCCTTGCAATATTAATCCTTCTAGCCTGTCCACCTGAGACAACATCAGAAGATATGTCCGACTTGCTTTGAGATAAATCTCCAAGCCCCAGAAGGCCCGTAAGGTCGCTATTAGGAGCCTTGTCGCTATCAAAAGTAATATTGAAATTGTAGCTGTCTTTAAATATCACATTGTCTTGGGATGTGTAAATCATTTTATTAACCGTTGGTTTACCATCCATATCAATGAGAACACGTTCACCGAAAGAAGGCTCAATCTTTCCTTCTATACATTTTGAGAGAATTGTTTTACCACTTCCAGATTCACCTGTAATAAAAATCTTATCGCCATGTTTAATTCTTAGATTTACATTCTTTAGCAATTCATCATCATCAGATACCACAGATACATCTTTAAGAACAATCTCATTGAAATCTGGCTGGTGCCCCTCCACAGGAGCAGCATTTAGGATAGTCTCAAATTTAGTTTTAATTGGCTTTGCAGTATTGATCTGATTGTACATCTGAAAAGCCACCTCAAGAGGTTTAATAATTTGATCGCTTGCTATAAATACAGCAAGAAGATTAGGAAGAGTAGCTTGTCCTTGACCAACCATTATTCCTCCTATACAAAGAGGCAATATAAAACAAATGATTGACGTCATTCCAACGGCTGCAATTGATGCAGCTTGAAGATTATGTAGCTTAAACAGAAGAGTTTCCACTTTCCTATTTTGTAAATTATGACGATTATCAAAAAGATCATGTTGATTAAATTCATTGATGGTCTCTCGATATCGAACTGTCTCCTGAGCACATTCAGTATAAACAGAAACCTCTTTGCTCCAGCTATTTGTTCGGTTCATAAGAGGTCTTTTGAAAACAAAAGGCCAAATAGCCGGAAGAACTGAAAACACAACAAACAATAAGGCTAATTTCCAATCAATGAATAGCGCAAATACAAGAGACATTAAAGCCCAAAATATATACCTATAAACGTTAAAGTAGATTGAGGTAAAGTTTTCTTCAAAGAGCTTAACGTCGTTGAATAAAAGTGAAAGCGTTTCTGATTCATTGTTGAAGGGATAGTCCTTATCATTAAAAAGATAGTTTGAGATAATTTTATTCTTTATAGCAACATTGAAATCTTTAACAAACTTATTGACCATCACATTATAGAAATAATTAGCTATTACCATAACTAGATATATCATCAGAAAGATGATTATGAGCCTGTAGATGTCACCAGTAAGTCCTTGTTCTATAAATTCTGTTAAGTACTTAATTAAGCCGCCAGATATCGCTCCATCAAATGAGCTAATGATAGCAAGAGCAAAGGTTAGGACGTAGAGTCGTTTTGGCCATATTTTAAATAATTGCATAGGCGCTCCAAGAAAATAAGAACAGCTTAGTATATTCGAATAACGCCAATTTTACTTTATAACATTACAAAGTATGTATCGAAATAATTAAATATTTTGGATAATGATTTCATTCTATTCACGGCTTATATAGCGTTTGCAATAAATAACGGACGTTGAAATTAAATCAACATCCGTATATCTATACTTTAATTTTTTATTCTTTTCTTATTTGAATTCCTATAAATTACAATGCATATATAGACTAGAAAATAAGCAGCTGTGTCGTTTATAAATATATCTCTGTAGGCATTAGGATGTAGCTGAACAAAGAATCCTGAAATAAACACATACAAAAAGGCTAACATAATAAAAATTGAATATGGAATCAAGCAGTTAAATATTGGATTTTTAAAATCAATATCTAATGCAATACCAATAACAATGGAGCCAATTAGAGTTAGCGCTGCCCTATCCAAGATATGAAGATATGTATCGGTTGCATTTCCCAATAACAGATTTATTACGCAACTTGCGATCGTTACAGTGGTAAAAATAGAACAAAATAATATTGCTATATTTTTTAGCAACCTACAATCGATTTTCATACCTAACTCCCAATATATTAGTAAAGCCTCCCACCAAAATGATGGAAGGCTTTATAAAATTTCAACTTAATTCAAACACTCGTTGTGATTTGCATTTTAAGCGGCTTGATAGCAGCACTATTATGTTTTACTACTCCCACTCAATTGTTGCAGGTGGTTTTGGAGTGATGTCATAAACTACGCGATTTACACCTGGTACTTCAGCTACTACGCGACCAGAAATCTTAGACAAAACGTCATAAGGAAGCTTTGCCCAATCAGCTGTCATAGCATCGCTAGACTCAACTGCACGAAGAATAATAGGACGTGCATAAGTACGCTCATCTCCCATTACGCCAACAGACTTGATGTCTGGAAGCACTGCAAAATACTGCCAGCAAGCGTGTGGAGAGTTGCGGTCTCCAGTCTCTTCGAAAAGACGCTGGTTGTATGCATCGAGCTCTTCACGAACGATAAGATCTGCATCCTTGAGGATGTCGAGTTTCTCTTGATCGATGTCTCCAATGATACGAATTGCAAGACCAGGTCCTGGGAATGGCTGACGGTGAACAATGTGATCTGGTAGACCAAGAGCAGTTCCCAATGCACGTACTTCGTCTTTGAAGAAATGATCCAATGGCTCAATCAAATCAAAGTGTACGCCATCTGGGAAAGGAATGAGGTTGTGATGGGACTTAATAGTAGAAGCCTTACCACCGGTCTTGCGAGCACCAGACTCAATAATGTCAGGATAAATTGTGCCCTGTGCCAAGAATTCAATTCCATCAAGCTTCTGAGCCTCATCGAAAAATACTTTCCAGAACTCAGTACCAATGAGCTTACGTTTTTGCTCAGGATCCTCTACACCTTTAAGAAGGTTCAAATAGCGCTCCTGTGCCTGAACGTGTACTAGAGGAATATCAAATTGCTTTGTAAATACTTCCTCAACGCTCTCAGGTTCGCCCTTGCGCATAAATCCATGATTAACAAATACGCAAGTGAGACGATCTCCAATAGCACGATGTACCAATGCAGCAGTAACAGCTGAGTCTACACCACCGGAAAGAGCAAGAATTACGCGTGAATCTCCTACTTGATCGCGGATTTCTTGTACCTTGTCCTCGATGATATTGTCCATGGTCCAAGTCTTCTCAAGACCACATACGTTAAAGAGGAAATTAGAAAGAATAGTGTTTCCGTACTCAGTATGTTTTACCTCTGGGTGGAACTGAGTAGCATAAAGATTCTTCTCAGCACACTCAATAGAAGCTACTGGGCAGGTTTCAGTTACAGAAGTAATGGTAAATCCTTCAGGAACCTCGCAAACTGCATCGCGATGGCTCATCCATACAGTCTGAGCATCCTCAGGAGTTCCTGCTAAAATAGCAGATTCACCCTTACGATGAAGATCAGCAGGACCATATTCACCCTTATCGGTATGTCCTACCTTACCGCCAAGCTTGGTTGCCATAATCTGCTGACCGTAGCAAAAGCCCAAAACAGGAATGCCCATTTCAAAGATGCGCTCGTCCATATCTGGAGCATCCTCAGCGTATACACTAGCTGGTCCTCCTGACAAGATAATTGCTGATGGATTGATCTCAGCAATCTCTTCTGCAGTGATATCACAAGGTACAACTTCGGAATAGACATTAAGGTCGCGAACACGACGTGCGATAAGCTGTCCGTATTGAGCACCAAAGTCTAATACAACTACGATTTGCTTAGGAGTAGTATCCTGCATGCAATTCCTCCCTTTAAAATTATTTGTTTATAGACATTATACAAGTTACAAGGACTATAAACGTCCTATCCTCATATGTTTTTTAATACAATCAAAACTACACGTATCAATCATGTATAACTACCAATGAAGCTGTATATATGTAGGCCACGTTGACTAAACGTGTATTTATATATCCGTTTTATTAGTTTGTTATATAATACAGACCTATATACTAAAAGACATCGCGTATTTTTAAATGGGATTAGATTCATAGAATCTAAAATTCTTTACCCTCTAAAAGGAGAACGCATTGGCACGTTTTAACGACGATACTAATAAAGCGAGTAGGAAATCGACTCGTCAATACAATGATAAAGCTAAAGATCAAGAGCAAACACGTGGAGCACGATCTAGATCTGAAGGACCTGGCTACTATATTGAACTACGTGAAGAAGAACAGGCTGATAAGCGAAAGAAGATTACACGCAATGTTCTGATCATCATTAGTGTTATTTTAGCTGTAGGAATTGGAATAGGTGCTTATATATTTAGCAATCTACCTCAATTTTCAACTATTACCGATAAGTCTCTCTCATCAGCTCTCACCCAAGAGGCACCAGGCGATCCATTCTATATGCTTTTGCTTGGTATCGACAAATCAGAAGCTAGAGCTTCAACTGTAGCTAATGGTGAGGACTATCATAACTACCGTGCAGATACTATTATTCTTGCACGTGTTGATCCTAAGACACCAAAGTTAACACTTATATCGATCCATCGTGATACATTAGTTAATCTTGGTCCAAATGGTGAGCAGAAGATCAATGCGGCATATGCAATTGGTGGACCTGCATACATGACTAAGGTTGTATCTGATTTCGCTGGTGTGCCGATTTCACATTACGCAGAGATCGACTTTGATGGCTTCTTAGGTATTATTGATACTCTTGGCGGAGTGGATGTCACCCTCCCAATCGATGTAGTTGATGAAGAGTATGCAATGGGCAATCTCAAGGCAGGTGAGCATCACCTCAATTCTGATGAAGCTCTCTTCCTTGCACGCGCACGTCACGCATACGATGCATACGGAGATGGAGATGCCTACCGCGCAGCTAACCAGCGTATGATTATTACCTCTATCATCAAAAAGGTACTTTCATCCAACCCAGCTCAATGGCCAAATCTTATTAATGAGATGACCAAGTACGTAAAGGTAGATCCAGGACTTACCTCACAAACAATCCTGTCTCTTGCTTGGCAGATGCAAAATCTCAATACAGCAACTGACATCTATACAGGTATGGATCCTACTACCTCCAAATACACTAATAACCTCTGGTATGAAATTTGTGATGTACCTGCATGGAACAAGATGATGCAGCGTGTCAATCAGGGATTGCCTCCTTATGAAAACGATAAAGAGGATGTAACACGAGGAATTGCAGCTGAAGCAAATGGAGGAACTGCCTCTAATTCCCAGGCAACAAACGGCAATAAGACCCCTACAAAATCCGGAAGTGTTGCTGTTTTGAATGCAAGCAATGTAAACGGCGCAGCAGGTAGCGTTGCAAATAAATTGAATGCATCTGGATTTGAAGCAAATGCATCTAACTTCAGCAGTAAAAAAGAATCCTCGCTGATTGTATACAACAGCGATGAAGGTAAAGCTTTAGGCGCTAAAGAGGTACTAGGAACTAAATACACCGTAACTAAAAATGACGGAACATATCCAACAGATGTTGACGTTGTAGTTGTAATCGGCGGAGATTACCAACCATAAGCCTATTAACCAATGAGGACTCACAGCAATGTGAGTCCTCATTTTTTTATCTTAATATTCCTTTTTCTTCAAGAGCATCAAGTATTTGATAAGTGGACGCCAGCCATTTAAGACTAGAGATATTTTCTAAATGAACCCACCTGTAGCTTAGATGTTCTCTGAGTTCAAAGTCCTTTGGCTTACCTTCTACTACGTACATATGAAGAGCGACTTTTAGATTTGGATAAACATGATAAAACGTATCAAAATACTCTAAGGCATCATCGCTTAGATCAACTTCTAATTCTTCTTTTATCTCTCTTATGAGTGCTTGTTTTTGAGTCTCTCCCTTTTCAATCTTCCCGCCTGGAAATTCCCAAAAGCCCTTGTACTCACCATATCCTCTTTGCGCAGCAAACACTGCCCCATTATCAACAAATACAGCTGCTACAACATCTGTATAGTCATCATTATTATGTTTAAATGGATTGATTTCTTGCATTGTAGACTCCTAAAAAAAGACCCTGGCTAACCAAGGTCTTAAAAATTTATTTATACGTTAAATCTAAAGTGCATAACGTCGCCGTCTTGGACAATATAGTCCTTACCCTCCATACGAAGCTTTCCTGCTGCCTTGCAACCAGCCTCACCATCATGAGCTACGAAGTCTTCATAAGATGCTACTTCGGCTTTAATGAAGCCACGCTCGAAATCAGAGTGAATAACACCTGCAGCCTGAGGAGCAGAAGCACCGATTGGAATAGTCCAAGCACGAACTTCAACCTCACCTGCTGTAAAGTAACTCTGAAGACCTAAAAGCTCATAAGCTGCCTGAGCCAAAACTTCCAAACCAGAGCGCTCAAGACCTAGATCTTTCAAATACTCTGCAGCCTCTTCAGGCTCAAGCTCAGCCAACTGAGCCTCTACTTCTGCACAGATTGGAATAGTAAGCTGACCATCAAGCTGCTCTACAGGGCTAGCAACTGCATCTTCATCTACATTAGCAACATAAAGAACTGGCTTCATTGTAAGTAAGAATAAGTCGTGTGCAGCTTCGATCTCCTGCTCGTTCATCTCGAGAGTTCGCGCTGGATTTCCCGCTGAGAGCCATGCCTGAAGACGCTTTGCAATCTCAAGACGTGGAAGGTTTTCTTTATCACGACGTGCTTCCTTCTCAAGCTTAGGTATTGCCTTCTCTACAGTAGCTAAATCAGCAAGCATAAGCTCAGTATTAATAATCTCAACGTCGTCTTTTGGATCAACACGTCCTTCAACGTGCACTACTTCTGGATCAGAAAAGTGACGAACAACCTGACATATCGCATCTGTTTGACGAATATTAGCCAGGAACTGATTGCCCAATCCTTCGCCTGTATTTGCACCTTTTACAAGACCTGCAATATCAACAAACTCAACATTTGCAGGTAATATACGTGCTGCATTTACGATATCTGAAAGAACCTGAAGCCTATCATCAGGAACATCAACAATCCCCACATTAGGCTCAATAGTTGCAAAAGGGTAATTAGCAGCAAAGCCGCTTTTCTTTGTTAAAGCAGTAAAAAGCGTAGATTTACCAACATTAGGCAATCCTACGATTCCAATAGACAATCCCATAACTTTCCTTTCAAAAAAAGTAACTCCCTCTATATTAAGGGTTTACCGTTAAAATTTCTTGCAAATCATAGTGAGTGCAGATTCCTCACATACACGCACACACGCACCACACCCAACACATATAGACTCACATACAGAAAAGTTGCCTCTGCGATCTATTGAACATGCTGCCTGTGGGCAAGTCTTTGAACATTTCTCACACCCCGTACAGCGATAAGGATCGACCTTAGGAAATCTATGGTGAATTTTTCCTACAATATCTTCGTTGTAGTACGAAGAGAGCAAATCGAATACCGATGCACTTGTTATTCTTCTTTGTATCTTTTGAGAATTGACCCTGCCACATCTGTCCAATGCGGCAGATTCAACATATCTATACAGACGCTTCTCAAGGTCAATATCGTTCAGTACCTTCATGCGTGTTTGAGGCTCTAATTGATTTTTTGAAACTGAAACAGCTAATTGCTCGCGCTCTAAATAAGGCTTTAGACGTGTATCGATTTGCTCATTATCCCTAATCAATGAAAGCGGGTATTTACCATATTTTTCAGCTTCTTTTATCTCCGCTCTATAAATAGCTTCGCCTTCGCACACATCACATCCGTCGCAAAGCCCATGAGGAATATAAATACATACATTCGGATATCTATTCATAATAAATGTCCACTGAGCACGTGATATCGATGCTATACAAGGTACTTTATAAACATTTGGATAATTAGAAATGTCAGACCTATCACAAGCAATATAAGAGGTGTTATACAAACCTGAATTCTTTCCAATGACACCTATGACATCGAGTGGCTTGTGAGTCTGAGAGACAATCGTCTCAGTTGGACATACAGCACAACAAATATCACACTGTATGCAGCGATTAGATATATGAGGCGCATTGTCAGTAAAATCAATAGCCTGTTGTGGACACACCTTACTACACAAGCCACAAACATCGCTCTGACTGCGATAGTTTGCACAGAAAGATGAGTATATACTTGGATTTTGTCGCAAGGGTTTTTCATTTGTATGTGAAGAAGATGAAGGATCTATATCTTCAATATACGTATTTATCTGGGTTTGAATAGGCTCTATGTAGCCAGAAATTTTATGCTTGGCATCAAGCAAAAGATCAAGTATTCGAGACATAATCCTCCTTTCTTCCTCTCTAGTATACAGTTAGCTCATCGTCATGTCTTATCTATAAAGAAAAACCGAGACAGACATAAGTCCATCTCGGCTGTTATTAGATATCGCTAAATCAAAAGACTTAGTACATACCGCCTTGAGCACCTGCTGAAGCTGCAGCGATTGCATCTTCAAGTGAAGTGTCCTTAGGTACATTTGATACGGTAGCCTCAGTGATGAGAATGAGAGATCCAACTGAAGCAGCATTCTGAAGTGTGGTGCGGGTTACCTTTACAGGATCCAATACACCCATCTTAATCATGTCGCCGTACTCGCCAGTAGCAGAGTCAAGACCTTGTCCTGCAGGAAGAGCGTTGATCTTCTCTACAACAACGCTGCCTTCAAAGCCCGCATTGTTTGCAATGGTCTTCACTGGAGCCTCGAGAGCTTTCTTGATGATGTTTACACCAATCTGCTCATCGGAGTTATTGCATTTGATGGTATCGAGAACCTCAGAAGCCTCGAGGAAAGCTACTCCTCCACCAGCAACGATTCCCTCTTCAACAGCAGCGCGGGTTGCCTGAAGCGCATCTTCAATACGATGCTTAATTTCCTTAAGCTCAACCTCAGTTGCAGCTCCTACCTTGAGAATTGCTACACCACCGGAAAGCTTAGCGATACGCTCTTGAAGCTTCTCACGGTCAAAGTCAGAGTCGCTGTGCTCCATCTCGCTCTTGAGCTGAGATACACGCTCGTCGATCTTCTCACGAGAACCAGCGCCACCTACGATAGTGGTGGAATCCTTAGTAATCTTTACAGTCTTAGCGCGGCCAAGCATGTCAGAAGTTACGTTCTTCAAAGTAAGTCCGAGCTCTTCCATTACTGGCTGTCCGCCGGTAAGAACTGCGATGTCTTCGAGCTGACGCTTACGACGATCACCATATCCAGGTGCCTTTACAGCACAGATGTTCAATGTACCACGAAGACGGTTCAAAATAAGAGTTGCAAGTGCCTCACCGTCAACATCTTCAGCGATGATGAGAAGTGGACTTCCGCTCTTTTGAACACCTTCAAGAATAGGAAGAATATCTTGGATATTAGAGATCTTAGAGTCAGTCATAAGGATGTATGGATCCTTAAGCTCTGCAGACATGGTGTCAGTATCGGTTGCAAAGTATGGTGAGAGGTAGCCCTTCTCAAACTGCATACCCTCTACGATGTCGATATCGATACCGAAAGTCTGAGACTCTTCAACAGTGATAACACCGTTCTTGCCAACAACTTCCATAGCGTCAGCAATCTTTGCACCAATCTGAGGATCTGCTGCAGAGATGGTACCAACAGAAGCAATTTGCTCCTTGGTTGAAATCTCATGAGACATAGAGCGCATCTTCTCTACAACTTCGGCTACAGCCTTGTCGATACCGCGACGGATAGCGATAGGATTAGCTCCAGCTGCTACGTTGCGAAGGCCCTCGTTTACGATAACCTGTGCAAGAAGAGTTGCAGTTGTGGTTCCGTCACCTACAGTGTCGTTGGTCTTAGTTGCAACTTCTTTAACAAGCTGAGCACCCATGTTCTCAACTGGATCTTGAAGCTCAATCTCCTTAGCTACTGAAACACCATCGTTGGTGATAGTAGGAGCACCATAGCTGCGCTCAAGTGCAACATAGCGACCCTTAGGTCCCATAGTAGTAGTTACAGCATCTGCAAGAGTATTTACACCGCGTGCAAGCTTAGCGCGTGCATCCTCTGCAAACTGAATGTCCTTAGGCTGAATTGCCATAATACACACTCCTTAAAAGTAACGTAGTAAATATAATTAAAAATTAAAATGAGGAATTAATCCTCGATGATTGCCAAAACGTCTTCAGCGTGAAGAAGAATATACTCTTCTCCGTCAAGCTTGATTTCATTCATGCCGAATTTACCATAGAAGACCTGGTCTCCAACCTTAACATCCATAGGAATAAGTTTTCCGTCTTGATCGCGACGTCCAGCTCCAACAGCAACTACTTCACCCTTGTTAGGTTGCTCCTGTGCACCAGAAGATATAAAGAGTCCAGATTCAGTCTTCTCTGCCTTAGGAGCAGGCTTAATGAGAACACGATCGCTCAATGGTTGTAATTTCATGAATGCCTCCTTATTTACAAACATTCACTGCTAATATGCAGTTCACTCAATTTAGTTATTAGTCTACCCTAAATGTAGGTTTTAACAACGACATACTCAAATCTACAATAATCACACTTAGGTATCATGTATGTAATGATGTTAGATAATGCGCAAGACTAGTGATTAACCAGCCTTACGCACTATAAAATATCTTTTATTATTTATTGCTTGGACAAAGAGCTTCAAGCTCAGAAATCCATAGAGATACTGTTGCATCCGTTGGTATAGAAAGTGCTCCTCTTGGACTGAGGCTCACATCTGTTGCCTTAGGTCCATCAGGCATACATGATCTTTTATATTGCTGAGAGAAAAAGCGCTGATAGAAAACTTTAAGCCAACGAAGAATTTCTTCTTCACTAATATTTTCATCTCCCTGTCCACAAGCAAAAGCCTTACATGCAAGCTTAAAAGTTTGAGATGGACTCATTCCCTCTTTTAGGGTCTGATAGATAAAGAAATCATGCAAGACGTATGGCCCTACTTTATCTTCTGTAATTTGAGAAATATTTCCTCTGTCATCAGTAGGTAATAGCTCTGGCGATACCGGAGTTTCACAGATGTCTAAAAGCGCTTCTTTAAGAGCAGCATCTTGTGTAAGGTTCATCTCATGGATAACTAGGTGTCTTACCAAAGTTTTCGGTATAGATGCATTAACTCCATACATACTCATATGGTCGCCGTTGTATGTTGCCCATCCCAAAGCAAGCTCACTGAGATCTCCTGTACCTACAACAAACGTGCCTTCTTCATTGGCGATGTCCATAAGGATCTGCGTTCTCTCACGTGCTTGAGCATTTTCGTAGACAACATTATGAACTTTTTCATCATGTTTAATATCAGCGAAATGTTGCTTGCAGGCATTAACGATAGATATTTCGTCGAAACGTACACCATAGCCCTCACATATTGTTCGAGCATTGTTGTATGTACGCTCAGATGTTCCAAGACCAGACATACTAAGAGCATGGATTGCAGAGGTGCTGAGATTTAAAATACGACATGCCCTAACGCAAACTATCAATGCAAGAGTTGAGTCTAGGCCTCCTGATGTTCCTATAACCAAGCTCTTTGCATTGATTTGCTTCATTCTACGTGCAAGTCCATGAGACTGAATATTTAAAATATATTCTGCCTGATCATAATCAACAGAAGAAGTAAAAGGATATGGATCTACATAACGTGTGAGAGGCTCCTCAACTAGGTCCATATCAACAACAGTTACCTGAGACTCCTCATTGTTAGAAGAGAAGTGAGAAACCTTACGTCTATTCATGACAGAGCTAATATTGAGCTGCGCGCAAGTTGACTCGCCAGAAAATGGAAGTGCTTCAGCTAAAATGCTTCCATTTTCAAAAATTCCATTGTAGCCTCCATAGACCTCATCACCTGATGATTCTCCCAATCCAGATGATGCATATAAGTATGAGCAAATATTATGAGCACTCGCTTGCATAAGAGAAAGTCTTCTAGTCTTATTTTTTTCGACCTGTTCGCTTGATGCATCAAGATGCAGAACTACAGATGACGCTTTAGCATCAGCAGATAGATTTACATCATTTCCTATAACAACTGAAAGCGATAACTCTGGCGTATGAGAAACTTCAAATAAATGATTTCTTGATATAAAGTGTGAGCCCAATAGAGAGTCCTCGACATAAAGTCCCTCTTGAGGTATTTCTGAAAACTGTCTATCGCAGCAAGAATTTAAGTGAGACTTAGGAACAATCCCTAGAATTTCTCCCTTGCAGATAACTGCAGCACAATTATAGATAGAAGAGCCATAGCCATAAGGAAAACCAACAGCAAAAATCATCTCAAGATCACGTGTATTATCTGCAATCTTAACTAAAGCCTCTTTTGCACCTTTAAGCAAAACAGGGCTATAAAAAAGATCCCCACACGTAGACCCGGTAATAGCCAGCTCAGGCAAGACTGCAATCTTTGCCCCTTGAGAGCTAGCGTTATGAAGATCAGAGATAATTTCCCGTGTGTTATATCTGCAAGACGCATATCAGGCACAATTGCAGCAGCGGTTATAAAACCATCAAACATATATCCCCCATGGATACCCAACAATAATTTAATTTGTTTATAAAAAGGTCGCAGGAGATTCAAGCAATCGAAATTCCTGCGACCAACTTATTCTTATTATATTTTACTCTACATCAAAGAGCTTTTCCCACTCAGCAACCTTAAAACCAATAAGAGCTTTGTCATCAGTTACAAGAATAGGTCTTTTAATAAGCATTCCATCATCAGCAAGAAGCTCAAATGCCTGAGCATCGCTCATGTCAGGAAGCTTGTCTTTAAGATTCATCTCCTTGTAAACTTTTCCGCATGTATTAAAAAGTTTCTTAGTAGGCAAACCTGATTTCTCATGAATTTCAGCCAATTCAACAGAATTTGGTGTGTCGTCTACAATGGAGCGTGAAGTATATTCAATACCATGTTCTTTAAGCCATTTAGCCGCTTTGTTGCAAGTGCAGCACTTGTTATATCCGATTAGTTCTACCATGATGATCTCCTTATCTATCAGGTTGTAAATCACAAATAAACTATGAGTTAACTATACCTTACTTCCGGATAAATATACACAACAGCATTTTGCTTGCAGTAATTCTTCTGAATTACAATCAATTAAATTAGTATCCCAAACTCCGATATCAGCCAGCATTCCTGCTGCTAAAACACCTATATCACGTCTTCCTTCAGCAACGGCAGAGCCATATGTATAGCACTTTATTGCCTGTGACCTAGTCAAACATTCTTCAGGATACCCTCCCCTAAAAATATCATGAGATGTAGGGTGAGAGCGCTCAGTTGCACACCATAGAACTTCAAGACTATTTGGTGGCACCACAGGCGCATCTGTACCAAAGGCAACATTCACACCATTATTTAGAAGCGTTCTAAACGGCCACATGCGATCTTGTCTATATTTACCCAAATCGCGCAAAGGCTGTTCTGTATCGATAGTAATGTGAGGAGGCTGTACAGAAGCTGCTATGCCCAAGTCTGCCATACGTTTGATTTGAGAAGGATCAATATCTTCCAAGTGCTCTATTGTGTATGTGCCTTGCGATGGACGACCATATCGCTCAATAGCCTCTTCATAAATATCAATGCAACTAGACACCGCTTTATCTCCAATTGCATGAATGCGCACGCTATGGCCATGAAGTCCTGCAAGCATGACAAGCTCGCGCATACGTTCAAAAGTAATGGTAGGAGCTCCGCGATCGCCATCATAGCGTGCATTAGCATAGTCTTCACTAATCCAGGCTGTATGCTGGGATGACACCCCGTCAAAAAATTGCTTGAATCCTGGAGCAGATATCATCTGTCCATCAACTTGCAATTGCATAAGGTTGAGGTTGTCTAAGTCATCTGAAAGAGTTGGGTATAAATGCACTCTAACAGTCAGCTGCTCTTTAGAAAGTAAGTCCAGATAGATATCTTGTAGAACGCAATCAGATCCAGGTATAAGTGAAATTGCGACATCTGAAACACTGGTGATACCCATTTTGTTAAGCTTCATAAAATACTGCTTATATGCATTTGTTAAAAGATCTCGATCGAGAGAAGACAGTATTTGAGTAATATATTTCATCCCCGCGGCTTCGCGAAGAACACCAGTCAATTCCCCATTGCTATCTCTGTCAAAGTAACCTCCATCTGGAGGAGTCGTCTCATCAGTAATTTCTAGGAGTTCAAGCGCCTTAGAATTGAGCCAAAGGGTATGAGAATCGCCTGAGTAAAGTGCACAAGGGCGATCAGGTATAGAATTATCAAGAGACTTCTTTGTCGGTGGCTTTTGGTCAGACCATAGATTATCTCTCCATCCATGACCTATTACCCATTTAAGCTCTTGATGTTTATCTGCAAAGGCCTTTGCATATTGAACATAGTCATCTTCGCTTGTGCCAAGATATTCAAAAGCAATATCAGAGGGAAATAATGCAGCATGCATCACATGCTGATGGGCATCAATAAACCCAGGACAGATAAATCTATCTCCCCAGTCTTCAATCAAATAGCCCTTCTTCTCTAATTGCTCTACTCGATTACGTTCAAGAACTTGCAGAATACGACCATCTCTTACAACAATTGCAAGAGGCTTGACTCTATCGTCAAGGCCAGTAAAAACGCACGTTGAAGTAATAACCTTATCCATTAGCTACCTACCTTCTTACGCTTTACATCACCCTACTTAAAATCAAATAATTAATCTTCTTCAATTCTATCGAGCTTGAGGTTTGGATTGGCATCCATTGAAACGTCTGCAAAACGTCCCTCATTAAAATGCCTAAGTGCAACCAAGGCAATCATTGCAGCATTATCAGTACAAACACCCATCGGAGGAACCGTTACTCGAACTCCAATTGGCTCAAAAGTCTCATAATAAGCTTTGCGCAAACTTGGATTTGCAGTAACACCTCCACCAGCACAGAAATCATGTGTCTGTGTTTGCAAAACAGCAGTTTTTGCCTTAGCAACCTGTACATCAATTACAGCAGCTTCAAAACTAGCTGCTAGATCATGAAGATTTACACTGCGACCTGCTTTTTGCTCATTATTAAGATATGTAATAACTGATGTTTTTAGACCAGATAAACTAAAGCTATAGTCCTTAGAGTGCATCATGGCACGTGGGAATCGTATAGCTTTTGGATTACCCTCAGCCGCTAGCTTAGAGATGATAGGTCCTCCTGGATAGCCTAGGCCTAGAGCTTTTGCAACCTTATCGAAAGCCTCGCCTACAGCATCATCGATCGTGGCACCTAAAATCTCATAGTTACCCCAATCTTTTACATGCACCAACATTGTATTTCCACCTGAAACGAGGCTGGAGACAAATGGTGGTTGAAGATCGGGGGTTTCAAATAGATTTGCAGCAAGGTGGCCTTCTAGATGATTAACGCCTATAAGAGGAACATCAGCGGCAGTAGAGATGCCTTTTGCAAAGGCAATACCTACAACAAGTGCACCAACAAGACCCGGACCTTGCGTTACGGCAACACATGAAAGATCACTAGCCTGAAGATATTCAATGCCTAGTTGTTCTGCGGCTTTATCAAGCGTTTCCTCATAAACGCCAACAAGTGCCTCTGTGTGCTTGCGTGAAGCTATTTCTGGTACTACTCCTCCAAAGCGCGCATGAAAATCGATTTGTGTTGCAACGACACTGGAGAGAATTTCTCCTTTTGCATTTATAACTGCCATTGCTGTTTCATCACATGAGGATTCAATTGCAAGAATCAGATTGCCCTGTTCAGCTAATTTAGCTTCACTGGAATCCTTGCGGTGAGGATAAACCAAAGGCCATCTTCGTCCTGAAGCTTGTGGTTGAGGCTCCAAATTCAAATCATGCCTGGTAAGCTGCAATGGCAACTGTGCAGTCATAATCAGCGCATCTACACCTTGAGCATAGTAAGAAGGTCGAATTCCAACTTGTTTAAATCCCAAAGTTTGATAGAGGCTAATGGCAGATGTATTACCAGATTCGACCTCAAGAGTAATTTCTTTACAATTGAGAACTTGTGCATCGTATGCCAAGCGTGAGAGCAATCTTGTCGCGATTCCCTCTCCACGTCTGGATGAATCAGTTGCAACATTGAGCACTTCGCAAGTATCTCCAATAACAACTCCACCTGCATACCCAACAATTTTTCCCATATCATGGGCAATCCACCATATATGTCCATCTGCAGACAAATCCTCTTTGAACATAGATTCTGACCAAGGATTATGATGAAGATTTTTAAAGACCACAGCTTCTAGTGCTGCAACTTGTTCTGTATCATAGACGCCCATTGGACGAAGCTGCAAATGAATGTCTGCTAGCTCCTCAGCACATCCTGTTACCTGTGATGTTGGAGATGTTTCCATACCGAGTTTTTGGCGCTCTGTTTCTTCTGCATCACTTAAGCGAGTATATACAGGAAGAATAAGTGCAGGATCGCCCAGATCTTCTGCATAGTCCATATTTGGATTACAAAAAGAGTATAGAAGGCCTTCACTAGTTGGAAACCATGCTGATTCGTCTGCAAATGAGGAGAAATCAATCTCTTCAAATTTATCCTTAAACTTAAGAAGTCCATCTCCTGTGAGAGTAACATCGCGCTGTGGACAGAGATTTGCTAATTGATCTTTATAGGCATCTGCCTTAATAACCGTTTCGTGGGAAAACTCTCTTTTAATTCCGTTATCGGAAAGGTTATAGATACCCGGATAGACCTCCTTGCGCATAGCATCGGCTACAACTACAAGCTCACCTCGTACGCCTGAGCACCATGCAGAATACGCACTGGCATCTAGCGTAGATGCTCCGAAGAGAGGAACGCCAGCAGCTACAGCCAATCCTTTTGCTGTAGCTACACCTATTCTAACTCCTGTAAATGAGCCCGGTCCTCGTCCTACTAAAACGCCTGCGATATCGGTATGTGAGTATCCATTGCGCTCAAGGAGCTCATTTATTGTTGAGCAGAGCTCCTCGTTCGCACGACGTCGACACATATGATCTGCTTGATCGACCATCTCATAAGTGCGCTTTGCATCTTTAATCGACAGCTTCGCTAAAGCACAACAAAGCATATCGGTTGAAGTATCAATAACGACTATGAGGTCTTGATTCATTTCCATCCAACACTTACTTTCTGTATAGAACGAGCTAGCCTAATAAAAATTAGACTAGCGTATTATATTTAGTAATTAAATTTTGTATAAGTCTCTCGCCTCTTGCATCATGAGAAACAAAGCGAATAGATCGAGCGGGCTCACAAAGAGTGTCTTCATTTGTTTGAATTCTCTCTACGATAACATCAACACGCTCATTGCCAATCTCATCGCCAAATTGCTCTCCCCACTCCATGATGCATACGCCATCGTCTCCTAATACATCCCAAAGTCCGCAATCTCCCAACTCATCAGAATCTTCAACGCGGTATAAGTCAAAATGGTACAGAGGCAATCTTCCTGATTCATATATCATTTGAATGGTAAAGGTTGGACTTGTAATATCTTCATCAATATCTAAAGCCAAGGCGATGCCTTTTGTCATCTGAGTTTTGCCAGCACCTAAATTGCCAGTCAAAACTATATTATCTCCAGCTTCAAATACATCACCTAAAATTTTGCCCAATTCGATGGTTGCCTGTTCACAGTCGGATATGAAAACATCATCATCCTTAATATATCGAAGGCCTTCTATCATAAAGACTCCTTAAGAGAGATGTAGCTGGTTAGTAATAATTTATTTAGGGTTTGACTCGAGCCATTCACCAAGCTTAGTCATTGTTTGACATGCTGCCTGCATTGAGCGAGAGTCTCTCATCAATTGTTCAATATGAAATAGTGGAACCACCTGAAAGCGCCCAGATCTGTACATGCGTCCATGAAGTGGATTAACTCCAATTTCTGAATGTAAAACAAAACGAGTTGCTTCACTTCCCAGACATACTATAATATCAGGCCATATCGAGCGTATTTCTTCGCGAAAAATAGCACTACAGTGTTCAATCTCGTGAGGAGTTGCCTGTCTATTGGGCGGCACGGAGCATTTAAGCAATGTTGTTGTGTATACCTCATCAATAGACATACCCGCAGACTCCGCAAGCTTGCAGATCATATCCATTCGCGGCTTATATAAATGCGAAGGATCGGGAGAGTCCATAAGAAATAAAACTCGTGCCTTCTCATTTCCTATTCCCATTTCAGGAGGATTGCATCTATCTGAAAGAGTGCATAACTTACAGTTTTCTACAACTGCAAAAAGTTCATCTAAAGTTACTTCTTTAGGCTTTGGGTTTGGATGATTAGGAATATCGAGCTTTTTCACTAGACGTAAACCTTCTCAAGTCTCATGCCAAAGTCACAAGTAACCTCATAATTGATGGTATCTCGCAATGCGGCAATCTCATCGGCACTGATGTATTCATCTCCATCTTCTCCCATGATAACGACAGTGTCGCCAAACTCAACAGGATATGTAGGATTGAGACGGTTGGTATTTACCTCAACGGCAAACATAGCTTGATCCATGCAAATGCGACCAACTTGATTGAGTCGCTGACCATTGCAAAGTACTTGCATTCTATTAGATAACACGCGAGATAATCCATCGGCATAGCCAATTGGGAATGTAGCAATTTGGATATTACTCTTTGGTACCCTGTAGGTCATACCATAACCCACACCATCGCCAATTCCAGGATAAATCGCACGTGTTACGCGTGCTTTTACACTCATAACAGGGTCTAATTTAAGAACATGTTCAGTAGATTGTGAAGGATATAGTCCATACAAACCAATACCCACACGACACATATCCATCTGAGCCTCAGGATGAAGCATCGTACCTGGAGTGTTATCGCAATGGCAAAGTCCTGTCGGCAGATTGACTTCCCTGAGCATCTCTATTGCGCGTTTGAAATGATCGAACTGAAGGGCCCAATCCCAATTGTCAATAGAATCTGCAGTGGCAAAATGAGTAAACATTCCTGCCTGCTTGAGTCCACGGTGAAAATCGAGCATTCCACAAAAGTCAACGACTTCTTGCCATTCAACTCCAATGCGCGTCATTCCTGTATCGACAGCCAAATGATACTCAGCTACCTTATCGATCTCAGCAGCTGCCTCTCCCAATGCTAGAGCAAATTCCATTGTGTATACAGATGGCATCAAATCATACTCAAGCAAAGCATCAATTGATGTTATTGGAGGCTCGGAGAGAATGAGAATAGGTCTAGCAATGCCAGCCTCTCTCAATTCAATACCTTCATCAACTGTTGCCACAGCAAACTGATCAGCTCCAGCTGTTTGCATAATTCGAGCGCACTTAACAGCACCGTGGCCATAGGCATCTGCCTTAACCACACACATCATCTTTACACGAGGAGCAAGGATATTTTTAAACTGACGAGTATTATTTCTCAAAGCAGCTTGATTGATCTCTACCCAACTCCAACGATTATTTGGACAACGTGAACCTGCCATTATTACCCCCGAATTACTTATACATAATCTATTATTCTTCTACCATCTGACCCAATGCCCACTGTGAACGTGCCTGAAGCGCATCGTTTGCAAGACCAATCTCTCCGATAAGATCTGAAGATACAAATCCATTTGATCCATATTTCTTTGCAGCAAAGCGAGCTGCTGCACCTTGAAGTTCACAAGCATATGAACACATCAAAACAAGCTCATCGGTCATAGGACGTGTATGAGCAAGGAGTCCAGCCATAATTCCGGCTAAGACATCTCCTGTACCAGCTGTTGCCAATGAAGCAGGACCTGGCTTAGGCAACAGAGCAACTTCTACTGCAACACAAGCCGTAGCGCTTCCCTTTGCAACGATAACCAATTCACTTCCGCCGTTTGACCATACAATACGACGTGCTGCCTCAAGCGAGCTTGTAAGTGAATCAGGTGTCTGATCAGTAAGTCCCATCATGCGACCGAGCTCTGCGGCATGAGGAGTAAGAATCAAAGGTGCGGTACGACGAATCAACTCAGGATAATTATCTAGTCGATTCATGGTAAGGCGTGCTAGTGCATTGAGGCCATCTGCATCAACGATGAGAGGCTTCTCACTTTCAAGAAGCTTAGTAACGATTGCTGAAGTAGGTGCAGTATGTCCCATACCAGGACCCACTACGACTGCGTCTGCCTTTTCTGCAAGCTTTGCAACAACACTTTCAGCTCCGTCACCGAAATATCCCTTATCATCTGCTGGTAGTCCAACAACTGGAATATTAAGAAGATGCATCTGACAAACAGGCACGATAGGCGCAGGAACGGCTAATGTAACATAGCCAGCTCCACTTCGTGCAGCAGCTTGTGCACACATAATGGCTGCACCTGGATAGCGAGAGCTACCTCCAACAACCAATACTTGTCCACGTGAATATTTATTTTGAGCACTTGTCTCCTGAGGAAGAATATCAGCATAGTCAATAGCGTCTACGCGCCATGCTACAGGATCTGCCTCAATAACAAGCTGTTCAGTTTGATTTGCTAAAGGAGCGACGACGATCTTTCCTGAAACATCACGTCCTTCATCAGCAAGAAGACCAGGCTTGAGAGCAAGCATGGTAACAGTTAAATCTGCCATGATGCAATCTTCAAATACATGACCTGTCTGAGCAGATAAACCACTTGGTACATCGCAAGCTACAATGTAGCAGCCACTGCTGTTGGCAAGTTCAATCCAAATATCGAATGGAGCACGAAGATCACCGTGAAAACCGGTTCCCAACATTGCATCGACTATTAGGTCACATCCAGACAAGATAGCCTCTAGCTCATCCTTTGGAGGAGCAACAACTATAGGAATACCATTTTTCTTAGCTCCAGCAGCAACTACACGCGCTAGATCTGAGTCAATTTCTTCAACTGGAAGCGGAGAAACTACAGTAACCTCGAATCCTTTTTGGTAGAGTTCAGATGCACAAACCCATCCGTCTCCTCCGTTATTGCCAAAACCAGTAAGGACTGCAACCTTTTTAGTTTCAGAATGCTGAGCTACTTCCTGTGCTAGTGCATTACCAGCACGGTGCATCAATTCGCTCATAGACACACCAGAAGCCGCAAGGCGTTTTTCCACGCCGCGGATGTCTTCAATATTCAATACAGGTTGCATCGAATATCCCCTTTCAAATTGACTAACTATACCTACGCTTTAGAGCGTGAGTTTGTAAGTATCCACAAAATTGTGATTAACAGATATTATTGCATGCTGTCGAGTTCGTCTAAAACACTGCAAGCATTGCGAAAGGACTTGGCCAAAAGTTTAGCCTGATCTTCTTCAGGTTCAGAAACTTGTGGTTTTACCTGTTCAGTAACAGCTACAGCATTGGCAACTGCCACCTCTCGTGTGGCTGAGAGTGAAAGCGCTATCTCAACGACGCCTTGAGCCTGAGCTATCTCTTTAACCTTACCTTCTAGCTTTACAGTAGGTTTTCCTTTCTCGGAGCGAACAACGCTGACATCACGCAATCCAACTCCTCCAGAAAAACCCGTACCCAATGCTTTCAATACAGCTTCACGTGCAGCAAAACGCGCTGCATAATGCTCAGCTGGGCGTGCAGTATGTTCACAGTAAAGACGTTCTTCATCAGTAAATACTCTCATCACAAACGACGGAGTGCGACTGAGCACCTTTTCCATACGTTTAACATCAACAATATCTACTCCAACACCGGCAAGTGCCATATAAAAGCCTTCTTACTAAAATGTAAACTAAAACAAAAATTTATACTCTTTTAGTTTACCTTATATATACAAAAATAGGGTCTGCCGAATAAAATCGACAGACCCAAAATATACCAAATATGTAAGTTTAGCGCTTGGAGAACTGAGGGCGCTTACGTGCCTTCTTAAGACCAGGCTTCTTACGCTCAACAGCACGTGCATCACGTGTGAGGAATCCAGCACGCTTGAGGTCCTGACGGTACTCGCCAGCCTCGAGAAGTGCGCGGGAGATTCCCAAGCGAAGTGCACCAGACTGTCCGGAGATTCCGCCACCATCGCAAAGTGCGATAACGTCGAACTGATCTACGGTGTCAGTTGCACGGAAAGGTGCAGATGCGTTGTCAACAAGACGCTGACGACCAAAGTAGTCGATAGCTTCGCGTCCGTTTACGGTAATTTTACCAGTTCCAGGAACTAGGCGTACACGAGCAGTAGCCTCTTTACGACGGCCAGTGCCAGTGTAGACTGCAGTGTTATCAGCCATATTTAAGCCTCCAGCTCAATCTTA
>RCNH01000193.1_pt1 | contig 28525 bp, 23 predicted proteins | sample 2041161 | NCBI WGS metagenome assembly RCNH01 (sample SAMN09708215, study PRJNA481090) | Feces metagenome, whole genome shotgun sequencing project. | biome: feces | host: Leptonychotes weddellii | place: Antarctica: Sion Island | collected 2010-03-01 | reverse complement strand
AAACGCAACCTGCGCATATTGTCCGACCGGCTCGGGTGAGGCAGCAAACTCCGCAACCAGATTGTTATCCAGCCGTCCGCTCAGGGTACCGGGTTCACGGCCGGGGCCTTCCACCAGAACACGCTGCGTCTGCCCCACCAGATTCTGTACAAGCTCCACTGCAATTTGTTCCTGCAGATTCAGCAGACGGGCCATGCGATCCGTTTTTTCCTTGTAACTGACAGGATCCGGCATATTTGCAGCCTTAGTGCCCTCACGCTTGGAGTAAATAAAGGTAAACAGCTGCATATAACCCACTTTTTTGACCAGATCCAGTGTTCCCTGAAACTCTTCTTCTGTTTCACCCGGGAAACCGACGATGATATCGCTGGAGAATGTAACGCCCGGAATGTTTTGCTTTGCGTACTGAATCAGATCCAGGTACTGCGCAAGATCATAGTGGCGGTTCATTTCGGCAAGGACACGATCATTACCGCACTGAACCGGCAGATGCAAATGCTTGCAGATCTTGGGCTGTGCCGCAATGGTGTCAATCAGCTTATGACTGGCATCTTTGGGATGGCTGGTCATAAAACGGATCTGGTAATCACCGGGCACCGTGCAGAGCAGGTTCAAAAGGTCCGAGAAGTCGATGGGGTCATCCAGGCCCTTGCCATAAGAGTTCACGTTCTGACCCAGCAGTGTGATTTCCTTGTAACCTGCTGCAACCAGCTCCTTAAACTCTTCCAGAATGCGCTGGGGCTCACGGCTGCGCTCGCGGCCGCGAACATACGGCACAATGCAGTAACTGCAGAAGTTGTCACAGCCATACATGATGGACAGCCATGCACGGAACTGCGAGCCGCGCACAATGGGCACATTCTCCACCACGTCTGTGCGCTCTGTGGGCTGTATGAGAATGCGCTTATGGCTCTCCAGCTTTTCTGCCAGCAGGGCCGGAAGCTGATCCACACCATTCACGCCGAACACCAGATCTACATAGGGATAACTGGTTTTGATCTTATCCACAATGTGCTGCTGCTGTGCCATGCATCCGCACAGGCCGATAATCAGATCGGGATTTTCTTTTTTCAGGCGCTTCAATGCACCGATGTTGCCGAATACCCGCTGTTCCGCGTGCTCGCGCACAGCACAGGTATTGAACAGAATTACATCGGCTTCTTCCGGCTGCTGACAGATCTCATAACCAATATCCATCAGAACACCGCAAATTTTTTCGCCGTCATTTACATTTTGCTGGCAGCCATAACCGTGCACATATGCACGGGGGCGCCGATTATAATGCTGCGCTACAATCTGCGCTGCATATCCATTGTGTGCAAATTCTATGCTTTTCAAAGATACACTCCGCCTTCTACCACGAATTGAACAAAATGTCCAGATATACTGTAATAGTATACTACAATTTAAAGATCAGCACAAGGCAAATGACAGGAAAAGCGCAGGCGCGTACAAACAGATTTGCGCCTGCGCTTTTTTACCCGGAGCTGCCGAATTACAGTACTTCGACCACTTCACTCTTGGCTCTTGTTTCCGTATGCTGTCTGGACGGATGTGCATCCTCAGCGGCATATCCAAAGGGAAACAGGCCGATCAGCTCATAGTCCTGCATCTGGGGATAAATCTGCTGCAGCTTGGGTGCATCAAAGTATCCCACCCAGGTGCTGGCCAAGCCCAGATCATAAAGCTCCAGCATCATGTGTGTACCAACGATGGCGGCGTCGACCTCAGAAAAGTTGTGTCCATCAAAGGGGCGCGTCCAGGAAGCATCCTTCTGGCAGCCCAATACAATAAAATTCTGAGCACCGAACGTGTAGTCGGTAACGGCGTGGATATTTGCCTTGCTCTCCGGCGAGTCCATAACCCAAATCTTAAAACGCTGTGTATTGATTGCAGTGGGCGCAACAAGAGCCGCCTCGAGGATCTTGTCGATCAACTCCGGCTCCACTTTCTTATCGGAAATTTTTCGGCAGGAATAACGCTTTTTTGCCAATTCCAGAAAATCCATAGTAACCTCCCTAAAACATATACTTTCATCAAATCTCTTCTTCATCCGAAAGGGATTTTGCAAGATAGGGTGCTGTAATTGATTGTTTTGATTCCAGCATCTGACGCGGAGTGCCTGCAAAAATAATTTGACCGCCCTCATCACCGCCGCCGGGACCGATTTCCACAACGTAATCCGCAGCTTTAAGCACCTCAAGGTTGTGTTCAATCAGGAACACCGAGTTGCCTTCGGATACAATGCTGTCAAACAGAGCAATGATATGCTGTACATCCTGCAGATGAAGACCATCTGTAGGCTCATCCAAAATCAAAATCTGCCCCTTTTTGCCCAGGTACGATGCCAGCTTCATCCGCTGGAGCTCACCGCCCGACAGTGTAGACAGCGCCTGATTCAAATGCAGGTAAAACAGCCCCACATCTGCCAATGGTTTGAGCTTTTGTGCAATCACCGTTCCTGCAAAGCGCTCCATTGCCTGCCGAACGGTCAAATCCATTACCTGAGCAATATTCAGGCCATCCACGGTATATTGCAGCGCCTCCTGCGAATACCGCAGCCCGCCGCAGGCTTCACATACCGTTTCGATGGAGTCCATAAAGGCCATTTCCGATACAATAACGCCCTTTCCCTGACAGACCGGGCATCCACCTGCCCCGTTAAAGGAAAAAAGGCCGATCTTTTGTCCGCTGACTTTTGCAAAAAGACGGCGAATTTCATCTGCTACGCCCATGTATGTTGCCGGTGTAGACCTCAGACTGATTCCAATGCTCTTTTGGCTGATCAGTGTAACCTGTTCCCCGCTGCTCTGCGCAAAAGCTTCCATCAGTGATGACTTGCCGGAACCAGCCACGCCCGCAATTACAGTAAACAGACCCTTGGGCAGATCCACGGAAACATCTTTCAGATTATGCAGATTCAGATGTTCCAGTTTAAACCATTCCTGCGGTGTTCGCAGCGATTGCTTTAATCCGCTGTTCTGCCGCAAAAGCTGACCGGTGCGTGTATCACTCTGCATCAATTCAGCATAGCTGCCCTCAAACAGAATTTCACCGCCTTGAGTACCGGCACCTGGGCCCATATCGATAATATGGTCTGCAATCTCCATCATTTCCCGGTGGTGCTCTACCATTAAAACTGTATTGCCGCGATCACGCAGGTTTACCACGGCTTCGCTTAAACGATGAATGTCATGGCTGTGCAGGCCCACGCTGGGTTCGTCCAGCACATACAGCAGATCCGACAGTGAGGAATTATTGTACTTTGCAATTTTGCAGCGCTGGGCTTCGCCGCCGGACAGCGTACCCATTCCCCGGTCCAGTGTCAGATAGTCCAGACCAATGTCAATAAGAGCCTGAACCCGGCTGCGCAGTGCGTCGACCATATCCACGGCAATGGGATCTGTAATTTCATCCAGCCAGGCAAGAATCTGCCGCATGGGCATTGCTGTAACCTGTGCAATGTTCTTTCCGCAAATTCTGCAGGAAAGAATCTTGGAATTCAGCCGTGCACCGTGGCACTCGGGGCAAATGCCCTGATTGACAAGCGGCTCCAGTTTTTTCCAATGCACCTTTGCATCGTCGCGTTTCAGCATACGATTCATACGGTACATCAGGCCCTCATAAGTTGCCGTTTTATAATAATCCGGCGGTGGATTTTTAAGCTTCATGGGTTCCTGATACAAGAACAAATCCAGCTCTTCCGGTGTGTAATCCCTGATTTTTTTATTGTTATCGAACAGGCCGCTTGCGCCGTAGTACAGCCAGCGCCACTGCCCCGGCTCAAACGCCACATAGCGGATCACACCCGCATCGTTCAGGCACTTATCAAAGTCTACCAGTTTATGCACATCCAGTTCCGTTACTTCGCCCAGACCATCACAGCGCGGGCATCGCCCCTGTGGATGATTGAATGAAAAGGAATCAGAATAGCCCACAAACGGACTGCCCACACGGGAAAACAGCAATCGCAAGAGTGAGTACGTATCCGTATACGTTCCTACTGTGGAGCGCACATGGGCAGAAGGTTTTTTCTGATCAATCACAATCGCTGTAGGCAAATTCTCAATTTGGCCCACGCGCGGCCGGCCGTATTTGGGCAGATACCGTTGCGCAAAGCTGGGAAAGGTATCATTCAATTCCCGCCGGGACTGAGCCGCTATGGTATCCAGCACCAGGGAACTCTTGCCCGATCCCGACACTCCCGTAACCACTGTAATCTGATGTTTGGGAATTTGGGTTGAAACATGTTTCAGATTGTTTTGTGCTGCATCAATTACATGGATATTATCCTGTGTCATGCTGTTCTCCTTTCCGTTTTTTGTTCGTTTGGGCTCAGTCTGCCGGCTGAATCAACTCAAGGATATTCCCATCGGGATCATAGAAATACACCGCACGGCTTTTCCCAAAACCATACTTTGTACTGTCGAAGGTCTGGGGCTCCGAAACGAACTTTACCCCCAGCGCTTTCAGGCGCAGTGTTTCACGGTCAATGTCATCTACTGCAAAACAGAGCTCCGAAATTGAAATTTCAAAAAGGCTGGGTGTATGCTGCTGTGCTTCCATACCGATGAACTGGATCAATTCTACCAGCGGTCCATCTGTGTTTTGGGGCTTCAAATAGGCAACCCGTGCCTGACAGCCCTCCTTTTGGAACAGCGCTGCTGTTTCAGGGCCGCCCATCAGCATTTCTCCCTGATAAGCCAGGTTCAAAACATCTTGATAAAATGCAACCGAACGTTCCAGATTGGAAACGGTAAGGCCAATATGAGCAATAGAAGTAATCATTGAATACACCATCCTTTATTTTGTATTTATATTATAGGTAACAATGGCAGCAATCAGGCTTGGGCTGCATGATCCACAGCCGGCTTTTTTGCAAAATCCTTGTTGACGATATAGATGCCGATGCAAACCAGAACCAGAGAAACTAATCCACGAAGGGTAAACGCCTGATTCTGTTCTCTGAGCAGAACCGCGCTGAGAATAACACCGAACAATGGGTTCATGAAGCCATATACGGCCACCTTTCCCACCGGATTATGCTTCAGCAAAATGCCCCACAGCGAATATGCAACGGCCGAAATCATTGCCATATAAAGCAGCAGCAAGGTGGACGCTGCGGTGAATCCATGCAGACGGCCGCCCATCAGGAAACCTACTGCCGCCATAATCAGACCGCCCATTGTAAACTGGTAGCCACTGAGTGTGACGGGGTTTTCCCTCTGCCCGTACTTCTTAATCAGCACCGAGGAAAGCGCATAGGACATCGTGGAAAGAAACATGAAGCCTTCGCCCATGAAGCTCATGGAGCTGTCAATTCCGGAGCCATTGAGGTTTATCAGCACCACGCCGGAAAATCCCAGCAGACAGCCAATGATTTTTCCTTTACCCAGTTTTTCAAATCGGAATACCAAACTGGACAGCAAAATGGCCAGAAAAACATTGGATGCTTCAATGATGGATGCTTTCACCCCGGATGTGTTGGCCAAACCAACGTAAAACAGCAGATACTGAATCACTGTTTGGAACATTGACAATTTAACGACCATTCCCCAGGAAGATCCAGCCGGAACCAGCATCTTTCGGCTGAGTGCGCTTCCGATTGCAACTGTCAGAATGCCCGCCAGTGTAAACCTGGCACCTGCAAACAAAATCTGTGATGCAACATCCGCAGGCGCAATCCGGAACAGCTCATATCCGATCTTTACGCACGGAAATGCGCTTCCCCATAAAAGGCAGCACACCATGGCCATCAGTGCTACCACCCAGTTCTTTGTGAAAAATGCTTCTTTTTCCTTCATTCTATTTTGCCTTCCTGTTATCTGTAATCGCACATTTCGCACCGTTTGGGCTCACTGCCGGTGTTTTCCTTTTGATAAGCACCTGCCCATTGACAAATACTTTGCAGAATCGGAATGACCGACTTTCCCTTTTCGGTAAGGCTGTATTCCACACGGGGTGGAATTTCATCATACGAATGGCGTTCTACCACACCGTAGGAAATCAGGTGTTTCAGAGTGGATGCCAGTACTGCATCGGTTATATTGGTCATTTCCCTGCGAATCTGACTGTATCGCAAAGTATCCATCGAGGCCAGCACACAGAGAACCCTGGAATTCCATTTACCGCCAAAAATTTCCAGCCCGTATTCCAGCGGACAGCGGATATCCTCCTGCAGTTTTTTCTGATACATTGCCCTTCCCCCTTTGTCTGGCTAATATTATCACAGTTGCACCCGTTTTAAAAGTAGCTATTAAATTTATTAGTGTAGATCTTTTCCCTGTCCCATTCTTTCTCAAACGCGGACAATTTACAGAACACAGAACATGTTCGCAGTTTGGCATTAACACAAAAAAGCTCCGGAATCCATACGTATGTACAGATTCCAGAGCTTTGGTGCCGCTGGCCGGGATCGAACCGGCACGGTATTTCTACCGAGGGATTTTAAGTCCCTTGCGTCTGCCTGTTCCGCCACAGCGGCATATTTTTATCATACAACAGCAACGCCGCGATGTCAATGACGTGTTTTTATAAACTTCTGATCACTGCGCATAAAATTGCAATTTGGCGTTGACTTGACTATAATAAGAAAAACATCTTTTCAAGGAGGTACCTTGTACCAATGCTGTCTGAAAACAGGCGCTTTACTCTCAATAAAGGCCAAATGTTCCTGCTGGGCGGCCTGATCGGTGCACTGGCTTTTCTGCTGATTTACGGTTTTGCTCCGCTGAATCCAACAAATGATTTTTGGCTGCGGGGTGGTTTTGTTGAGCAGGATATCCAGCAGCATTATGCCGGATGGCTCTTCTACCGCCAGTCTCCATTGACCCTTCCGCTGTGCATTGCTCAGGGAATCAACTGGCCGCATGGCATCAGCATTCTGTATACGGACTCGATTCCCCTATTCGCAGCTATTTTTCGGCTGTTCAGTGCATGGCTTCCCGCAGTTTTTCAGTATTTTGGCATCTACACGTTCCTTTGTTTTGTCCTGCAAGGTGGGTTTGCAGCACTTTTACTCAGTTTGTTTCTCGATGCTCCCGCCGCCTTGCTGGGCAGCCTTCCGCTGGTATTCAGTCCCATTTTAATTGAACGCGCTTTTCGTCATACCAGCCTTGCGGCGCACTTTCTGATTCTGACCGCTCTCTATTATTATGTTCAAAGCCACCGCCAGAACCGTTTTTTCTACAAAGGTCTGTTTTTCATCAATATTCTGACCATCACACTGCACCCCTATTTTGTACCCATGACCTTTGCTGTCACCTTTGCGCTGCTGCTGGAATATGCCGTGCGCAACCGTAAATGGGGTGGTCCTCTATGTTATTTGGCAGCGAATCTGGCTGCTGCAGTCGGCGTAGGTGCCCTATTCGGGCTGTTCACCGGAACCGCTGAAGGCGGCAGTGTTGTCGAATACGGCTACTTTGGTATGAATCTGAACGCTCTATGGAACCCCGTCAGCCGATTTGACACCAAATGGAGCCTTGCTCTGCCCGTGCAGAATCAGGTTCTTGGCAACTATGATTCCTTTGCTTACCTGGGACTTGGCGTATTGCTTTGTCTTGCAGCAGCAATGATCTGCATTGCAGTAAAGCGGCAGATTGTTCCGCTTGTGCAATGTGCAAAGCAGCACTGGGCTTTATGCCTGATCTGCGTCATTCTGACCGTATTTGCCATAAGCAATATTGTTACCGCCAATGGTGCGATTCTCTTTAAATTGCCGCTGCCCCATAGTCTGGTTCGGCTGTGCACAATTTTCAGAGCCAGCGGCCGGATGTTCTGGCCGGTTTATTATTTGCTGATGCTTTTCTGTATTTTCTTCTGTGCGCGTGTATTTCGCGGCCGGAAAGCATTGCTTGCACTGATCCTTTTGGCCGCTGTGCAGATAACAGACATCTCCCCTGCTCTTATACAGCGCCATAATCTGTTCAGCGATTATCAGGCCGCATTTCCCACCCAAATGACCAGTGATTTTTGGCAGCAGGCCGCAGAGCATTATCAGCACATCGTATCTTTGGACAGCTTACAGTACGATCCACTGCATCTGGCGCTCTATGCCACCGATCATGGCATGACAACCAATGACCCCTTCGCAGCCCGTTTCGATGAAAAGCAGCTGGAAACTCAGCGTCAGGAGATCATTACACAGCTGGTCGAAGGCAAATACGATGCTGATTGTCTGTATCTGATTCAGGATGAGGCTCTTTTTCTGCAGCTCGCAGATTGTCTGCCGCAGGACACTGTTTACTGTGCCCGCTTGGACGAGCACTGGTATGTGATCGCCCCCGGAATGCACTATACCGGAAAGGATGCCGTACCTTTCAGCGAAGATTTCCCGCTGCATTTGCCGCCTTATAACAGCGACAACTGGATGCATGGTGTATTATTCCGCGCCCCCACCGAAGAATGGAACGATAAAGTGAACTGCACCATTATGCTGCCGGATTGTTCCTACACGCGCCGTAAGTTGGAAAACGCTCGCGCTTTGAAGGCAGCGGAAGTCGAATATTCCATTTTGAACATTGATGACCGGGATGCCGGATGGCTGATGATAACCCTGGATATTCCCGATGCCAGTATTCTGGTTGACCAAGATCTGGAGGTAGTTTCTTGAAAATTTTAACTGTAAAAGCGCTTAAACCTGTCCGGCTGGATAAATATTTGATGGAGCAGTTTCCCAGTCTGACCATGGGACGTCTTAACAAGGGCCTGCGGGAAAACAAAATCAAGCTGAACGGCAAGAAGCAGCCCTTGTCTACCCGCGTAAATGGCGGCGATGAAATCAAGCTGTTCTTTCCGGACGAGCAGTTGGGCATCGTTCCGGATGGTCCCGCTTTTCTGGCTGCACGCGCCCCTGCCGAGATTGTTTACCAGGATGAGCATTTGCTGATTGCAAACAAACCTGCCGGTGTACCGATCATGGATGATCCCCGACATGATTCGCTTATTGATCGAGTGCATTTAGCACTGTATAATTCCGGGGACTACACGCCCGGGCGTGATTATGCTCCTGCGCTCTGCCATCGGCTGGATACCGGAACCAGCGGCCTTGTACTGGTAGCCCGTTCTGCACAGGCTGAGAGCTTATTAACTCATCTGATTCGCGATCGTGCGTTCAAAAAGCGTTATCTCTGCGTAACCTTTGGCCGTCCACAGCCGCCTGCCGCTGTTCTGGGCGGATTCTTGCAGAAGGATGCCAATCGGGGCCTTGTCCGTATTTTAACGCACTCTGCTCCCAATGCAAAGCCCGTGGAAACCCGTTACCAGACCTTTGCCGTAAGCGGTCGTCTTGCGCTTTTAAAGGTAGAGCTGATTACCGGGCGAACCCACCAGATTCGTGCGCATATGGCCAGCATTGGATGCCCTATTCTGGGTGACAGCAAGTATGGCAATAACACAGCCAACCGCGAATTGCGTTTCAAATACCAGGCCCTCTGTGCCCAGGAACTGCAATTTCCCAAGCTGGATGCACCGGAATTACAGGGCATCAGCGGACGCACCTTCCATGCTCCTCAGCCATGGTACTGCCAGCAGGTACTGGATGGAACCTTAAAGTAAAAAATTCTGTATCCCATAAAAAAGCACCTGACCGAAGATCTGTTCGGCCAGGTGCTTTTTATATGTTCAACTATGCGTCTGTGCGTTTTATGTTCTGAGCACGAAGCAATTCATCCAGTTCTTCCCAGGTGTATAAGCTGCTCAGTACTTCGCAGAGGGCTTTCTTTGAAAGACGCGGCGGCAATCCCACTGTTTCAAGGAAACTGCGGCGGGCATCGGCACTGCCCGCTGTACCTGAAAGCCCCCACTCATACAAATCCAAATATGTAATGGGGCGGCCCTGCCGCTTTGGCGTTTCCACTGCTCCGCTTGCCAGAATTGCCTGGCGGATGGCCTCATCCGGCACGCCTTCAACACCCAAAAGGCCCTCTTTACCAGGCTGCGCCTTGCGGCTCTCTTTGCCGTGAATCGCCGGAACATAGGCTTGCAGCACATTCTTTTGTCCCACAAGATTGCTCACATAATTTCGGATTTGAAAGCCGGCTCCGTCTGAATCTGTAAGAATCAGTACACCGCGCCGCTGACCTAGTTCCTTCAGCAGGCCCTGTTTTTCTTTATCCTTATAGATAGCAAATCCATCCGTGGTCAGAATTAAGGCATCCACCACGCCCGCTACCTTCGATGCATCATAACGGCCTTCTACCAATACGACCTGACGCAGCCTGAGTTTTTCCATCAGCGCTCTACCCCCGCCATCGCCAGCTGCACCAGTGCACTTTCCATCAAAACCTCTTTGTCCAAAGGACAGCCCTTCAACGCAAGATCCAGTTCCTCTAAGATCGAAAGGCAGTGCGCCAGCTGATTTTTTGTGTAATGAGAAGCTGTTTCGCCTGACTTTTTCAGTCGATAATCACTTCCTCTGTATCCAAAATCCTTGTGCACCGCGCTATAGGGTTTATGGGCTTCTGCCCCGCACTTTACACGATACAAATCAATATAACTTCCGATCATGGCCGCTGTGATGGCAATGGGCTCATTTTGCAGGCGCAGCAAATCGTGCAGTTTCTGACAGGCTTTGGTACTGTTTTTGGCCGTAATCAGGCGAACCATATCAAACACATCGGCCTCCAGATTCTGTGTTCCAAGATCTGCAACCATTGCCGGTGTAATTTCCCGGTATCCGGAAAGTGCCGACAGCTTATCTACTTCGTTTTGCAGAAGGAACATATCCTGACCGCAGCGATCCAGCAAAATGGCTGCCGAATCCTCCGGCAGCTGAGCTCCCTGCTCTTCTGCCCGCTGCTGCATCATAGTTTTAAGCTGCCGGGCATTGGGCCGGGCCAGTTCCGCTGCGTAGCCAATCGATTCACAATGCGCAATCAGCTTTTTGGCTCGTTTGGGATGCTTTTTCGGCTCCGGTAAAAGGCTGGTAATCACAAACACGGCGTTTTCCGCACTGGCAAGCACATCGCACAGGGCATCCAGATCTTTATCCGAATATCCTGTAGGCTGTAAAAGCGGAAGCTCCACCAAACGTCTGGAACTGAAAAACGAGATCGTTCCTGCCGCCATTACAATCTCTCCGATGTCCGGATTTGGCCCTTCGAGCACAGTGGTTTCGCTGTCTTCACCGGCCAGCATTGCCAATACCTTGCCGGCCTGCTGTCTCAGCAGAAATTCATCTTCCGAATAGAAATAATACACCGGGCTTTGCTGGTCCAGTGCTTTTTTAAGAGCCTGCTGTGTGTGTAACATTGCTCACCTCAAAAAACCGACAGGATTTGCCGGGTCTTATTTGTACAATGGGCTGCCCTGCTGAATAATACAGTTCCGCATTGGGCAGTGTCTTGATCCATTTATAGTTTGTACTGGTCATCAAAACTGATTCCGGATCAATCCCTTTGGGTAAAGTTTCGCCTGCCAGCAACAGATCTACCGGACAATTTTGCAGTTGTATCCGTCCGGTTGCCATGGCGATCCGGTAGCCTTCAATCTGCAACACAGCAATATTGCCATTGGGCTGATTCAGCACGGAAAGATTCATCTGGCCAAATCGATGACGGGCTGTTCCGTAGTTCTGTAAATCTTCCAGGCGCAAATATTGCTGCGCAGGACAGGCCGGACTTTTATCTTTAGGCTCCTGACGAAGATCCACCAATAGTGCCGCCTCATCCATTCCCTGCTGTTTTAAGCAATACTGTACCGCAGCTGCATCGCTTTGTCCACCCCGAAAAAGCACCAGACTGCGCCCATCCTGCGCAATAATTGCACTGGGGTGTCTGCTGTTTCCGGCAAGAGTAAGGGTAACCACACGATGCTGAAGGGTGTGTGCGCATAGCACTGCTGTCAACACAAAACAGGGTGCCGCCGCCCAGATCCAGTGAAATTTTTTACCCTTCCACAACAGTATTGCAAAAAGCAGCAGAAGGAGCCATACAAAAATCGTGTATCCTTTTGGCAGCATCAGCCTTGCAAACGGCAGTGAGCCACACCATGCAGCAATGCTCATCAAGGCCCGGCAAAGAATCGCTGCCATCAATGCAAACAGACGCTGCAGCACTTCGAGCTGCGGAATATAGCCCAGCAATGCACTTGCCATTCCGCACAGCAGCAAAGGGCTGATTGACCAGAGTGAAAGCAGATTTGCCAATAGTGAAACGCCGCTCACGGTCATTCCATGCCAAACCTGAACCGGCAATGTGCACACAGCAGCAAAGAAAGGCGGTGCAGCCACTTTCAGCAAGAAAATGTACACTTTGTCCTTCAGCGTACGCTGCTCCGGCAGAACGTTCTCCCGCCTGCGAAGCAGTTCTCCGACAAAAAGCACACCCAAAGTAGCACTGTATGAAAGCTGAAGCCCCACATCACAGGCTGCATAGGGATTTAGCGTACAAAGAATAACGGCCGAAAAGCCCAGCGAAGTCAGGCCATCCGCTGGAAGCAAGAAAATCTGGCCAATGTCGTAGACGATCACCATAATACCGGCGCGGCAAACTGAGGGCGTAAAGCCAGTGATTCCCATTAAAAAGAGTACCATCAGCAAAGACAGCACTCCTCTTACCCGGCGAAAGAGGCCATGAAAGCGGTCTTCACGCAAGAAAATACCGCACAATAACGTCAAATGCAATCCTGATACAACCAGTAAATGAGACAGTCCTGCTGTGCGGAACAATTCTCTGTGCTGCTGCGTGAGCCCAGACTTATCCCCAATCGACATTGCGGCTACCACCGCATCATACGGGCCAGGCACCGTTTTAGAAATATTTCTCGAAAACTGCATCCGCAGCTCTCGCAAGCGATCTATGAGCCTTGGTTCCCCTATCTTCCACCGAACCGCCCCTGTCGGCTCAGCCAGCAGGTAAATATGATTCGCATAGCGGGAAGACCAGAAATCATCTTTCGGAACACGGTGCAGAGAAAAGAGTCCATTGACAATTTCGCCCGGCTCACTGTCCGGCAAGGCATCACAGATTACCCTAAAGTTTGTTTTCTGGCCATTCAGACTTATTACCGACAAGCACGCCTGCACCGTACCATCCCGGTAACCGGTCTGCACATCATCCACATAAGCTTCCAGACGATATGTGCGGCCTGCCAGCTGTTCCAGCGGGCGCACCTGACAAAAAATCCGCCCTGCAAACAACAGAATGGACGCCATAGCGGCAATTATCACCACCGCAGCGCAGCCCTGTTTTCCAAATCGCTTCAGCAGCAACAGGATAACTGCTATAAAAATTGCCGCAGGCAGCAAAAGCGCCCGCGGCAGAAAAGCAGCGCACAGCTGTACCGCCATATAGCTGAAGCCAAAGGTGAACAGCACTCGTTGCATAATCGCAGCTTAGTGGAAGAACAAAGGCAGCTGCTCCAGGAAAACAATATCCTTGCGGTCGGCAGCATCGCCTTCAGCCAGCACTGCGGCGGATGCAACTACTGTACCGGTGCTGCGTGCAGCCAGAGCCTGCAATGCGTGCAGAGAACCACCGGTGCTGATTACGTCATCCACAATCAGGATGCGCTTGCCGTTCATTTCATCCAGATCCTTCTGATCAATCACCAGCACCTGCTTATCAGCAGTAGTGATGGACTGATCTTCAACAACAACGGCATTCTGCATATACAGCTTCTTGCCCTTGCGTGCAGGGATATAGTTCTTGCCGCTCTGACGAGCCATTTCATAGGCAAGAGGGATTCCCTTGGCTTCAGCCGTCAGAATGATATCGAATTCCGGGCACTTTTCCAGCAGTGCCTTAGCGCACGCCACCGTCAGTTCCACATCGCTGAACATGATAAATGCGGCGATATCCATATGATCATTCAATTTGCACAGCGGGAGCTCACGGGTCAAGCCAGCCACGTGCAGAGTGTAGGTTTCGTTCATCTTAGTCCGTCCTTCCAATTAGTAGGCGCACGTCTTTGCAGAAAGCGCCAAATCACAGGTTCTGTGCAGCTTTTCCGGTTAGCCCGGAGGCCATGCCAGGCTGCGCTTTGCCAGCACATGGAAATGCATATGCTTTACAGACTGGCCGCCATCTTCACCTACGTTGGTCACAACACGGTATCCACCGGTGCAGCCCTGCTCGGCACACAGCCGTGCAATCACTGCGTAAATATGACCTACCAGCGCAGAATCATCCTCGGTCAGGCAGGCAGCGGAATCGATGTGCTTTTTGGGAATTACCAAAAAGTGCAGCGGGGCCTGGGGAGCCAGGTCATAAAACGCCAGCAGCTGATCGTCTTCGTACAGCTTGTTGCTGGGAATTTCGCCCGCAGCAATTTTACAAAACAGGCAGTCTTCCATTGCGTCCTTCGCTCCTTTCATGTTTGCTTGAAACACGGACTGCGGACAGCTCTCGAGGAACTGCCCGCACCGTGAAACACACTTTTTTAAATTACTTCAGGTTGTCCTTAACAATACCGCCTACTGCTGCCAGAGCCTCATCCACCTTGGTGGCATCCTTAATGCCTGCCATAGCGAAATCGGGCTTGCCGCCGCCATTGCCGCCGGCAATCGCAGCAATCTGCTTTACCAGCACGCCGGCCTTCAGTCCACGGCCCTGTGCGCTCTTGCCGCAGGAAACAGCCAGAGTCAGCTTTTCACCGTTGGAGCCCACCAGAGCAGCCACGGTTTCGGGTGCCTTGTCGCGGATCTTTTCTGCCATGCTGCGCAGAGCATCGGGCTCGGTGCCGCCAAAGTATGCAGTGAGGATCTTAACGCCGTCCACATCCAATGCATCCTGGAACAGGCCGTCAATCTGACCATCAGCCAGCTTTGCCTTGCAGTCGTTCAGCTCCTTGGTCAGAGACTTCATCTCGCCGACCATGGTGGCTGCACGCAGCGGCAGGTCATGCACATTGTTGACCTTCAGGCTGGCAGCAACCTGCTCCAGCATCTGGGTGCGCTCGTCCAGCAGACGCAGCACGCCGGTACCGGTGGTTGCCTCGATGCGGCGAATACCTGCAGCAACGCTGCTCTCGCCCACGATCTTGAAGCCGCCGATCTGTGCGGTGTTGGTAACATGAGTACCACCGCAGAACTCGGTGGACCAGCCGTTTACGTCTACAACGCGAACGATGTCGCCGTACTTTTCGCCGAACAGAGCCATTGCGCCCATCTTCTTGGCCTCGGCCAGGGGCATATTGCGCACTTCCACATCCAGAGCCTCAAAGATCTTCTGGTTTACAATGTGCTCCACCAGTGCCAGCTCTTCGGGAGTCACTGCGCTGAAGTGAGTGAAGTCGAAACGCAGACGCTCGGCATCCTGATAGGAACCTGCCTGATGGACATGGTTGCCCAGAACCTCGCGCAGCGCACGCTGCAGCAGATGAGCGCCGGTGTGGTTGCGGGCAATGCACATACGACGGCCCTTGTCCACACGGGCAACAACCTTATCGCCTACCTGAATCATGCCGCTTTCCAGCACACAGGTATGCACAAAGTAGCCCTTGGGAGTCTTCTTAACGCCCTGCACGGTCAGCATGGTGTCGCCGCAGGTCAGCGTACCGGTGTCAGCCACCTGGCCGCCCATCTCTGCATAGAAGGGAGTGTGGTCCAGGATGACCAGCACGCCTTCCTTGGCGCCATCATCGGTGGAAACAGCGTCCTGCAGCTCATTTTCATCTGCCAGAGCCAGCACGGTGCCGGTTTCTTCCAGAGTATCGTAACCCAGGAACTCGGTAGCGGGGGCATTCAGCTCGGTGAACATATCCTCGCTCCAGCCGGAGATGTCACGGGAAAGGCGATCCTTACGGGCCTTTTCCTTTTGCTTCTTCATCTCAACGTGGAAGTTCTCTTCATCCACTTCGATGCCGGCCTCACCGGCAATCTCCTTCGTCAGATCCAGGGGGAAGCCGAAGGTATCGTTCAGCTTGAAGGCATCCAGACCGGACAGGATCTTCTTCTTGCCCTCCTGAGCAGCCTTTTCGATGGTGTCGATCAGGTTGTTCAGAATGTTCAGGCCCTGGTCAATGGTCTTATAGAAGCGCTCTTCTTCAGTGCCGATTACCTTCTTGATATAGTCAGCGTGCTCTTCCAGCTCGGGGTAAGCAACCTTGTTTTCACGGATTACAGTATCCACCAGCTCGGTCAGGAAGGGACGGTCAATACCCAGCATACGGCCATGACGAGCGGCACGACGCAGCAGGCGGCGCAGCACATAGCCGCGGCCTTCGTTGGAAGGCAGAATGCCATCGCTTACCATAAACACAGTAGAGCGGATGTGGTCGGTTACCACACGGATAGAAATATCGGTCTTGTCATCCTGGCCGTAAGCCTTGCCGCAAATACGCTCAACGTGATGCAGGATGGCCTGCACAGTATCAACCTCGAACAGGTTGCCAACGCCCTGCATGACGCAAGCCAGACGCTCCAGGCCCATACCGGTATCGATGTTGGGACGAGCCAGACGCTCGTAGTGGCCGTTGCCGTCAGAATCGAACTGGCTGAACACCAGGTTCCAAACTTCCATGTAACGGTCGCAGTCGCAGCCTACCTTGCAATCAGGCTTGCCGCAGCCCCACTCGGGACCACGATCGAAATAGATCTCGCTGCAGGGGCCGCAGGGACCGGAGCCGTGCTCCCAGAAGTTGTCTTCCTTACCGAAACGAACCATGTGATCCTCGGGGATACCGATTTTCTTGGTCCAGATATCGTAAGCTTCGTCATCTTCCTCGTACACGGAGATGTACAGTAGATCGGCGGGAATCTCCAGTTCCTTGGTCAGGAACTCCCATGCCCAGGGAATAACTTCTTCCTTGAAGTAATCCTGGAAGCTGAAGTTACCCAGCATTTCAAAGTAAGTGCCGTGACGTGCGGTGATACCCACGCGCTCGATATCGGGGGTACGGATGCACTTCTGGCAGGTGGTTACACGGTGGCGAGGAGGCTCTTCCTGACCCAGGAACCACTTCTTCATGGGGGCCATGCCGCTGTTGATCAGCAGCAGGCTGTTATCGTTCTTGGGCACCAGGGGGAAGCTGCCCAGGCGCAGGTGGCCTTTGCTCTCAAAAAAGCTCAGGTACTTTTCGCGCAGTTCGTTAAGTCCCATCCATTGCATATTGATGACTCTCCATTTCCTAATTTGATTGCTACACTTACAAAAAACGACCGGCCACAGAAAAAAGAATAGCCCTCGCCCCTCAAAAAGGGACGAAGGCTTTACTAGCTTCCGTGGTACCACCCAGTTTGCAGCCATAATGACTGCCGCTCTCGGCGCGATAACGCCGCGCGTGCGTCCTGCTTTCGCAGAAAGGCTCCAGGGTGGCTCGGGCGATCCAAATGCGGCAGGGACCTTGCACCACCCTTACGGGGGTCCCCTCTCTGCGTGCCGTCAGCTCGCCATTGGCCCTATCACAGCCAGTTTTGCAATATACATGAATTATAGCCTTTCGCTGCAATTTTGTCAACCATCCTGCAAATAAGAAACCGCATTGCAGATCTGTGCAAAAACAGCAGCTGAACTCACTTTCGGCTCTGTCTGGTCATCCTGCAAAACGACAATGGTATACTGCGGCTGATCTGCCGGGTAAAATCCGGCAAACCAGTAATTCATCTTCTCTTCGCCTTCTTCGTTAAACCGTCCCGTCTGGGCTGTTCCGGTTTTCCCTCCGGCTCCGCCGCTTGTCGGCTGTGCATCGCGTCCGATTCCCTCTTCAACAACCCCAATCAGCATATGCCGCAATTTGTCCGCGTTTTTGGTGCTGAATGCCCTGTGCACCTGCGGATCGTAAAGGTTTTGCAGCTCCTGCCCATCGCTCTCACGGATCACCGCTTCAAGAAAACTGGGTGAAGTGTAAATCCCCCCTTGCACAATCGTGTTCATCATAGCTGCAACCTGTAAAGGCGTTGCCATCAATTTGCCCTGACCGAAACTGACGCTTGCCAGCTGGCCTAAATCTTGCAGCTGATCCAATGCAGGCAGATTCCCCGCCTGGGACTTCAGGCCACCGCCTATAAACTGCGCCTGACCAAACCCCATTTTCTGAGCCATCTGCCTGATCGGCTGGCCGCCCATATTCAATCCCAATTCAATAAAATAACAGTTGCAGCTTTTTTCCAGTGCCGTTTGTAAATCTGTATCTCCATGGGCAATTCCCTTTGCACATCGGTAAATGTGGTGATTCAAATCAATATAGCCTTCGCATTGGCAGGAATGTCCATCCATTCCATTTTCCAATGCCGCAGCCGCAAGCACTGGCTTAAACACCGAGCCCACATTAAACGCGCAGAAAGCACGATTCAGCAAAGAGGTGTCATCCGCATGGATGCTTTTTGCCAGGTTATCCGGATGGAAGCCCGGCACGCTCACGCTGGCCAGAATCTTTCCCGTATCGCTTTCCATAACAAGGATACAGCCTGAGGTCATTGTTTGTTCCGCCGTTCCTTCACAAATACGCTGAATTCGGCTGTCCAGCGTCAAGCGAAGCCCCTTGGAAACTCCGCTTGCCGGAATATACTGCGGCCCGTCCTGAAGCAGCTGCCCCTGTGCCGTTGTGACACATTGAACCATACCGCATTCTCCTTCAGATGCAAGCAGATCATCGTATGCTCCTTCCAGCCCGGAAACTCCATGCCCGGATCCGTCCAAACAGCCCAGCAGATGTGGTGCAATCGGGGTCGGCAGTGTGCGTTTTGGCTGGGCATATGTGTAAATTCCCAGTTCTGTTAAGTCGCGATCCACCTGTACCAGAAAGGGTTCCGTCGAATTGCGGCGCTGATACAATTTTGCCTGTTCTGATGGCACTGCATATTGAAACAGCTGTGAATATCCGCTTTCGCCCGGAACAGACAACGCGTAAAACCGCTTCTCATATCCAGTAAGCGATACTCCGTTTGTATCGTAGAAATTGCCCCGGAGCGAATCAAATTTCAGCGTGGTTACCAGCTGATTTTCTGCGGCACCCGCATATTCTGTATTTCCCGCCAGCAAATAGAGCCTTCCAACGACCACTGCAAGCATGGCCAGCAGCAGGCTATAAATTACAACCAGCCGACGCTGCGTCATCGTTCCTCTACCCTTTCATTGGAAATTTTTGCTTTGAATTATATTCCACAGTGGAAGTCTGCTCATTCGGAAATCGTTTTATGCAACGGTGATCATTAAACTGTATGCCCTCTGTTGTTCTTATTTTGTACCGCTGTGCAATGGAAGTGTTTCCGGGAAAATGCATGGTAAAAAAGCCACTTGTTTTTGGAATACACCATGCTATAATAGGTGCGTAAGCCAGAGCTCATCTTTGGCTTTCTAGCAGAGTAGGGACTTGTGCGTATTGTGGAGTGCCCGCCGGACGGGGAGTTGTCGGCGGGACGAATAGCCGTATGGCTGACGATACAGGTCCCGCATCCCGTTGCTACATAATGAGAACAGCTTGCATGACGCCTCTTCTTATGTAGCCCTGTTACATAGGAAGAGGCCATTTTTATGAGTGCGCCCCTTCCGCTTCGCTCAAACCATCACAAAACAATGGAGGGACTTACTTATGAACACGCAAGTCAAAAAAATCGCCATGATCGGTATGCTGCTGGCTGTACAGGTGATAGCCGGACAGTATCTGGCTATCCGGCTGCCTGTGGTGAACATCAGCTTTATCTTTTTGCCTCTTGCCATCACCGGTATGTTGTTTGGACCGCTTTGGGGCGGTGTTTCCGGCTTACTGGGAGATATCCTTGTTGCATTGCAGGGCCCCTATGGCTATTATCCGCCCATGGGTATTACTGCTTTTTTCAGCGGCCTTATTTACGGTCTGTTTTTGTATGAAAAGGCCCCGACCGTAAAACGCATTGCTGCCTGTGTTATAACGCGCACTGTTTTGTGCTCGCTGCTGCTGCAAACTGTGTTTTTGACTTTCCTCAGCGGTAAAGGATTTCTCGCTTTGCTGCCTGCCCGCCTTTTGCAGGCCGCTATCACTGCACCCGTGCAGATTCTGTGCATCTATCTGGTAGGCCCCGCTGTGCTTCGTCTGGAAAAGCACAGCCGCGCTTGACCCCGCAGGAATTCCGCAGTCACTTTCAGGAAACTGCGGAAAACGGTATCTTTTTTGACAACGCCTCCATGGGACCGGTTGCCCCTGTTGTAACTCAGGCCATGACACAGTGCATGCAGCTGCGTCAGGCTATGCCCATGAAGTATTACCAGTATGCCGAACAGGTTTTCCCCGCCTGCCGCGCTTTACTGGCTGAATTGATTGGTGCCGATCCGCAGGATATCGCCTTCACTGAAAATGTGGCCTACGGCATCAACGCAGTTGCCGGTTCCCTGCCCCTTCAGGATGGCGACAACGTAATTTTATGCGACCGGGAATTTGGCTCCAATGTATATCCCTGGCTGCGCTTGCAGCAGTCAAAGGGAATCGAAGCCAGAATCGTTCCCAACGATGGCGGTGGTTTGACCCCTGCCCTGCTGGACCGATATGCAGATGCTCGCACTCGGGTCGTTACAATGAGCAGCGTCCAGTTTTCGGACGGCTTTGCTGCTGACCTCAACGCAATCGGACAATGGTGCAAAAGTCACCGCGCATATTTTGTTGTGGACTGTGCGCAGAGCCTTGGAGTAATGCCCATGGATGTACAGGAATTTCAGATTGATTTCCTGGCGGGGCTTTCTTCCAAATGGCTGCTCGGACCGTTCTCCACCGGATTTCTTTATGTCAATCCAGCGCTGGCTGATCAGCTGCTCCCGCCCTTTGCAGGTGCTGACAGCGTTACCACCAGTGTGGACTCGGTAGCCTATGAACTGGCTTTTCGAAAGGGTGCCGGGCGCTTTGAGCTCAGCCTGCCCAATGCCCCGGGAGTTGCCGGTCTGGAAGCGTCGTTGAGATTGATGAAGCAGGTTGGTTTTGATCGCATTGGCGAGGAAGCGCGCAAAGTGAGCAGCTATTTTATTGACGGTCTACAGAAAATCGACCATGTTGAGCTCGCCCCTTGTGCTCTCACTTCAAAGCATCGTTCTGCAATCGTTTCTTTCAAGACCCCAAACGTGGACGAAACTTACCGTTTTCTGCGTGCAAATCGCATAGCCTGTTCTGTACGATGCGGCTATATCCGAACCGGTCTGCACGCATACAACACCACCGGCGAAGTAGAACAGGTTCTGGCACTGCTTCATCAGCATTTATAAATATCACGATTACCCAAAGGCCTTTCCTGTTTAGCGCAAGGAAGGCCTTTGGGTTAATTTTGAAGTATCGGAACATTTACGCTCTACATGCAGTGCTCTTTTCTTGTAAACAACGCACCACATAAAGGATAATGGGCCAATCCGCGAATTGCATTTCATTTTTCTTGCTGCAGCACAGTTGACATTTCGCACATGGAGAACTATAATGAGCAAGTAAATTCACAGTTGGATATGGGCCTGTAGCTCAGTTGGGAGAGCGCTGCGTTCGCATCGCAGAGGTCAAGGGTTCGAATCCCTCCAGGTCCACCAAAACAGATATTGGACAAACACCTTCTTCTTTAACGGCAGCTTCGCCGTAAAGGTGTGGCTCTGATATCAAAACAGAAAAGCCCGGCTTAGGTTTAATCCTGAGCCGGGCTTTTGTTATGGCCAGATTCGCACATTCGCAGCCTGCCATCTTTCATCGGCATCTCAGCGTTCTCATATCCGATTGCTGTCCTAGCCAAGCAGCTGGTCTTATTTTCTGACAATACAATATCACCCACCGCATTTGCATAATCCACATAGCGAATCTGTTCCGTGAGATGATCTGTGGCACCGGGCTGCACATAATAGTATCCATCCTGCGTACCTGCGCTCAACGAGAATAACCGATCAGGCATCAACATACTCAAATTCTGCTCCACACCATCTGACGCATCCAAGGCAGGCGTATCTGCATTCAATTCGGCTGTGGTTTTCGTCATCGTTTCTTTACCGCATCCTGTCATGATCACTAAAGACGTCGAAATTGCTGTGAGCTGTAGCAAAAGATTTGTTTTTTCACGATCTTCTCATCTTCTCCATTGGCTACAGCATAACCCGGTATCGTTTTCAAAACATTTCAGGAAACTATGTCTGAAAAAACCTCTTCACCTCTTCGTCCGGCAGCGAGAGTGCCCCAAAACAAAAGCTGTCTGTTTCCACCGCACAATAAAGATACAGCTGCCCCTTGGGTGACCAGAAAAATGCCTTTTCCCTTGTGTTTTCTGGCGAAGCTTTCCAGTCAGGCAAAGCATCCACTCCCAAATAATGCATATAAGCTGTGAGCAGCTGCTCTGCGTGTTCGTTTACCGAAAATCCACTCAGCGTAAGTTCCACAATTTTATCAGTTTGCCCATGCAGCCGAACGGCAGCCTTTCTGCAATCTCTTTTATCATCCTGCCCGGCACTCGCCACCAAACCAATCCGGTAAAAGCCTGCATTTTCCTGGTCGCTTGTGGCACTGATGTCGTCCAGCTCAAGCGCTTGCGTGATAAGGCCTGCATTTTGGGGGCTGATTATGCCGGAGTTCGCAAGCCCTGTCATCAAGTCACTCAGCAGCAACAATTCAGCCGAACCATTATTTTCCTCTGGAGAACTTTTCTCATCACCCAGATCAGTGTAAGAAGAGTCTGTGCCCAAATATCGCTTTTGATAAAGGGCGTAGGCGATTGGAATCTCCTGTGCTTCCTCATCCAGCATCCCTTCGATGGCGGGCCGTGGATAAAAGTTTTCAAACAGCTTATCAGCTGAATGTGAAACGAAGACCTTTGGCAGAAATAGCAATCCAGAACAGCAAAGCACTGCCAGCATCACCATAGGCCAGCCTAGAAACTTTTGTTTGATTCTCATGCCTTTCCTTCCTTTAAGCGGATCGACACTTTTGTGCCCACATCCACTTCGCTTTCTATTTTAAGAGTTGAACCATGCAGCTGAGCAATTTGCGCACAAAGGCTCAAGCCCAGACCGTTCCCTCCATGTTCACGGGCACGGCTTTTATCCACTCGATAAAAGGGTTCGCACAACTTGTCCAACTCTTTTTGGGGAATACCGCTTCCCTTGTCCTCCACCGCAATGCTCCATCCCTCCTGGCAGGGGCTGCAGCTCAGTGCTACCTTTCCATCCTTCGGCTGTGCGTGAAAGGCATTGAGCACAAGATTGTGCAAAAGATCTCCCAGCAGGGTTCGATCAGCCAGAACACAGGCCTGCTCCGGGCAGCTTATCTCAATTTGATCCCGAAGTTTATCCATACTGCGGAGCACATCATTAAAAACCGCATTCACAGAAACTGGCACAAGGCTTATTTCTTCCTGTTCCAGGCCTAAAAGCTGCAAAAGTGATTTGCTTAAATGCTCCAGCCGCATGGACTCATGATAAATATAGTTTGCCGCCATCTGCCGTTTTTGAGGCGGCTGTTCCCCTCTGCGCAGCATATCCGCATAACCCAAAATAGCAGTCATGGGGGTTTTCAGTTCATGCGTAAAGGCCCCCACAAAGCGTTTTTGCCGCTGGCTTTCTTCCTCCAGCACCTGCATATGACTTTCCACCGCCTGGGCCATCACATTAAAGCTTTGTGCCAGCTGACCAATTTCATCGTGTGAGCGAACATTTACTCTGCTGTCATATGCACCATCTGCAATTTGCTTGCTGGCAGTTTCCAGCTTGCGCAAGGGCCGTGTAAGCAACATGGAAACAAACAGCGCTGCCATGCCGGCAAGTGCCAGCACCGTCAGCTGCAAGACAGCATATTGCTGTACCTGACGATCCCGCTCTGCAAAAATGTCTGTGACCGAATAAGTGCTGACCAAGGTATAGTCCCACCCGCGCAGTGCAGTGGCCGTCATCATGTAAATTTCATTTTGCGACTGGTAATAGCGCAGAAGTCCCCTGCCCTGCTCCGCTGTTTCCCTTTGAAGCGCAAAGGGAATTCCCGACGAAATATTGGAGTATACCGACATACCATCCTTGCTAAACAGAGAAAACTGGGTTACTCCTTCACCCATAGCAGCTTTTTGCTCACGGGCATACTTTTCTGTCATCGCATATATAGCAGTTGGTTCCAGCCCTTCACCATGGGCAAAGGCAGTTTCCAACTGATAACATTCCCGCATATGCATCTCTGTTTTTTGCTGCTGCGCCACCTGCAAAGCATGGCTGAAATTTTGCTGAATGCTGAAAGCTCCGCCCACTGACAGCGCTGCACAAAGCAAAACCAATATGGTCACAGTTAGCTTTTGTGTAAATCTCATTGCTGCGCCTCCAGAACATAGCCTATCTTAGGCACTGCCCTCAGCTGCTGATTCCAGCCCAGTTTTTTCCGCAACCTTGAAATGTGAATATCCAAGGTACGGGTGGTGGCGTTGCTGTCAAGCCCCCACACGCGCTCAAACAGGGCGTCCCGATACAGGACAATACCCTGATCCCGCACCAGCACCATTAAAAGATCAAACTCCCGTGGGGTGAGGTTGATTTCTTCGCCGTCTTTGGTTGCGGTGCGGGTTTCCGGGTCGATCTGCACACCCCACACGGTAAGGGCACTTTTTCTTCGGCCGGTATGGCGCATCAGGCCATCCACGCGCGCCAACAGCTCATCAGTTGCAAAAGGTTTCGTGATATAGTCATAGGCTCCGGCACGAAGTCCACGCACCCTGTCCTCCACGGACGTCTTAGCTGTAATGAAAATTACCGGAGTACCGGTGGGCAGGATATAATCAATGAGAGAAAAACCATCCACACCGGGCAGCATCACATCCAACAAAATCAGATCAAACTTTTGCTTGTCGATCAGATCAGCTGCTTCCTCTCCACTATAAGCCTTCACACAATCGTAGTTTAAAGATTGCAGCGTTATTTCAATTAAGTCAGCTATGGCTTTTTCGTCGTCCACAATTAAAATCGGATACATGGTTTTCTCCTCTCAGGGGATCACTTTTCATCATCCACTATAAGCAACGGATGTTTCTGAAATGTTTCAGGCTTTTCCAAATGGAATGGTATACTCCGTAATCTTTATTATCTCAGTATATATCAGCGCGGCAAAGTTGCAACTTGAACGTTGCAAACAATTTCTGTTTCCTGTGCAGATTCCCTGCTGTGGCAGGATATCTTTCATCACCGCAGCTGTCCGGACGGACCGATACCGACCGGCTTTCTGTAATACAGCTGATACAACAAAAATGCAGCCACTCCGTTTGGAATGACTGCATTTTATAAGGCAAACCTTGGTTCAATAAACTTTCTCCAAGAAACAGCCCAATTTGATTGAGCGCAGAGCAGGCACGGCCGGTGCTCCAAATGGGAATCTGCTTTGTCTCAGATTGTTATTTATCTTGCTTCTGGTTATACTGCTTCCATCCTATCAAGATAAGCAATCCGCCTGCCAGCAGCAAAATCGGAACAGGCCAATTAAGCTGTCCCGTTTGCGGCAGCTTCAGCGCATTTGATGCCGGCTTGGTTGGCGTCACTTGCACTTCCGGATCTACCGTATCCGGGGTGGACGGCTTATCCGGAACAGGCGGAGTCCACCCATATTTAGGCGAAGCTGATACCACATACTGAAGCTCCCCATCCCAGAGCAAAGGAATGCTTACAAGAAACGGTTCGGAAGAATACGCCTGATTTGAGAGTGCTGCTTTTGTGCGGACCACCAAATACAACGCTTCCTCAAGCCCTGCAAATGACGCATTTCCGGATGCATCAATCACAGCTGTACCATTGTACCCACCGGCAGGAGTCCCGAGTTTTTCCAATGCCTTAGCTTTTTCATGAGCCTCTTCAGCTGTAAGTTTTCCCCAATCGCAGTCAAACTTACTGTATGCAGGAAGGGTTGCATATGAAACACGTACCTGTCCGTTTTCAGTAATGACGTTTGCTTCTGCAATCTTCAAAATCGAAAATTCATCGCCCGTAAAATAGTATCGTTCCCCGTTGATGCGGGTAGAGCATTTGAGCTTCAATGTTCCCGTCATTTCTGCCGCAAATACCGGAAGGCAGAGCAGAGACAATATCAGCAAAACAGCAATTACTGCGATAAACCTATGCGGTTTCATATTACTGTCTCCTCCTTCGGATCAATTTTGCGGCTTTCATTACGCACCAACGCAGAAGCAGAAATATCAGGATTACAAGCAAGCCAAGCAGTAGATGTCGATACTGCATGGGAATTTTAGCCAAAAATGAACCTTCTGCTTCAGGGATAAGAGCCTCTCCATCTGTAGGTGCTGTGTATGGAATACGTGTCCCGCGAACCAGCAAACGATGTGAATTCACGCCGTAGGGTGTACAGGTAACAAGCGTCACGTAATCCTTTCCCGGCACGATTGCCAGTTCTTTGGTGTCTTCCGGCAATACGGTCAGAATTTGATCCACCTGATATGCGAGGACCTGATCCATTACTTTGATGTAAAAACAGTCACCAATCTTAACCTGATCCAGGTTTGTAAACAGACTGGCCGAGGGCAATCCCCTGTGCCCGGAAAGTGCCGCATGTGTAGACGGCCCCCCTACCGGGAACGAAGTGTTGACCACATGACCAACACCAACTTGCAGAACGGATTCTTCCGTACTATGGTAAATTGGAATGGTTTCATTTAATGTGGGCAAAACGATATAGCCCATCATGCCATTGCCGGTCAAATCCAGAATATCCCAGTAGTCTTCTCGACAGAGGGGGATTCCCTGTGCATCTGTTAAAGGGATCCCCTCATCTTTCTGCTCCTCTGCCAAAATACAATTATAATCTATTGCCTGCTGCAGGGTCGCCTGTCGTACTGCTTCATTCTGTTGTTCAACCAGTCCGTCATAGTTGCCGGCTGCCCGGCTTCCATTTTTTTCAGACAGATATGTACTGAGGGATGGATAGAGCAGAATTGCTGCTCCAATCAGAATACAAAGCAGCCGAATAACGCTCTGCAGTTTTTTTTGCATGGATTACTCCTGCTCCTTCTTCTTGCGGGAGGTAAAGCCGATGCCGGCAATTACCAGTGCAACACCGGCAATGGTCAAACCAATGGTACCGATGCTACCGGTTTCAGGCAGGAATGCGCCATTCTTATTCTGGACCTCGATAACATTGCTCTCGGTTGCAGCTGCACCGGCAACAACATATTTGGGATAACCAGTGCTCAGGGTGCCGTCCTGCGCATACTGTGCCTGAATTTCGAATTCAACGGCCTTGGGCAGGGGATTGTAACCTTCGGGTTCCTGGATTTCCTTCAGCTGATACTTACCAGCCTTCAGGCCCTTAATCTGAATGTCACCTGCAGCAACAGTCTGGAAGCTTTCTACCGTCTTCGGATCTGTAGCAGCAGCCACACGATAAATGGTCTGGCTTTCCTTGACCAGCTTGATGGGAGTTCCATCTGCAGTTTGCAGCTGGAATACTGCGCCAGGCAGAATTGTGTTCTTATCAGCATTTGCATACTTATGAACCTTGATGTCAAAGGTATAGGTATGCGTGATATCAGGCTCAGAGGTACCGTGAGAATCAGTACCAGGATCATTGCTGTATTCCAGTTCGGCCTTATTGGTGTTGGAGCTTGTGCCGATCTGAGCATTCTCATTCAGCGTTGCAGAATACTCAACCTTGATTTCAGCGCCAGCAGTTGCGGCAACCTTTTTCAGGTCAGTGAATACAATTTCCAGAACGGTTTCACCGGTACCAGCAGTAGTAGAAGTAACGGTATAGTCCGTGCCCTTATTGACCGGCTGACCATCGACGGTGACCTTGATGCTGCTCTCATCCAGAGTCAGACCCTTTGACATGGTATCTTTAAATGCAAAGTAGTAAGTGCCGTACTCATCCATGTTGGGCACCTTGGAAGTCAGGTTGAAGGTCAGCTTATCGCCGATCTGTGCAGAAGTTCCCTGACCACCTTCCGGGGTAACAGTCTTATCCACAGTGGGATACTCAGTCTTCAGATCAATATTAGCAGCTGTCTTGTCGTGCACATTAACCAGCATAGCGTCAGTCACGCGGCTTGCGTTGGTAGAACCGCCGACAGGCAGCACCAGATAGTAACCGGAGGTCAGGTTGTTGAAGGTAACGCTGTTGGTCTCGCCGGCAGTCTGCTTCTCGACCAGGCCAGCAAAATCAGTGCTGTTTGCTTTATAGCTGGCTTTTGCCTGCTTAGCAAAAGCAATCAGAGAGGTACCCGTAGCAGTGGTGCTTTCCGACTGGAGCTTGGAGATATGGTCATAAGCTTCCTGAGAAGTAGCATTCTCGCCGGCGCTCTTATTCAGCTGCTGATTGAAAAAGTTCTGCCAAGCAGACTCCAAAGTGTAACCGACAGTTGCACCATCAGCGCCAATGTTGCCCGTGAACATACGAACAATCGTTACTTCTTTACCGTTCAGCTGGGGACCACTAACAGTGATGACACCGTTATGTTCGATTGCCCAAGGATTGGTGGAGGGTTCTGCTGCAAACGCAGTCAGGGTCAAGCCCATGGCCATAGTAAAGACCAAGAGCAGAGACATGATTTTTTTCATCGCTTTCATCTGTAGCTCTCCTTTAACTAAGTGTATTTTTATATTTGGTGTTTGTGCTATCAGCGTTTTACCGTGTTTTCCGTTTCCAGCGGGAAATACCCAGCAGCACAATCAAACCTCCTATTGCG
>RCNH01000192.1_pt1 | contig 28554 bp, 21 predicted proteins | sample 2041161 | NCBI WGS metagenome assembly RCNH01 (sample SAMN09708215, study PRJNA481090) | Feces metagenome, whole genome shotgun sequencing project. | biome: feces | host: Leptonychotes weddellii | place: Antarctica: Sion Island | collected 2010-03-01 | reverse complement strand
GTTACTAGATAAATATAAGCAAATACTGCTAAATTTGTATGCATAAATATGAAATCATAAATATAAAAAATCACAAAAAACTACATATAAGCTGTGTCAAAAACTTGACGTATGATTCCATATGTCTAAAATTGGAAAGCGTAATCGCCTCTGATTGATTATTAAAGTCAAAGGAAAGAGAAATAATCCCGATATATCACTTATAAAGCGGGAATTTGTATCACATTCCTTAGTAATGGTCAAATCGAGGAAAAGCAGACATGAATCTTTTGGGAATAGAGGAGGAAATATGTCTAGTGTATTAGAGGACGTTTCAAGGCGTAATTTCTTGAAGAGCGCCATCGCTAGTGGTGCAATCTTATGTGCCGGTGGCGCAATGTTTGGCTGCTCCCCATCTGGTAACGATGCAGCTTCTGCTGATGCTGCTAATGGTATGCCAGAAAAATGGGATTACGAGACGGATGTCTTATGCTTGGGCGGTGGTGCTACTGGTGTTGCTGCTGGCTTATGGGCTAAATACTCTGGAGTAGAGTCCCTCGTTTTGGAAAAGGGCGAAACTTCGCTTGCATGTTCCGCGGCTTTATCTGATGGTCAGATTGCAGCTGGTGGTACGTCTTATCAGAAGGCACAGGGCATTGATGATAGTCCTGAGAAATATTACAAGTGGGTTGAGTCTGTACAGCCACAGCAGGCCGTTTGTCCTAGTGACCTTGAAACTGCTAAGGTAATTTGCGAAGGCTCTACTGACTTGGTTGAGTGGTGGCTTGACTTGGGTTGCGAAGTTAAAGGCGAGCTTCAGGCCTTCTGTGACATGGATGAAAAGCGTTGGCATACGTTTATGATGCAGGATGTTATGAATATCTTGTTGAAGGAAATGGATGCTCAGGGCGTACCTATTCTTACGAGTACCGAAGCAACTAAGCTTATCGTTAATGCTGATGGCCGCGTAATTGGTGCTGAAGCTAAGAAGGGTTCCTCTACTATCTACTGCAAGGCACGTAAAGCTGTTGTATTGGGTACTGGTGGTTATTCTGCAAGTCCAGAAATGTTGAATCAGTACAATGGTCCTCAGTTTGCTAAGTCTAAGCCTGTAGGATGCAAGACTAATACTGGTGATGGCTATCGTATGGCTTTGGCATTAGGCGCACAGCTTCGTGATGTTTATGTTAATCCGTCCATGGCCTTATCTACAGCTGAGCCTTTGATTGGTATCGTTCAGTGGCCTCGTGCAGGTGGCGTTATGATTAATGAAAAAGGTCTTCGCTATACTCCTGAAAACATTGGTGCTCGTGATGAGGCCATTGCAACAGGCAAACAAGAAGGCAAGACTTTTATAATTATGGATGAGCGCTTCAAGGGCTTTGAACATGCGATGATTACCTATGACCGCTATATCAAATTGGGCGGTAAAGAATACAAGGCTGATACCTATGAAGATTTGGCTAAGCAGATTGGTGTAGACCCAGCTACTTTGGTTGACACAATGAATAAATACAATGGTTATTGCGCAGCTGGCAACGACCCAGACTTTGGTCGTAACACCATTGATGAGCTTGAAGGTTCCGCTCCAGCTCCTGCACTGGATCAAGCTCCATACTATGCATTTGAGATATGTGCAGCTATTTATCCTATCCAGATGCGTTTGAATACAGACACCAAGTGCCGTGTGCGCGATCAGTGGGGTAACCCAATTCCTGGTTTGTATGCTGGCGGCTTGATGGGTAACATCGGTATTCGTAATCCTTCATCTGGTCAGATGGTCCCTGCTTTGGGTGGCGCGTTCGTACAGGGTATGATTGCTGCTAAGGATGCCGCAACACTTGAATCTTGGGAATAAATTCACAAGTCATCCCCTCCTACTTCAAAAATGGACTGCCGAAAGGCGGTCCATTTTTGTGTGCTAAATAACAATGTTTTTAATATGTGCAGTGACCTTTGATAGCAGGATTGATTCACTGCTAAGGGCCACTGCTATTAAGGAGAGGGTGTATGTTGTAAAAGCCAAGCCACCAAAATGGCGGCCTGGCTTCCATAGGGGAACTGAAAGGTGATGGCCAATATTGCGACTATTCTTTCAGTTGTAGAATAGTATAGAGACTGCAGCGATTTGAGTGGGCTATAATAGGGACAGTTGATAAACTTCTTATGGGTAGGTGATTGTATGCCTGGTAATTCTCAAAAAACCAAGTTGTTATATCTTGTCAAAATGTTTGAAGAGGAGACAGATTCTGAGCAGGGTCTTACTATGCCTCAAATCATTCAATATCTTTACCAGTATGGTATTACTGCAGAACGCAAAAGTATTTACCGAGACATTGACATATTGCGTGAATTTGGAATGGATATTAGGACATATCAGCGATCTCCTGTACAGTATGCGCTTGCTGAACGAGATTTTGAGATTTCAGAACTCATGCTCCTTGTTGATGCGGTGCAGTCTTCGCGATTTTTATCTGACGGAAAATCTAATGCGCTAGTAAAAAGCATCAGGTGTTTAGCGAGTAATCGCCAAAGAGAATTATTAAATAAGCAAGTAAATGTACATGGCCGACCTAAGTCTCAGGCTCAATCTGATTTTGTGAATGTTGACTGTATTCAACTTGCCATTGCTCAAAAACGAAAAATTAGTTTTAAGTATTACAAATTCGATATCCACTTGAAAAAGGTAGAGCGAAAGAAGGACACTGTGCGCACTACCACGCCGGTATCGCTTATCTATTCTGATGATAACTACTACCTTATCGGTTATTCGGATGCCCATAAGGACTTTACCCATTATCGCGTCGATAGGATGGGAGATATTGTCATTCTTGAAACACCGGCGACGAAAAATGAGCTTATTGCCAATTTCGACCCGAATGATGTGGCGACTCACTCTTTTAGTATGTATGGTGGAGAGCATGTGACTGCGACATTGCGTGTTCGCGAAGAGGTTATGAATGTTATTGCTGATAAGTTCGGCGTATCTATTCCGGTGTACGTACAAGATGATGGTACAGCGTTGATTGAAGTGTCCGTGCTTATGAGTCCTGTTTTGTATGGATGGCTTGCTGAGATGGGTACTGACGTTGAAATTGAGCAACCAGAAAAACTGAAGCAAGCATATACACATCACCTACAAAGCATTGTATGTATGTACGATAAGTCCTGATGAGGTATCATGATTTTTATTATTTCACCAGCAAAACAAATGGTGCAAACAAATGATATGTTTGAGCATACGACGCTTCCGTGTTGCATTGAACAGGCACAATGCGTATTAGAAACGTTGCAGTCTATGACGGATCAAGAACTGCAAACACTTTGGAATTGCAGCGACACGTTGGCTGAGCAAAACATTAAGCGCGTCCGTACTATGGACTTACGGCACGGATTGACGCCTGCGATTATGTCATACGTGGGTATTCAGTATCAACACTTGGCGGCGTCTGTTATGGATGAACAACAGCTTTTGTATATTCAGAGCCACCTTCGCATTATTTCTGGTCTGTATGGGGTGGTTCGTCCTTTTGATGGGATAACACCTTATCGTTTAGAAATGCAGGCTAGGCTGCCTGTTGATGGGTCATACAATCTGTATGATTACTGGGGAAGCAGTATTGCTAAGCGCATTGCAGCGGAGATAAACGGACAGACTAATGAGGATTGTGTTGTGGTGAATGTAGCATCGACTGAGTATAGTAAGGCTGTGGTGGGACATTGTTCTGAGTATGGTGTGGATGTGGTGACCTGCTTGTTTGGAACGTTGCAGGACGGAAAGCTCAAACAGTGTTCTACGGAAGCCAAAGCGGCGCGTGGTACGTTTATTAATTGGTGTGCGAGTCAAGGCGTTGTGCATGTCTGTGAGCTTGAGGCGTTTAATATGCAGGGCTATAAAGTATGCAAAGAACTCTCAGATAATAAAAAGCTTGTATTTATCCATTAGTATAAAATACGCCCTTGGAAATCCAAAGGCGTATTTTTATTAGTTGTCACCAAATTCAGTGTCATCGTTGTAATACTGTGTAGCGTCTTCGCGTTTATAATATGTGTTGTAATGATAAGCAGATGGACGGGGATGCGGATAACAAGGAGCAGTGAATTCTTGCCCGATATGCTTATAGTCTATGACTACACCATTGATTTTGACAGTGCTTCCTTGGGCTTGATGGTAAAACAATAGATTACCAAGTCCGGTTAAAAGGAGAGGGAACCCCAGGTCACATAGTAACAGTAATACGGCGGCTGTACGGAATGCTTGCTGGCTTTCGTTGATAATCATGTGTGAAATAAATAAGGACTTCTTTCTACAGGCCGATAGTGCTTAAGAGTGGGCTAATTATAATGTCGATAAGTTTGATACTGACAAACGGGGCAATAACACCGCCAACTCTAAAAATAGCCATATTGCGTGCCAAGAGTTTTCCAGCGCTTAAGAAACGGAATTGTACACCTTTAATAGCAATAGGAATTAATACGCACCAAGTCGTTAAAGAAGTTTCCAAGATTATCAGAACGCTCATCGGTGATTCCACGGATAAATGCAATACATGCAGCGTATCCGCTTGCAGCAGACGTGAACATCATAAACGTGATGACAAGCATCTGGCTTAAATAGCTTAATCCGGTTTCGCCGGAATAGTGCTGCAGGTTAGTGTTGGTCATGAAGCTGACGGCAGTATTAAACGCCAGAGAGATTTCCATGCCATCGACGTCTTGGGGGTTTAAGAAAAGCATATTTTGGCAGGTAAGAATCAAAAATCCCAAAACGAGCATGATGAGATTAATGCCTATGAGTGCAAGTGCATATTGCTTCCAAGACATACCGATGCGTTCATTAATACCGCATACGGTATAGATTACCGAGTCAATTCGGTTAAAAACAGAGTCTGCAAAAGTTCGCTTACCAGCGGCAATATGGTAAAGATATATGCCCACGGGGATGACCAAAACCAGGTATAGCGAAAGGGTCATGATTATCTGTAACACAGCAATTCCTTGTGATCGCTTAAAATTTTTCTGGATGAATAAGTGCAAAGAGCAAAAAAGCTCCATGTATGAGGGATAAAACCCCAAGTATTGCCATTTAGTTCCTTTCTCGATTAACGGACACAAACTATTCTGTCAGTTATCTTGCAAAGGCGCTCTTAGCGTTTTGGGGTCTGTGTTAAGATTGTATAATGTGTTTTTGACTTGCGATTATATGTTTAAAACAAGTCAATTATCGGAAAGAATATATGGATAGAGAAGCTGCTTGAACTATTTTCTTATCATTCGATATCCAATACCAATATGGGTTTGAATATATTCTGGTGTTGCAGGATTTTTTTCAATCTTTTTACGAAGAGTAGCCATGTATACGCGCAGTGAGGACGTATCAGCTGCCGTCGTGCTGCCCCAGACTTCTTTCAGGATAAAGTTATGAGTCAGAACTTTTCCGGTATTGCGTGCAAGTACGCATAAGAGCTTGTATTCAATAGGGGTCAGATGGATTTCCTGACCGTTTAACATGGCACATCCTGCACTGTAATCAATTGTTAAATCACCATTTGTGTAGATAGGTGATTGAGAGTGAGATGATCCGTCACCTGTGCTGCGGCGTAGGGCAACACGTAAGCGTGCCAATAGCTCGTCGATACTGAATGGTTTAGTAAGATAGTCATCAGCTCCAGCGTCAAGAGCTTCAACTTTATCGCGGTCTTCGCTTCTTGCGCTCACTACGATAATAGGAACATTACTCCATTCTCTAATGCGATGAATAATAGTGATGCCATCCATATCAGGAAGGCCTAAATCTAAAAATACGATATCAGGATTGTATGACACAGCTTCAAGGAGTGCTTCGGTGCCTGTTTTTGCTATATGGTAAAGATAGCTATGAGTTTCAAGCGTGGTACGGATAAGGCTCATGATTGCTGGGTCGTCTTCAATGATTAAAACTTTATGCTTGTACATTATCTATAATTACTTTCTCGATAGGGAGCGTAAATGAAAATATGGTGCCATGTGGTGTATTGTTTTTTGCCGTAATGGTGCCGCCGTGAGAGTCAATAATGAGTTTACATAAACTTAGTCCAATCCCAAGACCACGTCTGCTGTCAGCGCCACCTTGACCTGTAGTGTAAAACAAATCGAATAGATGTATTTTAGCGCTGTCCGGGATTCCAGGGCCGTCATCAGTGATATTGATTCGGACAAACTCGCCATCCTGATTCGCTGAAACATCAATCGTCGAACCAGGCTGAGTGTATTTAATAGCATTGTTAACGATATTGATGATAACCTGCACAACAAGGTGAACATCCATTTTAGCCATCAATAAATCGTCCGTTATGTGTTTGGTGATAGTGTGTTCGCATGCTCTGCGGTCAATATGACTAAGTCCTTCGTCGATAACTTCATCAATAAGCTCTGGTGAAAATGTGAGTTTTACGTTGCCGTTATCAATACGTGTGATGGATAGTAGGTTTTCGGTCAGGTTAATCAGCCAGTTTGCATCATCGTAGATATCTCGGTAAATCTCAAATTTCTTGTCCACACCAAGATGGATGTTGGATTCCATGAGCATACCAGCGTTACCACTAATACTAGTAAGAGGCGTGCGCAGGTCATGAGAAATACCACGCAAAAGATTGCTTCGTAACTGCTCTTGCTGCTTTTCAAGTTCTATTCGTTGTGCTTCATTGCGAAGATGACAGCGCTCAACAAGTACGCCACATTCATCAAGGATTGAAGTGGTGAGGTTTTTCTCAAAAACACCTAAGCTTGGATAAAACTTGGAAGGGATTGCGATTACGCCCATGACATCTTGTGTTCCCTGGACAGCCATATAAAGGTTTTGAGCATTGGAAAGTGTTGAGGTGGTGGCTCCTGCGGACTTGTTATTTTTAAGCACCCAGTTAGCAACACCAATTTCTTCTGTATTTAGTCCTTGTAATACATGTTCACCTTGGTCTGCGGGTACCGCGGAAAATGTCAGCGGTTCATCTTGCTGTGCGAGAGCATATAAAACAGGTCGTCCAATAGCGAATCGTACCTGTTCGGCCGCTAGACGCATAATTTCATGCTCATCTTTTCCGCTCTGGAGACGCTTAGAGCTGTTCATTAATAGCTCCATATAATAAGCACGCTGAGTAGACTGATGAGCTTGTTTTTTAACACGTGTTGCAAGTGTACTTGATATGAGACTTGCCGCTAGCATAACAACAAAAGTAATAGGGTAGTCAGGGCCATATGCAGCAAGCGTAAAGCGTGGAATAGTGAAGAAGAAGTTGAAAACAACAACACTTAATATAGATGCAAATACGCCATAAAAATGTCCTTTAGTCCATATGGCAGTTAACAGTACGCCTAGGATGTAAACCATAATAATATTGGCTTCACGCAGTCCCGCATAATCAAAGACAATGCCAATAATGGTTGCAAGTGTCACAATCCCAATGGCTTTAAAGAAGTCTGTCCATTTAAAAGAGAGTGCATTATGTGGCATATATGATGATTTTGTAGGTGCATGCTTTTGCGCATCAGGGATAATGTAAATATCTATATTGCCTGCAAGCTTAGTGAGTTTGTCTGCAAGACTTTTTTTGCGTATGGCAAACTGTTGTGGGTGGTTGGTGCGCCCCAAAACAATTTTTGTGATACCGCTAATTTTAGCATATTCTGCAATTTGAACTGAGGGGTCTTCACCATAAAGCGTAGTGATATGAGCACCAAGTTGCTCTGCAAGTGTAAGATTATTTCGTAATTGCTTGAGTTGTTCATCTCTGAAGTTTTTTACTCGAGAGGTTTCTACAAATAATGCTGTAAAGCCACTATGAAAAGCATCGGCCATACGGGCAGCAGTGCGGATGGCTTTAGCGTTTGAGGCTGATTCGCTTAAACAAATAAGGATGTGCTCTTCCGCTTTAGACGTGGTGACATTTCCTGAAAGTGCGGCTTTTCGGCTTAAGCGATCAGCGGTTCTACGCAGTGCAATTTCGCGTAATGCTTCTAGGTTATCTTGGGTAAAGAAGTGTCCAAGCGCACGTTTTGCTTGGTGTTTCTGATAGACCTTTCCTGTTTGTAAACGGGTGATTAAATCAACTGGCTCAATGTCAACAAGTTCAACTGCGTCGGCAGAGTCGAATATATAGTCAGGAACACGTTCGCTTACTGATATATGGGTGATGGAAGCTACTAGGTCATTTAAAGATTCGAGGTGCTGTACATTTACGGTGGTATATACGTTAATGCCAGCAGCTAAAAGCTCTTCAATGTCTTGATAGCGTTTTTTATGTCTACTGGTGGGGGCATTGCTATGAGCTAATTCGTCTACCAAAATTATTTCTGGCTTACGTTCTAGTGCCGCATCCAGGTCAAACTCAGATAGCGTGATACTTTGGTAGGAGGTTTTTCGTACGGAGATTTGCTCAAGCCCATTCATAAGGGCTAATGTATCGGGGTGTGTATGTTTTTCTATGTATCCAATAACTATGTCGTGCTGGGCTTGATGCATACGGTGTGCAGCATTAAGCATGGCATATGTTTTACCAACACCTGTGGCGTACCCAAAAAAGATTTTGAGTTTTCCGGTTTTAGGCGTGTCGGTAAGTGTCTTGGACTGTGAATCCACTGGCGTAAATGGAGTGCTCATACATGACCCTATCATATGGCGTATATCTATCATTAAAAGGATACTATTTAGGCTATATAGACAATGTAAAGTTTATGTCAAATGTGTTAAAGCCATGTTAAGGCGTAGCTATATATGGCTTTCATCTGGTGAAATGTGACTTTTGGAGAGGATGTTAAGTATGACTTCACTGTGAATGTGAGCAAGATATGAAGGTGTATTGACGCAAAAGGAAAATGAAGTCGAGCTTTGTTCGTATTTGTGAATATGTTTGCGGTAAAATAAATCATCCTATGTGCTTTTGCACGAGGTGGGAGATTGTATACGCACGGTGGAGGCGTGATTTTGGGTAAAGGGTCTTCGAGCCATTTCATTCGGACAACGATACTGTATCTGGTTCCGTTTATATGTTTATTTATTGCTTTGTTTTTTGGGCGATTTGAAGTATCTCTTGCAGATGTTTTGATTTCGCTTGCGGCAGCTATTATTGGCGTTATAAATGTGTTGCTTATGGGTGTTTCTCATGTTTTTGCTGGCCTAAGCTTTCTAATAGGCACTTCTTTTGCGCCTATACAAATTGACACATCATGGATCTATACGTCTATTTCAAGCGAGGCATTGGCAGTAGTAACCGACGTTCGTTTGCCTCGTGTTATTGCGGCGGCTTTAGTTGGTGGCGCTTTGGCGGCAAGTGGTGCTGCTTATCAAGGTGTTTTTAGAAATCCTTTAGTTAATCCAGGCTTGTTAGGCGTAAGCAATGGCGCAGGTTTTGGTGCTGCATTGGCAATTGTGCTTCTAGGCGGTGGATTATTCATTTATCCATTTGCGTTTTTGTTTGGCATTGCTGCTGTGTGCTTGAGCTATTGGATAGCACGTGTTTATAAACAAACACCAACTATCATGCTTATTTTGGGTGGCACTATCGTTTCTGCCGTATTCTCAGCATTATTAAGTTTGATGAAATATGTAGCTGATCCAGAGACTCAATTGCCCAGTATTGTGTATTGGCTGATGGGGTCTTTAGCCCATGCGAGTTGGGGGCAACTTTGGGCTGTGTTCCCTATTGCGCTTGGTATAGGCATTTTGCTTATGAGTGCATGGCGTATTGATGTATTGTCTATGGGTGATAAAGAAGCACGATCTTTAGGTATAGATGTTCCTAAAAATAAGGTATTAATTGTATCAGGTGCTACCTTGGCCACCGCAGGTGCAGTGTGTATTTCCGGCGTTGTTGGATGGGTTGGTCTAGTAATCCCTCATATTGGACGCATGATTGTTGGGTCCAATAATAAACGGCTTATTCCGGCATCTATGGCATTAGGCGCTGCGTTTATGATCGTTGTTGATACGATAGCACGTTGTATGTGGGCATCAGAGGTTCCTTTAGGAATCTTAACGGCGCTTATAGGTGCGCCATTTTTTGTTTACTTGCTTAAGCGCACCAAAGGAGGAGTATGGAAGTAGCACAGTATCGTCCTCCTTATTCAGGCAGGGATAAAAAAGCAAGAGAAGTGATTTTACGAGCATCTGATGTGTGCTTTTCATATGAGACAAAAGACGTTTTGAAAGGTATTTCACTTGAGGTCCAAAAGGGTACATGTATGTGCCTTATGGGTGTAAATGGTTGCGGCAAATCCACATTTTTGGACTGTATTTTGGCAGAGCATAAAATTACTCATGGAGACATTGAGATTAATGGTAAGACGGCGTCTTTGTTGAAGCCTTCGCAATTAGCGCGACTGGTTTCATATGTACCTCAAGTTCATGAAAAATCGTTTCCATACTTAGTCGATCATGTAGTCTTAATGGGCAGGAACGTGCATATGGGGGCCTCAGCGGTACCGACGGATGAAGATGAAGAGATTGTTAATCGCTGTCTCAATCAATGTGGAATTGCGCATTTGGCTAAGCGTCCGTACACATCGCTTTCTGGTGGTGAAATGCAAATGGTTATGCTTGCTCGTGCTTTAGCGCAAGATGCCCCGATGGTGCTAATGGACGAGCCTACTGCTCATTTGGACTTTAAAAACGAATTGGTCTTTTTAGAGACCGTGGAGCGCTTGGTAGTGAAAGATGGTGTGACAGTGCTTATGGCAACGCATGCGCCCAATCAGGTATTTCATTTAGCGAATGCGGGCGTATCGACGCGTGTGGCGGTTATGCAGAACGGTTCTATTGTGTCATGCGGTGCACCGCGTGAAGTGTTGACAGAAGATTTACTGGCGAGTGTTTTTGGAGTTCGTGCACGTTTGCTTGAGTGCTGTGATCACCCAGGCGTTGAGCGTCCCATAAGGCAGATTGTTCCATTAAAAACAATACGTAACGACTTGATATAATTACTGCGTGCGGGGTATAAGGTGATGAGAAACTAATGAAACAAGTAGATGTTTTAATTGTAGGCAGTGGCATTATAGGTGCTACTACAGCACGCTATTTAAGTCAGTACAATACGTCTGTACTTGTTATTGATCAGGCGTCTGATTTAGGCGAAGGAGCCACTAAAGCTAACAGTGGTATTTTGTACGCAGGTTTTCATCCGCGTGGCAAAAGCCTGAAGGGTATTTCATGCGTACAAGGCAACGCCATGTATGATCAGATTTGTTCAGAGCTTGGTGTTACCATGAAGCGTGTGGGTTCTTTGTTCGTTGCATTTCATCCAGAAGGCGAAGAAAAGCTCATGGAGAAGTACGAAAAAGGCCTTAAAAATGGTACACCTGGCATGCGTATCATCTCAGGCGATGAGGCTCGTGAAATGGAGCCTCATTTAAGCGAGCGTGTGATCAAAGCGTTGTATGCCCCCACAACTGCCATTATTTCTCCGTTTGAGCTTATTTGGGCTACGTGCTTATCCGCGTATGCAAATGGTGTTGAGTTCAAATTCTCGTGTGCCATGATAGGCGTTAATCAAGTGAAAGAAGGATTTATCGTTCACACCACGCAGGGTGATATACACGCACGTTACGTTGTAAATGCTGCAGGTGAAAATGCGGATGCAGTTGAAAACTGGGTACGTCCTCAGGATTTAAAAATTACACCTCGTCGTGGTGAGTACTACGTATTTGATAAACAGGGCCACGATCCGTTGATTAGCCATGTTATCTATCAGGTTCAAGAAACCGATGAGGGTGGAACACTTATTGCTCCAACAGTTGATGGGAACTTGATTGCTGGCCCTACAAGTCAAAATGTTGCAGGGTATGACCGAAAAGAAACAAGTCATAAGGGTCTTGCACATGTTGAACGAGTTGCTAAAAAGATTATTCCTGATCTAGATATGGGTAATGTTATAACGAGCTTTGCGGGTGTACGCGCAAATATTGTCAACGTTTCTAAAGAGCGTAAAGACTTTGTTGTGCGTGCATCATGTTCAGGCATGGTAAGCGCATTAGGTATTAAAAATCCAGGCATGACGGCTGCGCCATACTTATGTAAGCTTATTGTTGAGGAACTTGAAAATCAAGGTCTGGTACTTGAAGAAAATAAGGATTACTGTGCACACCTAGAGTTGCCCCGTCCGTTTTTGCAGCAAACACCTGAGCGTCAGCAGGAGCTATTTGAACAAGACCCACGTAATGCTCAAGTTATTTGTCGCTGTGAGCGTATTACAGAAGGCGATATTTTACGCGTGCTACGCGGTCCGTTGCCACCTCATTCCTTAAGTGGTTTAAAGATGCGTTTACGTGTTGGAATGGGTCGTTGTCAGGGTGGTTTTTGTACTACTCGCATTGTGGAGCTTATAGCTCAAGAGTGGGGCGTTGATCCTTTGCATGTTAATAAATATCAAGAGCACAGTAATTTTGTGAAAGGCCAGGTGAAGTAAATGAATACGCTTATTTATGACGTAGTCGTTATTGGCGCTGGCCCTGCGGGTATGGCTGCAGCTCTTTCGGCATATAATCACGGTGTAACACATGTCTTACTTGTTGATCGTAATCCTTTCGTTGGAGGCATTTTGCCTCAATGTATTCATGATGGTTTTGGCATTATTGAATATCATGAGCAATTGACGGGCCCTGAATACGCACAGCGTTGTGAAAACGATCTGCGTGAAGCAAGTATTGAATGCATGCTTAATACAACTGTTGTTGGTGTTCATGCGTCAGACGATGCAATCGCTATACCTCATGAGGTAGAAATAGCTGGTCCTATTTGCGGGTTGGCTACGGTAAAAACACGCACTATTGTGTATGCACTTGGATGCCGTGAACGCACAGTAGGTCAGCTGCGTATTCCAGGATCGAGGCCTGCTGGTGTATTTACCGCAGGTGCTGTGCAGTACATGATGAATCGCCAGAACATGATGCCTGGCCGCTCGGCCGTTATTTTGGGTCTAGGCGATGTTGGCTTGATTATGGCTCGTCGTTTAACTCTTGAAGGTGTCAAGGTTAAGATGATTGTGGGCGAAAAAGCCGGGGGTCTTCTTCGTAATTATATTCAGTGTGTACGAGATTTTGATATCCCACTAAAACTTGGTTATACCGTGGCATCAACGCATGGTAATAATCGTTTAAAGGGTGTGCGTATTGCGCCGTTTAATGAGGATGGCAGCGTAGATTATGAGCATACAGAGTATGTTCCCTGCGATACGCTCGTTGTGGCAGCGGGGCTTATTCCTGAGACTGAGTTATGGCGTGATGTTTATTCTGACCTTAACGAGTGCGCAGGTGTGCCTGTAGATGAGAATATGGCAACTCCTGTCCCAGGTATTTTTGCATGCGGCAATATCGTTCGTGTGTATGACACGGCTGATCAGGTATCTCGTGTAGGTAGATTAGCCGGTGCGTCTGCTGCTGCATGGCTTCAGACTCATGCGCGCCCTTTAGCATGCGGCTTACCTCATGTTGATGCGGGTCGTAAATTAACCGAGCAGGATTTGGCTCTTGGTGATGCATGTTGCGTTTGTACTATGTGTCCTATTGGCTGTGTACTTAATATTGAAAAGACCGACAACGGTATTAAAGTTTCAGGTAATTCGTGTCCTCAGGGCTTTAAGTTTGCCGCTCAAGAAATGTCATCTCCGCATCGTATGGTAACTACGACGGTGCGCTTGAGAGGTTCAGATTGCCCATTGTTGCCGGTTCGCACACGCTGTACAGTTTCTGCTGATGTGCGTGATGAGTTGATGCGTGCATGTCGTCACGTGACAGTCTGGGCGCCTGTACATATGGGGGACGTCATTGTGTCTAAAAAAGATGGATATCCAGAAGATTTAGTGGCATCGGCTGATGCCGAATGCGTTGAGAAATAAAAGGAGTTCGCTGTGCATGTGTTGCTGTGCGTAGACGATACTGATGATTTAACAAAAGCTATCAGTACTGGTGCCATTGTTTCTAAAATTACTGCACGTCTTGAAGAGATGGGCTATACGATTGTCGAGGGTATTAGTCGTCATCAGTTGTTATTAAGCGAAGATATCGCATATACCTCACATAATAGCTCGATGTGTGCGATGCTTGAATGTGAAACGCTTGATAAACAGGCTATTATTCAAGTTGCGCGTGACATTATTCTTGAATTTAAGGCCGAGATTGCAGACCCAGGTTTGGCATTATGTTGGCTTGATGAGTTGCAAGATCCTGAGCGTTTAATCGAATACGGCTTTATCGCTAAGCGCCATGTCGTTACAAAACAGGAGGCTTATAGGCTCGCGGCGGGTGACACGGGATTGTTCTTGGAGGAGCTCGGCGGTACAGGAGTTGGCGTTATTGGCGCGTTGGCGGGATTGGGCTTGCGCTTAAGTCGTTGTGATGGAACATTGCGCGGTAAAAGTGGCGCTAAGTTTCAGGGTCAGCCTATGAGTGTGAATCAGCTATGTCAAAAAATTAAAATTTCTTCCGTTCTAGATGAGCATGGTGACATCTTGCCAGGTGATGCAACGGTTCTTATCACCGATATGGTTAAGCGTGCCTATTGGGAAGGAAATCTTATTGCATGGGCTAGTAAGACCAGTGATGGTGTGTATGTCATGAGCAGTAGCCATGAAGATGTTGAAGCATATAACGTTGTTCAAGGCTTAGATTGCCCTGCATTTGAATGGGATAACGATACAGAGGAAATGCGTGGTGCCGATGCTCCGGGCTGTTTGAACTGTTTATATCGTCGCTGGCTGTCTGAGGGGTATCGTTGTGTTAAGGGCTTATCTAAAAACGCTACTTTACAGGGTTAATTGTTTGATATGCTTTGTATGTCAACTCTCTTATTATTGCTGAAGTCGTTTTAGTCGTTCATATTGCGTTTGGAATGACTTTTATTATATACCTTAACGGTGTATGGTGGTCCATGGCAATTGTTTAGTTGATTTTCGGCATTATTGCCGCAATATTAATGCTTAAAGCTTACAAGAGCGATGTATTAAAAGTTTCGGAGGCATAAATATATGATTGCGGATCGAATTATTACAAGTCAGCATGTGTTTACAGGCGTAGATAATCTAGCATTAGCACGGGCGATTGTAATCCGTGGTACACATATTATCGCTGTAGTTGCTCCACAAGAAGTGAATGCCTATATAGGTCCCGATACACGCGTTGATGATTATGGCGATGCTTTTATTTGTGCTGGTTTTCATGATTCACATATGCATGTGTTTCATTCAGCATTGTATGGAAGTCCTTTGGCTGAGCAGTTTTTAGGTTCAAGTGAAGAAGACTGCGTTAAACGTTTGGCTCCTTTGGCTAAGCGTAGGCCGCATGGTTGGCTTTTGGCGCAGGGGTGGCGTGAATATCGATGGAATCCTGCTCAGTTGCCTTCGAAAAAATCATTAGATGCAGTATACCCTGATAGGCCTGTAGCGTTGTATTCTGGTGATGCTCATACGCTTTGGCTTAACAGTTGTGCGCTAAAAACGCTTGGGATCACTAAAGAAAGTGTACCGCCTGCGGGTGGAACTTATGATGTAGACGAGACAGGTGAGCTTACGGGAATTGTTCGTGAGGCAGCTGCGATGGAATTAATGCCTCGTATTGTTGGCTCGTTTACGACCGAAGAGCTATTGGATGCATATCGTGCGTTTATGAGCAGGCTTGTTCAAAATGGTATTACTAGCATATGCGACATGAGCTTGATGGCTCACCCAGGTCTTGATTTTGTGCGTGATGATTTATATGCTGAATTAGAAAAACGCGGTGAACTCAATGTTCGTGTTCATATGTTTCCTACATTGCTTGACGATTTTAGTCGTTTTATGTCGCTGTATGAGAGATACCAAAGCTCGCGTTTGCAGACAAGTGGGCTTAAGCAGTTTTATGATGGCGTTTCGAGTCAGCATACGGCGTACTTAAAAGAACCGTATACCAATGCACGTTTTGAAGGTGACTGCGGAAGGCCTACTATTACGTTTGATAAAATGCGACAGATGGTGTTACAGGCAGCCAAGCGCGGGCTTGCGGTTCGCATACATGCCATTGGTGATCAGGCGATTCATGAAGTCTTAGATATTTACGAAGAAGCGCAAGAGACGTATGGCCCATTACGACGTGGATTTAACTGCATAGAGCATTTGGAAAACTTCCAGCCTGATGATATTGTTCGTTTGGCGCAATGTGAAACAATTGCAGCCGTACAGCCAGGCCATATAACACTTGATCCTGGTGGTCCTGAAAGAGACTTAGGGCCTAACCGCGTGAAATATATGTGGCCGTTTGCTACGTATCTAAAGCATGGGGTCACTATGGCGTTTGGTACTGATTCACCTGTGGTGGATATTAACTCAATGGGTTTGTTGTATACGGCGGTTACACGCAAAGACGCTACCACGCATATGCCTGAAGGTGGATGGATGCCGCAGGAATGTATAAGTATGTCGGATGCTATTAGGGCATATACGTTTGGCTCTGCTCAAGCAGCTGGAAATGATGAACTGGGCCTGCTAGATGAAGGCATGCTGGCTGATATAGTAGTTTTAGACCAGGACTTAATGAGTGAAGAAGTACGCACAAATCCTGAACTTATATTAGACACACAGGTATTGGTAACGTATTCAGATGGTGAAATAATATATAAACGTCCTGAATAATAGATAAGGCTAGTTGTTACTAGCCTTATCTATTTCTAAGCATGATTTCATGGCATTAATTAGAATTGCGCCATGCTCGCTTTGTGCAAACTCTTGGGTATAAAGAGCAAAAAACTCAGTGTTTAAGGCAAAATCTTCAAGTGAAAATGCCCTGAGCTCTTCACGTTGATTAATACCAAAACGCGGGATCAATGTGGTGGGAACGATACCAATTTGATGGCTAAAGTTATGCGTAAAGTATTCAAAATGATTATCAAAACTGATCGTCTGTAGATTGATTTTAGCACCATGCTCTAATAGCCTGTCGGTGACTTTATCGCGAATATATCCTTCGTAAATATCGGGTGGTAATAGTAGTGTGGCATTATCTAAGTCATGAGCGTAGATCTTTTCTTTATGAAATAGTGGATGGTCTTGTGAAATGAGCAACTTAATTTCTTCCGTTTTGAGGTGAAATCCATCTATTCCTTCAGGATAAGGCATACTTGGCGCGTCGTTATTGTATCGTTTGGTTCCTGCTACCACAATGTCATTAGTTCCGTCGAAAAGAGGTGCTGTGTTACTGCATGCACCGTTGGTTGTGATAATCTCAAGCTTTTTATGAGGGCTTTTGGCTGAGATGACTTGACGTGCTTTGTAAAGAATTGTTTCAAGCCATGGGAGATTTGTTTGGGCAATGGTGACCACTATGAGATTGTGTTCAAGATTTTGATATTCATTAACAATGTCTTGGAGGTAGGTAAGTAGTTCAGACCCAGTGGTGGTAAAACGCTTACCAGCTATGGTAAGGGCAACCTTACCCTGCACGTTTTCTACAAGTGGACAGCCAAGTTCTAGCTCAAGCTCATGAATATGTTCGACAAGTGTTGGGCGAGTGATGAAAAGTTTTTTCGCGGCAACGGTATAGTTGGTGCTTTCTGAAAAGACCAAAAATTCTTCTATATGGCGTGTATCCATAACCTGATCCTTTTAACAGCCTAGCTATAAAATAAATTTTACAGTGTTTTTATGGTTTCGTATAGCACTAATTAATTTCTTACGGAGCTAGGTAAAAACCTACAGGTGAATCCGGCTTGGCCTTTGTAGTATTGAGACGTGGCTCGTACTCGATGTGTGAGGCATGACCCCAGCTCTATCGGTACGTTGGCATGTCTTAATAATTGTAAGGGGAATTAAGGAGAGGTGCTAAGATGGAATTAGACCGTCGAACTTTTTTACGAGGAGCTGCGTTATTGGGCGGCTCTAGTGCGTTGATGGGCCTTGCAGGCTGTGCTCCTAAAGATAGCGAGACCTCAAACATGGCAGCATCTGACGATGCAAGTGCTCGTGCGGCTTTTGAGGCTGCTGCAGCTCCTATTGCTCCGGTTGATGTTCCTGGTGCATGGGATTTGGAAACGGATATTATTGTTGTGGGTTCTGGTGCTGGCGGCATGAACGCTTCTATTCGATTGGCTCAAGCTGGCTATAAAGTTGCTATGCTTGAACGCAATAAAGAAACTGGTGGTAATTCCAAACATTCGTCTGTATTCTCTAATTTTGGTGGTCATAAACAGGCCGAAGCTGCTAAGTGGGCTTACCCTTCTTATCCTTATGATATTGATAATATCGTGGAGTTTGTAATGGATTGCCAGCAAATGACGGGTGACCCTGAATTGCTTCGCGCAATGGCAATTGAAGGACCTAAATGCATTGACTGGATGAATGAAAAAGCCAACGCCAAGTGGGTTCCTATGAATCCATCGCCGGCTGGCAATGGACTAATGTCGTGGGAGGGTATGAAGACCCCTACAAATGGTATCAATGTGAATTTAATTCCTTTCCAAATTTTAGAGCAGACTGCTTTAGACAATGGTGTTGATATCCGTTTGAATTGTAACGTTGATACGCTGGTCTATGACGGTAAGGCTGTTGTGGGCGTTAAAGTCACTGAAGGTGATAAAGAGCAATTCTTCCATGCTAATAGAGCAGTAGTGCTGACTGCTGGTGGCATGGAAATGAATCGTGCCATGATGAGTAAGTATTCTGCAACTACTATGCAGGGTATAGCTAACATTGCTACCCCTCCTAATGGAACTGGTGAATGTATCCGTATGGGTCAAGGCGTTGGTGCTGACTTGTCTGGGTATGATTCTACTGGCGCTTTTGATGGTGGTGTCTGGTGGCATGACTACGATGAATACGATCTTGTGATGGATGCTCATATTAATAAAGATGGTAACCAGGCTTTGCGCCAGCCTTGGTTACGTATTAATCGTGATGGCCAGCGTGTTCCTTTTATATCTACATCTGCCCGTAGCTATCCATACACCAATGAAGCTGCACCTTCTTCTGCAGGTTTGTGTGATACTGCTGCAATTGAGATGAATCAGCCAGGTGGCAAGACCTATTGTGTATTTGATTCTAAGTTTGACCAACTTGTTCAGGATAACTTTTTCGGTCAAGTTATTTGCCGAAAGGCAACCATTGTTGCACCTGATGATCCGTTTATTGATCGCGTCCCTGAGTGGCTGCGTGACTGGCATACAGGATTTCAGCAGATGATTGATGGTGGCGCAATTAAAAAGTGTAATACCATTGAAGAGCTTGAGAGTGCGCTTGAGCTAAAGAAGGGCATACTTGTTGAAGCTGTCAAGAAGTGGAACGAGGCTTGTGCTAAGGGTGAGGACTACGCAGCAAACTATAAATATCCAGCGGAATGGCTTATTGCGCTAGATCAACCTCCTTATTATGGTGCTAAGCTTGGCGGTCATGTGTTTGGCTCTAAGTGTGGTCTTCGCATTACTCCTGAAATGCAGGTTGTCAATACGGATGGCGAAGTTATTCCTGGTCTGTATGCTGCATGGCATACAGCAGGCGGATCTTCTGGTGAGGGAAACCCTGCGGGAAAGCCTTTAACAGGCATGTATGCAGACTTAGGTCTTGCGTTCGTTGGCGGATATATGGCTGCTGGCGGTGTTATGAAGGCTGATGGCAAAATTGAGTAGAATTTTATTAGACAAACCCAAATGTATATAAAAGATGGTGGTCTCGGTTTTTTGAGGCCACCATTTATGTATAGAAGCATGGATTTTTTTTGTTGGGAGACTTTTTTCTTCCTCTCGTATGCATGAACGGTGTTGTTTTGGATAAAAATACGAGAATAGTATTACAGTATTACTAGCAGTAATCGCCGCGGGTAGTAAGACACCTGCACGTAAGGAGATGGACACAGAATGGAACTTATTTACACCGGTAAGACTAAAAATGTCTATAAACTCGAAAATGGCAATGTTTTGCTTAAGTTTAAAGACGATTGCACCGGAAAAGACGGCGTTTTTGATCCAGGTGAGAACACCGTTGGTTTGACTATTGAAGGCATTGGTAAAGCAAACCTTGAGACGTCCATCAAGTTTTTTGAAATGTTAAAGGACGCTGGCATCAAGACTCACTATGTTGCTGCTAATGTGGAAGAAGCAACCATGGAAGTTTTGCCTGCTACTGTTTTTGGTCATGGCTTAGAAGTTATTTGCCGCTTGGTGGCAACAGGTAGCTTCATTCGTCGTTACGGTGACTACATTGAAGACGGTACTCCACTTGAGGGTGGTTATGTAGAGACTACCTTTAAAAACGATGAAAAGGGCGATCCATTGGTAACCAAGGATGCTTTAGTTGCATTAGGTGTCATGACTGCTGAAATGTATGATTCCATGAAGGAACAGACATTAAAGATTACTAATCTTGTAGCTGCAGAATTGGCTAAAAAGGGCTTGGAATTGTATGACATCAAGTTCGAGTTTGGTTTCAATGGTGATGAGGTCATTTTGATTGACGAGATTGCTTCTGGTAACATGCGTGTCTACAAGGATGGCTCAATTGTTGATCCAGTAGAGCTGACTAAAATCATTTTGAGCTAATGCTTGAGTTAATATATGAGGAGTCATGTATTAACAATTAATTGATAACTATGGCATATTCGAAAGAATATGCCATTTTTTTTGCCAAAAGTAAGACTGGGTTATCAATAAGAGTCATCATTTGCCCAGGCTAAACGTCATTAATATTTACATAATATTTGGTTAAGAAAGATAGAATAAAGGCATTATAGAGATTATATTTAGCGCGTATTAAGCTATTAACTATGAGCCTAAAGGCAAAATATATTAGGGAAGGGGGAGGCATGCAGAAAGATACAACTATGCCACTTGGTATTAGTCGTCGTTCATTCTTAGCATTGTCTGGAGCAATTGGAGCAGGTGCCATGCTGACTGGCTGTTCTCCTAAGCAAGCACCTAAGGCTGACACTAAGCCTAAGCACACTGGTATGGCGGAAACATTTGACTACGATAAGGTAGTCTGGGGTGGTTGTCACGTAAACTGCGGTAGCCGTTGTCCTTTACGGTTATATGTAAAAGATGACACTGTAGTTCGTGTTGGTATTGACGACACTACTGGTGATGATTTTGGTCCTGGTAAGATTTACCAGATGCGTTCTTGCGTACGTGGACGCACTAACCGTCAACGTATTTACAATGAGACTCGTATTCAAAAGCCATTAAAGCGTGTTGAGGGCACCAAGCGTGGTGAAGGCAAATATGAGGAGATTTCTTGGGATCAAGCAATCGATGAAATCGCTGAAATCATGAAGGGCATTAAGGAAGAGTACGGTAACGACGCTTTTTATATTCAGTATGGTACAGGTCAGATTGGTGGCACTGTTTCTAAGTCTTGGCATCCAGATGCAACGGCATTTGCTCGTTTGATGAACTGCTGGGGCGGTTATTTGCGACAATACTGTGACTATTCAACTGGTCAGATTGACCTTGAATTGAGTTTGTTTAACGGTAACTCTTATGCAAATAATGAAGTTACCGACTGGGTAAACTCTAAAAATATTGTTATGTTTGGTAACAATCCAGCGAATACTCGTATGTCAGGTTCTGCAATGATGTATCTCATTACTGAAGTTCGTCTTCAGAATCCAGATGCAAACATTATCGTTGTAGATCCACACCTGACTGATACTGCTATCGGTGTCGCTAACAAGTGGATTCCTATTCGTCCTGGTACTGACCCAGCATTGGTTGCAGGTATGATTTATTACTTGCTTACTTCTGGAAAGTTGAATGAAGAGCACATTCGCAATAAGTTTGTAGGTTTCTACTCTGATTCTTTCTTTGAGGATATTAAGGCTGCTGAGCCACAGACTGAAGCTGACCTTGGTTTGGATAAGACTGGTACATTGACTCCTTCTGAGGATATGTCTTATGAGGCATACCTTATGGGCACAGGCGCATATGCTGGCACAGGCGAGAAGACTCCTGAATGGGCAGCATCTATTACTGGCGTCCCTGCTGATGAAATTCGCGCTTTGGCTGATGTTTACTTGGACGGTCCTACTGCAACTACCCAGGGTTGGGGCCCTCAACGCCATACGAATGGTGGCAACTCTGCTCGTGCTATCGCACTGATTGCAACCATTACTGGCAATGCTGGTATTTCTGGCGGCGGTACCGGTGCTCGTGAAGGCGTTGGTGGCGTAGGATTTCCTGTTCCAGGATCTATTCCTAATTTTGGTGATAAGAATACAGTTAAGCCCGTTATTTCCTTCTTTGAATGGTTCCATGCGATTGAAGATTATAAGTCCATGCGAGACGATACCTGGGGATTGCGTCAGGTTAATGATAAGGGTCAGACTGTATTTGCTTCTGAGCCTGGTGAGATTACCCTTAAGGCGCCTATCAAGTTCATTTGGAATTACGCTTCTAACGTTATGATGGGCCAGCATGCTGATATTAATGACTGCTTGCGTATTTACAATCTTCCTGACGAGAAGGATTCTGGTTTGCGCTGTGTTGTAACGTGCGACGTTTACATGACTCCAACTGCTATGATTTCTGACTACATTTTACCTGGTACTACTAGCTATGAGGAAATGGACATCACTAAGGGTGGTAGCGCATGGACTGGATTTGTTTTGTGTGAATCTCCAGCCATTTCTCCAATGTTTGAGTGTAAACCTGTATACGAGATTTGTACATTACTTGCTGACAAGCTTGGTGTTAAAGATGAGTTCACCGAGGGTCGCGACCAGGAAGGCTGGGTCAAATGGCTCTTTGAGCAGGGTCAGGCTAAAGAACAAAAGAACAAGGAAGAAAAGGGTATTGAACCTGGATTACCTGCAACTTTTGAAGAATTTAAAGCTGGCGGCTTATTCAAGCAGACTAACGAGCATACTCCTAGTGTCGCCAAGGATGACAAGATCGGTACTCCATCTGGTAAATACGAAGTATTCTCTAAGCAGCTCTACAATATTTCTCAGCAGTGGGATCTCACAGCGGCAGGCTATGTTCCAGCCGATGGCTTGGATCAGATTACCCCATGCCCTATCTGGTATAACGGTTTTGAGTCATTTGGTGACGAAGAGACTAAGAAGGAATATCCCTTCCAGCTAATTGGTCACCACACCAAGACTCGTACTCATTCTTCCTACGGAAACGTAGACTGGATGAAGTCTGTTGCTCCTCAGCAGTGTTGGATTAGTACTTATGATGCTAAGAATCTAGGTATTGAAAACGGCGACGAGGTTCGTATTTCTACTCGTCGTGGTACATGCCAGTTGAGTGCCAAGGTTACTGACCGTATGATGCCAGGTGTTGCATCCATTCCTCAGGGTGCTTGGTATAAGCCTGAGACTCAGGCTGCTGACAAGCTCGGTAATAAGAGTGTTGTAGACTTTGGTGGTTGCATCTCTACTCTGACTTCCCAGAGGCCAACTGCTATTTCCAAGGGTAATGGTGTACACACTAACCTTTGCAAGATTGAGAAAGCATAGGAGGGAGTGTAGAGTATGTCACAGTATGGTTTTTATATTAACACTGATATTTGCACAGGCTGTAAGGCTTGTATGACAGCATGTTTTGACCGTAATAACTTGACCGCACCTGAGAAGTTTCGCAAGGTTTTTGAATTTGGCGGTGGCGACTGGCAGGTTGATGCCAATGGTGCTTTCACCCAGAAGACATTTGGCTACTATGTATCTATGACTTGTGGTCAGTGCGATAATCCTGCTTGTGTAGCTAACTGTCCAACTGGTGCCATGCAAAAAGATCCTGAGACAGGTATCGTTTCTAACGATCCTGAGATTTGCATCGGCTGTATGACATGTGAGGCTTCTTGCCCTTATGGTCATCCAGTATTGATGGATGATGGTTTGAGTCATAAGTGCTTGATGTGCTCTGATGGCACTGAGGACGGTTTACCACATCCTGCGTGTGCAGCTGCTTGTCCTACTCGTGCTATCGAGTTTGGCTTGATTGACGACTTACGCGCTAAGCATGGCGATGCTAACGCTATTGCTGAGCTTGGTAATGAAACTGCACCTAATGTTGTTTTCGGTTTACACCGTGACGCTGACAAGGGCGGCTCTTTGAAGAATCCTCTGGAAGTAAGCCATAAGGAATTTCTTCAGTAAATGACACGATACCCTGAGCGTATAAGCGCTCAGGGTCAGTATACGGAGAACTAGATGAACGAAACTTTACTGCAGGAACTTGAAGCATATGCTATTGCATGTGATGTCTGTGCATCATTATTGGTACAATCACCAACCAAAGAATCACTCGATAGTCTAACTGCTGTTAAGTATTTGCTGCTTGAGGAGCCATTTGTCAGCATTTCTGCTGATGCCGCATCTCAGATGGTGGAAGTATTGGATTTATATTTAGGAAATCCTGAACAAATCCTTTCTGAACTGCGCCAAGATTATACATTTCTTTTCTATATGGTCTCTGTCAGTAAGGCATCTCCGTTTGAATCTGTGTATGTCACTGAAGATAGAACTTTGTGCGGTCCTGCAATGGTGGCTGTGCGTAAGATGTATCAAAAGTGGGGCGTTTCCCTTCCTGAGGATGCTGCGACGCTAGAAGATCATATGGGGTATGAATTGTCTTTTGTCGCACATCTTTTACGCCTTGCTGTTTTTCATATTGAGCAAAATCAATCATATGATGAAGAATTGGCTGCTGTAGGTATATTCATAACAGAGCACATTAATGCTTTTGCTGACGAGTATTATAGTCATGCAGAATCGGCTGCACGGACTAAGTTCTTCTGCAATGTCATGAAGCTTTCGCATGCATTGACACAGCGTCTTACTGAACGTTTTGTTTAGTTAGTATATATAATTAAAACGGGTTATCTTCTTTTTGGGGGACCCGTTTTTATTTTGGTATGCTGTTGTGTGTCGATTACGCAAGAAGGGTTTCTACATGCATTTTCTAAGTAGTGAATATGCGAGTTTGCGATCAAAGCTTATTGGTTTGTTAACGGGTGTAACGCTCGTTCTTTTGGCCGTCTTTAGTCTTTATACGGTGCATGACCAGAAGAGCAACACGGAAACCGAAATGGTTGAGCAGTGTCGTATGCTGACTCGTGAAATGGATTCTGTCTGGGAGTTTATTTCCTTAAATCAAGATGTTATCAATCGTGATTCGACGGGAGAATATTCCTATAAAGGTATTCATTGCGCGCTTGCGGGTAAATCAGTAGCAGCATTGTTTTCCCGTGATAATGATTATACTATTGGCTTCACTAGGGAAAATCCTCGAAATCCAGCTAATGCGCCTGATGAGTTTGAACTCGAAGGCTTGGCAGCTTTTAACGACAACCCAGGTCTTACTGAATATTATGATGAGGTTTCAGATGAAGACGGCGAGCTGGTATTTAGATATATGCGTGTAATGCCTGTAAAGGAAGATTGTCTGGAATGTCATGGACAGCCACGTGGAGAAATTGATGCTACGGGTTACGAAAAAGAAGGGTGGACGCTTGGACAGGTAGGTGGAGCCACTTCGGTTACTGTTCCTACTACGTTGTATTATCAGAATATGAAGTCATCCATTCTTTCTAATATTTTCTTTTTTGCAATAATTCTTCTGGTGATGGTTTCGGTTATTTACGTTGGTCTTAATCGTATGGTTACGGGTCCTCTTAGTATGTTGAATGACTATTTTGGTGATATGCGTAATCGCAGCAATAATGCTATTAATCCACGTAATGAATCAATTAAGGATAATATTCCTGGGATTTATAACACAAAAGAAATCGATAGTATTTATACTGGATTTGATCAACTTTCCCAGAGTTTAGAAACGTTGTACAGCGATTTGGATTCTCAGGTGAAGCAACGTACCTCGGAGCTTCGCGATGCCAATGAACAGCTTAAAGAGCAACGTAAACAGGTTGAGGATATGCTTGTTATTCTCCAGGAGGAAAATCAGTATAAGTCAGACTTTTTGGCTATTGTTAGTCACGAGCTTAGAACACCTTTGACTTGTATTTTAGCCTTTGCGGATTTATTGGAAGACTCTATTCCTCCTGAAAATGCTATTGCGGTTAAACAGATTAATGAAATCTTGAAAAATGGACAAATCCTTCTTGAAATGGTGAATAATGTTTTAGAGACCGCACGTATTCAGGCTGGTAATGAAAAAGTAAATAATGAGATTGTAGAGCTGAGTGATATTGTGGGCTCTGTTGAAGAGAGTATGGACTCTTTGGCGTTAAAGAAATCCATTATGCTTACAACTGAGGTTGATCCAGAAGTTCCGCTTATCCTGTCGGACTGGGAGAAACTACGCCGTATTTTGGTTAATTTGGTAAGTAATGCCATTAAGTTCACTCCTCAAGATGGTAGTGTATCTGTTCATGTTTCGTATGATGTAAGGACACGTTTAGTTGCTATTGAAGTTGCTGATACGGGTATCGGTATTGATCCTGAAAATCATGACTTGATTTTTGAGCGCTTTACACAAGAAAACATGTCTACTTCACGCAGATACGGTGGAAGTGGCCTGGGATTATCCCTGGTTAAAGACTTGGTAACTATGCTCGGTGGTACAATTAAGCTTAAAAGTGAACTGGGGCAGGGAGCAATATTTACGGTGTATTTACCCGTAAAAACCGGAATACAACAATAAGATGCAGGGGGATATGACATGACTAAAATCATGTTGATTGATGACGATGAAAGCGTACAGCTTCTTATAGGTCAGATTATTGCCCGCCAAAGCTGGGACTTCTGTTGTGCTTCAAATGGCCAAGACGGGCTTGAAATGCTTAGGAGCGAACGTCCGGATTTATTAATTTTGGATGTCATGCTGCCAGATATGAATGGCTTTGATATCTGCCGTACTATTCGTCAAGAAGGAAGACGCGTTGTTGTGATGTTTCTTTCTGCTAAAGGCGACATTGTAGATAAAAGTGTTGGATTTAAAGCGGGTGGTGATGACTATTTAGTAAAACCGTTTTTGCCAGAAGAACTTGTATTGCGTATTACCGCCCATTTGAGACGCCGTAGGTTTAATCCTGCTGAAGAACAAGTAGAACATGGTGGTACTTTTAAGGTGGGCGATTTGGAAATATTTTTTGATAAGTATGAGGTTCAGCTTAAAGGCGAAACAGTTTCAATGTCTTCGCGTGAATTTGAAATTTTAGCTTTGTTGGCAAAAAATCCTGGGGCAGTGTTTACTCGAGCTCAGATTTTGGAAGCTTTGTGGCAAGATGAAGCCGCAGCTGATCCTAATACCATTACAGTGCTGGTAAGAAAAATTCGTGAAAAGATAGAAGACGTACCGTCTAAGCCTAAATATCTTATGACGGTGTGGCGCGTTGGTTATAAATTAGCGGATCATTTATAGTTTTACATTGCTGGTAGCACGAAAACATAGTTACGCATTCGCTGTGTATATACCTACAGAAAAGGCTAATTGTGTGAATGACTGCGAAGAAAAGATGTACACTCGATGGAGCGTTAAAAAAACTTGCTAATGTGCGCCGCATTACAGGTCACTTCGCTATAATTCTCAACTATTATAAAAAAGAGAAATGCATATCAAGGAGGCAAAACCCATGGATTTAAACAAGCGCCCCGACGACATGGAACGCATTACCACCCCAGAACTTGCTCAGGCTTTTATCGAGGAGCAGGTAGCTGCAGTTCGCGAGCAGGTAGGCGATAAGAAAGTTCTTCTGGCTCTGTCCGGCGGCGTTGATAGCTCTGTTGTTGCTGCACTTTTGGTTAAGGCTATTGGAAAGCAGCTTATTTGTGTTCATGTGAACCATGGTCTTATGCGTAAGGGCGAAAGCGAAGAAGTTGTAGATGTATTCCAGAATCAGCTCGATGCTAACTTGGTATATGTAAATGCTACTGATCGTTTTTTGGACCTTTTGAAGGACGTAGAGGAGCCAGAAGCCAAGCGTAAGATTATTGGTGCTGAGTTTATCCGCGTATTTGAAGAGGAAGCTCGTAAGGCTGAAGGCGTAGAATTCTTGGCTCAGGGTACTATCTATCCTGACATCATTGAGTCTGATGGTGTTAAGGCTCATCATAATGTAGGTGGTCTTCCTGATGACATGCAGTTTGAATTGGTAGAGCCAGTTCGATTGCTTTATAAAGACGAGGTTCGTGTTATCGGCAAGGAGCTTGGCCTTCCTGACACTATGGTGTATCGTCAGCCCTTCCCAGGTCCTGGTTTGGGTGTACGTTGCTTGGGTGCTATTACTCGCGATCGTTTGGATGCATTGCGTGAAGCAGATGCTATTTTACGCGAAGAGTTTGAGAATGCAGGTTTGACTCAGAAAGTTTGGCAGTTCTTTATATCTGTCCCTGATTTCCGAGCAACTGGCGTTCGCGATGGTAAACGTGCTTATGAATGGCCAGCTATCATTCGTGCGGTCAATACTGTTGATGCTATGACTGCTGAAGTACCCGAGATTGACTGGGCTGTACTTAAGAAGATTACTGGTCGTATTTTGACTGAGGTTCCGGGTATTTGTCGTGTCGTTTATGACCTTACTCCAAAGCCTACTGGAACAATAGAGTGGGAATAAGAAAATCTTATCTAATTGCTGAAAAACACGGCTCAAGAGCCGGAAAAGTAGCGATTTCGGAGCTTTGCGGCAACGAAAT